>Ga0114974_10000007_pt1 | contig 175477 bp, 169 predicted proteins | sample S_130206_EF_Meta_FD_87318 | JGI IMG/M metagenome (GOLD analysis project Ga0114974, IMG submission 87318) | Freshwater microbial communities from Lake Simoncouche, Canada to study carbon cycling - S_130206_EF_MetaG | ecosystem: Environmental > Aquatic > Freshwater > Lake | place: Lake...
AACAGGCCGTCGGAAATCGCGCGCCGCTCCGCCACGCCGGGCACGGCGGCGGTGGAAAGGCGCACCATTGGACTGGCCCAGGCGGCCTGCAGCGCCGCATCACTCTTGTATTTTTCCGTCAGCCACTGGCGGAAAAATTCCGTCATGCGGATGCCGGTATCGGGATCATGCTCGATGAAGCCCCAATAATGCCATTCGTGATAGACGCCGCTGCACGGGTGGATGGAATAGACGCGCTGGCCTTCCGGCGTGGGCGCCAGGCGTTCGCAGAACTCGCGCAGCTTGTCGCCAGCCTCGGCACGCCATTTCAGCGAGGCCATGCTGGCGCGCGGCGTGCGCTCCAGGTCGTTTTCCAGCAGGCGGTGCAGCCCGCGCATGGGAATGTCGGCCACCGGTCCGTCGGCATAGCGGGTGATCTCGTCGGGGTTGGCGGCGTTCCACCAGGCCGGGGCGTTGACATGCAGGCGAATGGCGATGGCGGCATCGGGATTGACGGCCAACGCACCGCGGATCTGGCGCGTGACCAGCTCCATGTCCATCCGGCCGTCGGCGGTCCAGATATACTCCAGCCAGATATCCACCTGCAGCAGCGAGATGCCGGCCTGGGTGAAGTTCTCGATATTCTCGCGGGGGATTTCTTCCCAGGTCCAGCGCCCGCCGGGCGTGTCGGTCAGGGAATAGATCATGGGATAGACGGGCTTATCATTGACGAACAGCGTCGCCCGCCCGCTATGCATGGCGACCTTGCCGGTGATGCCTTTGCCGGTTTGCGCCAAAGCGCGAGGCACGCCCATCAGCAGGGGCGACAAGACGCCCGCCTGCAGCAAGGTTCGACGCTTCATCGCCTGCGCTCCACTATCGATAGGTCTTGTCGTCCACCTTGCCCAGGTCGGTGCCGTTCATTACGCCGACGGTGACGATGACATAGGTGAAGACTTCGGTGCCCGGCTCCAGGTGCCCGGCAATCGCCTTGTCACCGGTGCCCAGGGTCATGTGGGCATGCACCACGCCGTTCACGACATAGCCGTTCATTCCCACCAGGTCGGCGGGCGTGTCGGGCCTGTTGGTGAAAATGTTGATGGTGGGGAAATCGCGGTTGTGCACCTGGTGGACATGATAGCCCCGCAGCGAACCGACACCCGCCAGGATCACGCCGTTGCGGATGCCTTCCTTCTTCACCATGGCCTGAAGGCCCGCCAGAAGATCGGTCTTGAACTTCATGCGCATCACCACGATGCGCTCGAACTGGCCGCTCAGCGCATAGGCGTCGGGCACGGCGGGATCATTGGGCCTGCTGTCCGCCGGATGCGGCGCGGTGGGCACGATCTGCTGCGCCGCTGCGGGCACCGCCAGCAGCAGGGCGGACAGGGTCAGCGCAAGGCGCATGCTGTCTCCTTACCGGCTGAGCCGGGTGGCGATGGAGCCGGGGCGGGATTCAAAAGCGATGGTGGCGGCATCGTCGCGCGTCAGGCTTTTGCCGTTGAAGCGATAGACTTCGATGGTCCGTTCGCTGGCGCATTGCGCCAGGACCAGTTTGCCGTCATCGCTCCAGGTCGCGCCCTGGTTCCAGTGACAACTGGCGCTCTGCGCCACTTCCTTCAATGTGCCCGGACCCACAGCGAAAATCTTCAGAATGCCGCGCACCTTGCCGTAACTGGGATCGGTTTTGACGTAGGCGGCGCCATTGGCCAGCACCACCAGCAGATGCTTGCCGTCGGGCGACAGGGTGGCGTGCTCGGGCGTCCTGCCCACGGGCAGCGACAGCGCCAGCTTGTGGGTCTTGAGGTCTACCATGGCGATGGTGCCGGTCTTGTCGGCGCCGGTTGCGGCGCCGCCGACATTGGTGTTGATCAGCCAGTTGCCGTCCGGCGTCACCACCGCGCCGTAAGACGACTTGCCGGTGACCAGATCCTTGCCGGTGCGGGTGACCTTGGTGCCGTCAATCGCCAGCTCGATGATGGCGGGCGGGTTCCAGACCGTGACATAGGCGCGCCGGCCGTCGGGCGCGAAGGCCACGTCGGTGACCTCGTGTCCGGCGCCGATATCCACCCGCCCGACCTTGGTCAGCCGGTTGCCGGCGAGGCTGAAGGCGGTGATGGCGCCGTCGGCCCTTGAGGCGACCAGCACCAGGTTCTCGGCGCGGTTCATGGAGACGCCGCTGGCCTGCAGGCCCGCATTGACGGTCTGCACCACCCTGGGCTTGGCCGGATCGCTGAGATCGATCACCGAGACGCGGTCGTCAGGCGTGGGCTTGTACGGATCGGCGGGATTGACCTTCTGCGCCGCCGTCACGATGGCGAACTTCTCGTTTTTGCTGACCGCCACCGCATTGGGCGAACCGATCATCGCGACCGGGACCTTCACGCTGCCGATCACCTTGGGGGGATATTTTCCCAGGTCTATGACGCTGATGCTGTCGGGCGTCACGCCGGTGGCTTCGGCCTTCTGGAGCTGCTTGCCGTCATTGGCCGAGATCGCCAGCCCGGCCCAGGCGGCAACGGGACAGAACGACAAGGCTACGGCCACCAGCGCGCTGCGAATCTTCATGAAAACCTCCCCAGGAATAGCTTCAAAGGTGCTGTTGACCGCACCTGGCGCCCCAAGTGTGCGGCGGGCGGGCGGGATCGGCAAGGCCCTGTCAGGGCTTTGCCGGCGGCTTCTCAAAGGCTTCCACATCCCGGGCCGCCAGGGTCTGCACGCCCGGCTTCTGCAGAAAACCAAGATCGCGAAACCAGTCCACGAACCTGTTCTGCCAGGTGCCAAAGGCGGTGCCTCCGCGGTCGTTGAGGCCGCCGCCATGCACCCCGATGGCGTAGATGTGCATTTCCAGGTTCGGAATGCCGGCATTCAGCATCGCCGCAAAATATTCGTCGGCCCAGACGGCATGAACCTTGTCGCCATATCCGGCGCTGGCGATGAAGGAGGGTGGCGCGTTTTTCGGAATGGCGGGCTTGCCGCCCTTGGTGAAGAGCGACGGGCCGGGATAGATCGAACCCACGAAATCGGGGCGCGACGTCACGCCCGCCAGCGGATCGCCGGCGGCGCTGTTCCTGGCGTCGAAATCGTCATAGGCGATGGCCGAGGCCATGCCCAGTTCTGCGCCCGCCGAAAATCCCAAGACGCCGATCTTCCTGGGATCGATTTTCCAGGCCGCCGCATTGGCGCGCACCAGGCGGATGGCCTGTTGCAGGTCGTACACTTCATCGGTTTTCGGCTCATAGCCGTCACGCCTGAGCCGGCTGCGGATGATGATGGTGTTGACGCCATAGGTGAAGAAATACGGCACCAGGTCGGCACCGCCGCCGGCCACGTTCAGCGTATTGTGGCCGCCGCCCGGCACCAGGATGATGGCCGCGCCCGTATTGTTGGCGCCGGCGAGATGCACCTCGATGGACGGGTTGTGGATGTTGACGATGCTGGTGATGCGGCCCGGCACCGAAGGGTCCATCATGTAGACTTCCGCCTCGCGGATTCGTTTCGCATTCAGATAAGGCGAGTTCGGTGCGAACAGCGGCATCACGATGCCGCCCGGCAGGATCGGCTGCGGCGCATAGGCGCGGCTGGTCACCGGCCCCGGTTTGGGCACGCCCAGGGGCGGCGGCACCGCCAAGCCCTGCGCCAGACAGGATGTGGTCATCGCGGCCGCCAGAAACGGCGCCATCCAGAATTTGAAGGTTTTGCGCATCCCGTCCCCGCTTTTCTTTTGCCCAAGCCTAGCAAGGAATGCCGGGACTGTCTCAAACTGGCGCAGGCCGGTTTTGAAGGGGTGTTAAGGGATGACCCGCTAGCCTTGCTCCATGGCGGGCATTCTCACCAGTATCACCGGGCGCGACGCGCTGCTTTGGGGACATCAGCCCCTGAAGCTGGCGCATGGCCTTGGCGATCAGGCGCTGTTCTCGCGCCCCGCCCTCGCCCGCCTGATCGAAACCTATCCGCGCGAGCATTACAGCCTGATCGCCATGGGGGCTCCGCAGGACAGCAAGTTGTGGCGCGAAGGCGACCTCACCGGGTTGCCGGGCGAAGCGGTGCTGGATGCCATCGCCAAAGGGCGCCTGTGGCTCAACCTGCGCAATGTCTCGGGCGTCAACGCGGCCCACCGCCGCCTGCTGGACGAAATCTTCGCGCAGCTGCACCAGGCCATTCCCGGCTTCGAAGCCAGCAAGTGGGAAAATGGAATACTGATCTCGTCGCCCGGCGCGCAGGTCTATTATCATGCCGACCTGCCCGGCCAGTTGTTGTGGCAGATCGCGGGCAAGAAACGCGTCTGGCTTTATCCCAATGGCGCGCCGTTCCTCACCCAGCGCCATCTGGAAGACATCGCCCTGTTCGATGTCGAGGTCGATATCCCCTATGCGCCCTGGTATGACGAGCATGCCAGGATCTTCGATCTTGCGCCGGGCGAAATGCTGTCCTGGCCGCTGAACGCGCCGCACCGGGTGGAGAATGTCGAAGGCCTCAGCATCTCGATGACGGTGTCCTTCTCCTCGCCCGCCATCCGGCGCGCCGAGATCGTGCATCTGGCCAACGGGCTGCTGCGCCATCGTTTCGGCCTCGCGCCCAAAAGCCGCCGCATCGAAGGCCCGGGCTTTTTCGCCAAGGCGGCGCTGCAGAAACTGATGCGCAACTCCGGCTGGGTACGCCAGCAACGCCAGGCGCGGCGCGAGATCACCTTCCGCCTCGATTCCAGCGGCCAGGCCATAGACCTGATGGCCGCGGAATGACCATCGCTGATCTCGACCTGTTCGCGCACGCGCCATCGGACACACGCTACCGCACGCGGCTGACGGCCGGCTGGACGGCCGCGGACTGGCAATGGCGCGCCGGCCTTTCCACCGTGTTCCAGCGCCCCGAATGGCTGGCGCCTTTCTATGACGCGGTGGCGCGGCATGAACCTGACATCATGCCCATGACGGTAGAGGTAACCAATGACAGCGGCGTGCCGGCCTATCGCCTTGCCCTGCTCCAGCGTGCAGTCGGAAATTTGCGGCTGGTGGAATTCGCCGACCTCAACATGACGGATTTCAACGCGCCCCTGCTGGGTCCGGCAGCGCCGCGCTCGACGGAAGAAGCAGCGCAGGCCTGGGCCGCCGTGAAGCGGGCGCTGCCGTCCTGTGACGCAGTCCGGCTCACCAAGATGCCCGCCATGATCGGAACCCGTCCCAATCCGCTCGCCTTGCTGCCGGGTCTTCTGCCCGCGGCGGTGAACGGCAATGTCATCGCCATGGGCGAGGACTGGAACGGCTTTCACTTCGGCCTGGAGCGCACCGTGCGCAAGGAGCTGGAACGCAGCTGGCGGGTCTTCACCCGCGCAGACGAAGCGAACCTGTTCACGGTCACCGATCCCGCCGAGGCGCTGGCGGTGCTGGCCCGGATGGAAGAACTGCAAAGCGCGCGCATGCGCGAGCTGGGCCAGCCCTACACGCTGGACGAACCGGTGACCGCCGATTTCTATCGCCGCCTGATCGAAAACGGGCTGGCAACCGGCTATGCCATCCTCACTGTTCTGCGCGCCGGTTCCGAACTCGTCGCCGCCCTGCTGGGCGTGCGCGACGGCGACAACTATGTGATGATCCGCCTGGCCCATGCCGGCAATGACTGGGGCAGGATTTCGCCCGGACGCCTGCTCATTCACAAGACGCTGGAAAAACTGCACGCCGATGGCTGCCGCAGCTTCGATTTCAGCATCGGCAATTATGCCTACAAGCGCCGCTTCGGCCCCGTGCGCACGCCGCTGTTCGATCATGTCGAAGCCCGCAGCCTGCGCGGCGTGCCGCTGATGCTGCGCAGCCACGCCGCCGGCTGGCTGCGTCAACGACCGCGCCTGCGCGCGCGGGTGCGCGGCATGATGGGCAAGCCGCCCAGCCGCGAAGAATTCTGATCAGATCAGCGGCATCGCCAGCAGCCAGACCTGGCCGATGCGGGTGAGCGCATTGCTCACCGTTTCCACCTTGAGGCCAAAGCGCTCAGCCGCGCGCAGGGCGTAACGCAAGAGACCGGGGCGGCAGCCATAGTCGCTGGGACGCTCGGCGACGTCGTGGGAATAGAAGATGATCCAGGCCTTCTTGCGCGCGGCGGCTTCATAGGCGCGGTCGATGCGGCCGGTGTCCATCTGGCGGTCGATCAGCGGCAAGGCATTGAGATACTGCGCATCGGTGGCGCCATGGTTGAGATCGGGGCGGACGCTGCGGCTGGAACGAAAATGCTTTTTCAGCCGCATCTTCCAGGCCAGGGTGCCAAGGCCGAAAGGATAGGCGAAATTCTCCAGCGGCAGCCCCGGCTCGATGCCCTTCAGCAGCGCGCGGTTGCGCAAGATGTCGGCCTGGATCACCGCACCGTTCATGCGGTCGGCCCGGCCATGGCTGTGGCTGTGGCAGCCGATCTCATGGCCGCGCGCATGCAGGTCAACAACCTTGTCGCCGCCAATCACGCGCCAATGATCCGCCTGGGTGTCCAGCATCCCACCGGCGACATAGAAGGTGGCGTGCGCGCCATGCTGCTCGATCAGATCGGCCCCGGCGGTGGCGGCGGAAACGGGAACATCGTCGAAGGTGAAGCTGACGGCGGGCGCGGCGGAGGTGGCGTTGAAGGGCGCAACGGGCACATGCATGGCCAGCCTGTGGCGCAGCCGGTCGATCAGGCTGAGGCGCTCGGCATCTTCGGGCGGCGCGGACTGGATGATCATGTCCGGGCCTCCTGGGTGATGAAGCGGTACAGTGCCGTGGCCGACAGCAAGTACAGCGCGAACTGGATAAGGCTCAGTCCCAGCCCGACCTGGAGCAGATTGGTGGTCCAGGACAGCAGCATGGCCAGCGCCGCCGCATTGATGCAGACTAGCCCGATGGCGACAGCCGCACGCACGGTCATGCGGCCATGCACGAAGAACAGCTCGCCATGGAATTCCATCAGATTGCGCAGGGCCGGCACGATCAGCATGGGTGCGAAGAGCTGCGCCGCGACCGCGACATTGGCGCCCAGCAGGTTCGGACGCAGCCACAGCAGCGCCACCAGCGCTGCAAAACCCAAAGTGGAACCGGCCAGGATCACGCCTTCGACCGTCAGGGTGCGGCTGAGCGCATTGCGGATTTTCTTGCCCTCGCCGAACAGCTTGCGGGTGTAGAGCGTGTAAAATGTACGGAACGGAATGGCAGTGAAGTCAATGATGCGGGTGGCGATGGCATAGACGCCGGCGAATTTCGCGTCGGTCAGGGACAGGACGATGATCTTGTCCACCTGGCCCTGGGCGTTGAGCGCGAAATAGGACACCGCGAACATCACGCCATCGCGCAGGCGCGACCGGAACAGCCGCATGCGCCAGCGCAGCGAGACTGACGGGCGCAGCAGCAGCCATACCGCCGCCAGCGCCGCGAAATTCGAGACGCCATAGACGAAGGCCCATTGCTCGATTCCCCCGCCGCCCATCAGTGCAAAGGCGACAGCGCCGCTGGCGCGCATGGCGGATGCGACCGTGATGGTGAGCGAGCCGGTCCTGAAGTTGCCCATGCCGTTGTGGATCTGGGTGAGCGTTTCCACAACGCGCCACAGCAGCACTTCCACCAGCAGGATGGCGATGAAGGCTGGCAGTGAAATCGCATGCTGGAAAAGAAGATAATAGAAGGGCAGCGCGACCAGGATGCCCAGCGGCGTGGTCAGGCAGAGGCTGCCATAGAACAGCGCGAGATATTGGCCCAGCAGGCGCGGGCGGCCCGCCGCGGCGCGGAAGGCCAGACTGCCAAAGCCCAGGCCGGAAAAGCTGGCGATCATCAGCCCCGCCGCCGAGGCCGAAGCGAAGATGCCCATGGCCGGAAGGCTCAGCGTGTTGGCAAGCACGAAGAAATAGACCGCCTGCAGGCCGACGCGGCCGACGGTACCAACCAAAAGCTGGCAGTAATTCTCCACGGCGCGGCGCAAGCCGGGCTGCAAGAAGCCCTGCTGGATCCTGTCACGCGTGACGGCGGCGAGAGACATGCGCCGCAGTGTAGGGAGCGAGAGCTAAGGAATGCTTGCGGCGGCAACCGCCCGAGGCCGCGCCATAAGGCGCTGTTTTTCCTTGGTTTTTACGCTACGGACGAATGGTGATCGCCGCGCCCTGGGTATAGGCGTTGCCCCAGAGGGAAAAGGGATTGGGCGGCGGCGCTTCCCCCGGCCTGGGTGCGACCGCCGACACCAGGGTCAGGTCCATCACCAGCGCCTGGCCCGGCGGCACCAGACCGGCCACGGCGCTGGTGGCGCCGAACCCCAGATTCGACGGCATCACGATCTGCCAGTGATCGCCTTCGCGCATCAGCGACAGCGCCTCGCTGAGCCCGGCCAGGGTGATGGTGCTCAGGACAGCGGCGGCCGGCAGGCTGGGGGTGGTGCTGTCCACCAGCGTGCCGTTGATCAGCCTGATGCCATAGCGGATCTGCACCACATCGTTGCGGCCGGGGCGGCGGCCGACGCCGCTGCGCAGCACGCGATACTGCAAGCCGCTGGGGCGGGTGACGGTGCCGGGCTTTTTCGCATTCGCCGCCAGATAAGCGGCGTTGGCGGCGGCGCTCAAGCCATCATCCGCCGCCAAGGCCATTTGCGGCACGCACAGCCCGGCCAGGACCAGAAGGGCGAAGCGCCTTCTCATGCCTTGATGAAGGCCAGCAGGTCGGCGTTGATCGTCTCGGCTTCGGTGGTGCACATGCCGTGCGCAAAGCCTTTATAGGTCTTCAGGGTACCATTCTTCACCAGCTGGGCGGTCAGCGGCGCGGAATCGGCATAGGGCACGATCTGATCGTCATCGCCATGCATCACCAGCACCGGCACCGTGATCTTCTTGAGATCCTCGGTGAAGTCGGTTTCGGAAAATGCCTTGATGCCGTCGTAATGCGCCTGGGCGCCGCCCATCATGCCCTGGCGCCACCAGTTCTGGATGACGCCTTCCGATACCTTCACCCCCGGCCGGTTGAAGCCGTAAAAGGGGCCCGCCGGCAGGTCGCGGTAGAATTGCGCCCGGTTGGCGGCAAGCTGCGCCCGAAGGCCGTCGAACACGTACCCGGGCAGACCGCCCGGATTGCCTTCCGTCTTGAGCATCAAGGGCGGCACGGCGCTGATCAGCACCGCCTTGGCGACACGGCTTTCGCCGTGGCGGCCCAGATAATGGGCCACCTCGCCGCCGCCGGTGGAATGGCCGATATGCACGGCACCCTTCAGATCCAGATGCGACGTCAACGCCGCCAGATCGTCGGCATAGTGATCCATATCATGGCCGCCGCCGGTCTGGGTCGAACGCCCATGGCCGCGCCGGTCATGGGCGATGACGCGGAAACCCTTGGCGAAAAAGAACAGCAGTTGCGCGTCCCAGTCGTCGGACGACAGTGGCCAGCCGTGGGAGAACACGATCGGTTGGCCCGAACCCCAGTCCTTGTAAAAGATTTCGGTGCCGTCCTTGGTGGTGATGGTTGGCATGGTGAAACCTCCTGTTGGGAAAGGGCGAGCATGAAGGGGGCATGTGACAGTTTTTGCGCCCGCGAGGTCAATACGGCTTTGACCTTTTCGCCGGAAACCCGGCATCATGCGCCAAACAAAAACGTCAGGGCGAAGCACATGCGAAAAATCTTCGGACTCGTCGCTGCCGCTTTTTTCATCGCCTGTGGCCCGGCACAGGCGCAACCCGCACGGGAAAAGATCATCATCGATGCCGACATTGGCGACGATATCGATGACGCCTTTGCGGTCGCGCTGGCGCTGAAAAGCCCCGAATTCGAAATACTGGGCTTCACCGCCCCCTTTGGCGACACCCTGGCGCGCGCCAGGATGCTGGACCGGATCCTGGCCGAAACCGGGCATGGCGACATTCCGGTGGCGATGGGCGCGTCCAGCACCGCCAATCTCGCCGGCTTCAACCAGCGTCCCTATGCGCAAGGCGCGGCGCGCTATCGCGCCAGCTATCCCAATTCGACCGATTTCATCCTGGAACAGATCCGCCGTTACCCCGGACAGATCACCCTGGTGGCGCTGGGGCCGCAGCCCAATATCGGCGCCTTGATCGACAGGGACATCGCCACTTTCCGCAAGCTCAAGCGGGTGGTGATCATGGGCGGGGCGGTGCAGCCCATCCCCGATCCTTATGGCCTGCGCGCGCCGACGGCACCGATGCCGGAATGGAACATCAAGAACGACATCGCCTCGGCGCAGAAGCTGTTCACCTCCGGCGTTCCGGTGGTGATGATGCCGCTGGATTCGACCATCAATCTCAAGCTGCATGAGGTAGCGCGCAACCTGCTGCTGGCGCAGGGCACGAAGCTGACCGACATATTGGCGGTGACCTATCACATGTGGAGCCAGGGCACGCGCCAGCCGACACCCACCCTGTTCGACCCCATGACCATTGCCTGGATGCTCAATCCTTCGCTGTGCCCGGTGACCCCGATGCATATCCGCGTCGACAATGCCGGCATGACCCTCGCCGAAGCCGGCCCCGCCAATGCCCAGGTCTGCCTGAAATCCGATCCGCAAGCCTTCCTGCAATTCTATCTGGGACGCGTCGGCGTGAAATGATCGACCTGGACAAGCTCTATGCCCAGGCGGTGGCGGCGCAGAAAAGCGGCAACCTGCCGGAAGCCGAACTGCGCTATCGCGAAATCCTGGGCGTGACGGCGATTCCCGAAGTGATGGTCAATCACGGCAATGTGCTGGCGGCGATGGGCCGCCGCGACGAAGCGCTGGCCGGTTACAACCGCGCACTGGCCGCCAAGGCCGACCTGTTCGAGGCTCTCTACAATCGCGGCAACCTGCTGCTGGAAATGAAGCGCGCCGACGCGGCACTGGAAAGTTTTGATGCGGCGCTGCGGCTGCGCCCGGATGTGGTGGGCGTGTGGAACAATCGCGGCACGGCATTGCGCGAGCTGCGCCGCCAGGCGGCGGCGCTGGACAGTTATGACCGGGCCATCGCGCTGGCGCCCGGCCATGTCAATGCCCACACCAACCGCGCCATCGCGCTGCAGGAGATGCGGCGCCTGGATGACGCGCTGGCGGCGACCGATGCCGCCCTGGCGCTGCAACCGAATTTCGCCGAAGCCCTGTATGTGCGCGGCAATGTTCTGCGTGACCTGGGGCGCATGGCCGAAGCGCTGGCGGCCTATGACCAGGCGCTGGCGGCCAACCCCGCCCATCCCCATGCGCTGAATGGCGTGGCGCAGGCGGCCCTGTCCCTGTGTGACTGGCCTCGCACCGCGTCACTTTTCCCGCGCCTGGCGGAAAATATCGAAGCCGGCCGCGCCCTGATCCAGCCCTTCGTGATGCTGGGCTATACCGACGACGCGGCGCTTCAGCGCCGCTGCGCCGAAAATTATGTCCGCCGCACCGTGACGCGCACATCCCCGCTGTCGGACGGCGGGCGCTATGGCCATGACAAGATTCGCCTCGCCTACCTGTCGGCCGATTTCCACCAGCATCCCACCGCCCAGCTGATGGCCGAACTGTTCGAGCGCCACGACCGCAGCCGCTTTGAAGTGACGGCCATCGCCTTCGGGCCGGATGACGGCAGCGCGATGCGGGCGCGGCTGGTGAAAGCATTCGACAGGTTCGAGGATGTGCGCGGGATGAGCGACGGCGAGGTGGCGCGGATGCTGCGAGAAAGGGAAACCGACATCGCAGTGGACCTGAACGGCCATACCCAGGATGCCCGGCCCGGCATTTTCGCGCACCGTCCCGCGCCGGTTCAGGTGAATTATTTGGTCTATCCCGGCACCACCGGCGCGGAGTTCATGGATTTCATCCTGGCCGACCGCATCACGGTGCCGAGCGAGCAGCAAGCCTTCTTTCGCGAAAAGATCGTGCAGTTGCCCGACTGCTATCAGGCCAATGACGCCACCCGCATCGTTCCCGACGCGCCAAGCCGCGCCGAATGCGCACTTCCGGAAGACGGCTTTGTCTTCGGCTGTTTCAACAACAACTGGAAGATAACCGCGCCGGTTTTCGATATCTGGATGCGGCTGCTGCAAGGCGTGCCAGGCAGCGTGTTGTGGCTGCTGGACGGGCCGGGGAAAGACAATCTGCGCAAGGAAGCCGCCATTCGCGGCGTCGAGGCCGGCCGGCTGGTCTTCGCGCCCCATGCGACACCGGGCGTCCATCTGGCGCGCCATCAACTGGCCGACCTGTTCCTGGATACCCTGCCCTACAACGCCCACACCACCGCCAGCGATGCGCTCCATGCGGGCGTGCCGCTGGTGACCTGCCTGGGCCGGGCGTTTCCGGGACGCGTCGCCGCCAGCCTGCTCCAGGCCGTCGATATGCCCGAACTGATCACCCGCTCGCCGACCGCCTATGAAATCCTGGCGCTGGATCTGGCGACAAACCCGGCGCTGCTCAAAGCCACGCGCGAGAAGCTGGCGCGCAATCTCAAGGTCGCGCCGCTGTATGACAGCGAACGCTTCCGCGGGAATATCGAAGCCGCTTTCGAGGCGATGCTGGGCTAGAGCGCCTTGGGGCGCCGCGCCGGATCGAAGCCGTAAAATTTCTCGGCATTCTCGACCAGGATCTTGTGGCGCAGCTTGTCATCCGGCGCCCACTGGGTCGTCAGGTTCAGCAAGGTCACGTCATCGGGCATCGCCACCGGATTCAAGACCTTGGTCGCATCGGGATGCGGCCAGTCGCTGCCCCAGATGCAGCGTTCCGGCGCGGCGGTGATATAGCCGCGCGCCGCGGCGCTGGCGCCGGCGTAATTGGGCGGCGTGCCGCCATTGTAGAGATAGGCGCCCGACACCTTGACCCAGCCATGGCCGCTGTCCAGCAAGCGGCGGACGGTGTTGTACTGGGCCGAACTGGTATCCACGGCGCGGGCCAGATGGTCGATGATCACCGGCACCGGCAGGCTGAGCAGCAGCGGTTGCATCTCCACCAATTGTTCGGGCGGCATGTTGCATTGGATATGCCAGCCCAGGGTCGCGATGCGCTTGGCCAGCGGCATGACTTCTTCGGCGCTGACCGGATTGCCCAGGCCGAACTGGATGCGCGCGCCGCGGATTCCGCCGGCATGCAGGCGTTTCAGTTCGGCGTCGCTGACGCTGGCATTGACGACGCAGACGCCCCGGGCATCGCCCAGCTGCGCGATGGCGTCCAGGGTGCAGCTGTTGTCGGTGCCATAGGTCGAAGGCTGCACCACCACGGCACGCGTGGTGCCCAGCTTCTTCTGCAACGCCTTGTAATCTCCCACCGTGGCGTAAGGCGGCTTCAGCACCGCGTTCGGCATGTAAGCGAAACGCGGATCATAGATGTGCAGATGGCTGTCGCAGGCGCCGTCCGGCACCTTGAAGGACACGCGCGGGTCGGCGGCGAAGGCGGGCGTGGCGGCCAGCGCCAAACTTGTCAAACTGAGGCCGGCGCCGACAAAGGCGCGGCGATCGAGATTTTTCATAAGCTGCGTTCCTGCTTTTGATACGTGACTTTCCAGATGGTATTGCTGGCATCGTCGGCCACCAGCAGGCTGCCATCGCGGTAAACCGCAAGCCCCACCGGACGGCCCCAGACCTTGAAGGGATTGGCGCGCCCGTCCCAGAAGCCGGTGAGGAAATTCTCATAGCCGCCCACGGGCCTGCCATCCTTGAAGCGGATGCGCACCACCTTGTAGCCGGTCGGCTTGCTGGTGTTCCAGGAACCGTGCAGCGAGACGAATGCGTCGCCCTTGTATTCGGCGGGGAAATTGTCGCCGGTATAGAAGAGCGTGCCGGTCGGGGCGCTGTGGGCGGGGAACAGCACGTCCGGCGTGATGGATTTCGCCACCATGTCGGGGCGGGCGGCGCCCATGTCGGGATCGGGATTCTTGCCGGTATAGCTCCAGGGATAGCCGTAAAAGCCGCCCGGCTTCACAAGGGTGAAGAAATCCGGCGCCAGTGCATCGCCCAAACCGTCGCGTTCGTTCACCGAAACATAGAGATTGTTGGTGCCGGGCTGGAAGACGATGCCCACCGGATTGCGCAAGCCGCTGGCAAAAGGCAGCAGCTCGCCTTTCACCACCTTGAAAATTTCCGCGCCGGGCCGGAAGTCGGAAACATTGTCGCGGCTGCCGATTTCCAGCATCAAGGCCCCGTCGGCGCCGAAGGCGAAGTTGCGGGTGCCGTGCATCGCGGTCAGGCGCAGGTCCTTGGCCTTGGTCACCCGCTCCAGCTTGCCGGCCTTGGTGGCGCCCGGCACGTAAGGCGTCCGCCAGATCGCATTCTGGTCGCTGATATAGACATAGCCTTTATGGACCGCGATGCCGGACGGATTGCGCAGGCCATCCGCAAAGGTGAAACGCTGGTCGGCGACACCGATATTCCTGCTGTCGCGCAGCAGGGTGATCTTGTTGGGCAGGCGTTCGGACAGGAAGACATCGCCATTGGGCGCCACCGCCATGAAGCGGGCGATGGTCAGGCCGGTGGCGAAGATCGTGACCTTGAAGCCCCTGGGCGCCTGCGGCATGGCGTTGCCGGGACGCGGAATGACTTCATTGCGGTTGGCCACCGGCGGCGTGGCATAGGGCTTGGGCAGGTCCGACGGCTTGAGCAGGAATGTCTGCCCCGGGCGGTCGGCGGCAAGCGCCGCCCCCGATACCAAAGCCGTCATCAAGGCGATTGCTGCGGCGCGCTTCCCCATGGCTTCCCCATCCGGTTACCCGGCTCTTTTGGCTGGTAGCGCCGGGCAGGCGCGTCGCGCCGCCGGTCGCTCCTGTTTGGACGGATGATGGCCGGGCTGCGGCGCAAAAACAATGGTGCGGCGTACGTCAAACCGCTAAAACCCCGGGCATGACAGATCTGGAAAACCGCAAGCAACACGCGCGCGCATGGTTTGAATCCCTGCGCGACAAGATCATGACGGCCTTCGAATCGCTGGAAGACGAAGCGCCCGCCGCCCTGTATCCCGGCGCGCCAGGCCGCTTCGAGAGAACGCCCTGGATACGCGGCTCCGCCGCCGAAGGCGGCAATGCAAAAAGCGGCGACGAAGGCGGCGGCGTCATGGGCATGATGCGCGGGCGGCTGTTCGAGAAAGTGGGCGTCCACACTTCGACCGTGTTCGGCAGCTTTTCGCCCGAATTCGCCAAGCAGATACCGGGCGCGGCGGACGATCCGCGCTTCTGGGCCAGCGGCATCAGCCTGATCGCCCACATGAAAAATCCGCGCGTGCCCGCCGTGCACATGAACACCCGCATGATCGTCACCACCAAGGGCTGGTTCGGCGGCGGCGCCGACCTCAATCCCACCCTGAGCCCGGCGCGAGACCAGGCAAATCCTGACGCGGTGGATTTTCATGCGCGGATGAAGGCGGCCTGTGACGGCTTCGATGCCGGCTGGTACGAAAAATACAGGAAATGGGCGGACGAGTATTTCTGGCTGCCGCATCGCGGCGAGCCGCGCGGCGTGGGCGGCATTTTCTATGACCATCATGACAGCGGCGACTGGGACAAGGATTTCGCCTTCACCAGGGCGGTGGGCGAAGCCTTTCTCGACATCCAGCCGAAAATCATCCGCCGCCGCATGGGCGAAAGCTGGAGCGATGCCGAGCGGCACGAACAGGCCAAGTGGCGCGGGCGCTACGTCGAATTCAATCTTCTTTATGACCGCGGCACCACCTTCGGGCTGAAGACCGGCGGCAATGTCGAAAGCATCCTGTCCTCCATGCCGCCGATTGCGGAGTGGAAATAGTGAAGCTGGGTTCGCGCGGCTCGCCGCTGGCGCTGACGCAGAGCCGGCTGGTTGCCACCCTGCTGGCCAGAAGCAGCGGCGTGGACATTGGCGCATTTCCCATCGAAGCCTTCATGACCAGCGGTGACCGCATCCAGGGCCGGTTGCAGGAGCAGGGCGGCAAGGGGCTCTTCACCAAGGAACTGGATGAAGCGCTGCTGGACGGCCGCATCGATGCCGCCATTCATTCCATGAAGGACCTGCCCACCCGCATGCCGCCCGGCATCGTGCTGGCCTGCGTGCCGTCGCGCGAAGACCCGCGCGACGGCTTCATCGCCACCCGCGCCAAAGAGCTGATGGACTTGCCGGCCGGCGCCACCATCGGCACCGCCAGCCTGAGGCGGCAGGCCCAGACGCTGCATTTGCGTCCGGACCTGAAAGTGGAATTGCTGCGCGGCCGGGTGGAAACGCGGCTGGCGAAAATCGAAAGCGGCGCGTTTGACGCCACCTATCTGGCGCTGGCGGGTCTGAAGCGGCTGGGCTTGGAAAAGCATGCCGCCAGCATCGTCGACAGCGAGACGATGCCGCCCGCCCCCGCGCAGGGGGCGCTGGCCATTACGGCGCGCGAAGGCGATGAAAAGACATTGGCGCTGCTGCGCCCGCTGAATATCGCCGAACATGCCATCGCCACGACCGCCGAGCGCGCCTTCCTGCAGGCCCTGGATGGCTCCTGCCGCACCCCCATCGCGGCGCTGGCGAAGATAAGCAGCGGCACGCTCGATTTCCTGGGTGAAGTGCTGACCCCGGACGGCAAGCATCGCTGGCGCCGCCGCGAAAGCGTGGCGCTGGGGGGGGCCGCCATGGAATCCGCTCGCGCGCTGGGCGCAAAGCTGGGGGCCGAGATCGTGACCGAGGCCGGACCGCTCTATAAAGCGCATTTTGGCGACAATGGCTGGTAGCCAAAACCCCTGATTTGCAGCAGCATCGCGCCCAAGGCCGCACCACAAAGGCCAAAGGGAGAAATGCCATGCTGAACAAACGCGACTTCATGACTGCCGCCGTTGCCCTCGCCGCGTCCAGCGCGGCCAACGCGCAAACCGCCGCGCCCGACACCCGCACGCCGCGCCCCGCCATTGCGCGCGGCATGATGAAGACCACCCGCCTGTTCAAGTCGCCGCCCGGCTATGCCAACGGACTGGCGGTGGCGCCGGAAGGCCTGTGGATCGCACAGCAGAAACTGTCGGGCGACAGCGCCAAGCGCTATGGCCTGCCGGAACCCACCGATATCCGTGAAGCCGCCTGGCTGGTGGACTGGAACGGCAAGCTGCTTAAGACCGTGATGACCAACTGCCGCAACTGCTCGGGGATGGCCTATGGCGATGGCCATGTCTGGATGATGGCCAATCAGTCTCCGCAAGGCTGCTTCCAGGTGGACATGAACGGCAACCAGATCAGCCACCGCCAGATACCACTGGCCATGCCGGGACAGGACGGCGGCGGCAGCCATGGCGCGCAGTGGCGCGATGGAAAGCTCTGGATAGCGGCCCTGCGGCCCAAGCTGCTGCTGCGCGTCGATCCCAAGACCTGGATGCCGGAAGTGGCGATCGCGGCCATCAACTCGCCGGACAAGCCGCGCTCGCACGACCTGACCTTCGATGCCAATGGCGACATCTGGCTGGTGACCGGCAATGACAGCCGCAATTACAAGGAAGGAAAGCCGGGCCTGACCAAGTATGACGGCAAGACCGGTCAGGTAATCGGAATGTATGATTTCCTGCCCGGCTCGGCCGATCCGCACGGGCTGGAATTCCACAATGGCACGCTGATCAGCTGCGACGCCGGCATCCATCCGGGCTGGCCCAATGGCGACAGCCCGCATGCTGGATGGGTGTTCAAGATCGAACCGGCCTAATCGACCCGGAAGCCGGGCCGCAGCGCGACATGGGATGAATTCACCTGACTTATGCTGGGGCAACCCAGCAGGGTCAGGGTGCGGATGATGTCGGCGCGGAAAATCTCGATGGCGCGCTCGATCCCCGCGTCGCCAGCCGCCGCCATGCCGTAAGCATAGCCGCGCCCCAGCAGCGCGGCGTCGGCGCCCAAGGCGATGGCGCGCACCACATCGGCGCCGCGGCGGATGCCGCCGTCGAACAGGATTTCGGTCTTGCCCTTCACCGCCTCGACGATGCCCGGCAGCACGCGCAAAGACCCGGCCACCCCGTCAAGCTGACGCCCGGCATGGGTGGAAACCACGATGCCCTGCGCCCCCTCGTCCACCGAGCGCTTGGCGTCATCCGCCGTCATCACGCCCTTGATGACAATGGGACCGCTCCAGTGCTCGCGAATCCATTTGAGGTCGGTCCAGGACACCTGGGCGGCCTGCAGCGCCGCCGCGACATCCACCGCCGCCAGCGGGCCGGAGCCCGGCACCACGATATTGGGAAAGGGCCGCGACATGCCGTCGAACAGGTACCCGGCCAGCCAGCGCGGATGCATAAGGATGTTGGGAATGTAGGGAATGCGGTGAAACCAGTTGGGCGACATCAGCTGGCGCATGCCGTTGCGCACGTCGCGCTCGCGGTTGCCCGCCACCGGCGTGTCGATGGTGACGAACAGCGCCTTGTAGCCGGCAGCCTTGGCCCGCGCGATGGCGCCTTCCGCCGCGCCGCGTCCGCCCGCCAGATAGAGCTGATAGAAGGTCGGGCCGGAGGATTCCGCCTTCACATTTTCAATCGTGTGGCCCGACATGGTGGAGAGGATATAGGCGGTGCCGGCGCGGCCTGCGGCGCGCGACGCCGCCAGCTCGCCGCGCGGATGCATCAGGCGCGAATAGCCGATCGGCGCCAGGATGAACGGCAGATCGAGCTTCTGGCCCAATACCGTCACCGACAGGTCGCAGGCCGGTGTCGCCACCGCGAAACGCGGCTTGAACAGCACTTCCTTGAAGGCCTGCTCGCTGTCCGCCAGGGTCACTTCGTCGTCGGCGGCGCCGTCGAGATAATCGAACACCGCATCGGGCAAACGGCGGCGGGCGAGACGGCGCAGGTCCTTGACATTGACGACGCGCGGGGCAGCAAGGCTCATGGAGAAAGTCCGGAAAAATCGGGCCGTTTATGCCTGCAAACCGCCGCCTTTAAAAGACCGGCTTCAAAATGCGGAAATGCCGGTCTGGGCGCGGCCCAGCACCAGGGCATGGATATCGTGGGTGCCTTCATAGGTGTTGACCGCTTCCAGGTTCAGCATGTGGCGCACCACATGATAATCGTCCGCCACGCCATTGCCGCCATGCATGTCGCGGGCGTCGCGCGCGATCTGGAGCGCCTTGCCGGCATTGTTGCGCTTGAGCAGGCTGATCGCCTCGGCCGCCAGCTTGCCTTCTTCCAGCAATCGCCCGGCCTGCAGGCAGGCCGTCAGCCCCAGGGTGATTTCAGTCTGCATGTCGGCGAGTTTTTTCTGGAACAGCTGGGTGGCGGCCAGCGGGCGGCCGAACTGCTGGCGCTCAAGCCCGTAACTGCGCGCCGCATGCCAGCAGAACTCCGCCGCCCCCATGGCGCCCCAGGCAATGCCATAGCGCGCATGGTTGAGACAGGCGAAGGGGGCTTTCAATCCTTGCGCCTCCGGCAGGATGCGATCCGAAGGGATCGCCACGTCGTTCATGGCGATTTCCCCGGTCACGCCGGCGCGCAGCGAGAACTTGCCTTCGATCCTGGGCGTGGCGAGGCCCTTGTCGGCCCGTTCCAGAATGAACCCGCGCACCGTATCGTCCAGTTTCGCCCAGACCACAAAGACATCGGCGATGGGCGCATGGGTGATCCAGGTCTTGGCGCCCGACAGAACAAAGCCGTCCGTGGTTTTTTTGGCGCGGCTCTGCATGGAGCCAGGATCGGAGCCCGAACCCGGTTCGGTCAGGCCGAAAGCGCCGATCCATTCACCGCTCGCCAGTTTGGGCAGATACCTCTGGCGCTGCCCCTCGCTGCCGAATGCATGGATGGGATGCATCACCAGGCTGGACTGTACCGAGATGGACGAGCGGAAAGCGGAATCCACTTTTTCGATCTCGCGCGCGATCAGGCCATAGGCCACGGGCGACACGCCGGGACAGCCATGATCCTTCAGGGTGCTGCCCAGCAGGCCCAGGGCGCCAAACTCCCTCAACAGCGCCGGATCGAAGCGTTCGTGGCGGTGCATGTCCTTCACCAGCGGCATCAGCCGGCCTTGCCCGAAGGCACGTGCGGAATCGCGCACGAGTTTTTCTTCCTCGCGCAGCGATGCTTCCAGAAGCAGCGGATCGGCCCAGTCGAAGCTGGGCCATGAATTGGATGACATCCCGGCCAAAATAAAACGGGGAGGCAAAACGCTTCCCGTCTGGAAAGCATATCGCCATCCCCATCTTGGATAATAGAGGGCCGCCCGAAAGGACGGACTTGGCCGAAAAACAGTTAGTTGGACTTGGTGACCTGGCCTTCGGCCACGCCGGCCTTGCTGCCGACGCCGGGATTGACGGCGTGCTCGCCGCTGGACGGGAGCGGCATCACCTTGGCGGTTTGGCCGGGAAGAACGGATTCGCTGGTGGGCGCGGCATGCGGTTTGCCATCGCGCAGATCGGGCTTGTTGGTATCGGCCATGTGTATCTCCTGAAAGGTTCCAGGAGTGATAACGGCGGCGGCGCCTATTTGTTGCGCTGGAAAATCCATTCCGCCACGTCGCGGTGCACCAATTCGCGCTGCAGATCACGCAGCAGCATGTGGTAGCCCTTTTCATAGCGCTTGACCGTGGCCCGGTTCCCCAGCGCCGCGATCACGCCTTCGGTCGGCTTGGGTGGAATCACCTGGTCGTTGACGCCCGCCAGAAACAGAATGGGGGACGGATTTTGCAGACGCCCGGGCGCGGTGCGAGCCTCGTCCATCAGATTGACCAGGCCGTACAGCGTGTCGGTGCGGGTGCGCCGCTGGAACAAGGGATCACGGCCGAGGGCGCGCAGCATCTCGACATTGTCGGACGGCACGATGCTTACCACCCGCCTGGCGGCGTCGTTGGACAGGATCATGCCCGGCACCAGATGGGCCGCCAGGAACAGCGCGGTGCGATAGGTCAGCGGCATGTCGGCGCGCGACCAGACCGCGGGCGCTGACAGGATGGCGCCATCCACCTTTGGCGGCGTGGCTGATGCCAACGCGGTCAGCAGCACCGCCCCACCCATGCTTTCGCCCAGCGCAAAGACCGGCACGCCGGGATAGCGCTGCCGCACCGCCGCAACGGCGTCGTAGAGGTCGTCGCGCATGGTCTGCGCGCCCGCCCAAATTCCCGGATTGGCGCTTTTGCCGAAGCCGCGCTGGTCATAGGCGATGGTGGTGATGCCTTGCTGCGCCCAGAATTTGCCCGGCATGTCGAAGGCGTTGGAATAATCGCCCATGCCGTGCAGCGCCACGATGATGGCCTTGGGCGGGCCGCCTTCCGCCCCCCAGCGGCGCAGCGGCAATGAGGTGCCATCGCGGGTCACCAGCACATCGTCCTGCACAACAGGCGTCACAAGCTGATCAGGCATGGCGCGGTCGAAGCTGGGGGCGCAGCCCGCAAGACACAACAAAAGACCGGCGATCCATGCGCGCATCACATTCAAAGCGGTAAAAGTCCGATCATGGCGCCAGACAGGCTGCTGGACAGCACCCCCGCCACCAGGGCCTTCAACGCCAATCCCACAATTTCGTCGCGCCGTTCCGGGATCAATGCGCTCATGCCGGCGATCAGGAAGCCGACGCTGGCGAAATTGGCGAAGCCGCACATGGCATAGACCATGATGGTGGCGGAGCGCGGATCCAGCGTCCCGGCCGGGAGCGCCGCCATGCGCAGATAGGCGATCAGTTCGTTGAGGATCACTTTGACGCCCAATAACCCGCCCGCCGTCACCACCTGATCGCCCGGCACTCCCAGCAACCAGACCAGGGGGGCGAACAGCCAGCCCAGCATGCGCTCCAGCGTCAGCGGCGCTCCGGCAACGGCAGGAAGATAGGCCAGCATGATATTGGCCAGCGCCACCAGCGAGGTGGTCACCACCAGCATGGCGATGATCTGCAGATAAAGCTTCAGCCCGTCCTCGGTGCCGCGCGCCATGGCGTCCATGGTGGAGCGGTAATGCAAACTGGCCTCTTTTTCATTGAGATCGGTCTCGGCGGGGCCCGGCACCATCAGGCGGGCGATCAGGATGCCGGCCGGCAGCGACATGAAGGAGGCCACCAGCAGATGTCCCAGCGCCCCGGGCAGCACAGCCTGCAGGATGGTGGCGTAGAGCACGAAGACGGTCCCTGCGATCACCGACAGTCCCACCGTCATCAAAATGAAAAGTTCGGTGCGGGCCAGCCGCGCCAGGTAGGGCCGGATCATCAGCTGGCCTTCGATATTGCCCAGGAACACCATGGAGGCGGCCGACAATCCCACCACGCCGCCCAGTCCCAGCACCTTTTTCAGCACGGCCGCCATGGCGTTGACCAGAAGAGGCGATATCCGCCAGTACCACAGCATGGCCGACAAGGCGCCGATCACGATGATCAGTGGCAGAATGGAAAAGGCCAGGTTGATCATATTGCCGGGATTGGTGACCGCGAACGGCGCAGGGCCGCCGCCCATGTAACCGAACACGAAGCTGGTGCCGGCATTGGTGGCGGTGGTGATCGCCGTCACCACGCCGTTCAGCGCCAGCAGCGCGTCGCGCGCCACCGGCGCCTTGAGCAGCAGCAGCGCGATGGCCGCTTGCAGCAGCAGGGTACCCGCCACCATCCGCCAGTTGAAGGATTTTCGGTCTTCCGAACAAGCCCAGGCGAAAGTGATGATGGCGATGATTCCAAGCGCTGACTGAAGATGCGGCAACATTTCCGGCCCCGGCGGGAATAGAGTTGTCACGCTACACGATTCCGCGCCTTCGTCCCATGACAGAAGGCCGCGCCGGAGCTAGTGTCGCGCCAGCGGGATGGCAACGTGACCGACAATACGGCGAAGACAGGGACGATAGGGGCGCTTGCGGGCGCGCGCGGCATTCCGCCCCTGATGATCATTCTTTATCACTTCAGCGAAGGCCACCATTATACCGGGCTGCTCTGGTTCGACCGCATCGCCGCGCGCGGCTATCTGTGGGTCGAGTTCTTCTTCGTGCTGTCGGGATTCATCCTGACCTATGCCTATGGCCACCGGGTGAAAGACCTGTTGCAGTGGCGCGGCTATGCCGATTTCCTGCGCGCCCGCCTGATCCGGCTTTACCCCCTTCATCTTTTCATGCTGCTGACGATCCTGGCGATGGTGCTGCTGCTGCGCTCCCTGGCGCATGTCGGCGGCTATGTTTCCATCTACGACCTGCCCTGGCACCAGGATGTCAGCATCAAGGGATTCGCCCTGAGCCTTTTGCTGGTGCAGGCCTGGAACACCATGGACCGGCTGACCTGGAACGGCCTGTCCTGGTTCGTCAGTGTCGAATTCGCGCTTTGCCTGCTGTTTCCGGCGCTGCTCTATCTGTCCAGCGGCCGGCTGTGGCGCGGCGCGGCCCTGATCGCGGCGGGCATCGCCGGACTGCTGGCGCTGCTGGCGACCTCCGAGCATGGGCTGGACATCACCTTCCACAATAGCGTGATCCGGGGCCTGTGCGATTTCACCGTCGGGGTCGGCATGGCGGTGCTGTTCCGCGCCGTGAAGGACCAGCGCATTCCTGCCTGGACCCACTCGGTGGTGCAGATATTGCTGCTGTTGCTGCTGGGCTATGCCGTCACCTCCACCGGCTGGGCGCATACCGGCAACGACATCTTCACCGTGCTGCCGCTGATGGCGCTGGTTTTCGCACTGGCCTTCGACAAAGGCATCCTGGCCCGGTTGCTGAACACAAAGGTACCCCAGGCGCTGGGGGAATGGTCCTATGCCATCTATCTGGGCCAGACCACCTGGCTGATGACGTTGCGTTTCTGCAAGCAGCGGATATGGCCGCCGCCCGATACCATGGTGCTGGGAATGCGGTTCGCCGACCTGATGTGGTGGCTGGAACCCCTGGGCCTGATCATCATCTGCATCGCCTGGGGCGCACTGCTGGCCAAAACCATCGAATATCCGGCAGCCGCGAAACTGCGGCAGCGCTTCGGACGCCGCCTTGACCCGCAAACCTTCCCGACCCCATCGTAGACAAAAGACACAGGAGAATTCCCATGGCCATTTCCTTCAAGGACAAGGTCGTCATCGTCACCGGCGCCGGTGGCGGCCTTGGGCGGGCGCATGCGCTGGAATTCGCGCAACTTGGCGCCAAGGTGGTGGTCAATGATCTGGGCGGCTCGCTGGACGGCACGGGCGGCAATTCCGCGGCGGCCGAGAAGGTCGTGGCCGAGATCACCGCGGCAGGCGGCGAAGCCATCGCCAATGGCGCCTCGGTCAGCGACGATGCCGGGGTCACGCACCTGGTCAAGCAGACCATGGACAAATGGGGCCGCATCGATGTCCTGATCGCCAATGCCGGCATCCTGCGCGACAAGAGCTTCGGCAAGATGGAGATGAAGGATTTCACCGCCGTGATGGACGTGCATCTGCTGGGCACGGTGAAGCCCTGCAAGGCCGTGTGGGACATCATGAAGGCCCAGGGTTATGGCCGGATCGTGGTCACCACCTCTTCCACCGGCCTGTACGGCAATTTCGGCCAGACCAATTACGGCGCCGCCAAGCTCAGCCTGGTCGGATTCATGAATTCGCTGAAGCTGGAAGGCGCCAAGGACAATATCCGGGTCAACGCCATCTGCCCGGTCGCCGCCACCCGCATGACCGAAGCCCTGATGCCGCCGGCGGTGCTGGAAATGCTCAAGCCGGAATTCGTCTCGCCCGCGGTGGCCTATCTGGCCAGCGAGGACGCCCCCAGCGGCGTCATCATCACAGCGGCAGCGGGCGCTTTCGCCGCCGCCCAGATCGTCGAAACCGATGGCGTCAATCTTGGCCAGAATGCCACGGCAGATGATGTCGCGGCGCATTTTGCCGCGATCAGCGACTGGAGCAGCGCCAAGCATTACGGACAGGGCGGAGAACAGAGCGCAAAGTTCTTCGCGCGCGTTCAGGAAAAGCCGCTGCTCGGTTGATTTTTTAGAACGCCTTGCGCGGCAAGCCGCCACGGCGTTTCCCGGCTGAAACATCAAGACACAATTTTTTGAATTTGCGGCGAAATGACTCTTGCGGCGCGGCGCGGATTGCACCACGCACGAGTCATGGACGACCTCGCGCTGAGTGTTCGGTTGGCGCGGCCTGAAGATGCCGCAGACTTGGCGCGCATCTATATCGACTCCTGGCAAGATACCTATGCGGGCGTGATTTCCCATTCGCTGCTGGGCGCCATGTCGCTCAAAAACCATACCGCGCGCTGGCAGAACACCATCAAGGGGCCCGGAACGGTGCTGGTTGCGGAAGATTCCCATTTCGGCCCGGTAGGCCTAACCAGCCTGGGCGCGGCGCGCGACGCCGGCCTTGGCTTTGAAGGCGAAGTCTACACGCTCTATGTCGATCCCGCCTTTCTGGGCCGCGGCACCGGGCGCGCATTGCTGACCAGTGCCTTCGACAGTTTCAAGGACCGCAAGCTGCGCTCCTGCCTGATCTGGGCGCATGCCCGCAACAATGCCTGCTTCTTCTATGAGGCGATGGGCGGAAAGCGCATCGCCACCCGCACGACAAGGCTGATGGGCGAACTCACCTCCGAGACCGGATTCGGCTGGCGGCAGCTGGCGACAAGGAAGCAGAAGCGCACGCTCCCGCAGTAACGCCTTAAAGGTCTCTCGGCCGCACGAAGTCCACCAGCTTGCCGGAATTCTGCGCCACGTCGCGCCAGCGGCCCACATCGAAGTCCAGGATCGCCAGGGCGCAGGTGGGAAATTTTTCTTCCAGCGCTTCGTGCCGCGCCCGCTCCTTGCGCCGGACCGGCTCGCGCGCCAGAAGCGTGGCGCATTCCTCCAGCCCCGGATTGTGGCCCACCACCATCAGCGACGAAACCGAAGCCGGCATCGCCCGCACCGCCGCCAGAATCCTGGCCGGATCGGCCAGATAGAGATTTTCACGGTAGTCGATCTCGGCGGTCAGTTCGTGCAGCACCAGTTCGGCGGTCTGGGTGGTGCGGGCCGCGGCCGAGCAGATGATCGCATCGACCCTGTAATCGGCCTTGCGCAGATAGCGCGCCATGGCGGCGCCGTCCTGCATGCCGCTGAGCATCAGGGTGCGGTCATAATCCTCGACGCTGCCGTCTGCAGGCTGGGCCTTGGCATGCCGCAACAGAAACAGGCGTTTCAAAGCACCACCGCCTTCATGTCCGGACCCCTGCGAATCCCGCATAAAGCTTATGTTCTTGACCCATGGGGGGCAACGGGGCCACAAAAACCCCGTTAAAGGACAAGACGTTAATGGCGACGAACAAAAAACCCGGCAAATGGCGCAAGCGCACCCAGGCGGTGCGCGGCGGGCAGGTCCGCACCCCCTTCCAGGAAACCTGCGAGCCGCTGATTTTCACCGCCGGTTACGCCTATGAGGCAGCCGAGGAGGCCGAGGCCCGCTTCAAGGGCGAAAGCCCCGGCTATCAATATACCCGTCTGTCCAATCCGACCGTTTCGATGTTCGAGGAACGCATGGCGCTGCTGGAAGGCGCGCCTGCGGCGCGCGCCACCGCCACGGGCATGGCCGCCGTTACCGCCGTGTTCCTGGCGGGCCTCAAGACCGGGGATCATGTCGTCTCCGCCAATGCCCTGTTCGGCTCCTGCCGCTATGTGATGGAAAACGTGCTGCCGCGTTTCGGCATCACGACATCTTTCGTCAATGGCAGCGATCTCGATGCTTGGCAGGCGGCGATCAAGCCCACGACGCGGCTGCTGTTTCTGGAAACGCCGTCCAACCCGACCTTGCAGATCGTGGACATGGCCGCGGTGGCCAAGATCGCGGACAAGGCGGGCGCCCGCCTGGTCGTGGACAACGCCTTTGCCAGCCCTGCCCTGCAGCGGCCGATGGAATTCGGCGCCCATATCGTGGTGCATTCCTCGACCAAGTTCATTGACGGCCAGGGCCGCGCCATGGGCGGCGTGATCCTTTGCAAGCAGGATTTCCTGGACGAAAATTTGCACCAGTTCCTGCGCAACACCGGCCCCACCATCAGCCCCTTCAATGCCTGGCTGCATCTGAAGAGCCTGGAGACGCTGGAACTGCGCATGAAACAGCACAGCGAGAATGCCTTGCGCGTCGCCGACTTCCTGGCCGGACAGAAAAAGGTGGCCCGGGTGCTCTATCCTTTCCGTCCCGATCATCCCCAGCACAACCTGGCCAAGGCGCAGATGGATGGCGGCGGCGGCGTGGTGACCTTCGAAGTCGAGGGCGGCAAGCCGGCGGCGTTCAAGCTGGCCAATGCGCTGGGCCTGATCGACATCTCCAACAATCTGGGCGACTCCAAGAGCCTGCTCACCCATCCCGAAACCACCACCCACCAGAAGCTGACGCCCGAAGCGCGCGCCGAAGCCGGCATTACCAGCGGCTTGTTGCGCCTGTCGGTCGGCCTGGAAGACACCGACGATCTTTGCGAAGACCTGGAACAGGCCCTGAAGGTGGCGTGATGTCCGAGCATCGCGTCCAACTGGTCTGGAACGATGGCGGCAGGCCGTTCACCTATGAAGCCTATCCGCGCGAACATGAGATCCTGTTCAAGGGCAGCCAGAAAATAACCGCCAGCGCCTCGCCCATCTATCGCGGCGACGGCATCCATGGCGATCCGGAAGACATGCTGGTGGCCGCATTGTCCTCCTGTCACATGCTGAGCTTCCTGGCGATTTGCGCCAAGAAAAAGATCTCGGTGCAATCCTACGAAGACGATGCGGTCGGCTTTCTGGAGAATGAAGGCGGAAAATTATGGGTTACCCGCGTGATCCTGCGGCCCAAGGTGGTTTCCAGCGCCGACGCCGCCGCGCTGGAGGCCGTTCACCATCTGGCGCATGAGGCCTGTTTCATCGCGAATTCCGTGAAAACACAGGTCGTTGTGGAACCGCGTTAATCACTGCGCCCAATTGCCGCTTGCGCCAAAATGGTGGCGGTCCGATACTTCGTTCCATGTTTGACACGGAAAATCGCCAGCCGAGCTTGCGGGAAAAAAGTCACCAGTATGAACTGGAGACCAAGCGCATCCGCGTCGCGGTGAAGCCCGCCTATCTGGACGACCAGTCCGATCCGGAAGATGATCGCTATGTCTGGTCCTACACCGTCACAATCGAGAACAAGGGCGCGGAGCCGGTGCAGCTTCTGTCGCGCTACTGGAACATCGTGGACGGCACCGGCCGGATGCAGGAAGTGCGCGGCCCGGGCGTGGTCGGCGCCCAGCCGGTGATCGCGCCGGGCGAAAGCTTTCAGTACACCAGCGGCTGTCCGCTGGAGACCGCATCGGGCACCATGAGCGGCCGCTATCAGATGATGAGCGCGTCGGGCGAGAGCTTTGAGGCGGAAATCCCGGCTTTCCTGCTGGAAAGCCCCTACGAACGCCGCCAAATTCATTAAACCATTCTGTTCGCAAGGTTGAAACGTCCGCGTCTGCGGGCGACACTTTCCCATGACCAGACCCACACGCGAAGAGGCCGAAAAGGCCGTCCATACCCTGTTGCGCTGGGCCGGCGACGATCCGTCCCGCGAAGGGCTCAAGGACACCCCTGCCCGCGTCGCCAAGGCATTCGAAGACTGGTTCTCAGGCTATGGCCAGGATCCGGAAGCCTATCTGGCGCGCACCTTCGAGGAGATCGAAGGCTATGACGACATGGTGATCCTCAAGGACATCCGCTTTGAGTCCCATTGCGAGCATCATCTCGCCCCCATCATCGGCCGCGCCCATGTCGGTTATCTGCCCACCAACCGGGTGGTCGGAATTTCCAAGCTGGCGCGGGTGGTGGAAGCCTATGCCCGCCGCCTGCAGGTGCAGGAAAAGATGAATGCCCAGATCGCCAACACCATCGAGAAGGTGCTGCACCCCAAGGGTGTGGCGGTGGTGCTCGAGGCCGGGCACCAGTGCATGACCACGCGCGGCGTGCACAAGACCGGCGTCACCATGGTGACCTCCACCATGCTGGGGGCGTTCCGCGACAATTCCGATACCCGCCGCGAATTCCTCAACATGATCGGCAACCCGGCCAGCCGCGAAGATCGATAAATGACGGCGCTTGATCTCGTCAAAACGCTGATCGCGTTCGATACCACCAGCCGCGGCTCCAACCTGGCGCTGATCGATTTCGCGCAAACGCTGCTGGAAAAATCGGGGGCGCGCTGCCGCCGCTCGTATGATGCCACCGGCAAGAAGGCCAACCTCTTCGCCACCATCGGCCCCGATGGCGATGGCGGCTATGTCCTGTCGGGCCATACCGACGTGGTGCCGGTGGACGGGCAGGACTGGTCGTCCGATCCCTTCAAGCCGGAAGTGCGCGGCGGCAAGCTTTATGGCCGCGGTGCCTGCGACATGAAGGGCTTTGTCGGCGTGGCGCTGGCGCTGGCGCCGGAGATCGCACGCGCCAAACTGGCCAAACCGATCCATTTCGCGCTGTCCTATGATGAGGAAGTCGGCTGCGTCGGCGTCACGGGCCTGCTGGACGACCTGAAGGCGCAGAGCATCAAGCCGGCGCTGGCGATCATCGGCGAGCCGACCCTGATGAGGATCGTGGGGGCGCACAAGGGCGGCGCCAAGCTGACCACCCGTTGCTGTGGCCGGGAGCATCATTCCAGCCAGCCCGAGCACGGCGCCAATGCCGTGATGATGGCGGGCGAGTTCGTGCATCTGCTGGGCAGCGTGTGGGACGAGCTGCGCGCCGATGCCGATCCCCGCTTCGATCCGCCCCATTCCACGGTGCAGGCGAATGTGATTGCCGGCGGCACCGCCGTGAACATTCTGGCGAAGGAAGCCGAGGTGACCTGGGAATATCGCTGCCTGCCGGACCGGGATGCATCTGCAATCGTGGAACGGGTGCGTCGACGCGCCGAAGCCGAAGTCCTGCCCAAGTATCAGCACCGCGCGCCGGAAGCGCGGCTGGACACCACCCTGCACGCCGCCTATCCCGGCCTGGCCATGGACGAGGACTCGCCCGCCATCCGGCTGGCGCGCGAACTGACCGGCGCCAACCAAGTGGAGGCGGTGGCCTACGGTACCGAAGCCGGGCATTTCCAGAATTACGGTATTCCCGCCGTGATCTGCGGCCCCGGCTCGATCGAGCAGGCGCACCGGCCAGACGAATTCTGCGAGGTCAGCGAACTGACCGCCTGCGAAGCGTTCCTGCGCAAGGTGATCGCGAAAGCGAGCGCTTAAGCGAGGCTGTCCGGCGTGATCTCGTGGGTCTTGCCGCAAAACTCGCACCGCGCCCGGATGACGCCATCCGGATCGGCCAAGCCTTCGCGGTCCGCGGGCGCATAGCTTTTCAACACCTGTGTGATGCGGCCCGCATCGCAGTCACAGCGGAACACCACCGGCTCGGGCGGATGCACCCGCACCTCGTCCTCGTTGAACAACCGCCACAACAGGGTTTCCGGCGAGAGCGTCGTGTCCACCAGTTCCAGATCTTCCACGGTCTTGAGCAGCAGCGAGAGCCGATCCCAGTCATCGGACCTGGACTCGACGCCCTGCTTGGCGGATTCCGGCGTCATCTGCAGCATCATGCCGCCGGCGCGCCAATGGGGCTGCTTGTCGCCCGCCACAAACAGCGGCGCCGCCGCCAGCTTGATCACGGTGGGTAGCTGTTCGGATTGCGCGAAATAGGTCTCCGCCGAGGCACCGATGCCGTCGGGCGAGAGTTCGACAATGCCCTGGTAGGTCTTGCCGCCAACCTTGGGCTCAATCGTGATCGCCAGCACGCCCTTGCCCGCCAGGGCGGAAAATTCATTGGCCGCCGCGGGATCGAACCGCGCCGCATCCAGCCTTGCATAGCCGCGCACACCGCGATGGCGGTTTTCATCGGCGCCGTAATAGTCGGCGGTCACGAGGTCGAGCGGACCGTCCCCCTTGGTCTGGATGGTCAGCCGCCCGTCCAGCTTCAGCGCGGTGCCCAGCAACGCGCCCAGCGCCACCACTTCGCCGGCGACGCGCGCGGCGGGTTCCGGCAGGGCATGCGCCCCCAGGGCGCGGGCGGAGGCGGCGTCCAGGCGGACCAGCCGTCCGCGCACGCCAGCCTTGGCGATATCGAACGGCAGCACGAAATCGCCGTAAGGCGCAGGTTCCAGTTTGTCAGGCATAAAATCCAATATGGCGATCAGGCCGCGCTTTTCAAGAAAGCATCCAGGCCAGGATCGCCTTTTGGGCATGCAGGCGGTTTTCCGCCTCGTCGAACACCACCGATTGCGGGCCGTCGATCACCTCGTCGGTGACCTCCTCGCCGCGATGGGCCGGCAGGCAATGCAGGAAGATGGCGTCCTTGTTGGCGCGCTTCATCAGGTCCGCATTGACCTGGAAGGGCTTGAGCAGGTTCTGCCGCTTGGTGGCGTTGTCGTCGCCCATCGAAACCCAGGTGTCGGTCACCACGCAATCGGCGCCTTCGGCGGCGGCCTGCGCATCGGTGGTGAAGGTGACCAACCCGCTGGCAGCGGCCCAGTCACGGGTTTCCGCATCCACCGTCAGCTCGCGCGGGCTTGCCACATTCAGCTTGAAGCCGAACCGCACCGCGGCATGGACCCAGCTGGTCAGCACATTGTTGCCGTCGCCGCTCCAGCACACGGTGGCGCCGGCGATGGAGCCCTTGTGTTCCTCGAAGGTCATCACGTCCGCCATCACCTGGCAGGGATGGGACCATTTGGTCAGGCCGTTGATCACCGGGATGGTGGCGTTGGCGGCCAGCTCCTCGACCATTTCATGGTCCAGCAGCCGGATCATCACCGCATCGACGAACCGCGACAGCACGCGCGCGGTATCGGCGATGGTTTCCTCGCGCGCCAGCTGCATCTCGTTGCCGGTCAGCATCAGGGTCGAGCCGCCCAGCTGCCGCGCCGCCATGTCGAAGGAGATGCGGGTGCGGGTCGACTGCTTGTCGAAGATCATCGCCAGAACCTTGCCGTCCAGCACGCGGTCGGCATCGGGCATGCCCTTGGCCAGGCCCTTGCGCGCCAGCTTGCGCCGCTTCGCGTCCGCGATCAGCGCCTTGAGGGTGGCGCTGTCATGATCCGACAGGTCCAGGAAATGCTTGGGGGCAGTCTTCAGGGGGGCGTTCATTGGGCGGCGGCTTTCTGCGCTTCCATCTGGGAAGCGGTCTTGCTCAGCAGGTCCATGCCCTCGCGGGCTTCGTCTTCGCTCAGGGTCAGGGGCGGCAGCAGGCGCACGACATTGTCGCCCGCCGGCAGCACCACCAGCCCGTTGGCCCGGGCGGCAGCGATGAAATCGGCGCTGGGGGTCTTCATCTTTATGCCGATCATCAGGCCCTGCCCGCGCACGCTTTCGAACAGCGCGGGATGGCCCGCGACCAGCGCGCCAAGCTGCTGGTGCAGGTAATTGGCGATCTTGTTGACGTGATCCAGGAAGCCGGGCGCCAGGATCATGTCTATGGCTTTGTTGCTCACCGCCATGGCCAGCGGATTGCCGCCATAGGTGGTGCCATGGGTGCCCACGGTCATGCCCTTGGCCGCTTCCGCGGTGGCCAATACCGCGCCAACGGGGAAACCGCCACCCAACGCCTTGGCCACGGTCATGATGTCGGGGGCAAAGCCCAGCCAGTCATAGGCGAAGAACTTGCCGGTACGGCCGAGGCCGGTCTGGATCTCGTCAAAGATCAGCAGCAGGCCGTTGTCATCGCACAGCTTGCGCAGGGCGCGCAGATATTCCGGCGCCACCGTCCTGACGCCGCCTTCGCCCTGCAGCGGCTCGATCAGCAGTGCCGCGGTCTGCGGCCCGATCACTTTTTTCAAAGCGTCGAGATCGCCCAGCGGCACCTGGTCGAAACCCGCCATGCGCGGGCCGAAGCCTTCGAGATACTTCTCGTTACCGCCGGCATTGATCGCGGCCATAGTGCGGCCGTGAAAGGCGCCTTCAAAGCTGACGATATGGAAGCGCTCGGGCGCGCCGTTCACGAAGTGGTAGCGGCGCGCCATCTTGATGGCGAGTTCGATCGCCTCGGTGCCGGAATTGGTGAAGAACACCGTGTCGGCAAAGGTGTTGTCGACCAGCTTCTGGGAGAGGGTTTCCTGTCCCGGCACCCGGTAGAGGTTGGAGGTGTGCCAGAGCTTTCCCGCCTGCTCGGTCAGGGCGCTCACCAGCTTCGGATTGGCATGGCCGAAGGCGTTGACGGCAATGCCGGCGCCGAAGTCCAGGTATCGCTTGCCATCCTCGGCGAAGAGGTAGGAACCCTCGCCACGGACGAAGGCGACAGCCGTCCGGTTATAGGTGGGAAGCAAAGCCGGGAACACGGGCGATCTCCTGTTGGGGCTGGAATAGTGAAATAATATTACAATGACGCGGCAGGAAGAGCGGTTTATCCGATTTCCCGATGGCCCAAACAACCCCGCCGCCCGCCGGCATGGCCAGTATGCATCTTGTGGACAAGGGGTGGCTCGAGGCCGGCAACGCTTGTGCGGCGCACGCGTGGGGGTACTGTATCTTGTGCCATTAAGAGGCAAGGGGGGTCCAGATAATGGGGCCGCCCACCCGCAAGGAGCGATACCCATGACGCAGGCAAATTGGTCGGAAGACCGGGTCGAGCAGCTCAAGACACTTTGGACGGAAGGGCTTTCCGCCAGCCAGATCGCCCGCGCCCTGGGCGGCGTGACCCGCAACGCCGTGATCGGCAAGGTCCACCGGCTAGGCCTGGCGGGTCGCGCCAGCCCGTCGCGCAGCGAACGCCCGCGCCTTCCCATGGCGCCCAAGGCCCCCAGCATCCGCAGCCATGTCCCCGCCGCCCCGGTGGTCGAGGAAGATCCGCTGCAGCTGGAAGACGGCAGCCACGCCACCGTCCTGACCATCAGCGACCGCATGTGCCGCTGGCCGATCGGCGACCCGGCGGCGACCGAATTCCATTTCTGCGGCCACAGCCCCAAGCAGGGTTCGCCCTATTGCGAAGCCCATGCCCGCAAGGCCTATCAGCCGCAGCAGGCCCGCCGCGCGCCCGATAAAGGCCGCATGACTGGCTGACGCCGCCGACCATTTGGTTCGCGAAAGCCGGCCCTGAAGGCCGGCTTTTTGCGTTATGTTGCCTGAGCCGCCGGGAGTTTGACGATGAGCATCTACAAATACACCGCCACCACCTTGGGCGGCGAAGACGTCTCGCTGGAGACCTGGCGCGGGCGGGTGCTGCTGGTCGTCAACACCGCCAGCGCATGCGGCTTCACCCCCCAATATGCCGGGCTGGAAGCGCTGTACCGCACGTATGAGCCGCGCGGCCTGACGGTGCTGGGCTTTCCCTGCAACCAGTTCGGGGCGCAGGAGCCGGGCGGCGAGGCCGAGATCGGCGCCTTCTGCGAGAAGAATTACGGCGTCACGTTTCCGCTGTTCGCCAAGGTGGACGTGAAGGGCGCGAACGCCCACCAGCTGTTCCAGTACCTCACCCAGGCCAAGCCGGGGCTGCTCGGCACCGAGGCGATCAAGTGGAACTTCACCAAATTCCTGATTGACCGGAATGGCGACCCGGTGGCGCGCTATGCGCCCCAGACCAAGCCGGAAGAGCTGGAAAAGCCCATCGAGAAGCTGCTTTAGGCGGCGGAACTTCCCACGGCGCTCTGATCCAGCGAATAGCCCGCCGACCGCACGGTGCGGATGGGATCGGTGGCGCCTTCGACATTCAGCGCCTTGCGCAGGCGGCCGACATGCACGTCGACGGTGCGGGCCTCGACATAGACATCGCTGCCCCACACCGCATCCAAAAGCTGCTCGCGGCTGAAGACGCGCCCCGGATGCTGGATCAGGTGATCGAGCAGGCGGTATTCGGTGGGGCCCAGATGCACTTCCACCCCAGCGCGGCGCACGCGGTGGGCGGCGCGGTCCATCTCGATATCGCCCACCTGCACCACGTCCTCCGCGAGGCTGGGGCGAATGCGGCGCATCACGGCGCGCAGCCGGGCCAGAAGCTCGGTCATGGAGAAGGGCTTGGTCAGATAATCGTCGGCGCCGGTGTCCAGGCCGCGGATGCGGTCGGTTTCCTCGCCGCGCGCGGTCAGCATCAGGATCGGCACATTGCGGGTTTCCTGCCGGCTGCGCAGGCGGCGGCAGACTTCAATGCCCGACAGTTGCGGCATCATCCAGTCCAGGATCACCAGGTCGGGCTTTTCCTCGGCGGCGATCAGCAGGGCTTCCTCGCCATCGCGCGCTTCCAGCACCCGGTAGCCTTCGCGTTCCAGATTGTAGCGCAGCAAGGTCGCCAGGGCGCTTTCGTCTTCAGCGACCAGGACGGTGGGCTTGCTCATGCGTGGGTCTCGTACGGCACGGCGGTTTCCGACGTGGTGTCCGCCTTGGGGCGGTTGTTGGCGAGATGGCCGGCGCGGACCATGTGGTACACGACTTCGGCGATGTTGGTGCAATGGTCGCCGCTGCGCTCGATATTCTTGGCGACGAACAACAGGTGCGTGCACAGCCCGATGGTGCGCGGATCTTCCATCATGTAGGTGAGAAGTTCGCGGAACAGGCTGTTGTAGATCTCGTCGATCTCGCCGTCGCGGTTCCAAACCGCTTCGGCTTCCTCGGCGTTGCGGCTGGAGAAGGCGTCCAGCACCTGCTTGAGCTGGTTCTGCGCCGCCTTGCCCATGCGGGCCAGGCTTTGCGTCAGGCGGATCGGCGGCTCGCGGTTCAGCACCAGGGCGCGCTTGGCGATGTTCTTGGCCAGGTCGCCGATGCGCTCCAGCTCGGCGGCGGTCTTGATCGCCGCCAGTGTCTCGCGCAGGTCCACCGCCATGGGCTGGCGCAGGGCCAGAAGCTTCAGCGCGCGTTCCTCGATTTCGACCTGCATCTCGTCGACGCGGGCGTCACCGCCCACGGCGCGTTCGGCGGCGGCGCTGTCGCGCCGGGAAATCGCCTCGATGGCCGCGGCGAACTGGGCTTCGGCCAGGCCCCCCATCTGCGCCACCAGCGCCGAAAGGGTCTCAAGCTGTTCGCCGAAGGATTTGACGGTGTGGTCGGTCATCGCGGTCTTTCAGGTCTGATGCAAAACCGGGCTTACGGCTTTCACACCACTGCTATGCGACAGTTTTATAACATTTCCGTGACAGGCTCCGGCAGTGGCGGTTTTGCTTGATTTTCCGCCGGCGCGGCCGGCAGAAAGACGGTGAAAACACTGCCCTCGCCCAGTTTGCTCTCGATGCTGAGGCGGCCCTGGTGGCGGCTGACGATATGCTTGACGATGGCCAGCCCCAGCCCGGTGCCGCCGCGTTCGCGCGAGCGTTTGACGTCCACCCGGTAGAATCGCTCGGTCAGGCGGGGAATGGCGCTGGCGGCAATGCCTTCGCCATCGTCCTTCACGGCGGCGAAGACCTGCCCGTCCTGACGGCCCAGGGTGACCGTGACCTGACCCTTTTCGCGGCCATACTTGATGGCGTTGTGGATCAGGTTCTGGAACAGCTGCATCAAGTCGTCATGCTCGCCCACGACCTGCGGCAGGCCGGCGGCCGCCTCCACAATCACGGTGCTGCCCTCTTCCGCCGCCAGGGGAATCAGCGCCGCGGCCGCCTGGCGCACCACGCCCTCCAGATCCACCCGGCCATTGGGCGGCACATGCTCGTTCATCTCGATGCGGGTGAGGGACAGCAGATCGTGGATCAGGCGGCGCATTCGCGCGGTCTCGGTGGCCATGATCCCCAGGAACTGTTCGCGCGCCACCTCGTCGTCCTTGGCATGACCGCGAAGGGTGTCGATAAAGCCGGTGACCGCCGCCAGCGGCGTGCGCAATTCGTGGCTGGCATTGGCGATGAAATCGGTGCGCATCTGCTCGCTGCGCCGGACCATGGTGAGATCGTGCAGCAGCAGCACCGTGACCAGGGGAGAGAGGCTGACGCGCGCGGCATAGGCCTGGAAATGCCGTTCCACCGGCACCGGCAGGGTGAACGGCACATTGGAAGCTTCGCCCTGCCCCGCACCGGCGATCGCCAGCAGCACTTCGGGATTGCGCAGCACCGCGCTGACCCGCTTGGTGTCCAGGCCCGGCCCCAGCACATCGCGCATCGACTGGTTGGCGAACAGAATGCGCTGGGCGCCATCCAGCAGCATCACCGGCATGGGAAGCTGCTCCAGCAGCAGCCGCGTCTGGGGCGGCAACAGGCCCAACGGATCGTCCGGCCCGGGTGCGGCGGGGCGCAACACCGGTTCGCGGAAGGTGACGAACTGGGCGATCAAAGCCGCCACCAGGGCCAGGGCGATCACGCCCCAGAACAGGGCGGCGCCGCCCAACAGCACCGCCGCGCCGCCGGCCACCGCGCCTATCAACAAAAGCCAGATTTTGACACGCAGCCGGGCGAGCGATTCAAGCATCATGGCATCATACAACCGATTGCGACGGGGCGATAACGGCAAAGACTAGTCCGGCCGGGCGCGGTCCTGCTTGATGCGGGCGCGGTGTTTCTTGCCCTCCAGCCGCTTCTTCTTGCTGGATTTGGGAATCTTGGTGGCGCGGCGCCGGGGCGGGGGCGTGGCGGCGCGGCGGATGATGGCGACCAGCTTCTCCCGCGCATCGGCGCGGTTGCGCTCCTGCTCGCGGAAACGCTGGGAGGTGATCACCAGCACGCCGTCGCGCGTCAGCGTGCCGCCACGGAGCAGGGCTTCGCGCGCCACATCGGTGAGGCTCAGGGAATTTCGGACATCGAAGCGCAGCTGCACCGCGCTGGACACCTTGTTGACGTTCTGGCCGCCCGGACCGGAGCTGCGGATGAAGCTTTCGTCCAGTTCGCTGTCCGGGATACTGATGCGGTGGGTGACGAACAGGTTTTTTGAAGAGGGGCTGCTCATGTCCCGAACACCTTGCGCAACTCGCTCTTGACCAGCTTGCCGCCGGCGTTGCGCGGCAGGGCCTGGTCCGAGAACGCCACCCGCACCGGCACCTTGAAGGCGGCCAGCCGGGCGCGGACGAAATCCTGCAGCATGGCGGCGTCGATCTGAGCACCGGGCCGCACCTGCACCAGCGCAGCGGGCACTTCGCCCAGCAGCGGATGGGGCAGGCCCACCAGCGCCACATCGGCCACCGCGGGATGTTCGGACAGGATGTTTTCCACTTCGATGCAATAGATGTTCTCGCCACCGCGGATCACCATGTCGTGGCGGCGGTCCAGGATGGTGCAGAAGCCTTCCGCGTCCAGGCTGGCGAGATCGCCGGTCTTCAGCCAGCCCTTCTCGAAATTTTCCGCCGTCGCCTCGGGCCGGTTCCAGTATCCCTTCACGATATTGGGACCGAAGGCCCATAATTCGCCCACCATGCCGGGCGGCGCTTCCACGCCACCCTGCATCACTTTCAGGCGGCCCACCGGCAATACCGGACCGCAACTGGCGGGACGGTGAAGGAAATCTAAGCCCGAATGGCTGGTGCAGGTGGCCGAGGTTTCCGTCATGCCCCAGCCCTGCCCCGGCATGGCGCCCAAATGCCGGCGAATGCGGCCCGCCAGCGAGGCGGGCGACGGCGCACCGCCATAGGTGACCAGTTGCAGCGATGAGAGATCGTTCGAACCGGCCTGTTCCAGCAGCGACAGCGCAATCGCCGGCACGCCACCGGTCACCGTGACGCGCTCGCGCGCGATCAAGGCCAGGGCGGCCTGCGGATCGAACTTGCGCATCAGCACCAGCGTGCCGCCCGCCGCCATGTTGGGCAGCAGGATGGAGAGACTGCCGATGACGTGGAAAAACGGCACCGCAATCAGGGTGATGCGCCGCGCATCGCTGGGTTCGGGATCGCCCCGGCGCAGGGCGTTGCGGGCGCTGGAAAAGGGCAGCGCGAAAATATTGGTGGTCAGCGAACGATGGGTGCCCAGCGCCCCCTTGGGCGCCCCGGTGGTGCCGGAGGTATAGAAGATGGTGGCATCGTCTTCCGGCGACAGTGGCACGTCAGGCAATGCGGTATCCGGCAAGCCGGACCAGTTGGCCGGTGTTCCGATGACCTCTTCCAGCGCCATGGCACCTTCGCCGCGCGTGACGAAAATCTTCTCGACCGAAGGCGGCAGATCCTTCAGCCGCGCCAGCCGCTCGCCATCGGCAAAGACGAAGCGCGCGCCGGAATCCAGGATGCCGTATCCCAGCTCGGTCCCGCTCCACCAGGCATTGAGCGGCACCACGATGGCGCCCGCCAGCAAGGCGGCCATGAACACCACCGGCCATTCCGGCAGGTTGCGCATCACCAGCGCCACCCGGTCGCCTTTGCGCAGGCCCTGCCCGTGCAGATGCGCCGCCAGCCGCACCACAGCCCGGGCAAAATCGTCATAGCTGATGCGTTCGTTTTCATAGACCAGGAATTCGCGCGAGCCGTGACTGCGCGCCTGCGTGAACGCCTCCAGCGCCGTGGCGGGGACATGCTTCCATACCGCCATGGTCACGCCGCGGATCACGGCATCCACGGTTTCAAAGCGCGCGCCCGGCGCGGTGAGGCGCGCATGCGCCTCGTCCAGCGACAAAACCGGCCAGTTTTTGGGAATGTCATTCATGGCGGGGACAAGTATAACCCAAGCCATGACAGGACCAGCGGGATTTTCGGAACAAAGCCTGGCGCGTATTCCGCGCTTTCTGGAAAGCCTGGTCGCCGATGGCGCCCTGCCCGGCGCGATGACCCTGATCTGGCGGCGCGGCGAGATCGCGCATCACAGCCTTGTTGGGGTGACCGACATCGCCCGGGCCACGGCGATGCGTGCCGATGCCATCTTCCGCATCTATTCCATGACCAAGCCCATCACCCTGGTGGCGCTGCTGATGCTGCTGGAGCAGGGACGCATCGCGCTGGACGATGACGTGACCAAATTCATTCCCGGCTTTGCCAACCTGCGCCTAGCCGATGGCAGCGCCCCCAGGCGTGCGATGACGGTGCTGGACCTGGCGCGGCACACCGCCGGCTTCACCTATGGCTTTCACAACCGCACGCCGGTGGATGCGCTCTACCGCCAGCAGCGGATCGGCGAATTCGACACCGAAGGTGGACTTGCCGCCTTCATCGCGAGCCTCGAAAAGCTGCCGCTGGAATATTCGCCCGGCGATGCCTGGATCTATTCGGTGGCGACCGATGTGCTGGGCTACCTGGTGCAGGTCGTTTCGGGCCAGAGCTATGCCGATTTTGTCCGCGAACATGTTCTCGTGCCGCTGAAAATGTCGGATACCGATTTCCTGGTGCCCGAGAACAAGCGTGATCGCTTCACCGCCTGTTACGCGCTGAAGGACGGCAAGCTGGACCTGTTCGATGATGCGCAGGCTTCGCCGTGGTTTTCGCGCCCCAAGCTGGAATCGGGCGGCGGCGGGCTGGTGGGCACGGCGGCGGACTACCTGCGCTTTGCCCGCATGCTGCTGAACAAGGGCGAGCTGGACGGGGTGCGGCTGCTCAAACCCGAAACCGTCGCCCTGATGACCCGCAACCATCTGCCTGGGGGCAAGGAAATCGCCGACCTTTCGCCCTCCGCCGACACCTTCAATGAAAGCGGCTATCGCGGCATCGGCTTCGGGCTGGGCGTGGCGGTGACGCTGGACCCGGCGCGGGTGGGCATTCCGGGCACGGCGGGGGAGTTCGCCTGGGGCGGCATGGCGTCCACCGCCTTTTTTGTCGATCCCAAAGAGGACATGGCGGTGGTATTCATGACCCAGGTGATCACGGACACGGCGCGGCGGGTCAGGCTGCGGCGCGACCTCAGGACCCTGATCTATGACGCCATGACGGAGCGCACCGCGTGATCGAAGAATTGCCGATTGCCGACTGGCGCGGGCCCTATGACACAGGCCTGAAAGCGCGCGCGCTGGCGGCGCTGGAAGCCGGCAGCGTGCTGTATTTTCCGAATCTGCCCTTCCGTCTGCTGGAGTCGGAAGGTGAATTCCTGGATGCCAGGGTGGCCGACGGCAAGGCCAAGAATATCAGCCTGGATCATACCAGCGGGAAGATGCAGGCCTCGTCGCTGACCGGCGAGCGCGCGGCGCGCCTGGCGGCGATGATCGAACGCTTCGGCGCCAGCGCCGCCGCGCTGGTGCATGACCTGCTGCCGTACCGCGATGTCGAGCGCGCCCGCACCAGCTTCCGCCCGGTGCAGGTGAAAGGGCGCAGCTATTCCAGGATCAGCGACGACCGCTTGCTGCACATCGACGCCTTTCCCTCGCGCCCGATGCATGGCCGTCGCATCCTGCGCTTTTTCGCCAATGTCGCACCGAACTCGCCGCGCCACTGGCATGTCGGCCAGCCCTTCGAGGAATTCGCGAAAGCCTTCCTGCCGCGGGTGGGACCGCACCTGCCGGGAAAATCCTGGCTGTATGACAAGCTGGGCGTCACGCGCGGCAAGCGCAGCCTGTATGACGAGCTGATGCTGTCGCTGCATGACGCGGGCAAGCTGGATTCCGATTTCCAGTCGGGCAGCCCGCACCAGGATGTGCGCTTCGCTCCCGGCACCTGCTGGCTGGTCTTTACCGACCAGGTGCTGCATGCGGCGCTGGGCGGCGAGTTCGCGCTGGAACAGACCTTCCATCTGGATATCGACCAGATGGCCGCGCCCGAACGCGCACCCTTAAGGGTGCTGGAACGGCTGAGCGGCAAAACGCTCGCCTGATCGCCTTAGATAGTGACGCCGATTTCGGCGAGCTTGGCGCGAACGATGCTGCCATCGAACGGCTTCATCACATATTCGTTGGCGCCCGCCGCCATGGCGTGGGCGACTTCGGTGGCATCATTCTCGGTGGTGCAGAACAGGATCACGGGATGGCCGCCATCCTGCTGGCCACGCACGCTCCTGACGAACTCCACGCCCTTCATGGTGGGCAGGTTCCAGTCCAGGAAGATCAGGTCCGGCATCTTGTCGCGCACGGCGCGCAGCGCCGCCATGCCGTCCTCGGCTTCTTCGACGGTGTATTTCAGGTCTTCCATAATGCGGCGGGCGACCGTGCGGATCACACGGCTGTCGTCCACGACCAGACAATGTTTCATCGGCTTAATATTTCCGGGCGAGCCCCAAAAGCGGCGGCTTCGCGCGGGGAATCTACGCCCGGCAGGGTAAACACCGCCTTACCAGCGTACCCTAGGGCACACTTATCCGGCCGCGAGTTCGACGGCGCCATCCAGCGCCGTGATGGTCATGGCGGCGTTGACGGTGCGTGACAGCTTGTGGGTCAGGAAGGGCTGGACGTGACGGGCGTCCACATTCAGCGACTCGCCCCGGAAGGCATGGTCCACTTCCTCGGTGACGCGGGCGTTCAGGCCCTGGGCGCGAATCCGGAACGATGGCGCGCTCGCATCGGGCCCGGCCTCCACCGTCACCACGCCGCCGCGCGGCAGGCAGTCGGCCGCCAGCAGGGTCGCGTTCATCACGAGCTTGGCCCAGTCCTTGGGCCAGTAAAGCCGGGGCACATTCCAGACCAGCTGGACCTTGCCGCCTTCCAGGAGGCCCGTAATCAGCCGCCCGATTTCGCCCAGATCCAGCTCGGCGCCCGCGGAACCGGCGGCGCCAAAGGCGATGCGCATGAACTGGATGCGGGCCAGCGCCTGGTCGGCGCTCATGGTCACCAGCTTGATGGCGTCGGCGCGCATGGCGGGGTCGCGCTCGTCTTCCAGCACTTCCATGCCGTTGACCACGGCGCCCAAAGGCCCGACAAGGTCGTGGCAGACGCGGCTGACCATAAGTGCGGCGAATTCGATCTCTGTCATGGCAGACTCAATGAAGTCCCAATGGTTAGCAATTGGTTAATTTGCCCCGGCGTCTTAAGGAATTCTTAATATGGGCGCAACGCTCTCCCCTCGTCTCCAAGCGCTAGTCCGCATCGCCCAGGCGGCAGGGGTGGTGGTAATGCGCCATTACGAGGCCGGGGCCGAGGCGCGGGTAAAAGCCGACCGCTCACCGGTAACCGATGCCGATGAAGAGGCGGAAAAACTGATCCTGGCCGAACTGGCGGCGGCCTTTCCGGACGTGCCGGTGGTGGCCGAGGAGGAAGCCGCAGCCGGGCGCATCGTCCGCGTGGCGTCACGTTTCTTCCTGGTGGATCCGGTGGACGGCACCAAGGAATTCGTCAAGCGCGGCGGCGAGTTCACCGTCAATATCGGCGAAGTGGTGGACGGCGCGCCGGTGGCCGGTGTGGTCTATGCCCCCGCCATCGGACGCTTGTTCGTCGGCGCCGTCGGCGAAGGCGCCTTTGAACTGTCCGGCGGAGACTGGCGCGCGATTTCAGCGCGCAAACCGGGCGATGACGGGCTGGTGGCGGTCAGCAGCAAATCCCATCCCGACGCCCAGACTGACGCGCTGCTGGGGAGCCTGAATATCAAGGACCGGATCAACGCCGGCTCATCGCTGAAATTCTGCCTGGTGGCGGCGGGCGAGGCCGATATCTATCCGCGCGCCGGCCGCACGATGGAATGGGATACGGCGGCGGGCGATGCGGTGCTGCGCGCGGCCGGCGGCGATGTCAGCAACTGGGATTACACGCCCTTCACCTACGGCAAGCCCGGCTTTGAAAACGGGCCCTTCATCGCGCGCGGGCGCTAGCGGTCCATGTCGTGGCGCGCGGAATAGAAGACCAGCGCCATGAGTCCCGCGCCCAGGCCAATCGTGACCACCACGCCCAGCACCAGAAACGTCCAGCCGAAGCCGCTCATCTGAACGCCGGACATGGCGGTCCAGACCTTGATCGCATACCAGAGCGAGACGCCAAGGAAGGCGAACAGGATCGCCAGGGTCAGCCATCCGGCGGGTGAAAGCTTGTTGCGTGGCGTGTTTTCGCTCATCGGACCGAGATCCTAGACCCTATTGTCGCCGCGTCCATCGCCACCGGGGCTGTAAAAAAGCCCCAATCTGGGCAAAGGTTGCGCGGGCAAGTGATTCGGCGCGCACAATTTCGGTGCCGCAAGGAGCGAACATGAACCGCAAGAAATTCATCACCGGATTGATGGCCGTCGGTGCGACGCCCGCGGCCGTGGGCAGCCTGCTCAGCATCGGAGCGGCGCGCGCCGCAGACCAGACGGCGCCAGCGCCCGAGGCCAAGGAACGGGCTTCCACCCTCACCTACACCGCCGACGAGATCACCGAGGCGGGGGCCGACTTCTTCGGCATCACCTCCGAGGCGATGGCCAAGGGCGTGCAGCATATCTTCGGCGACCTGGGCCAGCCCGATGCCTATATCAAGGGCGACGAAGGCGGCGGCGCGGTGGTGGTGGGTTTCCGCTACGGCTCCGGCTGGCTGATCCGCAAGGCGCGCGAGCCCAGGCAAGTTTACTGGCGCGGCCCCTCGGTCGGTTTCGACCTGGGCGCCAATCTCTCCAAATGCTTCACCCTGATCTACAATCTCAAGGAAGACCGCCGGCTGTTCCAGCGCTTCCCGTCCGTGGAAGGCAGCATCTATGTGGTGGCGGGATTTGGCATCAATTACCAGCGCAGCGGCGGCGTGACCCTGGCGCCGATGCGCACCGGCGTCGGCCTGCGCGCAGGCGTCAATGCGCAGTATCAGGTCTATACCGACCGCCGCGACTGGTTCCCGCTTTAAGAATGGCGAAACGGCCTGCCGCATCCTTGGGCGCGCTGGCAGTTGGCACCTTCGCATTGGGCAGTCTTGCCCTGGGCGCGATGGCCATCGGCGCGGTGGCGGTCGGCGCGATGGCCATCGGCGCTGTCGCCATCAAGCGGCTGACGGTCAAGCGTGTCCGGATCAAAAGACTCGAAATCGACGAGCTGGTGGTGCGACGGATCACGCGCCCACCTGAGCTGTAATCAGCCGCGAGGATTTCGTGGCCTGAGCAGGAGCGCCGAGCGACGTGTACAAGACGTGCACGAGCGAAGGCGCGACGAACTCAGGACGCGAAAAGACCGCGGCTAGGCGGTCGCTTCTTCCGCCTTGCCGTCCGCCGCCGTCTTGCCGCCCACTTCGGGCATGTAGAGCAGCAGCATGGAGGCGACATAGGTCGAGGAGAAGGTGCCGACCACGATGCCGAACAGGATGGCGATGCTGAAATTCTGCAGCACATGGCCGCCGAACAGCAGCGGGATCACCGACATGGCGGTGGCGACCGACACCAGGGTGGTGCGGGTGGCGATCTGGTTGGTGGAAAGGTTGATCATGTCCACCAGCGGCATGCGCTTGTACTTGCGCCGGTTCTCGCGGATGCGGTCGAACACCACCACCGTATCGTTGATGGAATAGCCCGCCAGCAGCAGAAGCGCGGCCACGGTGTTGATGTTGAAATCCAGTCCCATCACCGAATAAAAGCCGGCGGTGACGAAGACGTCATGGCCGGTGGCGATCAGCGCGCCGACGCCATACTGCCATTCAAAGCGCACGGCGACATAGATCGAGATCATCGCCACCGCCAGGATGGTGGCGATGATGCCGTCATTCAGCAACTCGCCCGAGACCTTCGGCCCCACCACTTCAGTACGGCGATATTCATAGTTGGACCCCAGCTTGGCCTTCACGGCCTGCACCACCGCCTGGTCCGCCTGGTTCTGGTCGCCGCCCGCCGTCGCTTCCTTGGGCTGGACGCGGATCATCACGCAGCTGTTCACGGGGCGGTCGCATTCCCCGCCGCCGCCGAAATACTGGAGCTGGCTTTCGGGAAAGCCCAGGCTGTCCACGTCGGCGCGCATCTTGCCGATATCGATGGTCTGCTTGGCCTTCACTTCCATCAGCACGCCGCCGGTGAAGTCGATGCCAAGATTGAAGCCGTACCAGAGGATCGAGATCACGGCGACCACCATCAGCAACCCGTCGATCGCAAAGGCCGCGTAGCGGTACTTGACGAAATTGACGTTGGTCGTCTCAGGGATAAACCGCAGCAACGGCATGGGCTTGCTCGAAATCTAGGGATGCGGGCGAAACCTACAGGGGGCGGGTCCCCCAAACAAGCCGGGGCGGAACGGGCGGATTGGGGGCCTTGCGGGGCTGCATTTTTGCGGGGAACCTGAACCCAGCACCATAAAAACACAGGAGACACCCATGCTGCGCAAACTGCTTCTGGTCCCGGCCTTTCTGGCCGCCGCCGCGCCCGCCTTCGCCCAGGCCACCATCGATCCCACCCGCGCCATCGGCCTGACGCCCGACCAGATCGTGTGGAAAAAGGGCGTCAACAACGACACCGCCTGGCCGATCGGCGATCCCAAGACGCCGGGCGCCTGCCTAGAGCTGATCCGCTGGCATCCCACCTATTTCAGCCGTCCGCATTATCATCCGCAGGCGCGCTACGCCGTGGTGCTGTCGGGCACCTGGTGGGTTTCGACCAGCAACGTCTATGACCCCGACAACAACACCGTGCCGTTTCCGGCCGGATCGGTGATCACCGACCTGGTGGGCGGCGTGCATTATGACGGCGCCAAGCCCGCCACCGGCGACGCCACCATCGCCATCTTCATGGAATGCCCGCTATCGGCGGTGCCGGCCGAGAAGAAATAGGTCAGCGCTTCGCGGCGGCCTTGTCCGGCATGAAGAACATGATGGCGGCGGATGCGACGAGCGCCGCCGCCATCATCAAATACGACATCCCCGGATTGCCGGTGGCCCCATTCAGCAGGCCCACGCCATAGGCGCCCACGAACGAGCCCAGCGCCCCGAAGCTGTTGATCAGGGCGATGGCACCGCCCGAGACGTTCGACGGCAGGATGTCGGGGATATAGGCGAAGAAGGGGCCATAGGGCGCGTACATGGCGGCGCCCGCGATCACCAGCAGCGCGAAGCTCATCCAGAAATGATCTGCGCCCAGGAGGTACGAGCCATAGAAGGCCGCCGCCGCGATCAGGAAACAGGGCCAGGTCACCGCCGTGCGCTTGCCGGTCTTGTCCGACCAGGTGGAAGCGGCGATCTCGGCTGCGATGGCGGCAAGATACGGCACCGCCGACAGCCAGCCCACTTCGATCATGCTGATCTTGCCGGCCTTCAGGATCGACGGCAGCCAGATCACGAAACCGTACACGCCCACGCTCCAGAGGAAATAGACCGCCGTCAGAACCCACACGCGCGGGCTCTTGAAGGCGGCGGCGTAATTCTTGACCGGCGGGATATCGCGCTGTTCTTCGGCCAGCGTCGCTTCCAGGGCCTGGCGGTCGGCGGCCGGCATCCAGGCGGCGTCACGCGGACGATCGGCGACCACTTTCCACCAGACAATGCCCCACAGGACCGCCGGGATGCCTTCGATGATGAACATCTCGCGCCAGCCCAGGCTCTGGATCAGATAGCCCGACAGCACCGCCATCCACAGCATGGTGACGGGATTGCCCAGCACCAGGAAGGCATTGGCGCGGGCGCGTTCGCGGCGCGTGTACCAGCGCGACTGCAGGATCAGCATCGCCGGCAGAACCGCGCTTTCGACAATGCCCAGCGCGAAGCGCACGCCGTAAAGCGCGTTGATGTTGTGGAGCAGGCCGGTGGCGGTGGCCAGAAGACCCCAGCCGATCAGCCCCCACAGAATCAGTTTCTTGACGCTGTATTTCTGCGCGTAGGCGGCGCCGGGAATCTGGAACAGAAAATAGCCCAGGAAAAACAGCGCCCCCAGCAGCGAATTCTGCGCCGCGGTGATTCCCAGATCCTTGGCCATGCCGCCGGCGGCGGCGAAGCTGAAATTGGCGCGGTCGAGATAGGCCAGGCTGTAGGTGATGAAGATCACCGGCAGCAGCAACGTCCAGCGGCGGTTCAACGGCGCCTCCCCTTTATAGTTAAGACACAGGCAAGCATGTCTGGCGGCCTGTTTCAAATACCTTCTGGTGGTGGGCGGTGAACGAAGCGAACAAAATTGATTCAAATTTTCACAAATCTTGAATTACGCACTGTGCGTAACTGCGGCTTTCGATAGTTTACAATTGCCTGCCGGCCACATCGCTCCCATGGTTTCTCGACGCGCCGTTAACGACAGTTGAGGGTTTGTCATGGAGATCGATCCGGTGGTGTTTCTGGCCGAAGAGCTGCGCAGCAAGGAAAGCGCCCTGCGCGCAGCCGTCAAACGCTATGAGCAGGACCATGCGCGGGAGAATGGCGAAACCGTCAACGCCCTGCTCCTGACGCTGAAGGTCCTCTACCGCGAGTTCTTCGAGACCGTTCCCACCAGCGTGCTGGGGGCCAGCGAGATGGTGCGGATGGCGGCGCAGCGCCTGCCCTTTTCGCTGGCGCGCTACGCCAACCATTTCCACGAGGTGGCGGACCGCTTGAGCGAGGGCAGGCGCGAACATGCCGACCTGGTATGGCTGCGGGCGATGCGCTCGGCCCTCAAGGAGGGCCAGGGCGGCGAACAGGGACAGAAGACCGCGCCGCTGCTGGGGCTGGCGCTGCGGGGCGCGGCCCGGCCCGTGGTGGTATTTCGCGCCTTTGCGCCGCCCCCGGACGACGACATTCCCTGCCGGCACCACTAGAGGACCCATTGAAGGCCTGGAGGGCCTGCACTAGCCTCGCGGCCACAAACAATCAGGGGACCGCCATGAAGATCGCGCACGCCGCTCTTGCTTTCACGCTTCTGACCGCCGGGCCGGCGCTGGCCGCCGACAAGGTGCTGGAGCATCACGTCGCCCAGATGAAGACCGGCGACCTGGAAGCGGTGCTGTCCGACTATGCGCCCAACGCCGTGGTGGTGACCCCGGCCGGCGCCATGTCGCCCAACGGCGTGTTCATCGGCAAGGACACGCGCAAGCTGTTCACCATCCTGACCTCTAAGGAAAACCTGCCGGGCAACAAGACCATGCAGGTGACCTATGAAAGCCTGGCGCCCGACACCACCCTGATGCGCTGGGTGCAGTTCAAGGGCACGCCCAAGCAGATGTCGGGCTACGACGTCTTCGTGATCCGCGGCGGCAAGATCGCGTTCCAGAGCGTGGCGTTCGATCCGGCGAAAAAGTAAACTCCCGAAGCTCCCAAAAATGAAAAGACCCCGCTGGATTTCGCCAGCGGGGTCAGTTCATTTTCCACCTGAGCGGATTCTAACCATCACCGGCCGCGATAGGTTTGATGGTGGCGATTGCGGTCATAGTTTTCGTACATGTAGTAGCCGTTGTACCGGCTGCGGTAGAGACGGGCGTCCTCCGCATTGCGCCAGCGATAGTAGCGGCGATCCCGGTCCACATACCCGTCACGGTAGCCGTAACCCACATTGCCGAGGTCAAAGGTTATGCCGACCTGAGCATAAGCCGGGGACGCAACGACCGCCGGCAAGGCAAGTGGGGCGGCAGCCATCAGGGCAGCGGCCACCAGTATTCGTTTAGCAGTGATTTTCATGCAATTCTCCTCAGCGGCGGTCAGGGGAGAGATTCTGTTGCCAGCCGGGGCCGCCGCCGGAAAATTGCCTATCTCACAGTAGCTAACGCGCGAGGACAGATTTCGCCCGAAGCGTATTCGGCGCGAAGCAGCGCCAAATGAAATTGGTGCCCCCAAGGGACCACCTCAACCCCAAAGAATCAAAGGGTTGCTGGAAAGGCGGGACTCTAGAACGTCCCTTGTTTCCCTGCGCTTTTCGAAAGAGTGCCTCACCGCTGGCGAGCGATGGCGCAATGTCCGCTTTGCGCCAAAAGCGGTTATTCAGCCCCGGTCAGCCCAATGTCTGCTTCTGACCCAAAGCGGACAGTCGCCTGGGGCCAGGTGGAAGAAACTGAAGGTCCAGAAGCGGGCGGTATGAAACGCCCTGCGCGCCCCAATGCGACTGCAACGACGGCGGCAAGTGGCATTTGTTATACTAATATGACAAAAATTTACTTTGATGCCTATATATTAGGCAATTAACATACTGAAGAAAATAGAGTTCTCTTGAATCCCCCATATATTTGTCATATACTTGTCATGAAATAAACGTGGAGAGCGTCATGCGCAAATTATTTTCCGCTACTTTTCTTGTCCTATCGGTCACAGCTGCGGCAGCTGCGGAAACGCCGCGCCAAATGGAAGTCTTTGTTGGCGACCTGAATCTAAGTCGTCCGGCTGGCCAGTCGACTGCCAAAGCCCGCATTCACGCCGCCGCCGTTCAGCTTTGCGGCTCGGTGCGCGATACGGTGAACTTGCCGGGATGGGCTAATTCGGTCCCCGTGAGCGACGGTGCCTGTATCGCCCAAGCCGTCGAAGGTGCCAATGCGCAGGTGGCACGTTTCGCCGAGGCTAATTAGGCCTGACCTGACTGGCTCTCGTTCCTATTGAGCATGAAACGGCGGCCATTGTGCCGCCGTTTTCGTTTGGGCCAAGGAACGCGAGTTCATTTGCAGGCGAATGTCCGCTATTGGCGCAAGGCGGACATCCTTTACCTATTGGCTATTAGAATCGCCATGCGAAGTTGCCATCATAGTCCAGCGACAAGGCCTCTTCGGGCGTGATCGCCAAACCGAAGCACACCCGCACCGCCGCGGCATTCACGCCCGGCCGATTTATTGCAGGGAAAGGTCACACTTATCGGCTGCCTCACAAAGCCTAGTATCGCCCCTCAGCAAACCTTGGGCATCTTTGGGAGCCGTACCAGGAGCCAAATTGTCATGCCGTCCAAATGTCAATTGTGGAGAAAGAAATCTTGACAGAATGGTCACTGCAACGCGGAGTCCCCGCCAGTGAACAAATAATAGAGTTATCCCAATCCCGCCAAGAAAAGACGGAATGGAGTACACTAGCGCGAGTTCAAATATCCATTTTTCAGTTGGCGTCATCGCTGCCCCCGGCGATCCTAGGCGCGAATTCTTAAATAGTTGTGATTCCGTTATTTGGCTTTTGTCTTAAGAGGACTCAATTTCCTCTTCCGCAAGGCGTTTATAAAGCCGCGTTTTGCATGGCAGTTGTTTGCTCCGCAAAACAGACAAATATTATTTTAATTGTTACACCAAAGCGAACGCCTGCCAAGTTGATGCGCAATGGTGCCGAAACTTAGCGATTTCCAAATGATCCGCGCTGCGTCCGGCCGCACCAACTGTAATTTGCGATTCCCAATAGGAACACAGGCTGGTCATTGCTACCCCTGTAGCGTTGAGCTGCTCACCATAACCCATTCGATTAAGCGCCAGTATGTAAAGAAACAGGGGCGCGCCAACTTCCTCAGCCAATTCGGGCGACCAAAACGGTGCCTGCGCTGTAGCGCATGTCGCGTTACGGTCAGGATAAATGCAAAACTGAACGAAACGACCTAAAATGTTTAGGTGCTGCCGGGCGATCGTTAGTTCGGCTTCCGTAGCAACTTGCAGTAGATTGCTCTGCCTAATTGCCAAAGCGAGCATCTCGGCCAACAAGACAACTCGTTCGCGGAATATTTTGCTGACACTGGATGCTTTCTCTTGTGTAGGTGCCAATTTTAGCAAGGCCATATTGATTATTTGATTGAATTTGTTCGTGCTCAAATCGGGGTGCCTAGGTGAGAGAGATCCAGAGACCGAAAGAACGAGATTTAATAGCGCTCTAGCGCCACGATAATCAGGGTCGCTTGACTCGATATTCTTCCCATTCACCGGCTGACGCCCAGGCCCGAATACGCCATCCCGAACGCTGGCTGGTTGCACCGCCCAGGATTGATCGCGTTTGTTACAATGCGCCCATGCCCGACGGAGCCGATCTAGGGGCACTTCGAATCCAGAAAGCCAGAGTATGCGTAAAATGACGTGTCGCTCTGAATATGTGAGCAATGAATCGTAAACAAAGGACACTTGTTGGAATAAATCGCACTGCGGCCAATAGGTAGCAGTTCGTTTTCCCGGCCCAAGACCTCTTTGGGAAAGTGGTGGCAACAATCCGAACCGCCGCCACCGCAATAGGGTCAGTTGCGATATATCTCTGCCGGTGCTTCTTAACTCTTTTAGGATGTCGGACTCTGATGCCAGCAAGTGGTTACTAGCTTTCATTGCGTAATCCGCAAAACAGCGGCGGCCCCGCAGCGCCGCCTTCTCCGATTAAATTCGGAACATTCAGTCCAATTACATTCCAGAGCCCTGGATGCCCTTCCAGCTGGCCTCGATGGACTGGATGGCGGCTTCGGGCAGCGGGACATAGTCCAGGCCCAGCACCAGCTGACCCGCTGCACTTGAAAAAAAGACCCGGTGCCGCGGGATCACACGCAGCACCGGGTCACGCGCCGTCAGAGTCAGAGGATGACGCTGTCTGTCTCTTCAACAGACTTTCAACAGGTCTGCCGTTATTAGGTCTGTCTACGAAACTTTTTACATTTCTAAATACTAGTAGTTCAAGCGCAGCTCCACGCCGAAAGTACGCGGCGCGTTGAAGTTCGCATAGTCGCCGATTGTGCCGCGGTTGGCGACAGACCTGCGGAAGATTTGTTCCCTGTCCAGTAGATTTCTCGACCACAGCGACAGGTTCGCTGTCGCGCCGTCACTGCCCACACCGATGTCAGCCAAGGCTACATTAGCGTTGACGAGGAAGCTGGGGTCCGTCTTCTCGTTGACGCTTTGCTCCAACTTCCCCGTAGGAGACACGTCGGCGAACTCGCTTTGGAAAGAGTACTGACGGCTAGAGTAGTTCGCGTCGAGATGAAGCTTGATGGTCATCGCACCCGCGGGAATCTGATAGTCGAGATATCCTGACACGGCATGCTGCGGAGTAAATACCGGAAGCACTGGGAACGGCGTGCCCTGTGGGATTACAGTATTCCCAGTGAAGGGGAACGGCGCAGCAGGGATGTTCACATCAGTGTAAGCATAGGAAAAGCCCGCTGTCAGGTTATCCGTGAGCAGAGCGGTCAAGTCGGCTTCGAATCCCATGATCTTCGAAATGCCTGGCGAGTTACGCGTCTCCTCGGTATGAGCGCCGATCGTCGGACTTCCCAAGGTGGTATCGACATTGTCGAAGTCGGTCTGGGTACCGCTACGGTCCATCCGATAGGCGGCCAGATTTACGCGCAGGCGCTGATCGAGCAAATCCATTTTTGCGCCAACTTCATAGGCATTTACTTCTTCAGCGCCAAAAGATTGGAAAGTCTGCGAGCGTGAGTTGGCGCCACCGGCGCGATAGCCGGTTGAGAATTTGGCGTAGACGCTTGCATAGTCTGACAGGTCGTAGGCCACGGTGGCCATTGGGTCGAAGCGGCTACTATCGTAATTGAACGTGAAGTTCGTCGCCCTGCCAGCTACCGTGTAGAGCACGCCGTGACGTTTATCCTGAGTATAGCGGCCGCCAACAGTCAGATGCAGTTCTTCGATCGAGGCGGGGGTGTAAGTTCCCTGACCGAAAACCGCGGCGCTGTTGGAGTTTGCCTCACTGCCACGACTAAAGTTCCGAGTACCAGGCTCCCAGCCCTGAGTCGCATTCGTTTTCGCAGCGGTCCCATAGGTACCGTTTGAAGAGCGGATCGTGAAGGCGGTGCCGTCAGCGTTCCACACGTTGGTAAACGGCGTAGCAGCCTCTTCCCTGACGTGTTCGTTGAAGTAATAAGCACCTACGACGTATGTGAAACTATCGGCGAAACTGCCGGCCGCCTGAAACTCTTGGCTGAACTGACTCTGCTTAAGTTCCGACAGACTATAACGGCCGAAGTTGGCATTTGGTGAAAAGATGTTACGGGCTTCGATGCCCGAATTGTCCCACTGTTTGGTGCTTACGCCTCGTGCCGAGGTAATTGAGCGCAGCTCCAGGTTGGGCGTGACTTCGTACTTCAAGGTGGCTGAGACGCCACGGGTTTTGTCGACACTAGGTTGCTGCACGGTGCCAATGTCCGAAGCATCTTGGCGGCTAGTCCTAACCTGCACAAGAGGCGCAAGCGGATTGATCGTGCCGGCCGGAGCAGAGCCCACAGCTGTTACCTCAGCCAGCGTACGTACGCGCTTACCATAAGGGTTAAAGCTGATGAGCTGGCTGAAGAACGGGGTGTTCTCATCTTGGGTATAATCGGCGGAGATCAGTGCGCTGAATTTTTCCGAAGGCTGGAAGAGAGCGGAAGCGCGAATGCCCCTGCGGTCATACTGGTTCCAACCGGCTTGCCCACTCATCGGGTTTCTTGTTGTGGGATCCTGATGCTGGACTAGCGCATCAACCTTTACCGCGACGTCGTAAAACTTCGGGAAGTCTTGGTGTATTTCGCCACCGTACGAGCCGAAATTTCCTGTTCCAGCGGCAATACGAGTGCCCATCACGCCAGTAGGAGCCTTTGTCACGATGCTCACCGCACCGCCTTCGGTGTTGCGTCCAAACAGTGTACCCTGCGGACCCCGGAGGACTTCGATGCGCTCCAAGTCGAACAGCGCGGCATTCAGCCCCTGCGGGCGCGCCTGATAAACACCGTCAATATAAACGCCGACGCCTTGATCGCGGGCCGTCTGGTTGGCGTCGAACGGCACGATACCGCGAATGCCGATGACCAGCGCTGACTGGCGAGATTCGAATGGTGCGACGCGAAGTGAAGGGATAGAACCGTCCGCGAGACTGATTAGGCTCTCAGCATGGCGGCTCGTCATCTGATCCGAACTTATCACGGAAATCGCGATCGGCGTTCTCTGCAGATCAGTCTCAATTTTCGTCGCAGATACGATTACTGTTTCAAGCCCACCAGCTGTGTTTGCGGCGACCTGTTGTGCCAAAGCTACCTGCGACAGAGATGAGGCAAGCGCAATCACTGCAACGCCTTGATATAAATAATTTTTCACTGATTCCCCGCACAAAAATGACAGATTGGATTAATTTGACATCCCCATATTGCATTTGGGCAATGACGGAATCCTCACGGTTTTATGTAAATTTTGTGACTGAGATAACATTCGACTGCTTAACGCCCGCGAATGGTTGTAAGAACGCGAGGCGTCATCCGCAGCGAATGTGTCGCAAGAGATAATCTATTTTTGGAAACGACCGTCACACCAATGCCCCAAGACTAGAGGCCAGCCCCCTCAAGACGCGGCCTCTTTTTTTGCCCGGAACAGGCAATGGTACCCGAAGAATAATGATGGGATGGCTATCGCATTGGATGTCTGCTTTGGGTCAGAAGCAGACATTCACCAGCGAGCCGAAAGTTCAAACTACTGGGATGGCAGTTCTGGTTTTGTCAGTGGGACAATCGCGCTAAAGAACTCAACGAAATCAAATTCCGATTTTTGCTTTGGTGCCCCCAAGGGGAATCGAACCCCTGTTTCAGCCTTGAGAGGGCCGCGTCCTGACCGCTAGACGATGGGGGCCAGCGGGACGGGGCTTATAGCGGGGCCCAAGTGGAACCTGCAAGTTCCGTACTTCGGTTTTTTGGGACCGGAACGCCCGGCTTATTCAGGAATTAGAATGAGTTGAAAGCCTTAGGTCACACCGCCATGCCCCATTATTACTTCCATGTCCGCGAAGGCGCCGACCTCAGCCGCGACGAGGAGGGCCAGGACCTGCCCAATGCCGACGCGGCGCGGCGCGAGGCGATCAATTCCAGCCGGGAAATGCTGGGCGAGAAGCTGCTGCATGGCGGCTCGCTGAACCACCGTACCATCGAGATCTCCGATGAGACCGGCCATGTCGTGGATGTGGTCAATTCCAGCGATGTGCTGTTCAAGGGCGGCAGTTTCGCACCTATTCCGACGATGTCACCCAGTCCGCGCCGGTGACGCAGCCGCGAAAGCCGCCGTCCCGATAGACGAAGGCGTTCAGCCTGCCTTCGCCCGCGATCAGCCAGAGGAAATCGTCTTGCCCTGCCCCCGCGACGTCGGCGGCGGAGGGCTGCGCTGCGCCATGCGGGTGGGAATGATAACAGCCGATAATCGCGTGGCCGCTGGCGCGCGCCGCCTTTTGCGCAGCAAAGTGATCCGCGGGATCGATCTCGAAGCAGCTTTGATCGGGCGACAGGTTGCGCGCCGGATGGATGGCTTTGATGCGGAAAAGCTCGCCGTCGCGCGCCCCTTCCAGCAGGCCGCAGCATTCAAGCGGTAACGCCCCGTCCGCCGCCGCAAGGATCGCGGCGCGCAAGCCCGGCGGCAGTTCAACGCGCGGGGGCAACGCTTGCCCTGACCCGGCTGACCAGGCGGCCGTTCTGGGTGTCGATGATCCGGATTTCTTCCCCGCCGCCGTCGCGCAGGCGCAGGATCAGCCGTCCGGGCTGGGTCTGCATGTCGACGATCTGTGCGCCCGGCGGCAACTGGACCAACGCGGTTTCACCGCCACCGGCAACCGGCTTGCCGCGCATGGTGCGGATGCCGCCCACCACCAGCCCAATCAAGGCTAGGATAATCAGGGCAGACAGAATAATAACGGCGAGCTTCGCGGCGTTGTAGGCGGGCGTCTGGTGTTCCGGAATGGGAAGCATGTCTGACAAGGAAATCTCCTCAAGCGATCGGCGCGAAGCGGTGGCCGATGAAAGCCATGCAGGCTGGCGGCTGGACCGTTTCCTGGCCGCGACTTTGCCCGATTTCAGCCGCTCGCGGCTCCAGCAGTTGCTGGAAGGCGGCGCGGTGTCGCTGGGCAGCCGGACGATAAAAGACGCCAACCACCGGGTCAAACCGGGCGATGCCTTTGCGCTGGACGTGCCGCCCACCGCGCCCGCCATTCCGCAGGGCCAGGACATTCCCCTGACGGTGATCTATGAAGACAAGGAACTGATCGTGATCGACAAGCCGGCGGGGCTGGTGGTCCATCCCGCCGCCGGCAATCCCGACGGCACCCTGGTCAATGCATTGATCGCCCATTGCGGCACCAAGATGCTGTCCATCGGCGGCGAAGCGCGCCCCGGCATCGTCCACCGGCTGGACAAGGACACCTCGGGCCTGCTGGTGGCGGCCAAGACCGAACGGGCCATGGCGAGCCTGGCCAAACAGTTCGCCAATCACACCATCGAGCGCGCCTATAACGCCGTCGTATGGGGAGCGCCGCGTGACTCCTCCGGCCTGATCGAAAGCCAGATCGGGCGCAGCCCATTCGACCGCAAGCGCATGACGGTGCTGCGCGCCGGCGGCAAGCGGGCGGCGACACGTTATGCGGTGCTGGAAAAATTCGGCCCCGCCGAACGCCCCTTCGCTTCGCTGATCGAATGCCGGCTGGAAACCGGGCGCACCCACCAGATCCGGGTGCACCTGACCCATCTGGGCCATCCCCTGATCGGCGACCCCCAATATGGCCGCAACCGCGCCGCGCCGCGCGGCAAGACCGAGCTTGAGGCGGCCGCGTTTACAGCGGCAACTGATTTTCCCCGCCAGGCGCTGCACGCTTTTGTGCTGGGATTCCAGCACCCTAGCCTGCACAAGACCATGCGTTTCGAAACACCCTGGCCCGCCGATTTTGCCGCCCTTGTGGGCGCCTTGCGGAACTTGAATACGCGCTAAACAGACATATCTCTTCGCAACTGTCGGGGCGCTCAGGCGTTATTGCCTGTTGCGCCCAGATAAGGGGGACTTATGAGCAGTCGTGGACTTCCCGCTTTGTCGGGCGAATCTGGCCTTTCGCGTTATCTCACCGAGATTCGCAAGTTTCCGCTTTTGTCCCCCGAAGACGAATACATGTTCGCCAAGCGCTGGAAGGAACATGAAGACCCCGAGGCCGCGCGCCGCCTGGTCACCAGCCATCTGCGCCTGGTCGCCAAGATCGCCATGGGCTATCGCGGCTATGGCCTGCCGGTGTCCGAGATCGTGTCCGAAGGCAATGTCGGCTTGATGCAGGCGGTCAAGCGCTTCGAGCCCGACAAGGGCTTTCGCCTGGCCACCTATGCCATGTGGTGGATCCGCGCCTCGATCCAGGAATATGTGCTCAGGTCATGGAGCATGGTGAAGCTGGGCACCACCGCGGCGCAGAAGAAGCTGTTCTTCAACCTGCGCAAGGCCAAGTCCAATATCGGCGCCGTCGAGGAAGGCGATCTGACCCCTGAACATGTCGCGACGTTGACCGACCGGCTGGGCGTCACCGCGACCGAACTGACGGACATGAACCGCCGCCTGTCGGGGCCGGATGCATCCCTGAACGCGCCGCTTCGCTCGGAATCGGAAAGCGAATGGCAGGACTGGCTGGCGGACGACACCGCCGACCAGGAAACCCGTCTGGCCGAACGCGAGGAAATGGGCAATCGCCACGCCTTGCTGGTGGATGCGATGAAGGACCTGACCGAGCGCGAGCGCGACATCATCCAGGCCCGCCGCCTGCAGGACGAGCCGGTGACGCTGGAGGACCTGTCGCAGAAATACGGCATCAGCCGCGAACGGGTACGCCAGATCGAGGTGCGGGCCTTCGAGAAGCTTCAGCGCGGCATGAAGGCGGCGACCAATCCGGGCGCGCTTCCGGCGCCTGCATAGCCATCATGCGCTGACGGCGTTTGCGGCTTCGCGAGCGCGCGATAGGGTTTCCCCGCATTGAGGGGAAAAGCCATGACTCTCAGGATGTGGCAGGTCGATGCCTTTGCCGGCAAACCGCTGGAAGGCAATCCCGCGGCCATCGTGCCGCTGGAACGCTGGCTGATGCAGGCCATCGCCGCCGAGAACAATGTCGCGGAAACCGCCTTCTTCGTGAAAACCGGCGCGGGCGCCTATGACCTGCGCTGGTTTGCGCCAGAGCGGGAAGTCGACCTTTGCGGCCATGCAACTTTGGCCAGCGCCTGGATACTCTTCAACAAGATCGAACCCGCGCTGAACCAGGTGCGCTTCATGACCCGGTCCGGCGAACTGGTGGTGACGCGCGGCAGCGATGGCAATGTCATGTCGCTGCCCTCGGCGCCGTCCGAAACTTTTGCGCCGCCACCGGGCTTTTCCGAAGCGCTGGGCAAAAGCCTGAACGCGCCTTCCCCCAGCGAATTGCACATCAGCGCCAAGGGTGGCGCCGGGGCCAAGGCGCTGATCGCGGTGTGGAACACGCCGGACCAGATCAAGGCGCTGAAGCCGGAAGCGGACCTGAAAGACGTGGCGATGAGGATAGGCGCCGGCTCGGTGCTGGCGACGGCGGCAGGCGGCGGTGCGCCTTACGACATGGTCTCGCGCTTCTTCGCACCCTATTACGGGGTGCCGGAAGATCCGGTGACCGGCTCGGCCCATTGCGCCCTGACACCCTTCTGAGCCCAGCGGCTGGGCAAGAAGACGTTGAAGGCGCGGCAGGCTTCCGCGCGCGGAGGCGACCTTGTCTGCACCGATGACGGCGCGCGCACCATCATCCAGGGCCATTGCGCGCTTTACCTTACGGGCGAAATCGAAATCGATTACTGACGCGCCGGCTTGTCCGGCATGTTGCCGAGCGGTTCGTTTTCGCTGTTGAGGCCTTCGCGGGTGTCGGCGTCATCGACAATGCCTTCGTCGAACATGGCGAGCCCGTCTTCCAGATAATCGCCCAGCAAGGGAAGGCCGAGCAGATATTCCGCCGCGCGGCGCGAATGTTCCGACCTGGCGGTGGCGACGGCTTCCTTCCATTCGTCCAAGTCGTATGTGCCGCGGCCCAGCCAGGCCAGCGCCACCAGGCGGACGCGTTCGTCATCGTTAAGGCCGCGAATCGCACCCAGCAGTTCCTCGCGCACCGGATCGTCACCCGCGTCGGTCAGCACGTCGGTCTGGCCGTCATCAATCGGGTTGGAACCGGTATCCGGATCGGCACCCTCTTCCTTCACGTCATATTCGCGCGCTTTCAGGATGATGAAACTCACCTTGTCCAGGGGCAGGTTGAGCGAGGGTTCCCGCGCCGATTTGCGCGGGGCGCCGGAGGAAGCTGTCAGCGAAGCCATGGGAGTTCCTGCTTTTTTTGTGCTTTTGTGAAACGCGCCAATGCGCCGCAATGTTCCCATGCGTCTTTGGAGCCTCTGCGGCGTTGACGGGCGGGGGCCATGCGCCTATATCGGCGGCGGGCCACACCTCCCCAACGAGGTGCTATCATTCTGGAAGGAATGAAACGCGATGACTGAAGTTGTTCGTCCGGCTGTGCGTCCCGCGCGGCCTTTTTTTTCGTCCGGACCCTGCGCCAAGCGGCCGGGATGGACGGTAGAAGCCCTCAAGGGCGCGCTGGTGGGACGTTCCCACCGCTCCAAACCCGGCAAAGCCAAGCTGAAGGATGCGATTGACCGCACCAAGAAGCTCTTGGGCGTGCCCGACGGCTACCGCTGCGGCATCGTGCCGGCGTCGGACACCGGCGCGGTGGAGATGGCGCTGTGGTCGCTGCTGGGCGCCCGTCCCGTGGACCTGTTCGCCTGGGAAAGTTTTTCCGAAGACTGGGTCACCGACACGGTCAAGCAGCTCAAGATCAAGGACGCGCGCACCTTCAAGGCGCCCTACGGCGAGCTGCCGGACATGACGCAATACAATCCCGCCCATGACGCGGTGTTTGTGTGGAACGGCACCACCAGCGGCGTGAAGCTGGCGAATGGCGACTGGATTGCCGACAACCGCGAAGGCCTGACCATCTGCGATGCGACCTCGGCCGCCTTCGCGATGGAACTGCCCTGGGACAAACTGGATGTGGTGACCTTCTCCTGGCAGAAGGTTCTGGGCGGCGAGGCCGCGCACGGCATGCTGATCCTCAGCCCGCGCGCGGTGGCGCGTCTGGAATCCCATACGCCCGCCTGGCCGATGCCGAAAATCTTCCGCATGACCAAGAGTGGCAAGATCGTGGACGGCATTTTCGAAGGCGAGACCATCAACACGCCCTCGATGGTGGCGGTGGAAGATTATCTCGATGCGCTGAGCTGGGCGGAAAGCCTGGGCGGGCTGAAGGGACTGGTCCAGCGTTCCAACGCCAATCTCGGCGTGCTGGAAAAATGGGTCGCGGGCTCGACCTGGGCCGGCTTCCTGGCGCAGGACAAGGCCATCCGCTCCAACACCAGCGTCTGCATCAAGATCACCGATCCCTGGTTTGAATCGCTGAGCGACGAAGCCAAGGCCGACGCCGCCAAGAAGATCGCCACCCTTCTGGACAAGGAAGGTGTGGCGCTGGACATCGCCGGCTATCGCGCCGCTCCGCCCGGTCTTCGCATCTGGTGCGGCGCCACGGTGGACCAAGCCGATCTGGAAGCGCTCACGCCCTGGCTCGACTGGGCCTGGGCGCAAGTCAAAGCCTAAACGCAAGGAAGCATCGCATGCCGTTCATCTCGGAAAACAAGCTGGAAGAAGCCCTGGTGCGGGCCGTGAAAAGCCCTGCCACGGCGCCGGATTTCTATCGCCTGCTGCTGGAAAGCGACCTGCTGGTGCTGGGCACCGTCGAAGGCCGGGACGGCAGCGAAAAATTCAGCCTTGAGCCGGGCGGCCAGCTTCAGCTGGTGACCGGCGAGCGCGGCGGCGAGAAATTCCTGCCGGTGTTTTCGTCCGTGCCGCGCATGCAGGAATATGTGAAGGAAGAAGCCAAGTATCTCGCCATCAACGGCCGCGCCTTGCTCGATCTGACCCGCGGCGCGCCGGTGATCCTCAATCCCTCTTCGGAATATGGCCGCGAACTCACGGCTGAGCAGGTCGAGCAGCTGCTCAATCCCGTGGCCGCGCCGGGGCAGTTCATCCCGACATCCGCCAGCGATGCCTTCTACCCCATGGCGCTGGTCAATGTCCTGACCCAGGTGTTCGCCCAACATCCCCAGGTGCAGACCGCCTGGATGATCCGCATCGGCATCGGCGAGCCGGGCGCGGACTTCCAGCCCCTGGTCGGGATTGAGACCAGCGGCGACATGGCCGCGCTGGTGGCCGAGATCGAACGCGCCGCCGCGGAAGGCGCCCCCGGCACCGCGTTCGACTTGCAGCGGGTGGACCGCAGCCGCCCCACCGGCATGGCCAGCGCCCTGATGCAGGCCCAGCCTTTCTACCAGCGCGGCACATCGGTGCCCGGCCGCCTCCTCAACTAATCCCCTTGTTAAGTCCCTCTTTCGAAGGATACCCCCATGCCCAAGGTTCTTATCGCCGACAAGCTGTCGCCCGCCGCCGTCGCCATCTTCAAGGAGCGCGGCGTGGACGCCGATGTGAAGACCGGCCTCACCAAGGAAGAGCTGATCAAGATCGTGGATCAGTATGACGGCATCGCCGTGCGCTCAGCCACCAAGCTGACCGCCGATGTGCTGAAGGCCGCGAAGAATCTGAAGGTGGTGGGCCGCGCCGGCATCGGTGTCGACAATGTCGATATTCCCGCCGCCACCGCCGCCGGCGTGATCGTGATGAACACGCCCTTCGGCAATTCGATCACCACCGCCGAGCACGCGATTTCGCTGATGCTGGCGTTGGCCCGCGAGCTTCCCGCCGCCAACGCCTCCACCCAGGCCGGCAAGTGGGAAAAGAACCGCTTCATGGGCGTGGAAATCACCGGCAAGGTGCTGGGTCTGATCGGGGCGGGCAATATCGGCTCCATCGTCGCCGACCGCGCCAAGGGCCTGAAGATGCGGGTGATCGCCTATGATCCCTTCCTGTCGCAGGAACGCGCCAACGATCTGGGCATCGAGAAGGTCGAGCTGAACGACCTGCTGGCCCGCGCCGATTTCATCACCCTGCATGTGCCGATGACGCCGGAGACCAAGAACATCCTGTCCGCCGACGCCATCGCCAAGACCAAGAAGGGCGTGCGCATCATCAACTGCGCCCGCGGCGGATTGATCGACGAACTGGCGTTGAAGGCGGCGCTGGACAACGGCCATGTCGCGGGTGCTGCGCTGGACGTGTTCGAGACCGAACCGGCCAAGGAAAACATCCTGTTCGGCAACGAGAAGGTCGTGGCGACGCCGCATCTGGGCGCCTCCACCACCGAAGCGCAGGAAAATGTGGCGCTGCAGGTGGCCGAGCAGATTTCCGACTACCTGCTGACCGGGGCCATCACCAATGCCCTGAACATGCCGTCGATCTCGGCCAGCGAGGCGCAGAAGGTGCGGCCGTGGATTTCCCTGGCGGAAAAGCTGGGCTCCTTCGCCGGCCAGCTCACCGGCACCAGCCTGACGGCGGTGGAGATCATCTATGAAGGCACGCCGTCCATGCTCAACACCCGCGCCTTGACCCAGGCGGCGCTGGCCGGGCTGCTCAAGCCCATGCTGTCGGACGTCAACATGGTCAATGCCCCGGTGGTGGCCAAGGAACGCGGCATCAAGGTCAGTGAAACCCGCAGGGACGCGCAGGGAATCTATGAAGGCTATATCAAGATCGTGGTGACGATGGGCGACTCGACGCGCCGCGTCGCCGGGACCGTCTTCTCGGATGGCCGCCCGCGCCTGATCCAGATCAAGGACATCAACCTGGATTCCGGCTTCGCGCCGCACATGCTTTACATCGTCAATGAGGACAAGCCGGGCTTCATCGGCAAGCTGGGCACCATGCTGGGCGACGCCAAGGTCAATATCGCCAACTTCACGCTTGGCCGCAGCGCGCCGGGACAGGATGCGATTGCCCTGATCGAGGTGGACGGACCGGTACCGGAAGCGGTGGCCGAGGCGGTCGCGAAACTTCCCCAGGTGAAACACGCCAAGCCATTGGCGTTCTAAACACAAAACAAAAAGGGCGCCTCACGGCGCCCTTTTTTATTCAGCATTTTCATTCAGGCATTGCCGGGATCGGCAGGCACTCCATCACCTCGACGCTGTCGCCAGGAAAGATGGAGAAGTGCGGATGGCCCTCGAAGAGTTTCGCGGCCGCCTCATGGCTCTGGGCCTGCACGATAATGTATCCGGCCATGCGGTTGCGGATGTCGGTGATGCCGTCCGGCCCGATCTTCTTGGTCTTGCCCAAGGGGCCGCCGGCCGTCACCACCGACGCGGCATTGTCGGCCATCCATTTGTGCCAGGCCGCCATGCCGCGTGCGATGGTTGCCGTGTCGGGCCGCTCTGCCACCGGCTCCATGGCACCCATGTAAATTCCAACAAAGTTTTTCATGGAAACCTCCGTCAGGTCCTGCCGGCCTTGGCGATCGCCTCGTGATGGCGGATCACTTCCTTGACGATGAAGTTCAGGAACTTCTCCGCGAAGTCCGGGTCCAGCTTGGCCTTCTCCGCCAGCTCCCGCAGCCGGGCAATCTGGGCCGCCTCACGCGAGGGATCGGCGGGCGGCAGGTCATGGCTGGCCTTGTACTCGCCCACCGCCTGGGTGCATTTGAAACGCTCCGCCAGCAGATGGATCAGTGCCGCGTCGATATTGTCGATACTGTCTCGCAGGCGCAGCAGGTCGGGATGGGTCATGGCAATCTCTGGGGCAAGCTTCCGGTTTCGCCGCCATCGCGGGCCGCCATTGTTTAAGCCAAGCCCGGGCCGACGCCAAGAACCGACATGGCCCGTACCGTCCCATCTCGCGACTTTTATCGCCCGCCCAAAAATGCTCTAACCCGCCCTATGAAGACCGTGGAGCGCATCGTTGCATTTTGCTGCCGCTGGCCCCTGACGGTCATCGCGCTGTCGCTGCTGCTGGCGGCGGGCGGCGCCTGGTACACGACCCAGAATTTCGCCATGAACACCGACAGCGAGCAGCTGATCGACGCCAAGGTGGGCTGGCGCATGCGCCAGGCGCGCTTCGACGCCGCCTTTCCGCAAAAGACCAACCTGACGGCGGTGGTGATTGACGGCAAGACGCCGGAACTGGCCGAATCCGCCGCCGCCCGGCTGACCGAAAAACTGCAGGCCAATCCCGCCCTGTACACCAGCATCCGCCGCCCCGATGGCGCCTTCTTCAACCAGAACGGGCTGTTGTTCCTGTCGCTGGACGAAGTGCGCAGCACCACCCAGCAATTGATCAAGGCGCAGCCCTTCCTGGGCGGGCTCGCCGCCGATCCGTCGCTGCGCGGGATCATGACGAACCTCAACACCGTGCTGCTGGGCGTGAGCGCGGGCGAGGCCAGTCTGGCCGATATCGACAGGCCGATGGCGCGCTTTGCCGACGTGTTCGGTGCAGCGGCGCAGGGCAAGACCGACTTCATGTCCTGGCGCTCGCTGATCACCAATGCGCCGGCGCGACCCGAGGAACTCCGCCGCTTCATCGAAATAAAGGCGAAGCTGGACTTCAATGCGCTGGAGCCGGGCGCCGAAGCCAGCAATGGCATCCGCGCCGCCGCGCGCGCCTTGAAGCTGACGCCGGAACATGGCGTGACCGTGCGGCTTACCGGATCGGTGCCCCTGGCGGATGAGGAATTCGCCACCATCGTCGACCGCGTCGGACTGATGGTGGGGGCGATGATGGGCGGCGTGCTGCTGACCCTGTGGCTGGCGCTGCGCTCCTTCAAGATCATCTTTGCCATCCTGGTGACCTTGTTCGTGGGACTGGCCATCACCATGGGCGCGGGCCTGATGCTGGTGGGCGTCTTCAACATCATCTCCATCGCCTTCATCGCTTTGTTCGTGGGACTGGGCGTGGATTTCGGCATCCAGTTCGCGGTGCGCTACCGCCACGAGCGTCATCATGACGGCGAACTGGCGCCGGCCCTGATCGCAACCGGCTATGGCGTGGGGATTCCGCTGGCGCTGGCCGCCGCCGCCACCGCGGCCGGATTCTTCTCGTTCCTGCCCACCACCTATACCGGCGTTGCCGAGCTGGGGAAGGTGGCGGGCATCGGCATGATCGTGGCCTTCCTGCTGTCAATCACGATGCTGCCGGCGCTGCTGATGCTGCTCAATCCGCCCGGCGAGGACGAAGATGTCGGCTTCCGGTCGCTGGGGCCGCTGGACGATTTCATGACCCGCCACCGCAGGCGGGTGATCCAGATCGCCGCTGTCGCGGGCGTGATTTCGCTGGGACTGACGACCCTTGTCCAGTTCGATTCCAATCCGCTGAACCTGCGCAGTCCCAAGGTGGAATCGGTTTCCACCCTGCTGGACCTGATGAAGAATCCGCAGACCTCGCCCAACACCATTGATGTGCCCGCCTTCTCGCTGGTGGTCGCGGACGAGCTGCGCGACCGCATCGCCCAGGGATCGCTGGTGGCGCAGGCCATCACCCTGTCCAGCTTCGTGCCGGACAGGCAGGCGGAAAAAGCGGCGCTGATCGCCGACGCCAATTCGCTGCTGGACGCCACCATCAATCCGTTTGAAATCGCGCCCCCGCCCAGCGATGCGCAGGTTGTTGCGGCTTTCCGGGATACCGCGCAGAAGCTGCGCACCGCCGCGGGCAGCAATCAGACCGGACCGGCGAACAATGCCCGCCGCCTGGCCGCGAGCCTGGACGCGGTGGTGAAGGCAGGCCCGTCCGCCCGCAGCCACGCCGAAGATGCCTTTGTGCCCGGCCTCAAGACCATGCTGACCCAGGTTGCCACCTCCCTGAAAGCCGCACCCTTCACCGTCGACACCATACCCGCCGACATCCGCACGGACTGGGTGGCCAAGGACGGCACTGCGCGCATCCAGGTTTCGCCCAAGGACACCAGCAACGAGCCCGCCGCCCTGTCGGCTTTTTCGGACCAGGTGTTGCGCATCGCGCCCCAGGCCATGGGCGCCCCGATCTCGATCCGGGAATCCGGCAAGACCATTGTCGGCGCCTTCACCGAAGCAGGCATCCTGTCGCTGGTCGTCATCACCATCCTGCTGGCGCTGGTGCTGCGCAGTCTCCATGATGTGCTGATGACCCTGGCGCCGCTGGTGCTGACATTCCTGCTGACTTTGGCAACCTGCGTGCTGCTGGGATTGCGGCTCAACTTCGCCAACATCATTGCCCTGCCGCTGCTGCTGGGCATCGGCGTGGCGTTCAACATCTATTTCGTGGTGGCCTGGCGGCACGGCCAGCGCTGCTTCCTCGCCTCCAGCCTGACCCGCGCCGTGATCTTCTCGGCCGCCACCACCGCGTCAGGCTTCGGCACGCTCTGGCTCAGCATCCATCCCGGCACCGCCAGCATGGGCGAATTGCTTATGATCTCGCTGGGCTGGACCCTGGCGACGACCCTGTTCCTGTCGCCCGCGCTGATGGGGCCGCCGCCCCACACGCTGCAGATGCACGATCCTGAGGTTTAAAGAGCCAGCTTAAATTGGCGAGCGCCGCAAATCGCGGCGCGACCATCCACATCCGACGGCTTCCTTCCCCCGCGAGCGAAGCGACGAGCGGGAGAAGGTGTCGCAACGAGATCTCGGCGAAGCCGAGTCGAGTTGCGACGGATGGGGGCAACTTAGAAAAAGCGAGCCTAGCCCAACATCTGGTCTGTCAGCGCATTAATGCGCTTCGTCAGACCGGAAGCTCCGCCCGAGGCGAGCGTACTGGCGAAATCCGAGCGCTTCTGCGCCATCTGGCTGATATTGCCCGCCAGATAGACGTCGGTGATCTTCCAGTCGCTGCCCACCTGATGGGTGCGGTAATTGAAGGCGATGGTTTCGCTGCTGGTCTTCATCGTCGACTTGACGAAGCGGTCCGTGCCGCGCGCGATCGAGGCCGGTTCGACGGTGAACTTCTCGCCGCTGAAGGAATCAAAACTCTTGGCATAGTTGGCGATGGTCATGCGGCTGAAAGCCTCGATCAGGGCTTTCTTCTCGGCGTCCGACATCGCGGCGAAGCTGGGGCCGACGGCGGTGGCCGTCATGGCCGGCAGGTCGAAGGCCTTTTCCACCGTGGGCTTCAGCCGGTCATAGCGGCCCTTGGCGCTGCCGCCCATTTTCATCGCGGCGGTCAGGGTGTCGTAGAAGCCCTGCACCTGGGCGGCGGACGCATCGGCGGCCTGCGCCTGGGCGGGCTGGGCGGAAATGGTGAGGGCGGCGGGGGCGGCGGCCAGCATCAGGGCCACGGCAAAGGACTTCAAAATACGGCTCATCAAAAAACTCCCTATGCCCTCGTGTAACGCATGACGGGCAAAATATGGTGCCGAATGACGGCAAAATTCCGCCCAATTTGGGCTGGGTTCAGGCGTCTCTGTCCAGCAGGAAAAAGGGCAGCGCCGACAATTCCGGCGCCCGCGCCGCATGGGGTCCCAGCGCTTCAACCGCGCGGGTGGCGCGTTTTTCAGCTTCGCGGCGGGCGCCGTCCAGGCCCAGCAAGGTTACCAGGGTCTGCTTGCCCATGTCGGCATCCTTGCCCACCGCCTTGCCGGTTTTTTCGGCCGTCGAAGTCACGTCCAGCAGGTCGTCCGTGATCTGGAACACCACGCCCATCTCTTCGGCATAGGATTTGAGCCGGGCGCGGTCTTCAGCCGACGCCCCGCCCAGGATCGGTCCCGCCTCACAGGAGAATTCGAACAGCTGGCCGGTCTTCAGCCGCTGCAGGTTGATGACGTCCTCGATACCAAACGTCTCGTTGGCGAGCATGTCGATGATCTGGCCGCCGATCATGCCGCTATGGCCCGACGCTTCCGCGAGCCTCGCTATAAGCGCGCAGCGCACATCGCCGCTGGGATGGGTGCGAGCGTCGCTGAGGATCTCGAAGGCGATGGTGAGCAACGCGTCGCCCGCCAGCACCGCCGTCATCTCGTCAAAGGCGATGTGGGTGGTGGGACGGCCGCGGCGCAGGTCGTCGTCATCCATGCAGGGCAGATCGTCATGCACCAGACTGTAGGTATGCAGGGCCTCGATGGCGGCACCGACACGCAAGGACCGCGAATCATCCACCCCGAACAGCCGCGCGGAATGCAGCACCAGAAAGGGCCTCAGGCGCTTGCCCCCCGCCATGATGGCGTAGCGCATCGCCTCCTGGACCCGTGCCTGGGGTCCGGCGGGGGTGGGCAACACCGCGTCCAGGGCCGAATCCACCAGTTTGGCGCTGGCGGCGATGGCCGCAGGCAGCCCGCCGATACCCGCCTGGGCCGCCCTTTTCACATTGTCTGACACGATATTACCCCATGGGGCCCGCAGGCCCGGTCCGGCTGCGCTTTTAGCCCCGAAACCCGCGCTTTTGCCAGCCCGTTCTGGCGCCGCTTTGGGCTTGGGTTCCAGGCCCTGCCGGGCTATGTCCCGGGTGCTGTTACCCATACCGGCTAAAGGGTTGCACCCCCCAAGCCAATACGGGACAATGGCATGTTGCAGTGCCGCGAGCGGGGGCTTAGGTGCTGCCGGGAGCGCCAGCCGAGGTTTTAGACGAGCGATGCGAGTTATCCTTGCCCAGCCACGCGGCTTCTGTGCCGGCGTCGTGCGCGCCATCGATATCGTCGAAAAGGCGCTCGATAAGTATGGCGAGCCCGTCTATGTCCGCCACGAGATCGTGCACAACAAGCATGTCGTGAACACCCTCAAGAGCAAGGGTGCGCGCTTCGTCGAGGAACTGGACGAAGTGCCCGAAGGCGCCGTCACCGTGTTCAGCGCCCATGGCGTTCCCCAGTCGGTGGTCAAGACCGCGCAGGACCGCGGCCTTCCCGTCCTGGACGCCACCTGCCCGCTGGTTTCCAAGGTCCACAACCAGGGCAAGCGTTACGTCGCCCATGGCCGCACCCTGATCCTGATCGGCCATGCCGGCCATCCCGAAGTCGAAGGCACCATGGGCCAGGTCGGCGCCCCGGTGCATCTGGTGCAGGACGAAGCCGATGTCGGCAAGCTGGACATCCCCATCGCCACGCCGGTCGCCTATATCACCCAGACCACGCTTTCGATCGACGACACCAAGGGCATCATCGTCGCGCTGAAGAAGCGTTTCAGCGACATCGTCGGCCCCGAGACCAGCGACATCTGCTACGCCACCCAGAACCGCCAGACCAGCGTGCGCGAACTGGCCAAGCTGGCGGATGTGATCCTGGTGGTGGGCGCGGCCAACAGTTCGAACTCCAACCGGTTGCGCGAAATCGGCATCGAGGAAGGCATACCGTCCTACCTGATCAATGACGGCAGCGAATTGAAGGCGGAATGGGTGCGCGGCAAGAAGGTGGTCGGCCTGACCGCCGGCGCGTCCGCCCCCGAAGAGCTGGTGCGCCATGTCATCGAAGCCCTGGGCGAAATCGAAGACGTGGAAGTGGAAACGATGGACGGCAAGAAGGAACATATCGAGTTCCGCCTTCCCGCCGAGCTGAGGGCTTAAGTCATGGGACTTCCGTTTCGCCAGGCCGCCAAGATCGGCGCCTATGTGGTGAAGAAGCAGCTGTCGGGCAAGAAGTACCCGCTGGTGCTGATGCTGGAGCCGCTGTTCCGCTGCAACCTGGCCTGCGCCGGCTGCGGCAAGATTGACTATCCCGATGAGATACTGAACCAGCGCATGTCCTATCAGGCCTGCATGGACGCGATCGATGAATGCGGCGCCCCCGCCGTCTCCATCGCCGGCGGCGAGCCCCTGCTCCACCGCGACATGGCCAAGATCGTGGAAGGCTATCTGGAACGCGACAAGTTCGTGATCCTGTGCACCAACGCGCTTCTGCTGGCCAAGAAGATCGACCAGTACAAGCCGCACCCGAATTTCACCTGGTCCATCCATCTGGATGGCGACAAGGCGATGCACGACAAGTCGGTCTGCCAGGACGGCACCTATGACCGCGCCGTGGCCGCCATCAAGCTGGCCAAGTCCAAGGGCTTCCGCACCCAGATCAACTGCACCCTGTTCGACGGCACCGACGGCGAGCGTACCGCCAAGTTCTTCGACGAGATGATGGCGATGGGCGTGGACGGCATCACCGTCTCGCCGGGCTATGCCTATGAGCGCGCGCCCGACCAGGAGCACTTCCTGAACCGCGAGCGCACCAAGAAGATGTTCCGCGACATCCTTTCGCGCGGCCGCGGCGGCAAGGACTGGAAGTTCACCAATTCGCCTCTGTTCATGGACTTCCTGGCCGGCAACCAGACCTATGAATGCACCCCCTGGTCGATGCCGCTGCTGACCGTGTTTGGCTGGCAGAAGCCCTGCTACCTCCTGGGCGAAGGTTATGCCAAGACCTTCACCGAGCTGATGGAAGGCACGGAGTGGGAGAAGTACGGCGTCGGCAAGTACGAAAAGTGCGCCAACTGCATGGTGCATTGCGGCTTTGAAGGCACCGCCGCCACCGACAGCATCAAGAATCCGCTCAAGATGCTGCCGATCCTGATGCGCGGCGTGAAGACCGAAGGCGCCATGGCGCCGGAAATCGACCTGTCAAACCAGCGGCCGGCCGAGTTCACCTTCTCGCGCCATGTCGAGCACAAGATGTCACAGATCCGCGCCGGAAATTCCAACACCACAGAGGTCGAGGCAGCGGAGTAATTCCGCGAAAGCCTTGTTCGACCCGCGCGCCGTCCGCACCAGCGACGGAATTTGCGTGGGGTGGCGCAGCAGCGATCCCAGCACCCGGCCCATGGCGATGCCGCCATCGGGCTTCATCGCCACCAGGGCAGCGGGCGGCAGCACATGCGCCGCATCATCCGAAATCACCCGCAAGGCCGCCAGCGGCAGGTTGCGTTTGGCGGCGAAGCGCGCCGCCACCTGACTTTCCATATCCACCGCCAGGGCGGCGGTGGTGTCATGCAGACCTGCCTTGGTCGCGGCCTCATGAATGATGATGTCGCTGCCGAATATCTGGCCCTGATGGGCTGAGGGCAGACGCGACATCAGCCGCACCCGCCAGCCTTCATGACAGTCCCATGTTTCCGCACCCGTGATGATGCGATCCGCGATCACCACATCGCCGATTTTCAGGAGCGGCGACAGGCCGCCGGCCAGGCCGATGGAAATCACGCCATGGATGTCGCCATGCAGGGCGTCCAGCTTGGCCGCCAGTCCGTCGCCGTCGCCGCCGCCTGCCACCGCGATGACGCCAGCAACGCCGGCCATTTCGGCTTCCTTCGCCAGCCCCGTAACGGCAAGGATGGTCACAGCCCGAATTCCACGCGGCGCGAATTGCTGCTCTTGAGATTGCGGTAGCGCGCCAGCGCCCAGAGCGGGAAGAATTTCGGATAGCCGTGATAGTTCAGATAGAAGACGCGCGGGAAACCGCCGCCGGTGTAGTGGGCCTGATTCCACAAGCCATCGGCCTGCTGCGTCGCCTTCAGGTAATTGACGCCGCGCGCCACGGACGGATGATCCACCTGCCCCGCCGCCATCAGGCCCAGCAGCGCCCAGGCGGTCTGCGAGGCGGTGGATGGCGCCGGCTCATAGCCTTTGTAATCCAGCTTGTAGCTGTCGCAATTCTCGCCCCAGCCGCCATCCGCGTTCTGGATCGCCGCCAGCCAGCCGGCCGCTTTGGCCATGGTGGGATGATCGGGAGCAAGGCCCGCGCCGTTCAGTCCCGCCAGCGCCGACCAGGTGCCGTAGATGTAATTGACGCCCCAGCGGCCCCACCAGCTGCCGTCCTCGCGCTGGGTCTTGAGCAGATAGGCAATGCCCGCTTTCAGGCGCGGATCGTCCTTGCTTGCGCCCAGCTGCGCCAACATGCCGACGCAGCGCCCCGACACATCTTCGGTGGGCGGGTCCAACAGCGCACCATGATCGGCAAAGGGAATGTTGTTGAGATAATAATAGCTGTTGTCGGCATCAAAGGCGCCCCAGCCGCCATCGCGGCTTTGCAGGCCTTCGACCCATTCGGCGCCGCGCGCGATGCCGTCCTTGTGTTCGGCGCGTTCGCGCGCCCGGTCCATCGCCATCACCACCACGGCGGTGTCGTCCAGGTCGGGATAGTGATCGTTGCGATACTGGAAGGCCCAGCCGCCTGGGCGCACATCGGGCTTTTCCTCGGCCCAGTCGCCTTTGACGTCCAGAACCTGCAGCGGCTTGAGCCAGTTGAGGCCGCGCGTGACCGCATCCAGGGCGCGGGCGTCACCCGTTTCCAGCAGGGCGTGCGCCACCAATGCAGTATCCCACACCGGCGAGACGCAGGGTTGGCAATAGGCCTCGTCGTCCTTGATCACCAGCAGCTTCTCGACGGATTTGCGGGCTATGGCGCGATCGGGATGGCTTTCGGGATAACCCAGCACGTCATACATCATCACGCTGTTGGCCATGGCGGGATAGATCGCACCCAGCCCGTCCTCGCCGTTCAGCCGCTCGGCCGTCCAGATGCGGCACTTCTCGATGGCCTTGGCGCGCAGGCCGCTTGGCCAGGGCACGATTTTCAGCACCCGGTCCAGGGCATTGAAGAAGAAGGACCAGCCGGCGCTCTGGTGGGGCGCGCGCGGCGAGGCCGCGCCCACGCCCGGCACGAACAGTTCGGGTATGTGAATGCCGCGCGGATTGCGGGCCAAGGGCTGCTTGGCCGCCAGTACCAGCAGCGGCACGATCACCGTGCGCGCCCAATAGCTCATCTTGGACAGATGCACCGGGAACCAGCGCGGCAGCAGAATCAGTTCGACGGGCACGGTGGGGACATTGGCCCAGGACGTTTCGCCAAACAGCGCCAGCAGGATGCGGGTAAAGACATTTGCCTCGATGGCGCCGCCGCGCGCGCGGATGGCTTCGCGGGCGCGGACCATGTGCGGCGCATCGATATCGTCGCCGATCATCTTGAGGGCGAAATAGGCCTTCACCGTGGCCGAAATGTCGAAGGCGCCTTCGTGATAGAGCGGCCAGCCACCATGCGCGCCCTGGATACGGCGCAGATAGACGCCGATCTTCTTTTCCAGCTCCAGGTTCGGCGCTTCGGCCAGGTAATGCACCAGGAGCACATATTCGGCCGGGATGGTGGCGTCGGCTTCCAGCTCATAGACCCAATGCCCGTCCGGCTTCTGCTGGGCCAGGATGGCGTCGGTGGCGGCGCGGATGGCGCCTTCCACACTGTCGAACTCGCGCGCGTTGAGCTGGTTCATGGCCGAACTATAAGCCCAGGTGGCGCAGCGCCAAAGCCGCCGCCGTCTCGCCCGAGCGCAAGGCGCCCTCGATGGTGGCCGGCAGGCCGGTCTGGGTCCAGTCGCCTGCCAGGAACAGGTTGCGCCAGCGGGTTTTGGCCGGCGGGCGGCGGGCATCCTGTGCGGGCGTGGCGGCAAAAGTGGCCCGCTTTTCCTTGACGATCTGCCAAGGAGGCATGGGGGCGTCGATCTTCAGTGCCCGGGCGACATCGGCCCAGATCGCCGCGGCCAAATCCTCACGGTCCCGGTCCACGATGGCGTCGGCACTCGAGACCGTCACCGAAATACGGTCGTCGAAGGCGAAAATCCATTCCGCGGTGCCGCCGATCACCCCCAGCATGGCGGGCGCGCCGGGCGGTGCGGGCATCTTGAAATGCGCATTGACGATGGCGCGGAAATCATCGGGCACTGTCAGGCTCGGGATCAGGTCGGGGGCGGCCCAGGGCGGCACCGCCAGCACCACCGCATCGCGCCCGCCGATCGGCAGGCTGGCATCGCCGATTTCCAGCATCATGGCTTCGCGCGGCCCCAGAGCCATGCCGCGTACCCGCGTACCGAGGCGCAAGGTGCTTTTGCGGTCATTCAGATAGTTCAAAGCCGGGGCCACAAAGGCCGCCGCCAAAGTGGGATGGGCGATGCGCGGGCGATAAAAGCTGCCGCCCTTGGCCAGGGTCTCGCGCAGGATCGCGCCCGCCAGATGGGCTGAGGATTCCGCCGGTTCGGTGTTGAGCGCCGCCAGCAGAAAAGGGCGCATCAGATTGTGCCACAGTGCGCCGCGCTCATGGACAACATTGTCCACGCGCATCTTGTGACCGGCCCACATCAGCGGCGCGTACTTCAGATAATCCGCCGCATGGGTGCCCGGAACGCGGCGCTTTTCGGACGTGATCCAGTAGGGCACGGAGCCTTCATTGGGACGCAGGGTCCAGCGCGCGAAGTCTTTGCCGTCATTGGCGCGCAAATTCACAAAGAAAAATTCCGCGCGGGGCGGACCGGCCAGCGCATTCTTGGCGCCGATACGGGAAAGATATTCCTGCACCGCGCGGTTGCCGGACAGCACTAGGTGATTGCCATTGTCGATCACCCCATCCATGGCGGGGTCGAAATAGGAGCGGCAGCGGCCGCCTGCCTGCCCCGCCGCCTCGATCACCTCGACCGGAACGCCGCGCGACGCCAGGATGGTGGCGGCGGACAGGCCGGCAAGGCCGGCGCCGATGACATAGGCTTTCCCCGTCTTGCTCACGAAAACAGACCCTGGCGCAGCACCAGCGACAGCAAGCGCCGCTTGCCCAGCGAGACCCGGCGGCGCGGCGCGGCGAAGCCCTGCGCCTCGCTGGCCCGCAGGATTTCGGAGTAGACCGCGCCCATCAGGCGCGGCGTCTTGATCCGCCCCTTGGGGCGGGCGGCAAGAATGCGCGCGGCCTCGTCATAATGATGATGCGCCAGCTTCGCGACCCGGCGGCAGACGCCGTCGATGCAGGGGCTGGCGATGATGGCCCTGGGGTCCAGGGCGGTGATGCCGGCTTCCTGCAGATATTCGCGCGGCAGATAGAGGCGGCCGATGGCGGCGTCTTCGTCAATGTCGCGCAGGATGTTGGTCAGTTGCAGCGCCCGGCCCAGATGATGCGCCAGATCAAAACCCGGCACTTCTTCCATGCCGAATACCTTGATGGACAGGCGCCCCACCGCGCTGGCCACCCGGTCGCAATACAGGTCCAGCGTGGCAAGATCGGGGGCGACAATGTCTTCGGCCACGTCCATGTCCATGCCGTCCAGCACGGCAATGAAATCCTCAAGGCGCAAGCCATACTGCGCCACGGCCGGCGCCAGGAAGGAAACCCGCGGCGGCTTCGATCCGGCATAAAGCCCGGCGAGCTCGGTTCGCCATTGCTCCAGCCTGTCATGGCGTTCGGGCCGCGTGCCGATGCCGTCATCGGCAATATCGTCCACCTTGCGGCAGAAGGCGTAGATCGCGAACATGGCGTCGCGCTCTTCGCGCGGCATCAGCCGCATCGCCATGTAGAAGGAGCTGCCGGCGGCCTTCTTCTGCACCGCGGCGGCGGCCGCGCCGCCGATATGTTCTGCATTGGTCATCGGGGGCGTCTCAGGCGCATCAGCGCAAAGGCGGGAAAACGCTTCAGGAACAGCGCCGCCACATCCATCTTGGAATGATGCACGGCCTGGGACAGCGGATCGCGGTTCATCAGCAGGGTATTGAGATCGTCGGCCAGGGTCTGGATCAGATCGACCTCCAGCGCCAGCCGGCCATCCTTTATGCCGCGCGCGAAGGGACGCGAGGTTTCCAGCAGCTCGGCATTGCGCCGGGCCAGACCCGAAATCACGCCCGCAAGCGCCGGATTGGCCTTGTCCTGGCCCAGGGCTTCGACGCCGACACCGGCGGCGGCCAGCAGCGGTTCGGGGATATAGACGCGGTTCAACTCGCGATAGTCCTTGGCGCAGTCCTGCAGGTGGTTGATCACCTGCAGCGCGGCGCACAGCGCGTCATTGGCGGGCCACAGGCCTTGGGGCTCGCCGTGCACATCCAGCACGAAACGCCCCACCGGCATGGCGCTGTAGCGGCAATAATCGATCAGTTCGTCCCAGTCGCGGTAACGCAGCCTGATGCAATCGCGGCGGAAGGCTTCCAGAAGGTCGAGCGCGTGCACCGGCGACAGGCCGCGTTCGGCCAGCACGGCGCGCAAGGCCACGCCTTCGGGCACCGCATCGCTTTGCCCCACCAGGCTGGCGCGCATCTGTTCCAGCAGCGCCAGTTTTTCCTCCGGTGCGGCGGTGGCGCTGTCGGCGACATCGTCGGCGGCGCGGACGAATTTGTAGAAGGCCATCACCGGCGGACGGTATTTCGGCGCGATCAGGATCGAAGCGACGGGGAAATTCTCGTCCTTGTGGCCCTTGCCCGACTGGAGCTGCGCGACATTGCTCATGCGCCGCCCTTCTCGCCCTTCAAGGCTTGGCCGGCCTGGACGCGGCCTTTCCACATACCGCCCTTGCCCGACCAGTATTGCAGCGCCGATTCCAGTGTGAAGGCGGCATAGAAGGCGCCGATCAGCGGCAGGGCCGCGCCCCATAGCGGCGACAGGCGATAGAAGCGCAGGATGGGCTGGAACATCAGCGCCATGATGACCCAGGCCAGCCACCCGGCAAGCTGCGAAATGCCCCAGGCAAACAGCGCCGTCATCACCGGCGCGATATAGACCAGCGTCAGACCCAGCAGGGTTCCCATCAGCAGCAGGGGCGAATAGCTGAGCTGGGCATAGGCCGAACGCGCCACCATCTGGCGGATATCGGCCAGATGCTCGTAGGGGCGCAAGCTGATGGCGCGGTCGGTCAGGCCCAGCCAGATCGGACCTTGGCTCTTCATCGCCCGGCCCAGGGCGCAATCGTCGATAATGTTGTGGCGGATGGCGGCTATGCCGCCCGCTGCCTCCAGCGCGGTGCGGCGCGCCAGCATGCAGCCGCCCGCCGCCGCCGCGACTCTGGACTTCGGATCGTTGACCGCGCCGAAGGGGAACAGCATGTCGAAGAAAAAGACAAAGGCAGGAATCAGGAAATGCTCGGCCGCGGTCTTGCACGACAGCCGCGCCATCAGCGAGACCAGCACCTTGCCGTCTTCCTCGGCGCGGGCCACCAGCCGGCTGAGATTCTCCGGGCTATGTGCAATGTCGGCATCGGTAAACCAGACGAATTCGGCGGCCTTGGCGCGGGCATGATCGCCGCCCTGATTCATCGCCCACAACTTTCCGGTCCAGCCGGCGGGGCGGTCGGCGCCCTTCAGCACCGTCAGACGTGGAGAACTGAGCGCCCGGGCCAGGTCGCCGGTGCCGTCCTCGGACTGGTCGTCGACCAGCACGACATGAAACTCGCCCTTGTAATCCTGCGCGATCAGGCTGGCGATGCTGCGCTGGATCACATCGGCTTCGTTGCGCGCCGGCACCACCGCCACCACCGATGGCCAGCGGGCCGGTTCGCGCACGGACATGGTGTCGCGTTCGCGCAGCAGCCAGAAGCCCCGGTGAAACAGCAGCAGGTACAGCCACACCGCCAGCGGCACGAAGCCGAACAGGATGCCCGCGATCATGTCAGGTATCCGTTGAGGGAGAACCAGTTCAGGGCATCGCGCAGACCTTCGCGGTAAGGGCGCGCGGTATAGCCCAGTTCGCGTTTCGCCTTTTCCGAGGAAAAGAACATGCGATAGCGCGACATGCGCAAGGCATCGGCGGTGAGGAACGGCTCCTTGCCGGTGAGGCGGGCGATGAATTCCGCGCCCCAGGCCAGGGGGAACAGGGGCGCCCGCGGCAGCTTGATGGTCGGCGCCTTGCGGCCCGACAGATGCGCGATATCGGCCAGCATGGTCTGCAGCGACACATCTTCGCCGCCCAATATGTAGTTTTCGCCGATCTGGCCCTTGTCCAAAGCCAGCAGATGGCCCTGTGCGACATCATCCACATGCACCAGGTTGAGGCCGGTATCGACGAAAGCGGGCATGCGCCCGGTCGCGGCTTCCACGATGACGCGCCCGGTCGGCGTCGGCTTGATGTCGCGCGGACCGATCGGGGTGGACGGGGCCACGATCACGGCGGGCAGCTTTTCCTTTTCGATCAGGCGCTCGACTTCGCGCTCGGCGACCAGCTTGCTGCGCTTGTAGGCGCCGATCACGCTTTGCGGCGTGTGGCGCGAGGTTTCGTCCACCGCCGCTTGGCCCGGCTTCAGCGCGGCGACCGACGAGGTATAGACGATCTTTTCCACGCCGCACGTCAGCGCCGCCCCCATCGAGGCCTGGGCGCCCTTCAGATTGTTGCGCTCGATCTCGCCCGGATCGCGCGCCCACAGCCGGTAATCGGCCGCGACATGAAAGAGGTAGCGCGCGCCTTTGAGCGCCGCCGTCATCGAATCCTGATCGCGCATGTCGCCGATCACCGGCTCGCAGGCCGTGCCGGCGATATTGTTCTGCGAGGCGGTGGGCCGCATCAGCACCCGCACGTGCATGCCGCGCGCCACGAGAGCGCGGGCCACGGCGGAGCCGACGAAGCCGGAGGCCCCAGTGACGAGCGCGATGTCAGACATTGCTGCCCTCGCTCGCGACGAAGGCCCTGCGGCCCTCATAGCCCTGCCAGTAGAGCAGCGCCGGCACGCCCAGCACGATTTCGCGCGCCCGCTTGAGCAGCGACACCGCCAGGCCCATTTCCGCCGGCAGGCCGAACAGCGGCGCCAGCATGGCGTACCCCCATTCCTGCACGCCGATGGCGGCGGGTACCGGTGCCGCGATGCTGCGCAAGGTGCAGAGCAAGGCTTCCAGCGCGATGGCATTGAGCAGGCTGATCTCCCCGCCCACCAGGCGGAAGGCGATGAAGGTGCCGCCGCCTGCTCCGATCCAGGCGACCAAGTGCCAGGCCGCCGAAGCCGCCAGCCGCGAAGGCGAGCTGTAAAGGTCCAGGATCGCCTGATGGAACGACACGCCCTGCTGCATCTGCGGGAAAAATCGGCGGGCGATGCGTTCGGCGAAACTGGCGCCGCGCTTCTGCAGGAAGATCAGCAGCGCGATACCGGGAACCGCCAGCAGCAGCATGGCGATCATCGACAGGGTCAACGGTCCGGCGCCGTCCATGTTGCGGAACTGGGTCAGGCCCATGCCAAGCCCGAAGGCCAGGAACACCACCTGCGCCATGGCTTCGGTGGTGGCGTCCGCCGCCACCGAACCCGCGGCATAGGCGGGCGTCATGCGCTTGAGGATCATCAGCCGGGCAGCCGCCACCATGCCGCCCACTGGCGAGAAGGGTGAGATTTCGGCGATGGAATCGCGCACCAGCCGGGCAATGTAGAAATTCCACAAGCGGCCGCGTTCGGCCCGTGGCATCAGGAAATACCAGGCGAATGCCAGGCTGACGAAAACCAGTGCGGAATAGATGCAGAGCAGCGCCAGCCCCCCGAATCCGGCCCGCGCCACGGCGGCAAACACCGGATCAAAGCCGATCGACCAGACCAGGTAGACCGCCGCGACGACGCCGGCCAGCAACGCAAGGACAACTCCCCACCTCATAAGGCAGGCAGCGGCTTGGCGCGGAAGCTCCACAGGCGCATGGCGCCCAGCGCGGTTTCCGCCAGCTGTGGCAGAAAGCTGGGGCGCAGCAATTCCGGTTCGAAAGCGCCCATGCGGCGGCGGTTTTCGGAATAGCAGTCTTCCAGGAAGCGGCGGAAGGTGAAGCCGTCCAGGAACACGCTAGCCTGGGTGGCGGAAAACTCCTTGCCGTCATTCAGGTCCTTGCCGCGCTTGGCGGTGCCGATCATGCGGCCCAGCGCGCGCATGTAAAAGCGGAAGTCGGTCAGCGGCAGCATCAGCTTGGCGAAAAACCCCTTCTGCGCCTGGTTGTAGGCCATCCAGTTGACGAAGAAGACGATGTGGCGGGTTTCCTCGTACATCAGGGTTTCGAAGATCTGGAACATCTCCTTGGGCAGGAACTGGGACTGCATGGCGATCTTGAAGACGCCGAAGCCCAGGAAGGAATCCATGCATTCGCCGAAGCCGAAATCCTTGAAGCGGGTTTCGACATTGTCGCTGACGTCTTCGACGGGACGTTCGGCGGCGTCGATGCCGTATTTCTGGATCATCACCCGGATCAGCTGGGCGTGGCGGGCTTCCTCGAAGCCCTGCAGCGCCACGGCTTCATGCATCACCGGATCCTTCACGGTCTTGACGAATTCGGCGACGATGGCGCCTGCCCGGCGCTCGGTGTAGAAAACCTCTTCCCAGAAGGGCACCGATTTCAGGCGCTTCAGCGCCTCTTCGTCCAGGTCCGGCCATGGCAGCGTGTCCGGATCGAACTCGGTATAGGTCTGCATGAAGTGGCGGCAGAAGGTGTCGCGGTGTTCCGGCGATCCGATTTTCATGACGCGGCTTTCTTTTTCGGACCAATGAACCTGAGCGCCAGCCGGGCCATGAACGGCACGAAGCGCGGGCGCTTGAGGCGGGCATCATAGGGCGCCAGGCGGCGGTTGTTTTCCGCCAGGCACAACGCGACCAGCTCGCCGACATTGATGTCGGAGCCCAACGCTTCGGCGCCGTTGACCGTGAAGTTGGCATCCTGCTCGCCATGGCCGACATCCTTGGCAATGCCGATGCGCTCATAGATCAGGAACAGCCAGACCGCGAACACCTTGAGTTCGAAATAGGGCCGGCGCCAGACGGGCATGTTGCGGCGGTGCCAGGCAATCCAGTTGACGAAGAACAGGATGTGGCGGGCCTCTTCATTGACCACCGGATCGAAGGTCTGCACCAGTTCGGGCGGGAAGTAGCCGGTATCCTTGGCGGCCTTGAACAGGCCAAAGGCGAAGAAGCTGTCGATGCATTCGCTGTAGCCGGTGACCAGGAAGGCCCATTCCGGGTCCCTCGGTCTTTGGGGCACCGGTTCCGGCGCCAGCTTGACGCCATAGGCTTCCACCAGATTGGCCAGGACATGACGGTGGCGGCGTTCCTCGAAACCGTTCAGCTCGATGGCCTTGCGCAGCAGCGGGTCGGGCACGCCTTCGGCGTAGGTGCAGACATTCATGCCCGCCTTGTTCTCGGTCTGCACCGCGATGTCCCAGATCGGCAACGACGTGATGCGCCTCTCGGCCTCGGCTTCCAGCTTGGGCCAGTCCAGCACTGCCGGCCTGTAGGGATCGTGGGTGTCCAGCAGGGTCTTGCAGAACAGCCGCTTGTGCTCGTCCGAGCCGAAACGGATGGGGCCGTCGCCCGGCCACATGCCGGTATCGCGGGTCAGGTCGGGCGGAATGGCAAAGGCCGGACTACTCATCGAAACCTGCTCACGGGACGTTCTCCCTATTCGCTTCTGCAATACCCCTTTGGGCCAGCCAATTGAACCGCAAAATGCGGGTGTCTGCATTTGATCTAAATCATTGAAACTATTGGGCTGAAAAGTCCCGAAAGCCGCCGGTTTTTATCCCCCCCGCCGCCAGAAGGCCTGGCATGCGCGGGTCGGTCAGGGCGGCAAGTTCCCCTTCATACTGGTAGCCGGGGGCCGAGCCCGGATAGGGACCGGTCGCGGGATGCATGTAGATCTCCGACAGCCCGTCCGGCAGGTGGGCAATCAGGCCCGCCAGCCGCTCCGCCGTCATGGCGCCGGACCAGGCCAGGCCGAACACCGCATCCGGGGCCGTGATGCCGGCGCGGCGGAAACGGGCACGCAGCATCCGTGCGAAGGGCGCAGTCAGCGCCACCACCCCGGAGGCCTTGTGATTTTCGATTTGGCCCAGCACAGCCTGCGGCTCCAGCGGCACGCGCGCGCCTTTCACGCGGTGGCTGCGCGCCACCCGCACGATTTCACCGGCGATGGTGGGATGCAGGTGGAAATGCTTGTGCGCGTTGACGTGATCCAGCGTCAGCCCGGTGGCGGCGAAGGCGGCGAACTGGGCTTCGATCTCGGCGGCGAGCTGGCGGCGCACCTTGGGCAGAAAGAACATCGCGGCGCCGGCCCGCGCCATGTCGGTGCGGAAATGCCCGCTTGCATCGACCAGGTCGGGAACGGCGCCAGCCGGCAGCACCGGCTTTCCTTCCACCAGCACCAGATGCAGTCCCACGCGCAGCGATGGAAGCGCGCGGGCGCGCGCCACCGCGTCGGCGGCGGCCGCGCCCGAGACCATCAGGCTGGCGGCGGAGAGAATTCCGTTCCTATGGGCGCGTTCGACAGCGTCATTGACCTGGGCGGCTGCGCCGAAGTCATCCGCGGTCACGACAAGGCGCTTCAAATCAGGCGGCGCTCTGGTTCTGGCGATCGCGCAGGAACTGGAAGAATTCCACGCCCTCGCGCAGGCGACGCTTCATCATGCCTTCCTGCGTGATCATCTCCTTGACGATGGAGCCGATCTTGCTGGGGCGGAAATAGAACTGCCGGTAGAAGGTCTCCAGCGAGTCGAAGATTTCCTTGTGGGACAGATGCGGATAATGCAGCGGCGCGATCTGGATGCCGTCCTCGGTCACCAGCTCGGCATTGGCGGCGTCGAGCCAGCCATTCTGCACCGCCTGATTATACAGGAAGGTGCCGGGATAGGGCGCGGCCAGCGAGATCTGCACGGTGTGCGGGTTGATGCGCTTGGCGAATTCGCGTGTCTCGCGCATCGTTTCCAGCGTCTCGCCCGGCAGGCCCAGGATAAAGGTGCCGTGGATCTGGATGCCGAGTTCATGGCAGTCCTTGGTGAACTTCTCGGCCACCTCGATGCGCATGCCCTTCTTGATGTTGTGCAGGATCTGCTGATTGCCGGATTCATAGCCGACCAGCAGCAGGCGAAGGCCGCCATCCTTGAGCTTCTTCAGCGTGGAATACGGCACGTTGGCCTTGGCGTTGCACGCCCAGGAGATGCCCAGCTTGCCCAGTTCGGCGGCGATGGCCTCGGCGCGCGGCAGGTCGTCGGTGAAGGTGTCGTCGTCGAAGAAGAATTCCTTGGTCTGCGGGAAAGCCTTCATCGCCCATTTGATCTCTTCCACCACATGGCCGACGGAGCGGGTGCGGTAGTTGTGGCCGCCCACGGTCTGGGGCCACAGGCAGAAGGTGCAGCGCGACTTGCAGCCGCGCCCCGTGTAGATCGAGATGTAGGGGTGCTTGAGATAGCCGATGAAGTACTTCTCCATCACCAGGTCGCGCTTGTAGACCGGGGTGACGAAGGGCAGCGAGTCCATATTCTCGATGATCGGGCGGTCGGCATTGTGGGTGATCACGCCCTGCTTGTTGCGGTAGGTGATGCCCTTGATGTCGGCCCAGTTCTGGTCGTCGGCGACATCCTTGATGGTGAAGTCGAATTCGTTGCGGGCGACGAAGTCGATAATCGGCGCCTTGAGCATCGAGCCTTCCGCATCCACCGCGACCTTGGCGCCGATCAGACCGGCTTTCAGGTTCGGGTTGGCGGCCTTCAGCGCCTCGATCACCTTCACATCGGAGGCGAAAGACGGCACCGAGGTGTGCGCCACGACAAGATCGAAATCCTTGGCCTGGGCCACGACTTCGGAAAGCTGCGTGTCATGCGGCGGGGCGTCGATCAGCTTGGAATTTTCCACCAGCGCGGCGGGCTGGGCCAGCCAGGTGGGATACCAGAAGCTGCGAATTTCGCGCTTGGCCTGGTAGCGCGAGCCGGCGCCGCCATCGAAGCCGTCAAAGGACGGGGCCTGCAGGAAAAGGGTCTTCATCGTCATCGAAACCTCGGGAACTTTTTGGCCGTCAAACCTGGGACATCGCGCCGGAAGGCTCTACCGCAAAGTGGCTTCCGCGCCAATGCACGGTTTCGCCAAACAGCGATGCGATAAATACCACGAAGCTCAGAAGATCGCGCACCGGCATCAGCCAGAGGGGCCCGGCATAGGTTCCAAAAAGCCCGTCAATCCGGGATTTCAGGAACAGGCGGGCGGCCAGCGCCAGCGCCAGCACAGCCAGGCCCGCGGGGCTGAAGCCCAGCATGGCGGCGCCCATCAGCGCGAAGATGAAGCCATGGGTAACAATGCTGCCGGCATGGCCGGCGGGATTAACCAGGCGGATGGTGCGGGTCCAGCGCAGTTCATGGCGGAACAATCCGGCCAGCGTGTTTTCCGCGGCGGTATGGCTCACCCCCAAGGCGGGAATCGCCAGGGTATAGCCCCGGGCCCGCACCGCGCGGCCGATTTCATAATCGTCGGCCAGCTGGTCGGCAAAGGCGGCAAAGCCGCCGACCTCGTCCAGGGTCTGGCGGGTCAGGGCGATGGTGGAACCGAAACAGGGAGCGGCCAGTCCCAAGGTGGTGCCCAGCACCGCGTTGGGCAGGAAGCTGTAGGAGGTTCCCATCGCCGCCAGTCCGGACCACAGCCTGTGACCGTCACGCGCCGGTTCGCCTGTATAGAGACAGGTGACGACCCCGACATCGGGCCGGCCCAGCGCGGCGGCCACCTGCGACAGCCAGCGCGGCCCCACCGCGATATCGCTGTCCGACAGGACCAGCGTGTCATGCTTGGCCGACGGCAGCATGTTGATGAGATTGGAAACCTTGCCATTGGCGCCATACAGCGCCGTATCCACCACCAGTTTGGTGTCGGCCTGCGGATATTTCGCCTGCAGCGCCCGGACCACCGCGATGGCGGGATCGGCCTGGTCATGCACGCCGAACACGATCTGGACCGCGCCTGGGTAATCCTGGGTGAAAAAGGTCTCCAGGTTCCTGGCCAGGTCCGGTTCGCTCTGGTGCAGCGGCTTGAGAATTGTGACGGCAGGCGCCTGGAGCGGCGCCTTGGGGGCGGCGCGCATGAAGCGGCTCACCAGCACGGCGGCCAGCAGCGCATAGCCGGTGCCGGTCAACGCGCCCGCCAGCAAAGCCCAGCCCAGAATAGAAAAAACCGAATCCATCGTCCCGTTACGCCCCCCGCAACGCAGATACTTATTAGATCATCGCCCTGCGAGGGGGGAGGGACATTCCGTGACATTTTGCGACAGTTTTAAATTTTGGATAACGTATTGATATATCAGTGATATATTTGACACCCTGTCAAAAAAGTCAGCCGCTGGGAAAGTCGGCATGACCCATTATAGGGTGCACTGATGACCAACCCCGCCCCGTCCCCCGCCGTCCAGCAGGCCATGGTGAATGCCACAAGGGCCCTGCAAGGCGGCAACATGGCGGTCGCGGAGATGGCCCTGGCGCCTTTTTTCGCAGGCCACCTGCCGGCCGATCCCAACCTGCTGAACCTCGCCGGCACCCTGCGGATGAAACAGGGCCGGGTTGGCGAAGCCGCCGCCCTGTTCACCCGGGCAGCAACTGCCGCGCCCCGCGACTCGTACTTCGCCTTCAACCAGGGACTGGCCCTGTCGCGGCTGGGACAGACGGCGGAGGCCGAAACGGCTTTGCGGGCAGCCGTGAAACGCAATCCGGATTTCACCGAAGCCCTGTTCGAACTGGGTGCCTTGCTGCACCGGACGGGGCGGCTGGAAGAAGCGGAGAAAAATTTCCGCCACCTGCTGCGCGGCATGCCCAGCCATACCCATGCCAAGCTGGCGCTGGGCGCGGTGCTGGTGGATGCGCGGCGGCCCGCCGAAGCCGAAGCGCCGCTGCGCCGGGCGCTGACCGAAACGGCGGAGCCGCGTCTGAAGGCGCAGATCTATCTGCAGCTGGGCCAGGCCCTGCGCCGCCAGCGCAAGGACGCCGAAGCGCTGGAGGCCTGTGACAATGCCCTGGCGCATGATCCCACCCTGCCCAACCTGGCGCTGCACCGCGCAGAAAGCCTGCAAAACCTGAAACGCTTCGATGAGGCAATGGCGATCTTCGAAAGCGAAATTGCGAAGACCCCCGGCAATGCCGCCTTGCATCACGACTATAACGCCCTGCTCTTTCAGCTCGGCCGCGCCGACAAATTTCTGAAATCCTATGAGCAAGCGCCGCAAAGCCGCGAACTGCTGCTGGGCAAGGCCTTCTTCCTGGCCCATGAAAAGCGCGATGCGGAGGCGCATGAGATCTATGCCGGTCTGCTGGCGCGCGATCCCGATGACAAGATCGCCGCCCTCTGCACCGCCAATGAACTGAGCATGATGAAGCGCCACCAGGAGGCCGTTACGGCCTTTGAGGCGCTGCTGACCCGGCATGGCGGTGATGCGGATATCTTTCGCCGCGCCGCCGAACCGGCGCTGCTCAGCGGCGACCCGCAAAAAGCGGCCTGGCTGTGCGAGCAGGCCTTGCGCCTGGCCCCAGGCGATGGCGGCAGCCTGGCCATCCTGAGCATCGCATCGCGCATGCTGGAAGACGGGCGCGACGAAGCGCTCAATGGCTATGACACGCTGGTGCGAAGCTTCGATCTTGATGCTCCCGAAGGCTTTTCCGACATGGAAAGCTTCAACCACGAACTCAATGCCGAGCTGGACCGGCTGCATCCCGAGACCCGCGAATTCGTCAGCCAGTCGTTGCGCGGCGGCACCCAGACGCCCGACCATCTGTTTCCCGCCGCCTTGCCGCTGGTGACGAAGCTGAAACAGCGGATCGATGAGGCGGTAGGGCGCTATATCGCCGAACTGGCGGAGGACGCAGCGCATCCATTGCTGTCACGGCGCGCGAAGGGCTTCCGCTATGCCGGTTCCTGGTCGTCGCGGCTTCGCAACAACGGTTTTCACGTCAATCACATCCATCCCGAAGGCTGGGTCAGTTCCTGCTATTATGTCGCCTTGCCGGAGGCGACGAAGAACGCGGCGGCGCGCCAGGGCTGGATCAAGTTCGGCGAACCCGCGCTGGACGTCACATTGAAGACGCCGATCCGCCGCACCATCCAGCCGGTGCCCGGGAGACTGGTGCTGTTTCCGTCCTACATGTGGCACGGCACCGTGCCGTTCCACGACACAGCGGCGCGCACGACAATCGCCTTCGACGTGGTGCCGTCCTAGGACGCGCGCTTGCGCGTATGGACGGTGCGGGAGGTGGCGCGGCGGGCCTTGGCCGCCGCAACCAGGGTCAGCCAGTTTGCGAACAGGCGTCCGGTATGCAGCCGCCAGGATTGCAGGGTCAGCGCCCCGGCGACGATCTCGCCGGCACGCGGCAGATCGCCGCCTGCCTCCGCCAGCCGGTCCTCGGTGGCGCGGTCGAAATAATTTTCCGGGATGGCGGGGGCGGACCCGATCTCGCCGCGCGCGAAACGGTCCAGGTCGCGCAGATAGTCGCGGCCCAATGTGCCCCGGTCATATTCGGGATGGCCCTGCAGGAAGACAAAACGGCTATGGCCCGCCGGTTCGCGGGTGAAGATATCGACCTGGCCATTGGCCAGGCGCGACAGCACGCGATAGCCCTTGTCCGCAAGATCGGCTTCGGCAATGTCATGGGCGCGCCCATGCGGCACCGGCATCGTCATCGCCTGGCTGAAGAACAGCGGATCGTCCTCGACCCGCATGGCGCCAAACACGCCGGAGATTTTGCGGGCCAGCGGCCGGCGCGCGATGCCGTCCAGGTGCAGCACCGCGGCCTGCGCGGCCTGGCCGGAAAACAGCGTGGAATGGGTATTAGTTTGCGCCCAGTCGATCAGCTGCGCCAGTTCCGGCCAGTAGGGCTGCAGCTTCGGATCGTTGCCGTCATCGGGGGCGCCGGTGACGATCAGGGCGTCGATATTGGCAGCCTGCAGGAAGGCGGCGTCATCGTAGAATCCGTCCATCCGCGAACGCGCCTGTTCGCCGCGCGCGATGCCGCCGAAGGAAAAGAGCCTGAGGCGCACATCCAGTGCGCCGGCCGATTCCTTCAGCAGCCTGGCGAATTGCAATTCGGTGGCGCGCAGGTCGGCATCGGGCATGTTGTTGACCAGCCCGACATGAATCGCGGCGCGGTTGTGACGGCCGCCCAGCAAAAAATGTTCAACCCGGCTCATCGCATGGAAACCCCAATGAAGCGCGCATGGTAGGCGCGGTGGGATTAACAAACCCTCGGCGCAATAGCAGAGCGAACGGGGCCCGCCCTAACCATTTTCTCATCGTTTCAATCTGGCACAGAGCCGCGCTATGATGGAACTATTGGGACAAGGACATCGCATGACACGCAGCGCCGCACAGGTTTTGGTTGACCAGTTGCGCATCCAGAACGTGCAACGCGTCTTCTGCGTGCCGGGGGAATCCTATCTGGCCGTGCTGGATGCGCTGAAGGACAGCGGCATCAAAGTCACCGTCTGCCGCAATGAAGGCGGCGCGGCGATGATGGCCGAAGCCCATGGCAAGGCCACAGGCCGGCCCGGCATCTGCTTTGTCACCCGCGGTCCCGGGGCCACCAACGCCTCGGGCGGGGTGCATATCGCCCAGCAGGACTCCACGCCCATGATCCTGTTCGCCGGCCAGGTCGAGACACACAATCGCGGACGCGGCGCCTTCCAGGAACTGAATTTTGCCGCCGTGTTCGGCAGCATGACCAAATTCACCGCCGAAATTGATGATCCTGACAGGATCGCGCAGATGGTGTCACGTGCCTTCACCGAATCCATGTCCGGGCGACCCGGTCCGGTGGTTCTGGCCTTGCCCCATGACATGCTCTACCGCCCGTCAACCGCGGCGGACGCTGCAGAGGTGACGGCGCAAGACATCGCTCCGACATCGGCGCAACTGACGCAACTGGAAGAGATGCTGGCGCAAAGCCGTGCACCCATGTTGCTGCTGGGCGGCTCGCGCTGGGACCAGCCGGCCTGCGACGCCATGATGGCCTTCGCGAAGGCCTTTGGCATTCCCGCCGCCACCGGCTTTCGCCGTGCCCATCTGTTCGACGCCACGCATCCCAATTACGCGGGCGATCTGGGATTGGGGCCCAATCCCAGATTGCTGGCGCGGTTCAGGCAAAGCGATCTGGTGATCGTGGCGGGCGCACGCCCCAACGAGCTGACCTTGCAGGGCTACACCCTGTTCGATCTGCCCCAGCCCCAGATGAAGACGGTGCATCTGTATCCTGATGCCACGGAGATCGGCCGGGTGTGGCAGCCGACCCTGGGCATTCCCGCCTCGCCCAAGGGCTTCGCCCCGGCGCTGGCAAGATTATCCCCGCGCGGGCCCGCCCATGACGTGACGACAGCGCGCGCCGATTACCTGGCATGGTCGGAACAGCCGGTGCCGCAGCCCGGCGCCGTCAATCTCAGCGAGATCATGATCTGGCTGCGCGGCCACCTGCCCGCCGACGCCATCCTCTGCAATGGCGCGGGCAACTATTCAGGCTGGATTCACCGCTTCTATCGATTCCGCCGTTTCGCCACCCAGATGGCCCCCATCAGCGGCTTCATGGGTTACGGCGTGCCCGCCGCGATTGCGATGAAACAGATGTATCCCCAGCGCAAGGTGGTGGCGCTGGCGGGCGACGGCGACTTCCTGATGACGGGGCAGGAATTCGCCACCGCCGTGCAATACGGCCTGCCCATCATCGTCATCGTCTACGACAATGCCTGCTACGGCACCATCCGCATGCATCAGGAGCGTGAGTTTCCCGGTCGCGTCTCGGCCACCGATCTGGTCAATCCCGATTTCGCCGCCATGGCGCGCAGCTTTGGCGGCTTCGGCGCCACGGTTGAAAAGACCGAAGACTTCGCCCCCGCCTTCCTGGCGGCGGAAGAAAGCAACCTGCCGTCCATCATTCATGTGAAGTTCGACGCCGAAGGCATCACGCCAGTCACGACGCTGACCAGCATTCGCGAAAAAGCGAAAAAGAACTAGTGGCCCAGCGCCACCGGCAGGGCGTCGCGCACCGGCAGGATCTCGATGCGCGCGGCAGCAACCTTGCCCAATGCCCAGTCCAGCATTTGCGGGCTGGAGTCGTAAGCGCCCGGACTGTCCGACACGCCATGGGTATAGAGGATCAGCCAGCCGTGATCGTGCAGGGCGCGGTGGATGGCCGCTTCGATCCGGTCCTTGTTCCACAGCCGGGTTTCCAGCGAGATCACGTTCAGCTGCGCCAGGTCCACCCGGCCGGCATTGACCCCTTCATGGGTGCCGCGCAGTGAGGAAAAGCGCGGCGCCTGAAACTGTTTGGCGCCCGGGCTGACACGGCCGAAGGGATAGGCGTAGCTGACCGGCGCTTCGCCCTTCAGGAAAGCCTTCAGAAAATCCCGGTTGCGCTGGGCATCCTGCGCCAGCTCCGCGGGCGACAATTCCGAGACCGGCTGGTGCGCGAAACCATGGCAGCCGATTTCATGCCCCGCCGCCGCCAGTTCCGTCAGGTCCTGGGCCTCGTAGAACCGCGTGCCCTCCACGGTCCGGCCGCAAAAGCCGCCGCCCGTATAATAAGTGCCGCGCACCCCGTGCCGGGCCAGCACCGGGCCGCCCTCGGTCCAGGCCGACTTGGGAAAATCGTCGAAACTGATGCTGGCCACCGGCCTATGCCCGGCCAGGCGCGCGGGACGCACCCGGATATGGCGGCCGATCAGGCTGGCGAGCTGGATTTTCAGGCTCATGGCCGGGTTCTACCCCCAAAGCCTTAAAAGCCGGGTAATGAAAAATAGTATCTTGCATGACAAGGTATCGTGTGATAGACAATAGGGCATGACAGAATCGCTACAAATACAACTCAAGAAAGGCGTCCTGGAGATGTGCGTGCTCGCGCTGCTCTCCAAGGGTGACAACTACGCTTACGATATCGCCAGCCGCATGGCGGAGGCCGTCGGCATGGGCGAAGGCACAATTTATCCCCTGATGCGCCGGATGCAGAATGACGGCCTGGTCTCGACCTATCTTCAGGAGTCCGGCAGCGGCCCGCCGCGCAAATATTACAAGCTCACCAAGGCGGGGGCGGGCGCCCTGAAGTCGCAGATCACGGACTGGCTCGCCTTCGAGGTCGCGGTGCGGAAAATTCTGGGGGATGTGACATGAATCGCGCGAACTTCATTGCGCAACTGCGCGCCGGGCTTTCCGGCCTGCATCAGAGCGATGTCAACGACATCATCGCCGACTATGAATCCCATTTCGCCGATGGCGTCGCCGCCGGGCGCAGCGAGGATGAAGTCGCCGAAGCGCTGGGGGACCCTTCGCGGCTGGCCCGCGAACTGCGCGCCGAAGTCGGCTTCAAGCGCTGGGAACAGGACCGCAGCGCCGGCAATTTCGTCGGCGTGGTGCTGGCGCTGATCGGGCTGGCCACCATCGATGTGATGTTCCTGCTGCCGGTACTGGGCGTCATGCTGGCGGTGTTCTTCGTCATCGCGCTCGCCTGTGTCGGCTGCGTGGTGGGCGGCGCCATCCTGCTGGGCAACCTGATCCCCGGCGGCTGGACCCTGATGATGGGCAACACCGCTCTGCAGACCCTGACCGGCATCGGCCTGGTCAGTGGCGGCATCGGCGCCGGCGCCCTGCTGCTGCTGATCCTGGACTGGGTGGCGCGCGGGCTGATCCAGTATGCCCGCCTGCACTTCCGTCTTTTCAAATCCGCCAACGATTCCATCTGAGGACAACGCATGGTTCACAAACTCGCCATCGTCGCTTTCACTGGCCTTGTGGTCTCCGCCGTCGCCATGGGGGCTGCCGCCGCCATCGGCGCCAAGGAATTCGGCAACACCTTCGAGGGCATCGATTTCTCCATGTTCGGCGACCGGCCGCGCTGCGAGACGGTGGCGGGCGCCGCCTCCAGCCGCACTATTCGCTGGGACGGCAGCGACCATGTCTCGCTCAACGTGCCGGCCCGCGCGGTGTATACGCCCAGCGGCAACTCCGACATGCAGGTCAGCGGCGACCCCCAGCTTGTGGCCCATGTGCGGGTACGCAACGGCCGCGTCGAACTGGATTGCAACAACCGGGGCTGGCACAGCGAAAGGCTGGAGATCATCCTGCCCGGCACGCGGATGGAAAAGTTCGGCATCGCCGGTAGCGGCAAGATCGAACTGACGAATCTGGACCAGCATGACATCAAGGTCTCCATTGCCGGCTCGGGCACCATCACGGCCACCGGCAAGGTGGAAGAAGTGCGCATCTCCATCGCCGGGTCCGGCGATGCCGACCTGGGCGGCGTGGTGTCCGAAGATGTGACCGTGAAGATCGCCGGCAGCGGCAATGCCGATATCGCGCCGCGCGACGAGGCCGAGATTCACATCGCCGGCTCGGGCGACGTCAACCTGCACACCAATCCGCGCAAGGTCGAAACCCATATCGCCGGCTCGGGCCGCATCCACAATGTCGGTTCCGGCGCCGGCAACGGCATCTGATCCGCAAGGAAAGACCCGACCATGGTGCACAAACTTGCCATCATCGCCTTTACCGGCCTGATCGGATCGGCGGTCTGTATCGGCGCCGCTGCCGCCATCGGCGGCCGGGATTTCCGTGACGGGCTCGACGTCGCGTCTTTCTTCAACGACGCGCAGCGCTGCAAGGCCGTTCCCGGCGCCGTCGCCACAAGCCGCACCCTGAAATGGGACGGCAGCGATCATGTCGGCCTGTCGCTGCGCGGCCATGCCCGCTACCGGCCCGGCAGCGACGACCAGGTGCATGTCACCGGCGATCCGCAGGTGCTGGCGCATCTGGAAGTGGACCAGGGCGACATCCAGATGGATTGCCGCGGCTGGGGGCACCGCACCAGGGACCTGGAGATCACGCTGCCGGGGCGCACCTTCAGGAGATTTGAAATCGCCGGTACCGGCCGCCTGACCCTGGATGCGCTGGACCAGGAAAGCCTGAAGGTGGAGATGGCCGGCGTCGCCAAGGTCGAGGCCAACGGCAAGGTTGAAGAACTGGAAATCGAAATGGCGGGCATCGGCCATGCTGATTTCGCGCATGTCACCGGGCGTAAAGCACGGGTGGAAATTGCCGGCGTCGGCAAGGCCGACATCGCCCCGCGCGACGAGGCCCGGATCGAGATCGCCGGTCCCGGCGAGGTCCGGCTTCATTCCAATCCCCGCGTGGAAAGCGAGATCGCCGGACCGGGCCGCGTCCGCAATGTCGGCGATGACGGCTGACGCCGCTTAACTCGACAAAAACGGCTGGCGGGACTATGTCCCGCCCATGCCTTCCTCCCTCAAGATTGGTGACGTCACCATCCCCGGCCGGGTCCTGACCGCGCCGATGACGGGCGTGTCGGACCTGCCCTTCCGGCGCATCGCCAGCCGCTGCGGCGCGCCCTATGTGGCGACCGAGATGGTGGCCTGTGACAGTTTCGCGAAGGGGCGACCCGATGTGGTGCGCCGCGCCGCCATCGGTGCCAAGGAAGACGAACACGCGCTGGCCCTGATGGTGATCCAGCTTGTCGGCCGCACCCCGGAATGGATTGCCAAGGGCGCCGCGCTGGCGGAAGCGGCCGGCGCCGACATCATCGATTTCAACATGGGCTGTCCCGCCAAGGAAGTGACCGGCGCCCTGTCGGGATCGGCCCTGATGCGCGAACCCGAACTGGCCGCAAAGCTGATCGAAGCCGCCGTCAATGGCACATCGCGTCCCGTCACACTGAAGATGCGGCTGGGCTGGGACGATCAAAACCGCAATGCGCCTGAGATCGCGGCGCTGGCCGAAAGTCTGGGCGTGAAAGCCATCACCGTGCATGGCCGCACCCGCCAGCAATTCTATGGTGGCCGCGCCGACTGGCGCGCGGTGGCGGAAGTGAAAAAAGCCACGCGCCTGCCCGTCATCGTCAACGGCGATATCACGGATGCCGCGTCAGCCCGCGCCGCGCTGGCGCAGTCCGGCGCCGACGCGGTGATGATCGGGCGCGGCGCCTATGGCCGACCCTGGATCGCATCGGCGCTGAACCAGGCGCTGGAGAACAGCTCTGAAATGTCAGAGCCGGATACTGCCTGCCGTTTGGGCATTGCCCTTGCCCATTTCACGGACACGTTGCGCTTCTATGGCGACACGCTGGGGCTGAAGATATTCCGCAAGCATCTGGGCTGGTATGTTGAACAGGCATTAACGCCAGCAGATCCGGCCGTTCGGCGCGCGCACAAAGCCCGCTTGTGTCAAATTGACAACGCGCGTGACGTAGAATCTGGTCTGGCCGCACTTTGGTCCAATTCCGCCCTTCCAATTCTCGCATCTGCACATATGTAAGGGGCGCCGGCGGCATTACGCCGGGGGGACATAATTTACCGGCGGATGTCTGGGGCAGCTTTGCCCGTCCGTCTTCTTGAATATGCAGCTATTGGGGAATTGTATGCCGCGTCTTTTCCTGTTCGCCCTGGCCTCGTCCCTTGCGCTGGCCGGTTGCGGCCAGCCTCCGCAGCACCAGATGCCGCCGGCCTCGGTGGGCGTGGTGACGATCAAGGAAACGCCGGTCTCGCTGACCACCGAACTGCCCGGCCGCACCAGCCCCTATGCGGTTTCGGAAATCCGTCCCCAGATCACCGGCATCGTCAAGGCACGGCTGTTCGTGGAAGGCTCCACCGTCAAGGCCGGCCAGGCGCTCTACCAGATCGATCCCGCACCCTATCAGGCCGCCTATGCCGCCGCAGCCGCGACCCTGGCCGCCGCCAAGACGCGCGCCGACCGCTATGCGACCTTGCTGGCCGAGAATGCCATCGCGCCCCAGACCAATGACGATGCCAAGGCGACCTATCTGCAGGCCCGGGCCCAGGCCGATGCCGCGCGCATCAACCTGAACTACACCCGCATCACCTCGCCCATCAGCGGGCGCATCGGCGCGTCCACAGTGACGGTGGGCGCGCTGGTGACGGCGCAGCAGGCGACTGCCCTGACCACCGTCTCGACCCTCGATCCCATCTATGTCGATGTCGACCAGTCCAGCACCGAACTGGTGGCGCTGAAGCGCGCCACCCAGGCTGGCAGCGTCAATGAGGGCGGCGCCGTGACCGCGCGCGTCACCCTGAAGCTGGAGGACGGCAGCGACTATGCCCATGAGGGCAAGCTGCAATTCACCGACGTGACGGTGGACCCCTCCACCGGCGCGGTGCGCCTGCGCGCCATCTTCCCCAATCCCGAAGGCCTGCTGCTGCCCGGCCTCTATGTCCGCGCCACTGTCACCCAGGGCGTCGATCCCCGCGGCATCCTGGCGCCGCAGCAGGGTGTCAGCCGCAACGCCAAGGGCGAGCCCACCGCGCTGGTGGTGGACGCCAAGAATTTCGCGCGCCTGCGCGTCCTGAAGACCGGCCGCGCCATCGGCGGCAACTGGCAGGTGCTCGATGGCCTCAAGCCCGGCGACCGCATGATCGTGGAAGGCCTGCAGCGCGTGCAGCCTGACATGCCGGTCGCGCCGCGGCCGGCGGGCACGGCTCCCGCGGGCGCCCCCGCCAACCCGGCGGCCCACTAGATGTCGCTCTCGCGCTTCTTCATCGATCGCCCGGTCTTCGCCTGGGTCATCGCCATCGTCACCATGCTGGCCGGCGGCATCGCCGCCACCAGCCTGCCGATCGAGCAATACCCGACCATCGCCCCACCGGCAGTGGTGATCAACGCCTTCTATCCGGGCGCCGATGCCCAGACGGTGCAGAATTCCGTCACCCAGGTGATCGAGCAGCAGCTCACCGGGTTGGACAATCTGCTCTATTTCTCGTCCGCCTCGAACGCCAACGGCAGCGTCGGCATCACTGTCACCTTCGCGCCGGGCACCGATCCCGACATCGCCCAGGTCCAGGTGCAGAACAAGGTGCAGGCCGCTGTCCCCAAGCTGCCGTCCCAGGTGCAGCAGCTGGGCGTCACCGTGGTCAAGAACCAGCCCAGCTTCATCATTGTTATCGGCGTCTATGACGATACCGGCCGCTACAACAATGTCGACGTGTCCGACTTCATCACCAGCCGCATGGCCGACCAGATCAGCCGCGTGCCCGGCGTGGGCAACACCCAGGTGTTCGGCGCGCAATATGCCATGCGCATCTGGCTGGACCCGTTCAAGCTGAAGAATTTCAGCCTGATGCCGTCGGATGTCAGCGCCGCCATCCAGTCCCAGAACGTGCAGGTTTCCGCCGGCCAGATCGGGCAGCAGCCCGCCGTGAAAGGCCAGCAGCTCAACGCCACCGTTACCGCCCAGTCGCGCCTGCAGACCGCCGACCAGTTCCGCGAAATCGTGCTGAAGACCTCGCCCGGCGGCGCCGTGGTGCGCCTGCGCGATGTCGCCCGCGTCGAGCTGGGCGCGGAATCCTATGAAATCACCAGCCTGTTCAACGGCTATCCTGCCGCCGGTGTCGCCGTCATGCTGGCGCCGGGCGCCAATGCGCTGAAGACCGTGGCGATGGTCAAGGAACGCGCCGAGGAACTGCGCGCCACCCTGCCGCCGGGCATGAAGATGGTCTATCCGGTGGACAACACCACCTTCATCCGCCTTTCCATCCATGACGTGATCGTCACCCTGATCGAAGCCATCGCCCTGGTGGTGCTGGTGATGTACGTCTTCCTGCAGAACTGGCGCGCCACACTTATCCCGGCCATTGCCGTCCCCGTGGTGCTGCTGGGGACTTTCGGCATCCTGGCCATGTTCGGCTACACCATCAACACGCTGACCCTGTTCGCGCTGGTGCTGGTGATCGGCCTTCTGGTCGACGACGCCATCGTGGTGGTCGAGAATGTCGAACGCATCATGCATGAGGAGCGGCTCAGCCCTTACGACGCCACACTCAAATCCATGCAGGAAATCACCGGCGCGCTGATCGGCATCGGCCTGGTGCTGACGGCGGTGTTCCTGCCGATGGCCTTCTTCGGCGGCTCGACCGGCATCATCTACCGCCAATTCTCCGTCACCATCGTCGCGGCCATGACGCTGTCGATCCTGGTGGCCCTGATCCTGACGCCGTCGCTGTGCGCCACCCTGCTCAAGCCGCTGGAAGGCGAGCACAAGCCGCAGATGCGCTTCTTCCTGTGGTTCAACCGCAACTTCGAGGCCTTCCGCGCCTGGTACTACAAGCGCACCGCCTGGTTTCTGCACAATCCCTGGAAGGTGATGATCGCCTTCGCGGGCATCGTCGTGCTGATGACGGTTCTGTTCCTGCGCCTGCCCACCGGCTTCCTGCCGGACGAGGATCAGGGCTTCGTCATCACCCAGATCACCTTGCCCACCGGCGCGGTGCAGGAACGCACCATGGCGGTGGCCAAGCAGGTCTCCAAATTCTACCTGGAGGACGAAAAGGCCAATGTGGACTTCACCTTCGTCATCGCGGGATTCAGCTTTTCCGGCTCCGGCCAGAATGCCGGCCTTGCCTTCACCCGGCTGAAGGACTGGGACCAGCGCGAGGGCAAGCAGAACACCGCCCAGGCGGTGGCGCAGCGCGCCTTCATGAAATTCATGCAGCTGCCCGACGCGCAGGTCTTCGCGCTGGTGCCGCCCAGCGTGCAGGAGCTGGGCCAGTCGTCCGGCTTCGACATCCAGATGCAGGACCGCGGCAATATCGGCCACGCGGCGCTGATGCAGTACCGCAACCAGGTGCTGGGCATGGCGATGCAGAACCGCAAGCTGCAGGGCGTGCGCCCCAACAGCCTGGACGACACGCCGCAGCTTCACATCAATATCGACCAGGCCAAGGCCAACACGCAGGGCGTGCTGCTGTCCAACGTCAATTCCACCCTCAGCACCGCCTGGGGCAGTTCTTATATCAACGACTTCCTCGACCGCGGCCGCGTCAAGCGCGTCTATATGCAGGGCGATGCGCCCTACCGCATGAAGCCGGAAGACCTGAACCGCTGGTATGTGCGCAACAGCGCCGGCGAAATGACGTCCTTCGCCTCCTTCGCCACCGCGAACTGGACGCAAGGCCCCGCGACACTGACCCGCTATAACGGCTTTCCCTCCATCGAGCTTATGGGCCTGGGCGCGCCGGGCGTGTCCTCCGGCACGGCGCTGAAGGAGATGGACGCCATCTTCAAGCAGTTGCCCAAGGATATCGGTTATGAGCTGACGGGCCTGTCCTATCAGGAGCAGGCCAGCGGGGCGCAGGCGCCGGCGCTGTATGCGCTGTCGATCCTGGTGATCTATCTCTGCCTGGCAGCCCTGTATGAAAGCTGGGCGATCCCGCTGTCGGTGATGCTGGTGATCCCGCTGGGCGTGGTGGGTGCGCTGCTGGCGGCCTGGAGCCGCGGACTGTTCAACGACATCTATTTCCAGGTCGGGCTGCTCACCACCATCGGGCTTTCCGCCAAGAACGCGATCCTGATCGTGGAGTTCGCGGTCGATGCGGAGAAGAAAGGCGCCAGCGCCTTCGATGCCGCCATGGAAGCGGCGCGGCTGCGGCTGCGTCCCATCCTGATGACCTCCATCGCCTTCATCGCCGGCGTCATGCCGCTGGCGCTGGCGACCGGCGCGGGCGCGGGTTCCCAGAACGACATCGGCACCGGCGTGATCGGCGGCATGATCACCGCCACGGTGCTGGCGATCTTCTTCGTGCCCGTTTTCTTCCAGCTGGTGAATACGCGGTTGCAGCACCACAAATAGCCCCTCCGGCCTTCGCTGCCCCCCCACGACCAGCTACGGCCACCTCCCCATGCCGATGCGCTTGCGCGCATGCGGGGGAGATAGGCAATACTGCGGCCCGGGAAACGACAGGGGCTGGAGATGAAGAGCTGGATAATTGCGCTGCTGGCCGTGCTGGCGACTTCGACCGCGCAGGCGCAGGAAACAGGCAGCCGTGATCACACCGTCACCGTGACCTCGACGGTACCCGCCATCGCGGGACAGAAATCCACACTGTATCTGCGCGAACGGGCGCTCCCGCGGGTCCTGCGCCAAGGCGCGGGCGACAAGGTGGTCTTGTTCGTGCACGGCGCCGGCACGCCCGCCGAAGTCAGTTTCGACGTGCCTTATCAGGATTACAGCTGGATGGCGTACCTGGCCAAGGCGGGTTACGACACCTTCAGCGTGGACATGACCGGCTATGGCCGCTCCGCCCGCCCGCCGCAGATGAACGACAAGTGCAACCTGGCGCCCGACCTGCAGAAGCTTGTCGGGGTCAATTGCCCGCAATCCTATCCCGGCGCCCTGACCAATATCGGCTCTGACTGGAACGATATCTCGGCGGCGGTGGCTTACATCAAAAAGCTGCGCAAGGTGGACAAGGTCAACCTGGTCGCCTGGTCGCAGGGCGGACCGCGCGCCGGCGGCTGGACCGCGCTGCATCCGGATCAGGTGAACAAGCTGATCCTGCTGGCGCCCGCCTACAACCGCGCGACCAAGGCCGAAGCCCCGCCGCTGCCGGTGCCGGGCCCGGTGTTCAACATCCAGAGCTTTGAGATTTTCACGCAGAACTGGGCGCGCCAGGCGCCCTGCGAAAAGCAGATCGATCCGGCGGCGGCCGCGTCGGTGTGGTCGCAGATGCTCAAATCCGATCCGGTGGGGGCTGGCTGGACACCGCCGGTGCGGCGCGCGCCCATCGCCACCACCTTCGGCTGGAGCACGGAGCGGGTGAAGGCGATGTCCACGCCCACCCTGATGGTGGCCGGCACGCATGACGCCCAGGTCAATCCCGAACGGGTGCGCGAGCTTTACGCCGATATCGGCGCGCCGCAGAAAGTGTTCGTCGAGCTGGGCTGCTCCTCCCACAATGCGATGTGGGAAACGGGCCACCTCGCGCTGTTCGCGGCTTCGCTGGAATGGCTGGAAAAGGGCACCGTCAATGGCCAGTCCAATGCCATGCTGAAGCTTCCGCAGTAGCGTTAAGGCTTGCGGGGCGGTAAAAGCCGCCCATGACGCAGGATTTTGGGCGCCACCGCTTTTCCGTCGCACCGATGATGGACTGGACCGACAGTCCCTGCCGGGTGCTGCATCGCTGCCTGACGAAAAACGCGCTGCTCTATACCGAAATGGTGACGGCGGAGGCGGTGCTGCATGGTGATCGCGCGCGGCTGCTGGGCTTTGATGCATCGGAGCATCCCCTGGCGCTGCAGCTTGGCGGTTCCGACCCCGCAAAGCTCGCCCAGGCCGCCAAGATCGCCTCCGATTTCGGCTATGACGAGGTCAATCTCAATGTCGGCTGTCCCTCCGACCGGGTTCAATCGGGAAAGTTCGGCGCCTGCCTGATGCGCGAGCCGCTGCTGGTGGCGGACTGCGTGGCCGCCATGCGCGCCGCCGTGCCGATCCCGGTCACGGTGAAGTGCCGTATCGGGGTGGACGACCAGGACCCCGAACACAGCCTGCGCGGGCTGATCGACGGCTGCGCCGCGGCGGGCGTGACGGTGTTCGCGGTGCATGCCCGCAAGGCCTGGCTGGAGGGCCTTTCGCCGAAGGAAAACCGCGACGTGCCGCCGCTGGATTACGATCTTGTCTACCGGGTCAAGCGCGAACGGCCCGAGCTCATCATCCTGGTCAATGGCGGCATCGAGACGCTGGAGCAGGCGGACGAGCATCTTCGCCACGTGGACGGGGTGATGCTGGGCCGCGCCGCCTATCACAATCCAGGCCTGCTGGCTGGGGTGGACGCGCGCTACTTCGGCGGACCTGCGCGCGACGTGGATGCGGCGGTGGATGCCTATTGCGACTATGTCGAGCGCCAGCTCCAGCACGGGGCACGGTTGCATGGACTGATCAAGCCGATGCTGGGGCTTTATGGCGGCCAGCCCGGGGCGCGGCAGTTCCGCCGGCATTTGAGCGAGAATGCGGTGCTGGACGGCGCCGGCATCGCGGTGTTGCGCGATGCGCTCGCCTTTGTGCGGCAGCGCCGCGCCGCTTAAGTGGCGTTCCTGAAGAATCCGTGGCTGGCGCCCCAGCGCAGCAGCATGTCCGGCCAGGCCGCGGTCGGCCGGCCCACCGTGCGCGCCAGGCCGAAGCCGTGGCCGCCCGCTTCGAACAGGTGAATCTCGGACGGCACCCGCGAGACCTGCAGCGCGGTGTAATAGGCCAGCGCATTGGGCAAGGGCAGCACCACCGTGTCGTCGGCGGCAACCGCGATGAAGGTGGGCGGCGTGTCGGCCAGCACGCGCGTTTGCAGGGAGTAGAAGTCCACCAGCTCTTTCGACGGATTGGGTCCCAGCAGATTGTTGCGCGATCCCGCATGCGCGCCTTCGCCCAGGGTGATCACCGGATACATCGGCACCGAGAAGGACGGCCGCGCATCCACTTGGTCGAACGCATCCACCGCCTTGTAGACATTGTCGTCGAAACAGGTGGCGATGGAAGCGGCCAGGTGCCCGCCCGCCGAAAAGCCCATGAAGCCGATATGCGCCTCGTCCAGCCCGTATCTGGCGGCATTGCCGCGCACCAGCCGCATGGCGCGCTGGGCGTCCTGCAGCGGCACATGCTGGCGGTTGGCCCAGCCTTCGCCCGGCAGGCGGTAGCGCAGCACAAAACAGGTGATGCCGGCGCCATTGAAGCGGCGGGCCACATCCATGCCTTCGAAATCCAGCATCTCGCGCGAATAGCCGCCGCCCGGCGCGATGATCATGGCCGAACCGTCGGGCTTGTCGGGGCGGAACACATTCATCACCGGCAGGCCGATGCGGTCGATGGCGCGGTCGGTGGGCGTGAGGAAGGGCGGCTCGTGATTGTGGACCCGGATGGGCGGCAGGCTGAGGCCCTCGCCGCCCGGCGGCAGGCCGGGCCAGAGAAGGATGTTCTCTTTGGGGTCGCCGGGCTGCACGCCATCACCAACCACCAGCGTGTCGGCCAGCGCCGGTCTTGCAACAGCGGCGGCGAGGCCAAGCCCAATGGCGGTGCGGCGGTCCATCCCGTCTCTCCTTTTTGTTGGCGTTAGGATCACACTCTTTCCCTTTTTCGGGCAAGGCGTAATGTGCGCGCCATGATCAGGCGCGCGCTTGTACTGTTGGCACTTCTTCTCGCATCTGCGGCGACAGCGCAGGAGGCGCCGGTCTATGGCGCGCGGCTGGAAGGCTTCGATTATCCCCATCCGGTGCAGCTGTTCCGTTTCACCAGCCAGAATGCACCCATGGAAATGGCCTATATGGATGTGAAACCGGCCAGGCCCAATGGCAGAACCGTGGTGCTGCTGCATGGCAAGAATTTCTGCGCCGCCACCTGGGAAGGCACGATTCAAAGCCTGACAGGCGCGGGATACCGGGTGATCGCACCCGACCAGATCGGTTTCTGCAAATCCACCAAGCCGCAGCACTATCAGTATTCCTTCGAGCAACTGGCGGGGAACACCAGGGCACTGCTGGATTCGCTGGGGCTGACCCGCGTCACCATCATGGGCCATTCCATGGGCGGCATGCTGGCGACCCGCTTCGCCCTCACCTTCCCGCAGATGACCGAGCAGCTTGTGTCGGTCAATCCGCTGGGGCTGGAGGATAGCCGCACCAAGGGCGTGCCCTGGACCAGCGTGGACGAAAGCTATCGCGGCGCGCTGAACACCACCGCCGAGAGCGCCCGGGAATACCAGCGCACCGTCTATTACGCCGGCACCTGGAAACCGGAATATGACAAGTGGGTGCAGATGCAGGCCGGCATGTTCCGGGGCGCGGGCAAAGAGGTTGTGGCCTGGAACAGCGCCCTCACCTCGGAAATGATTTTCACCCAGCCGGTGATCCATGAGCTGGAGCGGCTGAAGATGCCGGTACTTTTCCTGATCGGCGACAAGGACACGACGGGCCGCAGCAATCGCGCACCCAAAGAGGTGCAGCCGACCCTGGGCAATTTCCCGGCGATGAGCGAAGCGGCCAAAGCGCGCATTCCGACGGCCAGGCTGGTGCGTTTCGCCGACATGGGCCACTCACCCCAGATCCAGGACCCCGCGCGTTTTCATGCGGCGTTGTTGGAAGGCCTTGCTAGGCCTTGAATCCGTGCGTCGCGGCCCAGGCCAGGAACAGACTGGGCCAGGCGGCGGCGGGCTTGCCGATGGTCCAGTGCAGGCTGAAGCCGTGGCCGCCCTCCTGGAAGATGTGCATCTGTGACGGGATTTTCGCCGCCTGCAGCGCCTCGTAAAAGGCGATGCCATTGGGAAATGGCGGCACGATCTCGTCATCGGCGGGCAGCGCGATGAAGGACGGCACGGTGGCTGGCGTCACATGCCTGTCCAGCGAATAGCGCGCTACCGCTTCTGGTGACGGATTTTCGCCCAGCAGCTTGTCGCGCGATCCCGGATGCGCGCCGTCGCCCATGGTGATGACGGGATACATGTGGGCGGCCACCAGCGGCATGGCGTCCAGCGCATCGGCACTGTCCACCGGCGCATAGGTCCTGTCGGCATGCCGGATGGCCAGCATCGCCGAAAGATGCCCGCCGGCGGAAAAGCCGATTGCCGCCATCCGCGCGGGATCGATGCCATATTTCGCAGGCGCGGCCTTGATCAGCCGCATGGCGCGCTGGGCGTCCTGCAGCGGTACCTCGCTGCGGTTGGCCCAACCCTCGCCCGGCAGGCGATAGCGCAGCACAAAACAGGTGATGCCGAGGTTCGAGAAATGCTGCGCGATCTCGCGCCCGCCACGGTCGCCGCCTTCGGCGGCATAACCGCCCCCCGGAATGATCAGGAGACCAAGGCCATTGGGTTTGGCCGGGCGATAGATGAAAAAGCCGGGCGTTCCGATCTGGCTGATGGCGCGGACATGAAAGCCGTCTGGCTGCACCGTGTCGGTGACCTTGAGGGTGAGATTGACGCCCTCACCGCCCGGCGGCGTGCCGGGCCACAGCTTGATGAATTCGGTGGAATCGCCGGGCAGGTAGCCGTCCGCCGTCATGGTCTGGGCAAACGCGGTACGTGACAGCAGCGCCGTCATCACACCCAGGCCAATTGCGTGCCGCCGGTCCATGCATCCCCTCCCGTTTATTGCGGGAATGCTGACCCGCGATCAGCGCAAGGTCAAATCTTTTGGTCGTACTCGCCAACTTCCGGGTGATTGGAAAGGCGCGTGTCGATGTCCTTGAACATGGCGCGCATGTTGGCTTCCGAGGCCGGGCTTTCCACCACCACCACCAGCGACGGCTTGTTGGAGGAGGCGCGCACCAGGCCCCAGGTGCCGTCTTCCAGCGTGACGCGCACGCCGTTCACGGTCACGACCGACATGACCTTCTGGCCCAGCAACTTCTCGCCCTTTTCGGCGAGACCCGAATATTCCTTCACCATGGCTTCGACCACGGCGTATTTTTTCTCGTCGGGGCAGAAGGGCGCCATGGTGGGCGAACCCCAGCTTTGCGGCAGACCGTCATAGAGCGACGACAGTTTCGCGCCCGCGCCCGCCTTGTCCAGCATCTCCAGCACCTGGATGCCGGCGACGATGCCGTCGTCATAGCCAAGCCCGATGGGCGGATTGAAGAAGAAGTGGCCGGACTTTTCAAAACCCGCCAGCGCCTTCAGTTCCGAGGTGCGGCGCTTGATGTAGCTGTGGCCGGTCTTCCAGTAATCGGTCCGGACGCCGTTGGCCTTCAGCACCGGATCGGTCAGGTAAAGGCCGGTGGATTTCACGTCCACCACGAACTGCGCATTCTTGTGCGTGGCCGAAAGCCCGCGCGCCAGCATCACGCCGATCTTGTCGGCGAAGATTTCGCGGCCCTTGTCGTCCACCACGCCGCAGCGGTCGCCGTCGCCGTCGAAGCCCAGGCACAGGTCCGCGCCCTGCGCCTTCACCGCATGGCCCATGGCATGCAGCATTTCCATGTCTTCGGGATTGGGATTGTACTTGGGGAAGGTGTAGTCCAGCTCGGTGTCCATGCCGATCACCTCGGCGCCGATGCGGCGCAGGGCTTCGGGGGCGAAGGCGCCCGCGGTGCCATTGCCGCAGGCCGCGATCACCTTGATGGGGCGCGACAGCTTGTGGCCCTTGGTCACCGCCTGCAAATAGGTTTCGCGCATGTCGGGGACAGCAATGTACTTGCCGCCATCGCGCGCCCTGCCCTTGCCGTTGAGCACAATGTCCTTGATGGCGTTGATCTCGTCAGGCCCGAAGGTCAGCGGCCGCGCCGCGCCCATCTTCACGCCGGTCCAGCCATTCTCATTGTGGCTGGCGGTGACCATCGCCACCGCCGGACAGTCCAGCTGAAACTGCGCGAAATAGGCGACCGGCGACAGCGCCAGGCCGATGTCATGCACCTCGCAGCCCGCCTGCAGCAGACCCAGGATCAGCGACTGCTTGATCGACTGCGAATAGGACCGGTAATCATGGCCGGTAACGACCTTGGGCGCCACGCCGATATCGTGCAGGTAGGTACCCAGACCCAGGCCCAGCGCCTGGATGCCCAAAAGGTTGATCTCCTTGCCGAACAGCCAGCGCGCGTCATATTCGCGAAAGCCGTTGGCGGTCACCAGCGGCAGATTCTCGTAATCGGCCGTGTTGGCGACGAGGTCGGAACGGGGCTTGATCATGGGGTCCGCAAGATGAAATGCGGGAGGGTTTTAGCGGGCTCTTTGCGCTATCTCAACCGGCCCCGCCATCTCAACCGGCTCTCAACCCGGCTCATGCGGCCCCAGCGTGCCGTCCTTGCGCTCAAAGCGCGGATTGGAAATATCGTAGGTGCCGAAGCCGCAATGGGGACAGGCGGAAATCAGATCGCCCCGGGCGAAACGCGTCACCCGATGACACTGTTCGCAGCGGTAATCGGACGATTCGCGCGCTATTTCGCCGACTTTCTCGCTCATCGCAGGCCTCCTGTGTGCCCAGAGCCAACGCGGGGACGCGGGGCCGCGTTCCCCGCAATCCTGTTTTTCCTCAGGTCCCGCATGATATGGTCCGCGCATGCAGAATGATCTTGCCGCGGCGCTGAAGCTGCCGTCCCTGGAAAAAGGCTGGGTGTGGCTGGTGGGCGCCGGTCCCGGCGATCCTGGGTTGATCACCGCGCTGGGGCTGCAGGCGCTCGCCCAGGCGGATGTCATTCTCTATGACGCGCTGGTCGACGAAGCGCTGCTGACCTTGTCGAAGGCGGAAAAAATCTACGCCGGCAAGCGCGCCGGGGTGCGCTCCTGCAAGCAGGACGAGATTTCCGAAACACTGGTCGCGCTGGCCAAGGACGGCAAGCGAGTGCTGCGGCTCAAAGGCGGCGATCCCTTCGTGTTCGGGCGCGGCGGCGAAGAGGCCCAGGCGCTGGCGCGCGCCGGCGTGCCGTTCCGCATCGTGCCGGGCGTGACGGCGGGGATCGGCGGGCTGGCCTATGCCGGCATTCCCGTCACCCACCGCGACACCAACCATGCCGTCACCTTCATCACCGGCCATGGCATTGACGGCAAGCTGACAAAAATGGACTGGGCTGCGGTGTCGCGCGGCGCGCCGACGTTGGTGCTCTACATGGCGCGCAAATTCGCCGGCGAGATTTCTGAAAAATTGCTCGCCGCCGGACGCGGCAAGGATGACGCCGCCGCCATCGTCGCCAACGCGGCGCGGGCCGACCAGCAGGTGATCGTCACCACCCTGGGCGAACTTGGCGCGGCGGCGGAAAATTCGCCGTCGCTGGCCATCATCGTGATCGGCGAGAATGTCCGCCTCGCCGAAGAACTCAGCTGGCTGGCGAAGACCGCGCCCTGAGCCGCTCCGGCAATTGTTCCATCACGGCGCGGCGCTGATCGTCGGTCATGGAAAACCAGTTCCCGATTTCCGCCAGGGTGCGGCCGCAGCCGGAACAAAGCCGGCTGGCAGGATCATAGGTGCAGATTTTTACGCAGGGGCTTTCCATTTCCCGAGGAAAGTACCGCTTTTGATCGAAACGGAACAATGACCTTAACCGGGGTTTAACAGCGCTTCCCTAGGCTCGGGCAGCAGTTTCGGAAAGCCGCCATGGCCAAGGCACAGTTCCACAAGAATCAGCGCGTATATGTCAAGCCGGTCGGCACCTGGGCGCTGATCGAGCATGTCGTGCCGCATTGGGCCAAGGGCATCGATGAGCCGATCCGCGTGCATTACGATGTCGGGCTGGGCCGCGAATTCGCCGCCGACGAACTGCTCAGCGAGGAACCGATCGGCGACAAGATGCCCGCCACCTCCCAAAGCTGGCGCGTGGTGCGGGCCCGCAACAAATGGCAGCCCAATGAGGATTGCGCCCACCATCCCGTGCCGGGCACCTATCCCGTCGTGGTCACCGGCGAGGCGGAATGGGGCGGCTGGCGCGTGCCGGGCGCCGAATACGACCTGGACCCCGCCAAGGTCGAGGAACAGGCGCGGCTGATCGCCAGTGCGCCGCAGTTTGCCTCCTTTGCCATGTCGCTGGTGGACTGGGCGCGCAAGTCGGGCGAGGACATGCCCAATGCGCTGGTCGAACTGGCGCACAAGGCGCAGGACCTGCTGACCGAGGTCAAGCGCCCGGCTTGATTATTCAGGCCTGATTGTGACGGGAGCGGTGCGCGGGCTATAAAGCCCGCCTTCCAACCTGAGTCCCATCATGCGTACCGAAGAACCCCGCGCCATTCGTCTTGCCGATTACCAGGCGCCCGAATTCCGTATCCACACCGTGCATCTGGATTTCGCGCTGGAGCCCGAGGCCACTCGGGTCACATCCAGGCTGGAGATCGAGCGCCAGAGCGGCAGCGGCCCCCTGGTGCTGCAGGGCGAAGATCAGACGCTGTTGTCGGTGACGCTGGACGGTCGCGTTTTAGCTGCGGGCGATTACCTGCTGGACGACAAGGGCCTGACCTTTCCCAAACCTCCGACGAAATTCACGCTGGAAATCGCGTCGCAGATCAATCCATCCGCCAACACCGCGCTGGAAGGCCTGTTTCTGTCCAGCGGCATGTTCTGCACCCAGTGCGAACCGGAAGGCTTCCGCCGCATCACCTATTTCCTGGACCGGCCCGACAATCTGTCGGTCTTCACCGTGCGGATCGAGGCGGCGAAGGAGCAGTATCCGGTGCTGTTGTCCAACGGCAACCGCATGGATGGCGGCGACCTTGCGGGCGGGCGTCACTTCGCGCTGTGGCACGATCCCTTCCCCAAACCGTCCTATCTGTTCGCGCTGGTGGCCGGCGACCTGGGCTCCATCCACGATCATTTCACCACCATGACCGGGCGGAGGATCGAGCTGGCGCTGTATGTCGAGCATGGCAACGAACTGCGCGCCACCTATGCCATGGGGGCGCTGAAGCGCTCGATGAAATGGGATGAAGAGGCCTATGGCCGCGAATACGATCTCGACATCTTCATGATCGTGGCGGTCAGCGCCTTCAACATGGGGGCGATGGAAAACAAGGGCCTCAACATCTTCAACGACAAGGTGCTGCTGGCATCCCCCGAAACCGCCACCGACGACGATTACGCCCGCATCGAAAGCGTGGTGGCGCACGAATATTTCCACAACTGGACCGGCGACCGCATCACCTGCCGCGACTGGTTCCAGCTTTCCTTGAAGGAAGGCCTGACGGTTTTCCGCGACCAGAAATTCTCCGGCGACATGCGCAGCCATGGCGTGCAGCGCATCCAGGATGTGCGCGCCCTGCGCGGCCGCCAGTTCCCCGAGGACGCCGGCCCGCTGGCCCATCCGGTGCAGCCGCAGAGCTATATCGAGATCAACAATTTCTACACCGCCACCATCTACGACAAGGGCGCCGAGGTGATCGGCATGCTCAGGACGCTGGTGGGCGATGAAGGCTACCGCAAGGCCACCGACCTGTATTTCGCGCGCCATGACGGCCAGGCCGCGACGGTGGAAGACTGGGTAAAATGCTTTGAAGATGCCTGCGGCCGCGATCTGAAGCAGTTCCGCCTGTGGTACCGCCAGGCCGGCACGCCGGTGGTCGAGGCGCGCGGCACCTATGACGCGGCGGCGCGCACCTACACGCTGGACCTGACTCAGTCTTTGGCGCCGACCCCGGGCCAGCCCGACAAGCAGCCGATGCATATTCCGGTGCGTATCGGCCTGGTGGGAAAGACGGGTGCCGCCCTGCCCGCCACCCTGGAAGGCGAGAACAGCAAAGGTCCCGACAGCCGGGTGCTGGAATTACGTGAGAATTTCCAGCGCTTCGTCTTTGCCGATGTCGCCGAGGAGCCGCTGCTGTCGCTGGGGCGTGATTTTTCCGCCCCCGCCATCTTCCGCACACCCTATGGCCGCCCCGAGCGCGCCATCCTGATGGGCCGCGACCATGACGATTTCAACCGCTGGGAAGCGGGCCAGATCCTGGCCGCCGAAATCATGCTGGAGGTGGCGGGCCAAAAGAAGACAGAGCCGCGCGCCGACGCCGACAGCGATTATATCGCCGCCATCGGCACCGTGCTGGCGCGCGCCGAGGACGATCCCGCCTTCGCCGCCCAGATGCTGATGCCGCCCACCGAGAATGAACTGGCGACCAAAAGGACGCCGGTGGACCCCGAAGGCATCCACAATGCGCGCCTGGCCATGGTGCGCGCCATCGCCATGACCCATCGCACGCGGCTGGCGCAGCTTTACGAACATATGCGCGATGAAGGCGATTTCAGCCCGGATTCCAAATCCGCCGGCCGGCGCGCCATGCGCAATGCCTGCCTGCGCTATCTCACCGCCAGCGACGATGAAGCCGCCGCGGGGCTGGCCGAAGCGCATTACCGCAGCGCCACCAACATGACCGACATGATCGCGGGGCTGGCGGCGCTGACCCGCATGGAATCGCCGCTGCGCGACAATGCCTTCACCCATTTCCACGACCGCTTCAAGGCGGACCCGCTGGTGCTGGACAAATGGATGGGCCTGCAGGCCGGCTCGCCGCTGCCCGAGACCCCGTCCTCGGTGCGGGCGCTGATGAAGCACCCCGCCTTCGACATCCGCAATCCCAACCGGGTGCGCGCCCTGATCGGGGCCTTTGGCGCCAATCACCTGCGTTTCCACAGTGCGAATGGCGAGGGCTACCAGCTGGTGGGCGAAGTGATCCGCACCCTCGACCCCCTCAACCCGCAGGTTGCCGCAAGGCTGGCGGGCGCCTTCGAAAGCTGGCGGCGCTACGATTCCGAACGCCAGGCGCTGATGAAGGCCGAGCTTGCGGCGATCCATGCCATGCCTGGCATCTCGCCCAACCTGTTCGAGATCACGGGAAAGATGCTGGACTGATTCCTTTCGCCGCGCCGCTGTCTATTACCTAGCGGGGCTGGGGCCGGAGATTCATACTTCCACCAGCGCGAATCACCGCGCGGGTGGGGTCGATGACCGAGGCAATAGCACGGTCCTGGAACAGGCTGGACGGCGCACTGGCCCGCCTCCGATGCAGGGCCCGCCTCCGATGCGCGGCGGTGATTATTCGCAGCAGCAGGTCTATCCGCCGCCGCCCCCGCCCTATGTGCCGCCGCAGGCCGCCTATAAGGGCTTTCACACCTATGGCGAATACACCGCCCTGCGCAATTACGAGGCGCAGGAACTGGCGGTGCGCCGCGGCGATCCGGTTTGGCTGATGGCCTATGGCCGTGCCGCCATGCAGGGCGATTCCAGCATCGGCAGCCACACCGAAGCCAACTGGTACACGGGCGGCGACCTGGTGATCGCCACCAACGTCAACGGCAAGTTCAGCTTCGCCAATGGCATCGCCCTGGTCGGCGCGGTCGACTACACCAACCTGCGCGGCAAGAATGTTCGCCTGTCGGACGGCAGCATCGCCGCCAGCCTCAACAACGACCTGCTGAGCGGCCATGGCGGCCTGGCCCTGGAACTGGGCCGCGACAGCGAGCTGCGGCTGGAAGCGGTGCACGGCAACGGCGTGACCGGCGCGCTGGTCAACCTTTATTCCGGCGGCCCCAACGGCTTCGGCTATCTCAAGCTCGACTACAACAAGCCCTATCTCGACACCCCCACGGCGGTCGCCTGGGGCGCCAAGACCGACAAGGGCGCGCTGGGCTACAGCCAACTCCTGGCCTATGGCGTCTGGGCCAGCATCAACGGCAACTACACCCGGTATGGCGTTCTGAATGATGACGACGTGGCGCGCACCGCCGGCTGGGACGGCAATCTGCGCTGGAACATGGATGTCTGGAACGGGTTGATGGCCGGCATCTCCTATGACGGCCATGCCGAATACCGCGTCAGCCACGACACCCGCGCAGGAGCCGCGCCGACGCCCTTCGTGCCGCTGGGCATCCGCGATATCGAGAACCATGCCATCACCGCCACCCTTTCCTCCACGGTCCTGGGCGGGCTGTGGTTCAGCGCCTATGGCGGCTACATCACCGACCGCTTTGCCGGCGACGGCCTGCTGGCAGGCCTGGACCTGCACTACACCCCTGCTCCCGGCGTGGACCTGGCGCTGGGCATCCGCCACTCGGAAGTCTCCTGGGTGCAGGGCGAAACCGGCAAGCAGACCACCGCCGGCCTCAACCTGACCCTGGGCCTTGGCGCCCCGCCCCAGCCGAGCTGGATTTCCAACCAGTTGTGAGAAGCGCATTTGCGCGTTTAACCTGACCTGCGGGCATTTCGCGGGCGAGGGTGAACATGAAGACAGGCTGGATTCTGGGCGGCGCGCTTGCCGTTGTGCTGCTGGGCAGCGGCTATTTCCTGACGCGCGGCGGTCCCGCCTCCAGCCCCGTCACGCTCTTCCAGTGGGAAGACTATGCGCAGCCGCCCTACCTGGCGGCCTATGAAGCGCGCTACGGCGAAAAGCCCGCCACCATGATCTTCGCCGACGAGGACGAGGCTTTCGCCAAGATGCGTGCCGGCTTCAAGCCCGACGTGATGGGCCCCTGCTATTACGAATTTCCCCGCTGGAAGGAAGCCGGGCTGCTCCAGCCGATCGACACGGCGAAACTGAAGAACTGGAACAAGATCTCACCGACCTTGCGGGGCCTGCCGGGCATTTCGGCGGGGCCGGGCAAGGTGTGGTTCGTGCCGCATTACTGGGGCAACACCTCGCTGACCATCCGCACCGACCTGGCGCCGGAATATGCCAAGTCGCAAAGCTGGGACATCCTGTTCGATCCCAAATACAAGGGCCGGGTGTCGGTGATGGACGGGGTGGATGACACCGTGCCCTTCATCGCCCGGATGATCGGCGTCAACGCCTATGAGATGAGCGATGCCGACTGGGTGAAGGTGCAAGGCAAGCTGCGCGAGCTGGTGGGGCACCTGCGCTTCGTCTCATCCGACGCCACCGCGCTGGCGCAGGGCCTGGCCTCGGGCGAGCTGGTCGCCGCCATGAGCTGGCGCACCACCTTCGCCACCCTGAACCGCGAGAAGAAGCCGGTGGCCTACCTGACACCGCCCGGCGGCATCTTCACCTATGTCTGCGGCCTCGTCATGCACAAGGACCCGTCGAATGAGGAAAAGGCGCTGGCGCTGATCGATGCGGGCCTGGAAGACGCCGCCGCCGTCCACACCATCGAGCAGGTCGGCGACGAGCCCGCCAATGTCGGGGCGATGGCCAAGGTGCCGGATTCGGTGTTCCAGAGCCTGGGCATCCAGCGCGACCTGGAAGCCTTTTTGAAAAGCGGCATCTTCCAGCGCCGGCTCGCGAACAAGGACAAGCTGATCAGCGCCTGGACCGACATCAAGAGTGGCGTTCAATAAAGAAAAAAGGGCGGGAGCCGATGCTCCCGCCCTTTTAGTTCTTTTGCGATCCGCGAGCGTTGGTTCGCGCGAGACCCGCACGGCTTACAGCGTGCGTTCCGCGGGCAAACAACAAGGGCGTTCTAGATGACGCCGCGCTTGTGTTCGCCGACCACGACGCGGCCGGGTTCGAAGGCCTTCTTGAAGACCTCAAGCGCCTTGCGGGGTTCGGCATCGCCGCACATGAACACGTCGAAGGCGGCGAAGCCCTTTTCCGGCCAGGTGTGAACGGAGATGTGGCTTTCGGCCAGCACCGCCACGCCGGAGATGCCGCCGCCGTCTTCGAACTTGTGAAGATGGATGTGCAGCAGGGTCGCGCCGGCGGCCTGCACGGCGTCGATCAGCGCGGTTTCAATGCGCTCGCGGTCATCCAGGCCCTTGGCTTCCCAAAGGTCGATGATCACATGGCTGCCGGCATAGACGACGCCATTGCGATTGATGAAATGATCCTTGTAGTCGTCGTTGGAAGGCATGACGACGACAGGGCGCGGCGCCTTGACGGCGCGGGGCTTGATTTGCTTTTGCGGATTTGCCGCCACCAGATTCAGTCGAGCCATTAGACACCTACCCGTCTTGGAGTTGACACCTACGCCTTGGCCTTACGGACTTCCGGACGCACCTAAAGAAGAAAGCGACGCACGGGGTCACCCGGTCGCCGCTTTGTCCCGCTTTTTTTCTCGCGGGGTCGATGTCGAAATAGGGCCATACCCCCCCCTATGCAAGAAAAAAATTCCCCCCGGGGCAATTTTTTTCCCGAGCGTGTCTGAGCGTCACGCCGCCGCCGCCGCCGCGAGAGGCGGCAAGAGACGTTCTTGCGCGGCCCGCGTGTGGCGAGAAAGGCCGATGGAATGGGCACAACTCGTATCCACAGCCGCGCGGTAGACAGCAGCGCGAAGCGGCCCTATAGGCGGTCGCTGTCACATCTCTTAAGGAAACGTTATGGCCCGTCCCCAGCCCCAGCCGACCAAGAGCAAGCGCCACAAACCCTCCGACGACCAGCAGGTGGAGCGCCTCCACCAGGGCTACGCCCAGTCGATGGAGGTGACCAAGGTGCTGGCGGACGAACAGAGCCGTTTCCAGCACATCCGCATCTTCGACACCGTCGCCAATGGCCGGGTGATGACCCTGGACGACATCGTCCAGATCACCAGCCGGGACGAGAGCGCCTATGCCGACATGCTCACCCATTTGCCCATGCTGGAGCATGGCAAGGTCGAGCGGGTGATGATCGTGGGCGGCGGCGACCTGTCGATCGCCGACGAGGCCCTCAAGCACAAGAACGTCAAGGAAGTCGTGCTGGTCGATATCGACGAGCGGGTGATCGCGCTGTGCAAGAAGCATTTCGGCGAGATCAACGCCAAGGCGTTCAAGGACAAGCGCATGGTGATCGAGGCGGCCGACGCCTTCGAATATCTGGGCCGCAAATCCAGCAAGAACCGCTTCGACCTGATCATCGCCGACCGTCCCGATCCGGTGGGTCCGGGCAAGGCGCTGTTCGGCGAAACCTTCTATGACCGCGTCAAGGGCGCCCTGAAGCCGGGCGGTTACGCCACCTTCCAGACCGGCGTGCCCTTCTACCAGCCCTGGGAGATCACCGAGGCGCTGCAGGAACTGAAGCGCTTCTTCCCCAAGAGCGGCCTCTATCTCAGCGTGGTGCCGACCTATATCGGCGGCTTCATGGCGCTCAGCTGGGCCTGCAAGGGCGGCAAGCCGCTGGGCACGCCCGCCGGCATCAAGAAGGCGGCGGCGGCCTACAAGAAGTCCAAGCTGAAGTGCGATTATTACAACCCGGCCATCCATGCCGCGGCCTTCGCCCTGCCCAACTGGATCGCGAAGCTGGTTCCTTGAACGAGAGGCGGCTGCTCCAGATCGCTGTCGTCCTGGCCGGCCTGGTGCCGGTGACGGCGGGCGCGCTGGGCGCCTTCGCGCCGGACATCATGCGGCTGGGCGACCCCGCCTCCGCCCTCACCCATCTCAGCTATCTCAGTGGACTGCTGCTGGGCATCGGCCTGGTCTTCTGGTCGCTGATCCCCACCATCGAGCGCCAGAGCCGGCCCATAGCCCTCTTGACCGCCATCGTGGTGCTGGGCGGCCTGGCGCGGCTGCTACTGGCAGCGCGGCTGGGCGTCTGGAGCCTGTCGGTGACGCTGCCGCTGGTCATGGAACTGGGCGTCACGCCCCTCATCTGCCTGTGGCAGCGCCGGCTGGCCAAGGTCTTCCCTTTTGGCCCCTGAGTGACCACATTCCGGTCAGAAACACCGGAAACAATAAGTCATGGCATTGATCGGCCCCGGCGGGCGCCCCATCACCTCGCAGCCTGTCCAGAACGCGGCGAGCGGTGACAGCCCCCATATCAAGGATTCCAGCCTGGCGACCTTCGCCGCCGACGTGCTGGTCGCCAGCCGCGAAGTTCCGGTGATCGTGGATTTCTGGGCGCCCTGGTGCGGCCCCTGCAAGACCTTAGGACCCCAACTGGAAGCCGCGGTGAAGGCGGCGGACGGCGCGGTGAAGATGGTCAAGGTGAACATCGACGAGAATCCCGAGATCGCCCAGCAGCTGCGCATCCAGTCGATCCCGACCGTTTTTGCCTTCAAGGACGGCCAGCCGGTGGACGGGTTCATGGGCGCCATCCCCGAAAGCCAGATCAAGACCTTTGTCGCCAACCTGGCCAGCGGTGGCGGCGGGCACGATCACGATCATGACGGCCACGACCACCATCATGGCGGTCCCGAGCACACCAAAGAGGTTCTGGCGGTGGGCGACCAGGCGCTGGCGGCCGGCGATATCGCCATGGCGGCGCAGGCTTACGGCCATGTGCTGCAGGACGAGCCGGGTCATCCCGTCGCCGTCGCAGGTTTGGCGCGCGCCTATCTTCAGGGCGGCGATGTCGAGCGCGCCAGGGCGACCTTGCAGATGGTGCGCCCCGATGGCGCGGCGGACGAGGCCATCCGCGCGGTGGAGGCCGAACTCAAATTGCGCGAAGCACCCGCCCCGGAAAGCGGCGAGACCGCGGCGCTGCGCGCCAAACTCGCGGCGGACCCTGCCGACCATCAGGCGCGTTACGATCTCGCCATGGCACTGGACGCCGGCGGTGACCGTGAGGGCGCGATGAACGAGCTGCTGGAACTGGTGAAGCGCGACCGCAAATGGAACGAGGAAGCGGCGAGGAAGCAGCTGGTCGTCCTGTTCGAGGCGCTGGGCTTCACCGATCCGCGCGCCGTCGAGGGCCGGCGCAAACTGTCGGGGATTCTGTTCTCCTGATGCCAAGGCACTACCATTCCTATTCCGACCTGCCCAAGTCGCTGCCGCTGTTTCCGCTGACCGGCGCGGTGCTGCTGCCGCGCGGCGCGCTGCCGCTCAACATCTTCGAGCCGCGCTATCTGGAAATGGTGGACTACGCCATGACCGGCGACCGGCTGATCGGCATGATCCAGCCCACCGAGCATGAAGACACGACCCTGAAACCCAAACTGTCCCAGGTGGGCTGCGCCGGAAAGATCACCTCGTTCCGCGAGACCGAGGACAACCGCTACCTGATCACCCTGTCGGGCATCTGCCGTTTCCGCCTGACCGGCGAGATGGACACCGCCACGCCCTGGCGCGCCGGCTTTTGCGACTTTGCGCCCTTTGCCGGCGACCTGGCCCAGGCCAGCGACGAGGACTTCCCGCGCGACCGCCTGCTGTCGGCGCTGAAGACCTATCTGTCCAGCCGCGACATGAAGGCCGACTGGAAAAGCGTGATGACCGCGCCTGGCGAGGCACTGGTCAATGCGCTGGCGATGATGTGCCCCTTCGATCCGGCCGAGAAACAGGCGCTGCTGGAAGCCCAGAGCTTCCAGGACCGCGCCTCGACCCTGATGGCGCTCCTGGAAATGGGCGGCGAAGCCGGCCCAACCACTTTGAATTAGCGGGCTTTAAACTGATGGAAACCGATCCCAAGCTCCTGGAAATCCTGGTCTGCCCGCGCACCAAGACCACCCTGCACTATGACCGCGAGAAACAGGAGCTGGTCAGCCGGGCCGCGGGTCTTGCCTACCCCATTCGCGGCGGGGTGCCGATCATGCTGGCCGACGAAGCGCGGCAACTCACCGACGAGGAGCGGCGTTAATGCCCTCCAGCAGCGCAGCGGTAGGGCTTTAAAATGCCCTGGCCCACCGAAGTTCGTCTCAACCCGGATCGCAACATTCTCAATGTCAGCTTCGACAGCGGCGAAGCCTTCGCGCTGCGCGCCGAGTATCTGCGGGTGGAATCGCCCAGCGCCGAAGTGCGCGGCCATGGCGGCGGGCCAAAGCAGATCCTGCTGGGCAAGGAAGACGTGAAAATCTCCGGGCTGGAGCCGGTGGGCAATTACGCCCTGCGCATCGGCTTTGACGATGGCCATGACAGCGGGCTGTTCAGCTGGGACTATCTTTACCGGCTGGGCTGCGAAGAGAAGAAAATCTGGGCTGAGTATCAGGCGGCGGCGAAGCGCTAGGCCGTTTTGGGCAGTGCGTTCAGGCCGCCCAGGAACAAGGCTGTGGCGAACTGGCTGGCCCGTTCGACATCCGCGCCGGCCTTCACCTGCTCGCCCAGTTCAAACGCTACCCCGGCGATGCATCCCATCAACAGACCGGAATCCACGGCGGGCAGCAGCCCGTGCGCGATGGCGGCCTCGATGTCGGCCTTCAGTTCGGCAAAGCCCGCCAGCACTTCGGGGGAATCCATCCGGAAGCGGCTGGTCTCCACCGCTGCCGTCTCGTCCCGCTGGGTGACGGTAAAGGCGAAAAAGGTGCGAAAGCCGCTGGCGAGGAATTCTTCCGCCGTGTCCGAGGCCAGCCGCGCTTCGCGCAGTGCCGGGCGCATCGCCAGCGCCATGTCGTCCCGCAGCGCCTGGTACACTTCCTCTTTGGACTTGAAGTAATTGTAGAAGGTGCCCGAAGCCAGCGGCGTGGCGCGGATCACGTCGCGCACCGTGGCCTTGGCAAAACCGATTTCGGCAAAGACGCGCCGGGCCGCCGCGAGAATGACTTCGCGGTTCTGCGCCTTGGTCAGCTCCCGGCGGGAGGTCTTGGGTTCCGCAGCCATCCGTGGAACTCTAGTGGAAAATGACGAGGCGTCAATTTTTTCGGCCAATCGCCTCTGTCACATTCGCCAGGCCGTCGCGCGCCAGACAGGCCAGAAGCTCGCGCTTGATGCGCGCCACCAGGCCCGGCCCCTGAAAGGCCAGCGCGCTGTAGAGCTGCACCAGCGACGCCCCGGCGCAGATCTTGGCATAGGCATCGGCGCCCGACGCGACGCCGCCCACGCCCACCAGTGTCACTGCCCCTGCAAGCCGCTGATGCATCTGGGCCAGAACATGCGTGGACGGCGCCAGCAGCGGCTTGCCGGAAAGCCCGCCGCTCTCGCCCCTGTGCGGCGAGTTCAAAGGCGGGCGTGCAATGGTGGTGTTGGAAACGATCAGCCCTTCGATGCCGCTGGCGCGCACCACATCGGCGATGTCATCCATGGCGGATGCGTCCAGGTCGGGCGCGATCTTCAGCAGCAGCGGCTTGAAGCCGTGGCGGGCGCGCGCCTGGGTCAGGGTGCCCAGCAGGCGGGTCAGCTCGTCCTTGTTCTGCAGGCCGCGCAGGCCGGGCGTGTTGGGCGAGGAGACATTGACGGTAACGTAATCGGCCAGCGGGGCCAGCCGTTCAAAACACAGGACATAATCGGCAATGCGGTCGGCACTGTCCTTGTTGGCGCCGATATTGATGCCGACGATGCCGCGCCCCTTGCGGGCTTTCAGATTCGCCGCCGCTGCAGTCATGCCGCCATTGTTGAAGCCCATGCGGTTGATGACCGCCTGGTCCTGCGTCAATCGGAACAGGCGCGGGCGCGGATTGCCTTCTTGCGGGCGGGGCGTGACGGTGCCGCATTCGACAAAGCCGAAACCGAACTTACCCATCGCATCGGGCACATCGGCATTCTTGTCGAAGCCGGCGGCCAGGCCGATGGGGTTGGGAAAGGTGAAGCCGAAGGCCTTGACGCCAAGCCGCGCATCATCGGCGGGGGCTGCGGGCAGCAACGGGCGAAGCGCGCCCGCCAGCGCCAGGGTTGCCTGATGGGCGGTTTCGGCGGGCAGGTGCCGCAGCAGTCGGGCGCCGAGATCGAAAACGGACAAGCGGGGTATCCCTGTAACCAGCGCCCATCTCTAGACGGGCCGACGGCATCTTTCTATAATAGGAATATTAGCCGCAAAACCCGGTTTGATTCCTAGCCATGCTGACCCACCCCCAGATCTGGCGCGCCATCGATGCGCTCGCCGCCCGGCATGGCATGTCGCCGTCGGGCCTGGCCAAGCTGGCGGGGCTGGACCCCACCACCTTCAACAAATCCAAGCGCGGCGGCGCTGGCGCAAAGCTGCGCTGGCCCTCCACCGAAAGCCTGGCCAAGGTCCTGACGGCCACTGGCTCCAGCCTGGAGGAGTTCGTCGCCTTGGTCAGCGACAAGAATGTGGGACTGCGCACCCGCATGGTGCCGCTGATCGGCATGGCCCAGGCGGGCATCGCGGGCTTCTTCGACGATGCCGGCTTTCCCGCCGGATCGGGCTGGGAGGACATCGCCTTTCCCGAAATCACCGACGAGAATTGCTATGCGCTGGAGATCGCCGGCGAATCCATGCTGCCGGTCTATCGCGACGGCGACCGCATCCTGGTGTCGCCCTGGGCCACGGCGCGGCGCGGCGACCGGGTGGTGGTCAAGACCCATGCCGGCGAAGTGATGGCCAAGCAGCTGGGCCGCATGACGGCGCAGCGCATCGAGCTGAAGAGTTTCAACCTGGCATTCGAGGATCGCGGCTTTTCACTGAACGAGATCGCCTTCGTCCACCGCATCATCTGGGCGAGCCAGTAATCACTCGTAGCGATAGCTCAGATTGACTTTCCAGACTTGCATTGCCTGCGCCCTGAGCGCGCTTTCCAGCGCGGTGCGGCTGGTGAAGGTGCAGGTGCCGTAATCGCCCGCCGTCACGCCCGGCAGCTTGGCGACAGCGCTGGCCTTGTCGCAATCGGGACTGGTCACTTCGGCGCCGGTCTTTGTCAGGCGGACCAACCCGTAATAACGCTCGGAATTTTGCGTCATGGGGTGGCAGCTGTTGCCCGGCTTGCACTTGTCGTCCGCTACCGCCTCGAACACGAACACGCCTTTTGGCAAGCCCGTCAGCGCGAAAAAGCGCAGCACATAGGCGTCGCCGAAATCGCTGGTGCCCTTGTCGGCATTGGTCAGGCGGTAGGCGCCGCCCGCATCCCTGGTCAGCACGGCATGGCTGCGTTCCTTGGGATCTTCCGGATTGACGGAGAAAACCTTGCCGGCGCGCAAAGGCTGGACCGGCTCCGCGCCGCGATACAGCGAGCCCTTGGACTGCCAGCAGCCCCCAGACAGGAAACAAAGCGGCAGGACACAGAGCGCCAGAACGGCAAGACTTTTGCGCAATGTCTCACTCCTGGTCGGGATAGCCCTGGAAGATACGCACCTTCGCCTCCAGCGCATCCGGCGCGCCGCGGTTCACCAACCCTAGCAGTTCGCCCGCCCGTGCCTGCATGGCTTTTTCGTAAGAGGTGGCCGGTTCGGCGGCGATGGCGGCGCGCAGTTCGCCCTGGATGCGGGCGCGGTACTTGCGCTCGTCAAAGCCCAGCAGCGACAGCGCGATCTGGTAATGCACCGCGACATTGCCGGGCGCCAGCTTCACGGCGCGGTCGAACAGCGCCAGCGCCTGTGTTTCGGTCGCACCATAGAGCAGCCGCGCCAGAGCGGCGCCGCCGCCGCGCACGATCTCGATATGCCAGCCGCCCAGCGCCGACACCGCGAAAGGGTTTCTGGGATCGGCCGCCACCGCCGCGTCCAGCGCGGTCTTCGACTGGCCCGGTGCATCGCGCAGCCGCGCCCTGACCACGCCGGTAATGCGCGACTGGTAGCCCAGCGCCACCGCCAGCCAGACCTGGCCGAAGGCATGGCGCGGATCGGCGGCCACCGCCTGGCGCGACAGCGTTTCGGCGCGGGTCAGGCATTCCATGCAAGGGCGATCGCGCAGCACCGCATCGGCCAGCACGGCCCGGGCCGCGATGGCATAGCCGGGCGCGGTCTTCGCCGCCTCACCCGCCTTGACCGCCTGCTCGTAATCGCCCTTCGCATAAAGGGCGAAGATTTCTTCGGTGGTCGCGGCATGGACCGGTGACGCCAACAACAACAGCGCCAGCAGCAGCTTTTTCATTTCAAAAATTCGCCGGCCAAAGCACTGCGGATCATGGCGGCGGTCTTGGCGCAGCCGAACAGCGCCGCGAAAGACCCGAAGCGCGGCCCCTGACTCTGGCCCAGCAGCACCTCGTACAGCGCGCCGAACCAGGCGCGCAGCGGCTCGAAATTGTGCGCCTTGCCCACCTCGTAAACGATGTTCTGCACCGCGGTGCTGTCGCGTTCGTCTCCCAGCGCATCCAGCCTTGCGGCCAGGTCCTCCAGTGCGGCGCGCTCCTGATCGGTGGGCGCGCGAAACACCTTCGTCGGCTTCACGAAATCCTCGTAATAGCGCAGCGCGAAACCGACCAGCTTTTCCAGCCCCGGATTGGCCTCGGGCGACGCGCCCGGCGCATAGGCGCGGATATTGCCCCACAACACGTCGCGGTTGTGGGCGTTGGACGCCGACACCAGGTTGAGCAGCAGCGCGAAGCTGACCGGATAGCGTTCGTCTGGCACCACGCCGGCATGGATGTGCCAGACCGGATTTTCCAGCCGCTGTTCCTCCGTGGTCTCATTCGAATGGTAGGCGTCGAGATAGGCGATGTACTCGTCCACCGCCTTGGGGATGACGTCGAAATACAGCCGCTTGGCGGTGCGCGGCTTCTGGTACATGAACAGCGCCAGGCTTTCGGGTGAGCCGTAGCTCAGCCATTGCTCGATGGTGATGCCGTTGCCCTTGGACTTGGAAATCTTCTGCCCCGTATCGTCCAGGAACAGCTCGAACATGTATTGCTCCGGCGGCATGCCGCCGGCGATCCTGCAGATGGCGTCATACAGCTTGGCGCTGGTGAGATGGTCCTTGCCGTACATCTCGTAATCCACGCCCAGCGCCGCCCAGCGCATGCCCATGTCGGGCTTCCATTGCAGCTTGCAGTGACCGCCAGTGACCGGAACGGTCTCATGGCTGCCGTCTTCCTCGACATAGGTGATGGTGCCCGCCGCAACATCGCGCGCCACCACCTTGGCCAGCAGCACCTTGCCCGAACGCGGGCTGACGGGAAGAAACGGCGAATAGGTTTCCTGGCGCTCCTCGCCCAAGGTCGGCAGCATCACCGCCATCACCTTGTCGTAATTGGCCAGGATCTTCAGCAGCGCGTCGTCGAACCGCCCGGACTTGTAGGTCTCGGTCGAGGAATAGAATTCGTAGCGGAAGCCGAAATGATCCAGGAAGGCGCGCAGCCGCGCATTCATGTGATGGCCGAAGCTTTCATGGGTGCCGAAGGGATCGGGGACCGATGTCAGCGGCTTGCCCAGATTGGCCGCCAGCATCTCGGGCTGGGGCAGGTTGTCGGGCACTTTGCGAAGACCATCCATGTCGTCGGAAAAGGCGATCAGATGGGTGGGAATGTCCGACATGGTCTCGAAGGCATGGCGCACCCAGCTGGTGCGCGCGACCTCGCCAAAGGTGCCGATATGGGGGAGCCCGGAGGGGCCGTAGCCGGTCTCGAACAGCACCCCCTCGACGCTTTTGCCGGCTTTTTTGCGGGCCTCGACGCGGGCCAGAAGCTTGCGGGCCTCCTCAAAAGGCCAGGCTTTGGCGGCAAGCGCCTGATCAGCCATGTTTTTCACGGAAAAATTCACTCTTCGTTAAGGCGCGTTTAAGCGTTTTGAAAGGCCGCGAAAGCTAGGCTGGCCCAGGGATTTTCGCAATGAGCTTGGACCAGCCGTCACAGGACAAAAGCGCCGACGCGGTCTTCGCCGGGCGCATTGATATCCTGTACGCGCTCGGCCGCCATTATCTCTCGCTGCCTTTCGCGGTCCTCTGCGTGCCGGCCACCCTGTTCGCGGGCAACGCCCCCGGCGTGCTGCCGCTGATGCCGCTGCTGCTGCAGATGGTGGTGGTGATCGCCGCCGAGCAGCTCACCACCGCCTACAAGAACCGCGCGCCCGGCAGCGATCCGAAATTCTGGGCGCGGCGCTACACCTTCGTGTCGGCCATTTCCGGCGCCACATGGGGCGCGGCCTCGCTGTTCTGGTTCGTCTGGGGCTCCTTCCCGGCCCAGGCCTATCTGTGCATGGCCTATCTGGGCATGGCGGCGACGGAATTCATCGCCCGCTCGGCGCACCGTCCGGCCTATATCGCCCATACCATTTTCGCGCTGGGGCCGCTGATCGGCCTCCTGCTGTGGCAGGGCGGGCTCTACGCCACCATGGCGGCGGTGCTGATCGTGCTGTTCGCCGCTGTGCTGACCAGCTATTGCCACGGCATGGCGCGGCTGCTGGACGAAAGCATCTACCTGCGCAACGAAAACGACATGCTGATCGTGCGGCTGCAGAGCGAGAAGATCCTGGCGGTTCAGGCGCGCGACAGCGCCGAAGCCAGCGCCATGGCCAAATCCGCTTTCATCGCCAACATCTCCCACGAATTGCGCACGCCGCTGAACGCGCTCCTGGGCATGGCACAGCTTCTGGAACGCGCCGACCTGCCCAAGCAGCAGAGCGATCATGTCAAAGTGATGCTGCAGGCCGGCCGCGGTCTTCAGACCCTGATCGACGACGTCATCGCCCTGACCCGGGACGATGACAGCCAGCTTGAAGACGAGGATTGCGACCCCATGCAGGCGGCGCGCGCGGTGGCGCGCCTGCTGCAGCCGCGCGCCTGGGAAAAGCGCCTGCAACTGACCTTGTCCGCCGCCAGCGGCCTGCCGCGCGTGGCGGCCGACCCGCGCAAGGTGCGCCAGGTGCTGCTCAAGCTCACCGACAATGCGCTGAAATTCACCGAGCGCGGGCTGGTGGACATCCGGCTAGACGTCACCGAGGACGGCCAGAGCGTGCGCTTCTGCGTTTCCGACACCGGCCATGGCGTGCCCCCCGAAGCGGCGCATCTGCTGTTCAGTCCCTTCTCGCCCGGCGACGTCTCCTATGCCCGCAAGCAACAGGGCGCGGGACTGGGCCTGGCGGTGGCCAAGCGGGTGATCGAGCAGGCCGGCGGCACCATTGGCTTTGACTCCAAACCCGGCGAAGGCGCGCAATTCCATTTCACCCTGCCCGTATCCGGCGTGGCGCCCAGCGCGGCGGCCGCGCGCGCCGATGCCGAAAGCCAGCAGGCCGCGCCCGGCAACCTGTCGCTGCTCTTCTTCCTTCGCGCGCCCGCGGTGGGCGAGGCGCTGGCCCATCTGGTCGAACCCTTCGGCAACAGCATTGAGCGTGCCACCAGCATGGCCGAGGCGGTGGAACGCGCCAGCAAGGGCGATTTCGACGCCATCATCACCGGCGCCGGTGATGCCGACATGCTGGCCGCCGCGCCCGGCGTCAAGGCGCCCCTGATCGCGGTGCTGCTGCGCGGCGACCGGGCGCCGGCCGCCACCGACACGGTGCTGCGCTGGCCGGTGGAAGCCGATCAGTTCTACCAGGCGCTGGATCAGGTGTGCGGGGACCATTCGGTTCTGCTGAACGAGAACGGCACCACGATGGCCGCCGCCATCGATCCGGTGGCCTTCAGCACCCTGGAAAAATCGGTGGGCGTGAAGACGCTGGTCGAAATCCTGCAATGCTACATCGTCACCGCCGAGCAGCTCACCAGCGCGCTGTCGAACGCCTGCAGCGAAGAGAAATGGGACGATGCGGCGCGGCTGGCGCAGGATATCGTCGGCGCCGCGGGCGGACTGGGCCTTTTGGCCATCAACCAGGCGGCGCGCAACTTCGCCAACGCCGCGCGCAACAGCGAGAATCGCCACGAATTGCGCAACGCCGCCCAGATGGTGGTGGGCGAGCATGTCCGCGCCCGGCAGGCGCTGATCCATCTTTATCCGGATGTTGCATAAAGCATTGGGATTCTGAGGCCGCGCACTCCAATATCGCGCGCCCATGGCCGACTCTCTCGTCTCCCTGATCGCACTGGTTCCCGCACCGCCCGGAGCGGCGACCTATCGCCGCGACCATCAACAAGACCGCGCGGCGACCGCGCGCGGCAATGGCGGTGCCGAACGGATCGGGTTGCAGGCCGCCCGCGCCTTGTTCGAAAGCGGCGATGTGCTGGTGGCCCATGCCGGTTTTGTGGCGGGACGGCTGGGCACCCGTGCCGACGGCATGCGGTTCGATGTGCTGGAACTGTTCGCCTTTGTCCGCCCCGGCATGCCGCTGGTTCCCAGCGCCCTGGGCCTGACGCGGGCGCTGGGGCTGGCCATGCCGCACACGCCCGAAGAATCCGCCGCCGCCCTGCACGCCATCGCCGCCGCCCTTCTGAACGAAGTCGCGGGCTGGCCGGAGGATGTGCGCGAGGGCCTGGCGCCGCTGGTCGGCACCCTGGACCGCGCCGGCTGGCGCTGGGCGCCGCTGCTGAAGCAGAGCGTGGGCGAGGCGCCGCACGGCTCGCCCATCGCGGGGCTGGAAGCCTGGCGCAGCCTGCCGCAATGGGAAGACGAAGCCCCGGTGGGCCAGCCGGGATCACTCCCCGTAGAACCGGCGGAAGCGCGCGCCCGGCTTTCAAAAATGGTCGGCGTGATGCGTCCCGAGCAGGCGGCCTACAGCGATGCCGCCACCTACGCATTCGGGCCGCGCGAACAACCGGGCAGTCCGCGCATCGCGCTGGTGGAGGCAGGCACCGGCACCGGCAAGACACTGGGCTACCTGGCCCCCGCCAGCCTGTGGGCGGAGAAGAACGGACCCGGCCTTTGGATTTCCACCTACACCCGGAACCTGCAGCGCCAGATCGTGCAGGAGATCGCGCATCTGTGGCCCGATCCGGTGGAGCGCGCCGAGAAGGCGGTGGTGCGCAAGGGCCGGGAAAATTATCTCTGCCTTTTGAATTTCGAGGAAGCCGCCAAGCGCACGGCGCTGGCGCCGGGCCAGCGTTCGGTGGCGCTGGGTCTGATCGCGCGCTGGATTTCCTCCCACACCGATGGCGATCTGTCGGGGGTGGGCTTTCCCGCCTTCCTCGCCGCTTCCATGCCGCTGTCCACCGTCACCGACCGGCGCGGCGAATGCATCTATGCCGCCTGCCCGCATTACCGCCTGTGTTTCATCGAGCGCGCCATCCGCCGCGCCCGCCATGCCGATATCGTGGTGGCCAATCATGCGCTGGTGATCGCGCAGGCGTCGCAGGACTGGCTGGGCGTGGACGAAACCACCGACACGCCGCCCGAGGAAGACGGCCGCCGCCTGCGCTATGTCTTCGACGAAGGCCATCACCTGTTCGACGCCGCCGACAGCGGCTTCTCCGCCCGGTTGACGGGGCGGGAGATGGCGGAACTGCGGCGCTGGATACGCGGGCCGGAAGCGCGCGCCCGCACCCGCATGCGCGGGCTGGACGAGCGGCTCAAGGACCTGATCGCCGACGACGAAAGCGCGCAGCATGCGCTGGAAGACGCGGTGCAGGCGGCATCCGCGCTGGCGGGCGAAGGCTGGACGCAAAGGCTGGGAAGCGGGCCGCGCGGGCCCGGCGAAGTCTTTCTGGCTCTGGCATACCAGCATGTGCGCGCCCGCAGTCCGGACGCCGATGCCTTCTACAGCCTCGAAGCCGAACCCCATCCGATGGGCGCGGACCTGTTGCAGGCGGTGCGCGAGCTGTCGCGCGGCCTGAAACGCATCGCCGATCCCCTGGCCAACCTGGCGCGGCTGCTGCGCAAGAAGATGGACGACAAGGCGGCAAACCTGGAGCCCTATACCAAGGCGCGGCTGGGGGCGGCGGCGCGCGGGGTGGACCGCCGCGCCAAGATCATCCTGCCCGCCTGGATCGGGATGCTGAATACGCTGGAGACCGGCGAGATCGCGGAGGAATTCGTCGACTGGTTCGAACTGTCGCGTGAAGACGGGCGCGACGCCGATGTCGGGCTGGCGCGTCACTGGGTCGACCCCACCGTGCCTTTGGCAGGCGAAGTGCTGGAGCCCGCGCATGGCGCGCTGATCACCTCGGCCACCTTGCGCGACTCGGGCGGCGACAATGACGATCACTGGGCCAGCGCCGAAGTGCGCACTGGCGCGGGCCATCTGCCGCTGCCGGCACGGCGCGCCCATTTTGGTTCGCCGTTCAAATACGAAAACCAGTCGCGCATTTTCGTCATCACCGATGTCGCCCGCCGCGAGCCTGAAGCGCTGGCGGCGGCTTATCGCGAACTGTTCCTGGCGTCGGGTGGCGGCGCGCTGGGCCTGTTCACCGCCGTGCGGGCGCTCAAAGACGTCGGCACGCGCATCGCTGCGCCGCTGGCCGAGGCGGGCCTGGCGCTCTACGCCCAGCATATGGACCGCCTTGATACCGGGTCGCTGGTGGACCTGTTTCGCGCCGAGGAGAATGCCTGCCTGCTGGGAACCGATGCCCTGCGCGACGGGGTCGATGTGCCGGGGCGATCGCTGCGGCTGGTGGTGTTCGACAAGGTGCCCTGGCCCAAGCCCACCATCCTGCACAAGGCGCGGCGGGCGAAGTTCGGCAAGGGCTATGACGACCTGCTCACCCGCTTCCGGCTCAAGCAGGCCTTCGGGCGGCTGATCCGGGGTCCCCAGGACAAGGGGTGCTTTGTGATTCTGGAAGGGGCCACCCCCAGCCGGCTGCTGCCCGCCTTTCCGCCCGATGCGCCGGTCAAACGCTGCGGTTTGGCCGAGGCCATTGGGGATATCCGGGGTTTCCTGGGCCCGGACGCCGTGACCGGCGGCCACCCGCCGCTTATAACCGGGTGATGGCCGCCACAATCGAAACCCTTGTTCCCGCCGACGAGAGCTACGGCCGTTTCTCGACCGGCATCCTGCCCAGTCACGTCCTGAAGCGCCTGTTGGACCAGAGGCGGGAAATCACCGCCTCGGAACCCTTCGCGCCGGGCCAGATCCAGCCCGCCAGCATCGACCTGCGGCTGGGGCCGGTGGCCTACCGGGTCCGCGCCAGCTTCCTGCCCGGCCCCGCCTCCACCGTGGCCGAACGCATGGCGTCGGTTTTCATGCATGAGGTGGATTTGACCAACGGCGCGGTGCTGGAAGCGGGCAGCGTCTATATCGTGCCGCTGCTGGAACGGGCCGAATTCTCGGCGCGCATTTCCGGCGGCGCCAATCCCAAAAGCTCCACCGGGCGCATCGATGTCTTCACCCGTCTTATTACCGATTACGCCCCCTCCTTCGACCGGGTCGAGCCGGGCTATCGCGGGCCGCTCTATGCCGAAATCTGCCCCCAGACCTTTCCGGTGCTGGTGCGCAAGGGCTCACGGCTGAACCAGCTGCGCATCCGCCACGGCTCGCCGCAATCCAGCGACACGGCGCTGCGCCGCCTGCATGAACAATTTCCGCTGGTCGCGGGCGAACCCAATATCGACAACGGCCTGGCGCTTTCCATCGACCTGCAGGGCAATGCCGATGCTGGAAAACGTATCGGCTTCCGCGCCAAGAAACACACGGGGCTGATCGACGTGGACAAGGTCGGCCTGCTGGACCCGCGCGACTATTGGGAGCCGATCGAGGCCAATGCCCGCGGCGACATGGTGCTGGATCCCGACGAATTCTACATCCTGGTCAGCCGGGAGCAGGTGGCGATCCCGCCCGACCATGCCGCCGAGATGGTGCCGTTCAATCCGCTGGTGGGCGAATTCCGCGTTCATTATGCCGGCTTCTTCGATCCGGGGTTCGGCTATGCGCCCGGCCAGCCGCCATCCGCGCGCGGGGTGCTGGAAGTGCGCAGCCGGGAAGTGCCCTTCATCCTGGAACATGGCCAGATCATCGGCCGGCTGGTGTTCGAGCGGCTGACCGATCCGCCGCCCGAAGGCTATGGCGCGGGGCTGGGTTCCAACTATCAGGGCCAGGGCCTGAAGCTGTCGAAGCACTTCAAAACGCCTTGATGCCGCTGTTTCCGGGAACCCGCCGTAACAATTGTTGCGAAAAGCCCACACGCCTCCCGCAAAGCACCACAGGCCTTGGCAAAACCGTTGCGCGCGGGTGTGTCTCCGGCACATTTAGCGCACTGCAGATGGACGGTTTGGGGAAACCCTGCAGCAGTTGGTTCCGGGCTTCGGCTTTGAAACCAAGTGTCCGATTTGAAGGGGGCAGAGTGAGGCGGCTACGGCGCGGAATGTGCCGGCCGCCTCATGTTTTTCGGCCCCACCTGTCCCGATGTTCTTTCCAATGATTCTAAACACCGCCCGCCTGACCTTGCGGCCGCAGGCGATGGGCGACGCCCCTGCCCTGTTCGCCATTCTGGGCGACCCCGAGGCCATGCGTTTCTGGAACCGCCCGGCCATTTCCCGCCTGGCGGTGGTCGAAGAAATACTGCGCGAACAGCAGGCCGCCATGGACGACGGGGTTTGCCGCTACTGGACCGTGCTGGAAGATGGCGACGCCATCGGCAGCGTCGATCTCAGCCTGATCGAAGATCGCAGCGCCGAACTGGGTTTCCTGCTTCGCCCCGGCCGCTGGAGCCATGGCTTTGCCACCGAAGCGGCCGCGGCCGTGATCGCCCATGCCTTCGGGCCTTTGGGATTGAAACGGCTGGCGGCGGCCGTGCAGGCCGGGAACTTTGCCGCTATCCGGGTTCTGGAAAAGACCGGCTTTGCGCGGGTGGATGTGCGCTCCGGCATAGCCATGGCCGGAGGGATGCGGGCGGATTGCGCCTTTTACGCCCTGGACCGCGGTTAACGCGGCTTGATCACGATTGCATCTGCGCAGAAGCGCCGCCCGGTGCTATAGTCGGGGCGGTCCGAAAGACCATCTGCACAGCAATGGAGAGACGCAATCGAAGACACCGCCATCAGGCGGGTTCATTCCAGGAGGAGACAATCATGAGTGGCTTAGGCGATTTTCATCACGCGGAAGAAGCTGAGACCAAAGGCACAAAAATCACTCATTGGATCATTCTCGCCGTCGTCATCTGCGGCATGGCCGTCTTTGCCGCCAGTTGGGGCATGTTCAACCCCGACGTCAAACAGACAGCACACAGCTATCCACGCGCCTTGTAACGGTTACCGCATCTGCGGTGACTGAGGGTTCTGCTTGTTATCGCGCCAAGGTGGCGCGAGGAATTTTGCGGCCTGAGCAGGGTTGCCTGGCGACAGCGTAGGCAACGCGAAGTGGGCTTAACGCCCATGCGCGACGCGCGACGCGCGACGCACTCAGGACGCAAAAGGCCCGCGCCGGTCAAGAACGTTCTCTGCCCGCGCGGCGCCAGCGGCTGACGATTTCGTCGAGGCCCTCGCGGTCCATGTTGGGCGACTTTCAGCTTGCCGAGAAGCCGGTGTGGCGGCTGCGCGGCACGCCGCGCTTGCCCAGGTCGTCGAAGCGGATGCGCATGGGCATGGACACGCCCTGTCCCAGCACGATGGCTTCGCGGTCACCCAGGAGCGGCAGGAAATCCACCAGGTCGATCATGCCTTCATAGGTTGATCCGCGGATCACGTCCTGGTCGCGCTCGCTGGACAGGCGCAGCACCACGGCGGTGCCGCACTGGGAGAGAATGGTGGAATCCAGTTCGCTGGGACGCTGGGTGACGAGGCACAGGCTGAGGCCGTACTTGCGCCCTTCCTTGGCGATGCGCGACAGGGCCTGGCGGGTGGGGACGAATTTCTGGTCGCTGACCGGGGCGTAGCGATGGGCTTCCTCGCACACCAGGAGCATGGGCAATCCGCCCTTGCTCCATACCGCCAGGTCAAAGGCCAGGCGCGAGATCACCGAGATCACCACGTCCAGGATTTCCGGCGGCACGGTGGAAAGATCGATCACCGAGATGGGACGGCCCTCACCCGGGACGCGGAACAGGCGGGCCAGGACGTCGCCCATCGTGTCCTGCACCGACAGGCTGCCGAACATGAAATTGTAGCGCTGGTCGGTGACCAGGCTTTCGATGCGCGCCTTGAGGCGGCGATAGGGAAGCATGAACTGGGTGCGTTCCAGCTTGCCCAATTGTTCATCGAGCCAGGCGGTCACGTCCGACATGCGGAAGGGGGTGGGCGTGTCCACGGTGATGACATGCTGTTCGGCGGACTTGCGCGCCAGGGCGCCGGCGCGGGCGGTGGCGGATTCGGCGTAGCGGCGCTTGGCGTGCACCACCGCGTCGGACAGGATTTCAGTTTCCGCATCGTGATGGGCGTCGCGGCTGACCAGGGCGGCGATCATTTCGGGAACATCCAGCATCCAGAAGGGCAGGCTGAAATTGTCGAGATTGATCGGCTCCACCAGCCCGCCAAAGGCGGCGGAATATTCATTGTGGATGTCCAGGATCACGACATGGGCATGGGCGTGGTCGGTCAAAAGGCGCTGCAGGATGCAGGTCACCGCCGAGGATTTTCCCGAACCGGTCGAACCCACGATCAGGAAATGCTTGGAGAGCAGATCGTCCACCAGCAGGCGGGCGGGCACGGTCGGTTCCTGGAACAGGGTGCCGATCTTGATGCTGGCGGCCTGGGGCGGAGCATAGACGCGCGTCAGGTCATGCCTGTCGGCCAAGAGCACGGCATCGCCCAAGGTCGGCAGGCTGGAAACGCCGCGCCGAAAGGTCAGGCGGCGGTTCTGGTCGGGCACCACTTCGCCCGCCAGGTTGATCTCGATCAGGCCGGTGGACTGGGGCTCGCCTTCGGCGGCCGGCATGGGTGCGGTGACGGCGGTGATCACGCCCATGGTGGCGCTGGTCGGGGTGACAACCTTTATAAGGGCGCCGATCTGCACGCGGGCATCATTGGCATTGGCGATGGCGTCCTGGCGGTCCAGCACCGCCACGGCATGGCTGCCTGACACCGACACGATATGGGCCAAACGGACCGGCGGCGCGGCGGGCGTGCCGCGGCGTTCGCGGAACGGCGGGGCGGAGGCCGGTGGCTTTTCGATATGCAGGGTCATGCGACTTTTCCGATGGAAGGAGAAGCGGAAGCAGCCTGCGCGCGCGGCAAGGTCACCACCGCGGTGGTGCCGGCGCCGGGCTGGCTGTCGAGATAGAGGCTGCCGCCATGCAGCTTGGCGATGCCCATGGCCAGCGGCAGGCCGAGACCCGCCCCTTCCTGGGTGCGGGAGAGATGGCCCTGCACCTGAGCGAAGGGTCTCAGGGCAAGGACGATCTGCTCATGGGTCATGCCGACGCCGGTATCGGCGATGGCGATGGTGACGCCGCCGCCCTTGACGGCCTTGGCCATCACCAGGATGCGGCCCTTCTCGCCGGTGAACTTGCTGGCATTGGAGAGGAGATTGGCGAAAAGCTGGCGCAGCCTTTTGGGGTCGCCGCTGATATCCAGCAGGCCCGCGTCCAGCCGCAGATCCACCGATTGATGCTTGGCCTCGAAAAGCGGCCCGGCATTTTCCACGGCGACTTCCAGGACATCACCGATGTACAGCGGCAGCATGTCCAGCGTCAGGCTTCCCGATTCCAGCCGCGACATGTCCAGCACGTCCGACACCACGTTCAGCAGGCGACGTCCGGCATTGGCGATGTGATCGGCATATTCGCTGGCTTGTGCGGGCGTGGCGGCGCCGGGCTGGCGAATGATGTCGGAGAATCCGATGATGGCGTTGAGCGGCGTGCGCAGCTCGTGGCTCATGGTCGAAAGAAAAGCCGACTTGGAGCGCAAGTTGAGTTCGGCTTCGGCGCGGGCGGCGCGGATGGCGCGTTCGGTATACTTGCGCAGCTGCATCTCGCCAAAGGTGTCGGAATACCTGGCAAGCAGTCCATTGGCTGTGCGCACGCGCGCGGGGTGGCCAACCTTGGCCATGGAGCGGTCTTCCCGTCAGAACCGCCAAAATGTAAGGCTCCAGCCCTTTGAAGAGCGTTAACGCGCCGACAATCTGTCGGCCGGGTCGCCCTGTGCAGCCTCACGAAAGCGCGGTAAAGCTGGGAAAAATGGGGGGCCAAGCCATGCAGCTACCGATCAAGCGGGGCATCGAACGCATACCCGGCGGCATGGTGATCGTGCCTTTGGCGCTGGGCGCCACCATCGCCACCTTCGCCCCCGGGGCGGGGGTGTTCTTCGGCTCCTTCACCGGGGCCCTGTTCACCGGCGCCCTGCCCATCCTGGCGGTCTTCTACGTCTGCATGGGCGCCACCATTCCCTTCGAGAGTCTGCCCCATGTCGCCGGCAAGGGCGGCGTGCTGCTGGCGGCCAAGGTGCTGATGGGCGTCGCCGCTGCGATGGTGCTGGGACATTTCCTGGGGGTGGAGCCGGTCAAGGCGGGATGGTTCGCCGGGCTTTCCACCCTGGCGGTGGTCGCCGCCATAAATGACACCAATGGCGGGCTCTACATGGCGCTGATGGGGCGCTATGGCCGCCCGCAGGATGTCGCCGCCTATTCGGTGATGTCGCTGGAGTCCGGCCCCTTCATCACCATGATGACCCTGGGCGGGCTGTTCATGTTTCCCTGGCAGACGTTGCTGGGCGCGATCCTGCCGCTGCTGGCGGGCGTGGCCATCGGCAATCTCGACAAGGACATGCGCGAGTTTCTGGGCAAGGCCGCGCCGGCACTGATCCCCTTCTTTGCCTTCGCCATCGGCGCGTCGCTGAACCTGACCATGGTGTGGCGCGCGGGGCTTTTGGGAATCGCGCTGGGCTTTGCCATTTTGGCGATCTCCTGCACCGTGATGTTCCTGGCGGATCGTGTAAGCCGCGGCAATGGCGTTGCGGGATTGGCGGCGTCAGCGACAGCGGGCAATGCGGCGGCGGTGCCTGCCTTGGTGGCCAGCGCCAACCCGGTCTATGCCGAGGCCGCGCCGTTTGCCACGGTGCTGGTGGCGGCGAGTGTCGTCGTCACCATGCTGTGCGTACCGCTGATCACCGCCTGGTGGGCCAAGCGGATCAAGGTGGCTACGGCCTAGGGTAGTCCCGCCACAGCCATTCCAACGCGGCGGGCAAGGTCTGCATCACCACCCGGTTGTCGACATGGCCGGCGCCCATGGAGAAGACGTAGCGGTAATCGTAGCCCTTCTTCTTCAGCACCGCGGCCATGCGGTTGTTGGCCAGCGGCCAGTTGTGCCAGGTGTCCTCGGGATTATCGAAGCGGTTGTCCTTTTCGCCCACCTGCATCCAGATGCGGATGGGCTTTTTCGCGGACTTGGGAACAAGCGTGGCGTGATACTCCCAGGCGCCGCGCGGCGTCCTGGGATCGGGCGGCCAGGCCTGGTTCACGAAGGTACCGGAATAGGAAAGCACCTTGCGGTAACGCTCGGGATGATACCACGCCATGGTCCAGGCGGCCGCAGCGCCCGACGACCCGCCCATGGTGGCGCGCCCTTCGGGGTCGGTGGTGAAGGTGATGCCGTAGTTCTTGGAAACGGCGGGCAGCAATTCCTGCTCCACCCAATCGGAATAGCGGCCTGACACGGTGTCGTATTCCAGCCCGCGCTGGGAGCCTTGGGCGTCGCTGCCGCCGGAATCCGCCAGCACCAGCACCATGGCCGGAATGCGCCTGGCCGCGATCATGTTGTCCATGATGTTGGCCATCCGCTTTACGTAGGAGCGGCCGTCCTGCACCACCATGAAGGGCGCAGGCGTGCCGGGCACATACTGGCGCGGGATATAGACCCAGACATGGCGCAGGTAGGGGCCGGGCGCGGAAAGTCCGCCGGGCGGGGCGACATAATTGCCGTGCGCGTCGCGCTCCATTTTCCCCACACGGACAATGCCGGGATAGATCTTGCTGTCTTCGGAATAGAGGATGAACTCGCGGATGTCGCCTTGCGGCACATCCGGATTGGCGATGGCTTCCGGCGCGTTGGCGTAATTGGGGCCGATGACGCTGTTCTCGGCCGTCACCGCCGGCGGCGGGGTAGGAAATTTCGGCTGTTCCGGTACCTGCTGCGCCGAAGCCGACAGGACCCATGCAGAAACAGCCAGCAGCGTCAGTATCCTGATGCGCGTCATGCGATCCCCCTTGTTTCAAATCCCGGCTTCAGCCCTTGGGATAGTCCCGCCACAGCCATTCGAGCGCCGACGGCAGGGTCTGCATCACCACGCGGCCGTCAACATGGCGCGAGTCCTCGGACCAGACATACTTGTAGTCATAGCCCTTCTTCTTCAGCACTGCCGCCATGCGGTTGTTGGCCAGCGGCCAGTTGTGCCAGGTGTTTTCCGGATCGTCGAAGTGAAGGTCCTGGGCGCTGACATGCATCCACATGCGGATCGGCTTCTTCGGCGAATTGGGGATCAGCTTGGCGTGATATTCCCAGCCGCCGCGCGGCGTCTTGGGATCCATGGGCGAGGCCTGGTTCACGAAAGTGCCCGAATAGGACAGCACCTTGCGGTAGCTCTCGGGGTGGTACCAGGCCATGGTCCAGGCGCAGATCGCACCCGATGACCCGCCCATCGCGGCACGCCCTTCCGGGTCCTTGGTGAAGGTGATGCCGTAATTCCTGGTCACCGCCGGCAGCAGTTCGGTTTCGACGAACTGGTAGTAGCGGTCGGACAAGGTGTCGTATTCCAGCCCGCGCTGCGAACCCTGCGCGTCGCTGCCGCCGGAATCGGCGGCCACGATCACCATGGCGGGAAGACGCTTGGCGGCAATCATGTTGTCCAGCACCGGCGCCAGGCGCTTGATGTAGCCGCGGCCGTCCTGCACCACCATGAAGGGCGCGGGCGTGCCGGGCTTGTAGCCGGCGGGAATGTAGACCCAGACATGGCGCATGTAGGGGGCGGGCGCGGAGATGTCTTCCGCCGGCCAGGCCAGGCGGTTGCCATAGGCGTCGCGCCTGGCGGTCTTCTCGCTCTCCACCCGCACGATGCCCGGATAGACCTTGCTGTCCTGGGAATAGAGGATGAATTCGCGGATGTCGCCCTGCGGCACGGCCGGGTTCGCAATCGTTTCGGGCGCGTCGGCGTAGGGCGGCTTGATGATGCTGTTTTCCGCCGTCACCGCCGGGGGCGGGGTGGGAAATTTGGGAAGGTTGGAAGTATCAACCTGCTGCGCAGACGCCGAAAGCGTGGCCGCCATCGCAGCCGCCATCAGCAGGCCAAGTGTCCTGAACCGCATCATGCACGCCCCCTCTTTTGAAAAATTATCGCCCGACCGACTGCACCGCTTCGACCAGCAGGGTCGGCACATTGTGCGAAATGTCCAGGATCACCGCGTCTTCGTCCGGACCCGGCTTTTCCAGGGTGGCGAGCTGGCTGTCCAGCAGCGACTGCGGCATGAAATGACCCTTGCGGCCCATCATGCGCTTGGAAATCAGGTCGCGCGGACCGTCCAGCAGGATGAACTGCACCCGGCCATTCACTTTCTTGCGCAGGCACTCGCGGTAAGCCTGCTTGAGCGCCGAGCAGGACACCACCACGCCCATGCCGGCGGTGCGTTCGGCATCGATGCGTTCGCCAATTGCTTCCAGCCATGGCCAGCGGTCTTCGTCGGTGAGCGGCTGGCCGCCCGCCATCTTGTTGACATTGGCCTGGGGATGCAGCGCATCGCCCTCGATGAAATCCACGCCCAGTTTTTCGGCCAGCCCGGCCGCGATGGTGGATTTGCCGGAGCCGGCCACGCCCATCACCACCACCAGCGGCAGTTCGTTCTTGTTGTCGGTCGAAAGCATGTTCCTCAAAACCCTGACATTATTTTGTTGGCCGGCGGCGCCGGCTGCGGAGAGCCTGATGGCCTTCCCATGTGAAAAATCACGGGCCCCGATCGCGGCAGCCCTGCCCTGTTGGCCCCTCAAGGCCCTCACCCCGGGCCATGGATACTATAGACCCGGGTCCCAAGGCCACAGCCAAACGGGGGCCCCCTTACAAAGCTTGGGAAAGGCCGGCTTTGGGGGGCCATCCGGGCGACTGATCGTCCGTCAGAACGGTAACCGGGACGTGGGCGAACGAATCCGGCCCAGGCCGAAGGCTTAGGCAGCGGTCCAGCCGCCATCAATCAGGATGTCCGTGCCGGTGACGAAGCCGGCCAGGTCGCTGCACAGGTAGCAGGCCAGCGCCCCGATCTCCTCGACATGGCCCCAGCGGCCCACCGGCAGCTTGGAGAGGAACAGCTTGTTGGCTTCCGGATCGTTGATCACCGGAAGATTCATTTCCGTGGCAAAAGGTCCGGGCGAGATGGCGTTGACGGTGATGCCGTCCAGCGCCAGTTCCAGCGCCAGCGACTTGGTGAAGCCCAAAAGGCCCGCCTTGGCGGTGGAATAGGGCGTGCGGTTGGGCAGCGAGATGTGCGCCATCATCGAGGACAGGTTGATGATGCGGCCATAGCCGGTGCCCTTCATGCCCGGCACGAAGGCGCGGCAGGCCAGGAAGGTGCTGAGCACGCTGGAATCCATCACACTCTGGAATTCGGCGAGCGTGTAGTCGGTCACGGGCTTGCGGATATTGATGCCGGCGCTGTTGATCAGGATCTGCGGCTTGCCGAACTTGGCATTCACCTGGTCGGTGAGGCGGGCAACGTCATTCTCGTTGGTGACGTCGGCGGTGAAAGTCTCCGCCGTGCGGCCCTTGGCCTTCACGTCGCCAGCCAGCTTGTCCAGCTTGGCCTGGTTGCGGCCGACCAGAGCCAGCTTGGCGCCGGCGCCCGACAGGGTGTGGGCCATGGCTTCGCCCAGGCCGCCGCTGGCGCCCACGATCACGGCTGTCCGGCCAGTCAGATCAATTTTCACGGGTTCAAAACCTTCTGGAGAATATCAGCTGCGGTCGGCGTCCGGCTCGATGAAGAACCAGCACAGCGCCGACACCACCGAGGCCGCCGCCATGGTGTACATCACATAGCTCCAGTTGTTGCCGGTGTTCTGCAGGATGAAGCCGAACACCACCGGCGCGACGAAGCCGGCAAAGTTGCCCAGCATGTTCATGGTCGAGGACACGGTGGCGGTATATTGCTTGCCGATCTCCACGCAGGTGTTCCAGGAGATCGGCATGGTGAGATCGCCGCAGAAGCTGGCCGCCGCCATCAACAGCATGGGCAGCAGCACGCCCGGCACATTGGGAATGAAGCAGATCAGGGTGGCGCTGGCGAGGAAGCCGCCGATCGCAACCCACTTGCGCGGAACGGAGAGCGGCAGGAAGCCCGATACGATGGAGCCGCAGCCGCCCGCCGCCAGCGGCATCATGGCGTAACCGGCCGATTCCAGCGCGCTCAACCCGCGCGCCTGCTGCAGCCAGGTCGGCAGCCAGGTGACATAGAAATACCAGGTGTAGGAAAAGCCGAAATACTGCAGGCCGAGGAAGGCGATGTCCCTCTGCATCAACAGCCGGTACCAGGGCATGCCGTGATCGTGCAGCACCAGCTTGCGCGAACTTTCCAGCAGTTCCAGTTCGGCTTCATTGACCGATTTGTGCTCCGCCGGATCGTTGCGGAACCAGGGATAAAAGGCCGCCACCCAGGCCGCACCCAGAAGCGCCAGCGCCGCAAAACCCCAGCGCCAGCCGAAATGATAGATGACGAAATAGGCCACCGGCGGCGCCAGCGCACCGCCCCAGCGGCCGAAGGCCCACATCACCGCCTGGGCCTTGACGCGCTCGCTGAGCGGCAGCCAGGCCGACAGCATGCGGGTCAGATTGGGAAAACAGCCCGCTTCGCCGGCCCCGAACAGAAAGCGCATGATCCACAGCGAGGTCAGGTTCCACACTGCGCCGGTCAGCGCCAGGAACAGCGACCAGGCCAGCACCAGCTGGCTCAGAACGCGGCGCACACCCAGCTTGTCGCCCAGGAGGCCCATGGGAATTTCAAACAAGGCGTAGGAAAGACCGAAGGCGCCCAGGATCATGCCCTGTTCCGCCTTGCTCAGATTCAGCTCCAGCGAGATCGGCACGATCGCCTGGCTGATCGCCACGCGCTGGATGTACATGATCATCGCCAGGGCCAGCGCGAAGGCGACAACCCAATAGCGTGCGTTCGTGGCTTTCATTGCGTGTTCGCCCCTGCTGTTTCCTGACCCGTTATTGGCCCATTGTGAGGGGCATCGCACGGCCTTTTCCGTCCGTCCGCAAGAGGGATCGGGCTTCACATTGGCCTGCATTTTGTATACTAAATTCAGGCAGCGGTAAGTCAATGCAGCCGGGTGTTTTTCGGGTGCGGACTGCCGGGCGGACCGATAAAAAAACAAGGGTTTAGGGAAGCCCCGCCGCTTCAGGAATTCCAGTCGCATGGTCAGTGGGAGTAGTGCGAATTTGAGCCACGATTTCAAAGGCGCCGTGGCGCTGGTGACGGGCTCGGGGCGCGGCCTTGGGCGCATGATCGCCGAAACGCTGCTGGCCGGCGGCGCGCAGGTTGCGTTGCACGACATCAATGAGCAGGCCCCCGCGCAGTATGGCGAAAGCGCCAGCCTGACGGCGCTGGCCGCGGAATTCTCCAGCCGCGGCGGCAAAAGCGTGGCGGTGACCGGCGACATCACGCGGGAAGCCGACATCGCGGCGATGGTGAAGACCATCGAAAGCGCGCTGGGCCCGATTTCCATCCTGGTCAATTGCGCCGGCGGCGATATCGGTGCGGCGGGCGGCAAGCCCAATCCCAACGGCGCGCTGGACATCAGCCTGGAAGACGCCATGGCGGTGCTGAACCGCAATTTCATCGGCACCATGCTGGTGTGCCGCGCCATCGTCCCCGGCATGGCCAGGCGCGAGCGCGGGTCGGTGGTCAATTTCGGTTCGCTCAACGGCCATGTCGGCGTCTCGCCCGAAGTGGTCTATGGCTGCGCCAAGGCGGCCATCATCCATTACACGCGCTGCCTGGCGCTGGAGATGCGCGGGGCCGGCGTGCGCGTCAACGCCATCAGCCCCGGCCCCACCACCACGGCGCGCTTCCTCGCCACCCGACAGACCGATCCCGGCAAGATGGAAGGCGTATCGCTGGAGCGCTACGCCAAGCCCGCCGAGATCGCCAACGCCGTCGCCTTTCTTGCCAGCGAGCAATCCCATTTCATCAGCGGCCAGGTGCTGCGGGTGGATGGCGGCATGTCGCTCTTCGCCGCCTGATTTTTTTCACCACTAGATTTCGTCCAAGGAACAACAATGTCCAAATCCGATAGCAAGCCCAACAAACTGCGTAGCCGCGCCTGGTTCGACAATCCCGACAATCCCGACATGACGGCGCTGTATCTGGAGCGCTACCTCAATTACGGGCTGACGCGCGAAGAGCTCCAGTCGGGCAAGCCGATCATCGGCATCGCCCAGACCGGCAGCGACCTGTCGCCCTGCAACCGCCACCACATCGAACTGGCCAAGCGCGTGCGCGAAGGCATTCGCGAGGCCGGCGGCATCGTGATGGAATTCCCTGTGCATCCCATCCAGGAAACCGGCAAGCGCCCCACCGCGGCCCTGGACCGCAACTTCGCCTATCTGGGTCTGGTCGAGCTTCTCTACGGCTACCCGCTGGACGGCGTGGTGCTGACCATCGGCTGCGACAAGACCACGCCCGCCTGCCTGATGGCGGCGGCGACGGTGAATATTCCCGCCATCGCCCTGTCGGTCGGTCCGATGCTGAACGGCTGGCATGAAGGCGAGCGCACCGGCTCGGGCACCATCGTGTGGAAGGCGCGCGAGATGATGGCGCGCGGCGAACTGGATTATCGCGGCTTCATGGAACTGGTGGCATCATCGGCGCCGTCGGTGGGCTATTGCAACACCATGGGCACGGCCAGCACCATGAACTCCCTGGCCGAAGCCTTGGGCATGCAGTTGCCGGGTTCCGCCTCGATCCCCGCGCCCTACCGCGAACGCGGCCAGATGGCGTACCTGACCGGCAAGCGCATCGTCGACATGGTGCATGAAGATCTGCGCCCGTCCAAGATCATGACCAAGGAGGCGTTCCACAACGCCATCGTGGTCAACTCGGCCATCGGCGGCTCGACCAACGCACCCATCCACATCACCGCCATCGCCCGCCATATGGGCGTGGATGTGCCGCTGCAGGATTGGCAAAGCGTGGGCCACAAGGTGCCGCTGATCGTCAACCTGCAGCCGGCCGGCGAATATCTCAGCGAGGACTTCCATCATGCCGGCGGCGTCCCCGCCGTGGTCAATGTGCTGATGGAAAAGGGCCTGATCAAGGAAAAGGCCCTGACCGCCAACGGCAAGACCATCGGCGAGAACTGCAAGGGCAAGAAGGTGATGCTGGACGAAGTGATCTGGCCCTTCGACAAGCCGCTGAAGGCGGAAGCCGGCTTCATCGTGCTGTCCGGCAACCTGTTCGACAACGCCATCATGAAGACCAGCGTCATCAGCAAGGAATTCCGCGACCGCTACCTCTCCAATCCTGCGGACCCGGATGCCTTTGAAGGCAATGCCGTGGTGTTCGACGGGCCGGAGGATTATCACAAGCGCCTGGACGATCCCGCCTCCAACATCGACGAGAACTCCATGCTGTTCATGCGCGGCGTGGGCCCGATCGGCTATCCCGGCGCCGCCGAAGTGGTGAACATGCATCCGCCGGCCGCCCTCCTGAAGCGCGGCATCAACGCCCTGCCCTGCATCGGCGATGGCCGCCAGTCGGGTACTTCGGGTTCGCCCTCGATCCTCAATGCGTCGCCGGAAGCCGCCGCCGGCGGCGGGCTGGCGCTGATCAAGAGCGGCGACCGGGTGCGCATCGACCTGCGCAAGGGCACCGCCAACATGCTGATCAGCGACGAGGAACTGGCCAAGCGCCGCAAGGAACTGGACGCCAGGGGCGGCTATGCCTTTCCGGCGTCGCAGACCCCGTGGCAGGAAATCCAGCGCGGCGTGGTCGGCCAGATGGGCTCGGGCATGGTGCTGGAAAATGCCGTCAAGTATCAGAATATCGACGAGACCAAGGGCATCCCGCGCGATAATCACTAAAGCTGCGGATACAAAGAAAAAGGGCGCCGGAAATTCCGGCGCCCTTTTTTATTTGCTCGAAGCGGCGATCACACCTTGGTGCGATAGACCTTCTGCTTCTGGCTGCCCAGCTTGTCGATGCCCAGCTCCATGACGTCGCCTTCCTTCAGGAAGACCGGCGGCTTCATGCCCAGGCCGACGCCCGGCGGCGTGCCGGTCGAGATGACGTCGCCCGGCTGCAGGCTCATGAACTGGCTGACATAGGAGACAATGGTCGGCACGTCGAAGATCAGCGAGGCGGTGGAGCCGGTCTGCATGCGCTTGCCGTTCAGGTCCAGGTACAGGCCGAGATTGTTGAGATCGCCCACTTCATCGAGCGTGACCAGATACGGGCCGAAGGGACCGAAGGTGTCGCAGCCCTTGCCCTTGTCCCAGGTGCCCAGGCGTTCGAGCTGGTATTCGCGTTCCGACAGGTCGTTCACCACGCAGGCGCCCGCGACATAGTCCAGCGCCGCTTCCTTGGTCACGTAACGGGCTTCCTTGCCGATCACGATACCTAGTTCGACTTCCCAGTCGCCCTTCTTGGCGGTGGGCGGCAGGTAGACATCGTCATTGGGGCCGATGATGGCCGAGGTCGCCTTCATGAAGATGATGGGCTCTGCCGGTTCGGGCATGCCCGATTCCTTGGCATGGTCGGAATAGTTCAGGCCGATGCACAGGAACTTGCCGACCTTCGCCACCGGCTCGGCGATGCGCACGCCCTTGTCCACCACCGGCAGGCTGTCGATCTTGGCGGCGCGGATGGCCGACAGGTCGGACAGCAGCTTGCCGTCAATGTCCTTCACCACGCCCGACAGGTCACGGATCTGTCCGTCCTTGTCCAGAATTCCGGGCTTCTCCTGGCCCTTCGGGCCATAGCGCAACAGCTTCATTGTTCTTGTCCTTGAAAGGCCTAGTTGGGCGGGAAAGTTTGGCTGAGATACTTGATGATGGAGTCAAATTCCGCATCGGTGCCCTGGGCCCCGTTGTTGGCCATCTGGTTGACCATCGCGCGCCAGCCCGGTTCATCCAGGCGCTGGTTGGCGACAAGTTCGGGGGAATGGCACTGCGAACAGACCTTCACGGTTTCGGCGCGGCCGGTCCCGGCGGGCAGCGCCTTGAACTCGTCCTGCGCCAATGCGGGAACGGATATGGAAGCAAGCAGAAGAGCGATCAGAACAGGGCGCAAAGGAAACTCCTTATGTCTGGAACACATGATCGGTGGCCCCACCGGGGGCGGTGATTGCCACAAATTGGCGCCCATCGGAACCCCCTTCGGAGCCATGGAACCGTCAGCGCGGCAAACCCGCCACTTTGTGGCCCCAATTACTGTGCCGAGGGCGGCGGAGGGACATAGTCGGCCAGCTCCCCGACAGGCTTTTTCCCCGCCCAGGCGATGCCCCGCAACATAACCATGCGCATACGAGGGTCATCGAGATTGTCCACCATATGGCCCTGCATCCAGACGAAGGCCCGCGCCGGCGCGCCGCCGGGCAAGGTGTGCTCGTAGGTCCACATTTGCGGGATGGTCTGGCCCACGCCACCGCCGCGGCGGGCCGCGGGCGTGTCGGGCATGGTGACGGTGAGGATGGGTTTCACTTCCGGCGCGAAGTTCAGCTTGTAGAAAGCCTCGTCATAAATCTCCATCGGCATGCCGGCGATGATGGGATTGTTCTTGTCCACCACCTCGTAATTCAGGGTTGCGGTCCAGGTGTAATTGACCTCGCCATGTTTTTTTCCAGCGCCCACCAGCGTGGCCATGTCGGCCGGATCGGGGCCGCACAGCGAGTCATGGAAGGTGACAAGGCCGCCGCCGCGCTTGACGTAAGCCTGCAGCAGGGCGCGCTGCTCGGGCGTCATGTAGCCGGCGTCGCCGCGATAGATCACCATCACATCGGTATTGGCGAGCTGGGCCGCGCTGGGAAAGGAGAAGGCGCCGTCCACCACCGCGCCATGCTCGGTGAGAAGCTTGCTCCAGCTGTCCAGCCAGCGCGGATAGTCATGCGCGCCGGCGCCATGGCTCTTGAGGCCAGACAGCATGAAGACGCGCAATCCCCCCACCTTCTGGCCCTGCGGCTTGGGGGCGGCGTACGTGCTGTAGCGGCTGTAGTCGGCGGCGGTCTGCGCCAGCGCAAACGGCGACAGCAGCGCCAGGCCAAAGCCGGCCAGCAGGATTTTCTTGTACGGCATGATCAGTTTCCTTTTCACGAGGGACGCTTGGCCAGCGTCGAATAGCGCTCCGGTTCGGTATAGGACATGCGCATGTGGGTCAGCAGCGCCTCCTGCGGGTCGTCGTCGCTGCGCCCCACCACCGCGTCCAGGATGATGCGGTGATGCGACAGGCGCCAGCGGCGGATTTCCTGGGTGACATGCTCCAGCGTCTTGTGGGCGAACAGCGGCACCATCAGCGCGTTCAGCGCCCGCTCCAGATAGGGATTGCCCGTCGCCTTCCAGATTTCGCGATGGAATTCCAGATCCAGGGCGGCGGCTTCCAGCAGCGTGCCGTCCCAGGCGTCCATCTTGGCGACCAGCGCTTCCAGCCGCGCGATGATCTCGGGCGTCATGCGCGCCTGCGCCAGGCGCAGCGCCTCGGTCTCCAGCACGATGCGCAGGGAGGAAATCTGCAGCACCTCCTCCGGCCCGATATTGGTGACGAACATGCCGCGCCGCTCGCGGTTCTGAACCAGCCCCTGCTCCTGGAGCTGCGACAGCGCTTCGCGCACCGGAATGCGGCTGATGTTGAGTTCGCGCGCGATCTGGCTTTCGTTCAGCCGGTCACCGGGCTTGTACTTGCCCGCCAGTATGTCGGCCGACAGCATCTTGACGACATGCGCCCGCAAGGTCGGCGGCGCATTGGGACGCGTGGCGGGCGGATGGCCTGGTTCAATATGTTCCACGTCTGGTCCCCTTATGGCAGAGCATAGGCGATGACATAATCGCCCTGCTTGTTACGCAACGCCGAATGCCCGCCGGCCGCCAGCACCACATACTGTTTGCCGCTGGCATCAAGACGGTAAGTCATGGGCATGGACTGGCCCGCCGCCGGCAGGCTGACCCGCCACAATTCCTTGCCCGTCTCGGTGGCAAAGGCGCGGAAGTAGCGGTCGGTGGTGGCGGCGATGAAGGTCAGGCCCGACGCGGTGGTGATGGCGCCGCCCTGGTTGGGCACGCCGGTATTGAACCAAAAGGGCCAGGGCGCTTCGTCGCGCGAGGTGCCCAGCGGCACTTCCCAGACTTTCTTGCCGCTGGTCATGTCGATTCCGGCCAGCTTGCCCCAGGGCGGCGCGTTACAGGGCGCGCCGAAGATGGACATCATGTTGTCATAGACCTGGCTGAAGGGCGTGCCGATCAGGGGCGAATAGCCTTCGGGGCCGGCATGGGGCGACAGATGATGGGCGCCCAGGATGCTGTTGGAATTGACCACCAGGATATTGCGCCTGGGGTCATAGGTCAGCCCGCCCCAGTCCATGCCGCCGATGCTGACCGGATAGTCGACGCTGGATTCACCGTAGAAGGGCGTGAAGATGCCGTCATTCTTCAATTTTGAGAAACGGCGCTGGCAATCCCATTTGTCGATCAGCGCGAAACCGAACATGTCCTTTTCGGTCAGCCTGGTGGTGGTGATCTGATGTTCCGGCAGAAGCGGGAATGGCTGGGTCGGTGACAGGCCCTTCTGTACCCCGGCGGTGGAAACCGGAATATCCTTCACCGGGAAAATCGGCGCGCCGGTCTGGCGATTGAGAACGAAGATGTAGCCCATCTTGGTGGCCTGGGCGAGCGCGGGAATGGATTTGCCGTCAGGCGATTTGTAATCGAACAGCAGCGGCTGGGCCGGGGTGTCGTAATCCCAGATATCCTTGCGCACGAACTGGTAGCGCCATACCGGCGCGCCGGTATCGGTGTTGAGCGCCACCACCGCGCTGCCATAGTAATCCCAGTCGCCCTTGCCCAGCACCGCGTCGATCTGCGGCGTGCCGGTGGGCAGGTAGATCAGCTTGCGTCCCACGTCCACAGACATGGGCGCCCAGACATTGGGGGTGCTGCGGGGATAGGTCTTGCCGTCACCCGGCGGCGCATTGGGCGACGCGGCGGTGAAGGCCCAGACCACCGCGCCGCTGCGCGCATCCAGGGCACGCACCACGCCGCCAGGCATGTCGACATGGTGGAAGTCGATGATCTTGGAGCCGGTGATCACCTTGTCGCCCACGATGGTGGGCGCCGACGAGACGCCATACAGGCCGGGCTTTTCGATGAAGCCGAGATTGTCGTGCAGGTCCACCCGCCCGCCCTTGCCAAAATCGGCGCAGGGCTTGCCGGTGTCGGCATCCAGCGCCCACATCTTGCCGTCAATGGTGCCGGCAAAAATGCGCTGGGAGCACATGGTGCCGGCCTGCGCCTGTGCGTCTTTCCAATAGGAAACGCCGCGGCAGACGATCACGGTGGAGCCGTCGGTGTCGGGCTTCAGATCGCGCATCCACTTTTCCTTGCCCGTGACGGGATCAAGGGCGGCGATGCGGCTGCGCGGCGAGCAAAGATAAAGCGTGTTGTTCGCCAGGATGGGCGTGGCTTCAAACGCCAGCCGCTTGGTGCCGCCCGGCGGATCCAGATCGCCGGTGCGATAGGTCCAGGCGACTTTCAGGTCTTTGACATTTTCGGGCGTGATCTGGGTGTTGGCGGAATAGCGCTGGCCCGACTGGGTATGGCCCCAGACCGGCCAGCCATCCACCACGCCGCCCCTGGTGTCATGGCGCTTGCCGTCATCGCAGGCGCACAACAACAGCAGCGCAAGCACGGCAAGGCAGCGATTTCCGGTTTTCGGCATCTTGCCCTATCCTGCTTTCGCCCGGAGACTCTCTCGGTCCCCTATTCCGCCCTGTATTTTATATACAGTGATATTGGCGACTGCCCCCCGGGGCGTCTATAGGTTTGTAGCCGCGCCGTGCCGCGAGCCCATAAATATAAAGAGGGGGTCCCATGAAGCTTTTTCCAAGGAAGATTTCCCGCCGCGCCCTGATCGGCAGCGCCGCCGCTGCCTCCACCATTGTTCCCGCCTTGGCCCAAACGCGGGGACGCCCCCGCGCCCTGGCCCTGATCGGCGACCGCTATCACAATCCCGATTACATCCGCGTCAGTCTGGACAAGGTGTTCCAGGACCTGAACATCGCCATCGACTACACCATCGAATATGCCGCGCTGTCGACGGCGCAACTGAAGCCCTATCAACTGCTTCTGATCCTGCGCGACGGCATGGTGTGGCCGGGCGGCTATCTGGGACCGGATGCCTATAACTACGAAGCCAGCCTGGAAGACCCCTTCCCCGCCCCCAAGCCGGTGACCTGGATCACCGAGGCGCAAGGCCTGGCGGTGAAGAACTTCGTCAGCAACGGCGGCGGCTTTTATGCCCTGCACAATTCCAGCCATATCTCGCTGTCGTCCAAGGATTACCGCGAAGTGATGGGCGGAGCCTATTTCGGCCATCCGCCGCTGCGGCCCTTCCAGGTGCATGCCACCGCCAACGTCCATCCCATCACTGCCGGACTGAAACCATTCGTGGTCAATGACGAGCAGCATTATGTCGATTACGACAAGGACCCGCGCACCGTGATCCTGGAATCGGAAAATCTGGACGGGCTGACTTATGAGGGGCGCGGCACCAAATCCCCCGCCGGCTGGGCCTATGATTTCGGCAAGGGCCGGGTGGTGTTCACCGCCGTGGGCCACACCAACCATGCGATGTGGAATGAACAGCATCTGAACTTGCAGAAGCGTGCCGTGCGCTGGCTGCTGAAAGATCTGTGAGCCGGCCCCGATGGAGTTGCAGCAAGTATTCGAGCAGGGCGTAGCGTCGCAGCGCGCGGGCCAGCTGGCGAGAGCCGAAACGCTTTTCCGTCAGGTGGTGCGGGCCGATCCCACCCATTTCCAGGCGCTGCACATGCTGGGTTTTGTGCGGGCGCAACAGGGCGATTTTAACGAAGCCGTCAACTTCCTGAACAAGGCGGTGAAACAGAAGCCGGGCGATGTCACGGCCCTGACCCATTACGCCTATGCCCTGCTGGCGATGCAGCGCTTCGAGCAGGCGCTGGCGGCTTATGACCGGGTGCTGGCAATCGATCCCCGCCATTTCGAAGCGCTGTACAATCGCGGCGTTGTCCTGTCCCAGCTGCAACGCTTCGAGGAAGCACTGGCCGCGCTGGATCAGGCCCTGGCGCTGCAGCCGCGCGTGGTCACCACGCTGTACAACCGCGCCGTGGTTCTGGTGGCGCTGGAGCGGTATGCCGAAGCGCTGGACTGTTACGACCAGGTTCTGGCGGAAGATCCCGGCAATTTGCCGGCCATGGCCAACCGCGCCATGGTGGTGCTGAACCTGTGCGACTGGCCGCGCGCGGCGCAGATCTCGCCGGCAAGCGTTGCCAGCACCGGCCCGCCTTTGACCCTGATGGGGTACAGCGACGACAAGCAGCTGCAGCTGCAATGTGCCACCGCCACCGTCCGGGCGATGGTGCCCCAGCCTCACGCACCCTTGTGGCGCGGGGAGAAGTACCGCCACGACCGCATCCGGCTGGCCTATGTCTCGGCGGATTTCAACGAGCATGTGGTCGCTTCCCAGCTCACGCCGCTGATCGAGAGACACGACCGCACGAAATTCCAGGTGATCGGCATCGCCACCGGCCGGCCCGATGACAGCGCCACGCGCGCCCGGCTGGTGAAGGCGTTCGACCGTTTCCACGATTTCGGCGCCCTGAACAGCGACGAGATCGCCCAGAGGATGCGGGAGATGGAGATCGACATCGCCATCGACCTGGGCGGCCATACCGGGCTGACGCGGCTGCGGATATTCGCGCACCGGCCCGCCCCGGTGCAGGTCAGCTGGCTGGGCTATCCCGGCACCACCGGCGCCGATTTCATGGACTACCTGATCGGCGATGCGGTGGTGACACCGTTGGCGCACCAGGAATTCTTCACCGAAAAGCTGGTGCATCTGCCGGACAGTTATTTTCCCACCGATGACGCACTGCAAATCGGGACGGCGCCTGCCCGCGCGGATGCGGGATTGCCGCAGACCGGCTTTGTCTTTTGCAGTTTCAACGCCAACTGGAAATTCACCGCGCCGGTGTTCGATGTCTGGATGCGGCTGCTGAAGGCGGTGCCCGGCAGCGTGTTGTGGCTGAAGCGGCCCAATGACGTGGCCCGGCAAAACCTGGAACGCGAAGCGGCGGCGCGCGGCGTGGATGCGAGCCGGCTGGTTTTCGCCGGGGACATGCCGTCGCTGGCCGACCATCTGGCCCGCCATGCACTGGCCGATCTGTTCCTGGACACGCTGCCCTACAATGCGCATGCCACCGCCGCCCATGCCCTGTGGACGGGTCTGCCGGTGCTGACCTGCCAGGGCGAAGCCTTTGCGGGGCGAGTTTCCGCGAGCCTGCTCAAGGCGGCGGAACTGCCCGAACTGGTGACCGGTTCGCTGGACGAATATGAAGCGCTGGCGCTGCGCCTGGCGCTGGAGCCGGAGTTGCTGCAATCCTTCAAGGACCGGCTGAAGGACAATCGCGGCACGGCGCCGCTGTTCGACGGGACGCGCTTCCGGCAGAACATGGAAGCGGCGTTCGCCGCGATGCTGAAATAGCAATCAGGCCCGCATTTTCATGCGGGCCTGTGCTTCAGAAAGAAGGGCTAGCGGTCGCGATACGGACGACCACAGCGGCGCTGATAGCCGTCACGGCCGCCACCATCGCGCCACACCGGATCACCCAGGTTGAGATCACAGGGATCGGTGGCCGCGCCAACGACACCGCCGGCTACCGCACCGGCGGCGGCGCCAAGCCCGGGGTTGCCGGCTGCCGCGCCAATCACTGCGCCACCGGCAGCGCCGATCAGCGCGCCGCTGGCCGCACGGTCACCCGTGGTGGTGCCGCAACCGGCAACCATCAAGGCCGCCGCAAATCCCAATATCATCGTCGTGCGCATATCTGGCTCCCGTTTGTTGTGACACAAAAACGCCGGACAGCCCGGGATGGTTCCCCAGAAAGTTTTCGATGGCCACATTTTAAGCCTGCAATCAACTTATGCTCGCAGCATCGCACGCCATGCTTTGCGACATCTGGATGGGAAGAACAGGTCCGAACCCGCTACGTCATTCGCCTTGAAAGAAGAGAGGGACGATGACGCAGCAAATTCGTCCGCCGGCGATAACCTGGCTCGCTTCCTATACGCGATCCGGCAACACCTTGCTGCGTACGATCCTCAAGCGCTGCTTCGGCCAGCCCAGCCAGTCGCTTTATACCGACCAGGAATTTCCGGAATCCGCGGTGCGCGAGCTGGTCGGCCACCAGGCGGTCGGCAGCAATCCCAAGGCTTTTGTGCGCGAGGCGCTGCACGCCGGAAGAACCCTTTATGTCAAGACGCACGAACTGCCCGGCAGCGACGCCCATCCTGTCCTGTATGTCGTGCGGGACGGACGTTCGGCACTGGTATCGCATCATCATTATCTGAAGGAGATCATGGGCCGCGACATCAGCCTGGCGGAGGTGATTGAAGGCCAGGGCGGGGAGTCCTGGTCGCGCCATGTGACGGAATGGACAGCGCGCGGCAACGCCCTGGTGGTGCGCTATGAGGACCTGGCCGCGGGCAAAGAGACCACCCTGCAGGCTATCGCGCGCTTCATCGGGCAGCCGCTGATCCATGCATTCGACATTTCCTTCTCGCAGCTTCACGCCCTCAGCCCGGTCTTTTTCCGGGGCGGCAGCGATGCCGCCAATATCGCGGAAATGGATGCGGCGGCCCTAAGCCTGTTCGAGCAGCGGCATGGCGAAACGCTGCGCCGCCTGGGCTATGGCACCTGAACGGCATGCCGGGACTCTTGTTATGCCGATCCCGGGGGATCAATCTCTGGCCTGATCCGAATCACCGAACGGCCCATGACGGTTGATTACGTTCCCGGCTACGCCGCGCACCCTGCGACCGAGCGAAGTCTGCTTGCGACGCTGGCCTATATCGCCTTTTTGCTGCTGATTTTCGTCGGGCTGGACGCCTTTTCGCCGCCGGCCGCGGTGTCGCGCTTCGGCGGCGTGCAGGAAGCGTCCGGCGGCGATTCCTTGCGCCAGATCTGCTTCCTGCTCACCGCAGGATGCATCGTCCTCACCGCCTGGCAGCGCTTCGGCCTGGGCCTGCTGCGCGCCTTGCCGGTCAGCATGCTGCTGCTGCTGGGCTGGTGCCTGGCCAGCGCCTTGTGGTCGCCCGATGCCGGCGTGGTGGTGCGGCGCGCCGGATTGCAGGTACTGATAGTCTTCTCGGCGCTGCTGAGCGTGGAAACCGTCGGGGCCAGGCGGGCCTTCGACATCTGGCGCGTCATCCTCGCCATCGTGCTGCTGGTGAATTTCGTCTCGATTCCGCTGATCGGGGCGGCGCGGCACGGCGGCGATGAAATCGACACCGCGCTGATCGGAAACTGGCGCGGACTGTACGGCCACAAGAATATCGCCGGTGCGGTCTGCGCCATGACCGTCATCGTGTTTCTGTTCAGCAGGACGGGCTGGCGCAACTGGATCGGGATTGGGGTCGCGCTGGCGGCGGGCGTCTTTCTGGCGATGACCCATTCCAAGTCCAGCATGGGCTTTCTTGTGCTCGCTCTTCTGGCGGGGCTGTTTTACCACCTGAGCTGGCGGGACGGATTGAGCCGCGCCATCCTGATCGTCGCTACCGCCATACTGCTCCTTGCCCTGACCGCCATGGCGGTGCTGGATGCCGAGGCCCTGACCCGCCTGCTGCAAGACCCCGACGAGTTCACCGGGCGCTCCGCGATCTGGGCGGCGGAACTGGCCTATATCCGCGACCATCCGCTGCTGGGTTCGGGTTTTGGCACCTTCACCGACACCAAGGGCCTGTCGCCCTTGCATGGCTATGTCAGCGGCAGCTGGGTGGCGGCGGTGAGCCACGGCCATAACGGCTACCTGCAGCTTCTGGTCACCATCGGCGGCATCGGCTTCGTGCTGACCATGGTGGCGGTGGTGCTACGCCCCTTCCAGCGCTTCTGGGCGCTGGATGACGACAGCAGCGCCTTCAAGCCAATGCTGTTCGCGCTGTTCGTCTTCATGGTTCTGCACAACATCATGGAGAGCGATTTCCTGGAGGGCGGCAGCGCCTGGGTCGTGCTGCTGCTGGTGATGGCGGCGCTGGACAGCATGGCGCGGCAGGCGCCGCGATCCACGGGCAGCTAAGACGTCACGGTCAGGGCGGCAGCGCGCGGCCCAGGACCGGCGCCGGCTTGTCCATTGCACAGCCCGCATTGTCGTTGGCGCCCTGGGGGGCATGCGCTTGTGCGCTGAAAGTCCAGACATGGGCGGGCGGCAGGTTGCGCCATATCACCGTCTTTTCCGGTGCGATCCCGAAGGCCGAACTGATGGGCGGTCGCCAGCCGTAGGAAAGCTGGATGAATCTGCCGCTGGGGCCCTGCAGGGCCAGCGCGCGGGTGATCAGGGCGCGGCGACGTGCCAGCGGGAAGTTCAGGAGCGGCACGCCCGAGACCACCGCCGCCACTTGCGCGCCGGCGGGAAGATGGCGCTCGAAGTCGAAGGCGTCGCCCTGCACCACGGTGACGCCGGCAAAGCGCTGCTTCAGAAGTTGCGCAAAATAGGCGCTGTATTCGATGGCGATCACGCGCTCTGGCGCGATATTGCGGGCCAGCAAAGCCTCGGTCACCACCCCGGTGCCCGCGCCCAGCTCGATCACAAGGCCGGGCCGCAGCGGATCAACCTTTGCGGAAATGGCACTGGCGAGGGCGGGGCTGGAGGGGGTTGGTGCGGAAACCGCACCTGGATTGCGCCACAGCCCCCTGAGAAAATCGCCATATCCCGACATGGACAGGCAACCGCCAAAGAGCGTCCCGGTTCCACCCCGGCAGCAGAGAAAAGATCTCTGAACTTCCCTGCTCTTCGCGGTGGATGATCGGGATTGCCGTCATGCGCATAAGCATTTGATGTATAATATTTTTGTGCGCCCGCGAGGCGAGCCTGGCACGGTAGCGATATTGACGGTGGGCCAGCAGGGAGGAACACTGGCAGTCATGCAGCACTACCGGCTCTATCACGTCAGCCCGACCGGGCGCATCGTTTCGGCGCAGGACCTGCAATGCCGGGACGATCTCGATGCCCTGCAGAAGGCCGAGCGCGCGCGCGAACATCACAATGTCGAACTGTGGCAGGACATCCGCCTGCTGGCGCGCCTGAAACAGCACGCCTTCCACTGACGCAGCTACGCGCCTAGTCTGCCGCCCAAAAAAGGGGGGACATCATGAACACCAAAATCTGGATCGCCGTGGCTGCCGCTTGCGCCGTTGCCACGCCGGCGCTGACGCAGGATACGGGCGTCGATCCCGCCGAGCTGCAGCGCATCATCGCCGAGCATCCCGCCTATGCGGTGTGGCTGTCGGACCCTGCCCTCGCAAGACTGGCGCTGGCTTCACCCAGGATGCCGAACTCCAACTGGCGGGTGGCCGACATCCGCCGTCCGCAGCCACCGCATGTCGAAACCGGCAAGGCCTGCGCCGCGCCGCCGCCCGGCGATGCCGATGTGCTGTTCGACGGGCGAGACCTTTCCAAATTCACCAGTGATCACATGGATCAGTGGACCTTGAAGAACGGCGCCGTCACCGCCGGGGGCAAGGTCTACAACTTCCTGCGCACCAAGGCGTCCTATGGCGATGTGCAGATTCACCTGGAATGGAAGACGCCGCCCCAGCCGACACCGCCGGCCAATCCGCAGCGCCGCGGCAACAGCGGCGTCTTCCCGATGGGATTGTATGAACTCCAGATCCTGGATTCCCACAGTACCGACACCTATCCCGATGGCGCGGCCGGCAGCATCTACAGCCAGGCGCCGCCGCTGGTGAATGCGACGCGCGCGCCGGGCGTGTGGCAATGCTATGACATCGTCTTCCGCGCACCCAAATTCGACGGCGACAAGCTCGTCACGCCCGCACGGATGACGGCGCTTCTGAACGGCGTGCTGGTGCAGGACGACACGGTGCTGATCGGCGCCACCATCCACGGCAAGGTCGGGACTTATGCGCCGCATGCGGCCGAACTGCCGCTGGCGATCCAGGATCACGGCAATATCGAGAGCCTGGTGTCATTCCGCAATATCTGGGTGCGCCGGCTTGCGCCCGGCTAAACCGGCTTGAGGTTCAGCTTGACCAGCGCGGCATTGAGATGTGCCAGCGCTTCGGGCGTGGGGCCGGGATATTCGCCGGTGCTGGGCGTGTTGCCCATATAGCCGATATCCTTCATGCCTTCGGGCAATGAATAGAAGCCGCCCAGCATCAGCGCCCGCAGCCGGACGAAGAATTCCGCAGGCCGCACGAAATCGGGTTTGACCTTGTCCTTGAAGGCGACACTGTCGAACACCTCGCGGCGCTGTGCGTCGCTGGCCTGTGCGAAATTCTTGCCGAAGCGGTGATCGCTTTCGGCATCCAGCCAGGCCAGGCCCGACACGATCAGCGGCCGGTCGGCCTGCATCACCGGATAGGGTGCGCTGATCCATTCATCGATGAATGCATCCAGATGCAGGGTTCCGGCGGACGGCGAATGGGCATCGGCGGGCAGCATCAGGTCGGCGGCGATGCGCAAAGTCTCGCGCTGTGACGGGCTCAAGGTCAGCGGCCACGGCACCATCGGATCGACCAGATTGGGGTCCTGGCCATAGCCGGGCGCCGTCAGCGGCTCCAGCGCGACGTCTTCCCAACGCCCCACTTTCGGGGATTTGGGCGCCTGCGAGTCGCAGCCCAGCAAGGCGGTTGTGGAAGACGCCGCCGCGATCCAGCCCAGCGTCACGCGCCGCGAAACGCTCATATCTCGCCCTTCTTCATGCGCTCGACCAGATGAGCGGTGCTGCGCATGGCCAGCGCCATGATGGTCAGGGTGGGGTTCTTGTGCGCGTTCGAGGTGAAGACGCTGCCGTCCACGATCACCAGGTTGCCGACATCCCAGGCCTTGCCGAACGTGTCGGTGACGGAATTGGAAGCCTTTTCGCCCATGCGGGTGGTACCCAGCTCATGGATGATGACGCCGCCGTCCTCGATGGCTTCTTCTGGTGGACGGTCCGGGGTCAGCACGGTGCCGCCCAGCCGCGCGATCATCTCCTTGGCGGTCTTGATGCCATGGGCGATCTGGCGGATTTCGTGCTCGGTCCACTTCCAGTGGAAGCGCAGCACGGGCATGCCGTACTTGTCCTTCACATCGGGATCGAGTTCGCAGAAGGACCCCGCATTGGGGATCATCTCGCCGCGCACGGTGTAGGAAAGCTGCGCCCCGTAATAACGCCGCGCATCTTCCTTCAGCGAGGCGCCATAACCGTCTTCCATGCCGCCCAGGGGCAGACTGGCGCCGGGCGCGCCGAAGCGGCCGCCGATCTCGTAATGATAGCCTCGCGGGAAATCGAGCTTGCCCGCGGCCTGTTCCTTGTACAGCCACCAGGGAATGTAGAGATGGGCGACATCCAGCCCGTCTTCATTGTAGCGCGGGCGGCTTTCCAGCGCCGGGATATGACCGCGCACATTGGTGCCGGTGGTGTCGAGCAGGTTCTTGCCCACCTGGCCGCTGGAATTGGCCAGCCCGCCCTGCCTGGAATTCAGGAGAATCTTGGCGGTATCGCAGGCGCTGGCCGCCATCACCACCACGCGCACTCTGGCGACCTGCACCTTGCCCGCCTTGTCGAAATATTCCACGCCCGTGGCCTTGCCGTCGGCGCCGGTCAGGACGCGGGTGACGGTGGCGTTGGTGACGATGCGCAAGTTTCCCGTCGCCTTCGCCATGGGCAGCAGCGAGGTCGTGGTCTGGAAGGCGGCGCCGATGGCGCAGCCGCGCCCACAGGGCGAGGCATTGAAGCAGGCCTGGCGCGGCACGTGCGGATCGTCGATGTCGCGCGACAGCACGGCATAGTGCGAGGGGATGCAGGGAATGCCCAGATCGTTGGCCGCGGCCTTGATCATCAGTTCGGTAATGCGGGGTTTTGGCGCGGGCAGCAGCACGCCCGGCGAAGAACCGGGATGGTTCTCAAGCCCGTTGTTGGCGCCGATCACGCCCACCAGCTTTTCGGTGCGGTCATACCAGGGCGCGACCTCGTCGTAGGACATCGGCCAGTCCATGCCGAGCCCGTCGCGGCTGTAAGGCTTGAAGTCGTATGGCCCGAAGCGCGGAGAATGCCGCCCCCAGTGATTGGTGCGCCCACCCAGCATGCGCGAACGCCACCAGCGGAATTTGGAGCCTTCCGCCACGGTGTAAGGTTCGCCCGGCACCGTCCAGCCGCCATTGGCGGTGGCATCGTAATAGCCGAAATGCTTGTCAGGGGTGGAGCCGGCGCGCAGCGGCGCTTCGTGGTTCCACTTCAGCATGGAATTTTCCGCCACAGGGTCGTAGTCGCGGCCCGCTTCCAGCACCAGGGTCTTGATCCCGGCGCGGGTCAGGACATAGGCGGCCATGCCGCCGCCCGCGCCGGAGCCCACCACCACGACATCGGGCTCGAAAGCGGCGCTTGGTGCCTGCTGGAGCATGGCTTTTGTCTTCTTATATCAACAGCGCATGGAGGTTAGTGGGGAAAGGCGGGTTGATCCAGAGCCGCGCGCCCCTTATCAGGCGCGGGCGAAAGGGCGTCTCTTGGTGAATTGTCCACAGTGGGGATTTTTGCTGGCCGCGGCGCTGCTGGCAGGCATGGCGCCAGCCCGCGCCGGAGATAGCGCGCCCCCTGTCCGCCTCGACACGCTGGAGCGTCAGCTTCGCGATGTGCAGCGCCAACTGGCGGATCTGAAGGACGCCGGAAATGCGAACGCCCAAACCCTGGCCCAGATCAGGAAAGACAGTGCGAATCGCCATGACCGCCTGACCAGCCGCCTGGCGGGGCTGCCCCGGACCGCCCTCGACAATGGCCGCCTGGCCGTCGCGTCCGCCGACGGCGCCTTCAGCCTGTCATTGCGCAGCGTGGTGCATTTCGACGCGGTCTATTTCGCGGAAGGCAAAAATCCGCCGGGCGTGGATCTGAACAGCGGCACCAATCTCCGCCGCGCCCAGGTCACGCTGGCGGGCACGGCATGGCGCGACTGGTCCTACAATTTCACCTATGAATTCGGCGGCCTCAACACGCCGCGTAGCGGCTATATCTACCGCGCCTATCTGCAATATGACGGCCTCAAGCCGTTCGCCTTTCGCATCGGCGCCTTCGCGCCGCCCTCGGGCCTGGAAGACGCCACCGGCTCGAACAACATCGTGTTCATGGAGCGGGCCAGCGCCCCCAGTATCGCGCGCGGGCTGGCCGGGTCCGGTGGACGCGAAGGCGTCAACATCTACGCGCAGGGCCAGAGATATTTCGTCTCGCTGGCCTATACCGGCGGGCGCACCAGCGATGCCGCCGCCTTCGATGAACAGCAGGGGCTGGTCGGCCGCGCCGCCTTCCTGGCGGCTGACACGGAGCAGTTGAAATGGGTGGTGGATGCCAATGTTACCCATGTCTTCAAGATCGCGGACGTGGCACCCGGCCCCAACCCGCCGAACACATTCAGCCTCAGCAACGGGCCGGAACTGGCGACCGATGCGATCCGCACCGTCAGCACCGGCGCGGTGGATGCGCGCAAGGTGACGGCGTTCGGCTTTGAGAGCGCCGCGACGCTGGACCGTTTCTATGCCCAGGGCGGCTGGTTTCATTATTCCATCGCCCGGCTTGCGGCACCCGATCCCGATTTCAGCGGCTGGTATGGGCTGGCCACTTTTTCTCTGACCGGCGAAACCCGCCGCTATGACGCCAGCGTCGCCGCCTTCCGCAACCTGCAGCCGGCCCATCCGCTGGGCACGCCCGGCGGCATCGGCGCCTGGGAAGCCAAGGCGCGCTACAGCCGGATCAATCTGGACTACCAGCCGGGAACCGCCGCGGCGTCGGGCGGCATCAAGGGCGGGGTGCAGGATGTATGGAGCATGGGGTTGAACTGGTATCCCACCAGCGGCCTGCGCTTCATGCTGGAATACGACAATATCCATGTCGGGCATGCGGGCGTCCCGGCCGGCGATATTTCGGTCGACGCCATCGGGCTTCGCAGCCAGATCAGCTTCTGAGAAAATCGTTAAAACTCGAGGCACCAATTTAAGGCTGGCGCAATATCGCCGGTGCAATCCTGAGCATCGGCAAAAGAGCAGAATGGCTCAGATGATCAAGACAGCAAGCGCCTCAAGAACCCAGGAAACCGGCCTGGCCAGCCGGCGCGTGACGGAACGGCGGCGCGTGCTGTGGGGCAGCCGGATCGCCAACCTGGACGGCAGCCGCTACATCAAATGCGAAACCCGCGACATTTCCGTCGCCGGGGCGCGCGTCTACCTGGAAGACCAGCAATATATCAACGAGCGCCTGTATTTCATGGATATGCGCAACCGGCTGGCCTATGAGGCCCGCGTAATCTGGCAGAAAGCGCCGGAAATGGGCCTGCAGTTTCTCAGAAGCTACCGCTTTGACGAAGTGCCCTCCCCGGCGCTGCGCAAGCATCTGGAGGGCGAGGGGTAAGTCCTTGAGGGGCCTGCCTTAGTTAACCCGGCCAGCGGCAGAACGCCCGGTGCATTCGGCACAATGCTCTGCTAGAATATGGGGATGAGCGATACCCCAGTCCGAATGGAAGACCGTCCCAGCGTTGTGGAACGCGCCTTCCAAATTGCCAAAAGCGGCAAGGTTGAAAATGTTCCGGCCCTGCAGGCGCAGCTGGCCGAAGAAGGCTATCTGAACGGCGTGCAGGCCCTGGCGGGCCGTGCGCTTTCCAATCAGCTGATGCGGATGATCACGGAATCCCGCACGGCGAAGTAGCCGCCGGAAACCGACCAGAAAAGATCAGCGATCGCCGTCGGTCGGCGCCGCCTTTTCTTTTTCCGCCTTGCGCAACGCGGCGTCCTGAGCGCGACGCTCAGACTTTTCGTTCGCCTTGAGTGCCTGGGCGCGTTCGCGCTGCTGGCGGTCATGCGCGTAGTTGGGAGGCCTGGGTGCCATGAACTTAGCCTCGTCAGAACGGATCAACAGGAAGGCGGCGGAGGCTTTCGCCCCCGCCGGACTTTCTTTGGCGCGCTAGACGAGCTTCAGGTTAACGGCCTTGGTGCCCTTGGAGTCGGGCTGTTCGTCAAAGGAGACCTTCTGGCCTTCGCTGAGCGAACGCAGGCCCGCTGCTTCGAGCGCGGTCGCGTGAACGAACACGTCCTTGCTGCCGCCTTCCGGCGCGATGAAACCAAATCCCTTGTCGGTGTTGAAGAACTTCACAGTACCAATTGTCATTGCGCGTGCCTTGTCCAAATGATGCGCTTTGGCTGATCCAGAGCGGCATCGGGGGAAGCTGCTACACCCTGGCACCTCAGGGCGCAACCGGCTCGCGTCCATCCTCGCTTTGCTGCGCTGCACTTGCCTGCCATTCGGCCGCCCGGAAGGCCAAAAAGCGGCCTTGGTGTACATTTGCCGGCACATATCCGTATAACACTGGACATTAACCCGGAGACCTCATGCGCCTTGTTGCAACGACCGCTGCCGCGTGCAGCCTTTTCGCTTGCGTTGCCCTGGCGCAGGAAGTTCCCGCGCAGCCCCCCGCGCCCGCCGCCGCCGAGAGCAATCTTCCCGGCACCACCGTTTTCAGCGAGGCGCAGGCCCGCACCCATGTTGAAAGCCGCGGCTATACCCGCCTGCGCAAGATGTCCAAGGGCCCTGACGGGTTGTGGACCGGCACCGCCAACAAGGGTGGCATCCTGGGCATCTTCAGCATCGAGAAAATGGGCAAGGTGAACTTCGTCCCCGCCGCCTAACCAGCCGCGTCGTCACGAAAAAGGGCCTGACGGTTTCGCCGCCAGGCCCTTTTTCATGGATCAGGCGCAGATCAGATGTTCTGAAGCCGCGAGGTGGAATCGCCGAACGCGTCCAGCTTCAGGCCGAAACGGTCCATCAGCGACAGATACAGGCTGCACATTTTGCGCTTGTCGTCTGTTTCTTTCAGGTAGCTGAGCGTGCGGCCGGTTTCCAGCGTACCGCCCAGGCCGCCCGCCAAAATCAGTGGCAGCCGCGAATTGTCGTGGGTGCGGCCGACCCACATGTTCGACATGAACATCAGGCAGCTATTGTCCAGCACGGTGCCTTCGCCTTCCTTCATGCTGTCCAGCCTGGATGCCAGATAGGCATACTGGCTGACATGGAAATTGGCGATACGCTCGTAATCATCGGAATTGTTGTTGTGCGAGGCGGAGTGATGGCCGTCCTTGACGTTGATGAAGGGGTAGTACATCGCCGACAGGTCGCGCGAGATCAGCAGTGAGGCGACACGGCTCTTGTTGGTCTGGAATGCGATGGCGATGATATCGCACATCAGTTTGGAATGTTCGCGCAGGTCTTCCGGCAACCCGTTGACGGGGCGGTCCATGGTGGCCAGCGAGGCATTCTTCAGGCCGGCCTTTTCATTCGCATCGTTCGCGCCCTTGCGCATCACTTCCACGCGACGCTCGATCTCGCGCACGCTGGTCATGAACTCGTCCAGCTTGCCGCGGTCGGTGGCGCTGATCTTGCGCGACAGGTCCTTGGCGCGGTCATTGACGCGGTCCAGCACCGAGATGTTCAGCAGGGTCCCGCGATTGTCGAACAGGCTGTCCCAAGCCAGCGAGGGATAGACCTCGACCGGCACGGGGGATTCGGCGGTCTGCCAGGACAGGTGCGAGCTGTAGGCGAGGGAAAAATTGGTCTCGTGATAGCCGGTCATCGGCTGCTCGCAGGACAGCACGATGGAGGATTGCGCCGTGTCCTGGCCGACATGACCCGCGATCTTCTGGTCGACGCTGATGCCCGAATGGATCAGGGCGCCCTTGGCGATCTGCACGCCCGACAGCAGGCTGCCGGTCTGGGCGGGATGGATGCCCTGGCCCATCAGCGACTTGACCTGCAGTCCGTCAATGACGTTGATCTTCTTCTTCAGCGGTTCCAGCGACGTCAGCGTCCGGCTGAGCTTCATCTCGGCGCCGGAGCCGGTGGCGCTCCAGTGATCCTCGTTGATGCCGCAGCCCATGAACACCACGCCGAAGCGCTTGGGGAAATCCGCCGGCGTCGGGGCCTGGGCCATCGCGCTGACCGATTCCAGCCACGGCAAGGCCATGGCGCAGCCGGTGCCGCGCAGCACGGCGCGGCGGGAGAAAGCGCGGGATTTGGGAGACGTGTCGGTGGGACGGGTCATATCAATTCCCCTTCTGGAAGGCTGTTTTGACCAATTTGGCGCCCGGTTGCAATTGGGCCTTTTGCAGCTCGGCCTTTTCCGGCAGGCGCCGGTTCAGGAATTGCGGGCTTAAAATGATGGTTTCGATCAGGGCGCTGAAACGGTAGCCGTTTGCGGCCGCGCGCAGGTTCATGGTGTCGACCAGCGATTCATCGGAGAGCTGCAGCGAGCGGCCCAGGCCATAGGCCAGGAGCTTGCGGCTCAGATTGTCCACGAACTTGTCCTGGCGGTGATCGCGGATGAAGGACTGCAGGCCCGCGACGCCGACGCCCTCGATGCCGCCGGGGAAGGTCGCCGAACTGTCCACCGGACGCCCTGCCCCGTCCTTGGTGCGGGCATCGCCCACCGGGCCGAAGCCCTCGAACACCAGGCCGAAGGAGTCGAACTTGGAGTGGCAGGCCGCGCACATCGGCACCGAGCGATGCTGCGCCAGCATTTCGCGGATCGGCCGGTCGGTCTTGGTTTCGTCGCTGGGCAGTTCCGGCACCACGGGCGGGGGCGGCGGCACGCGGATGCCCAGCACCTTCTGCACCACCCAGTTGCCGCGCTTCACCGGGCTGGTGCGCAGGCCGGGCGAATTCTGGGTCATGAACACCGCCATGGGCAGGATGCCGCCACGGCCATACTTGTCGGCATTGTCCACCCGCACCCAGTTGTTCACATCGCCGGGCACGTCGGGCATGCCGTAATGCTTCGCCAGCGGGGGATTCACGAAGGTGTATTTGCCGTAGAGCAGGTCGAGCACCGAGCGGTCATTGGCGATATTGTCCTGCATCAGCCGGACCGGCTCCTGGAACATGGCCTCGCGCAGGTCGTCGTTGAAGGTGGGGAACCGCATCCGGTCCACCGAATTGTTGGTCTCGAACTGGCGGAAGACCAGCCAGTTGCCGGTGAACTCGGTGGCCATGCCCCTGACCTTGGGGTCCTTGAGCATGCGCCGGGCCTGGGCCAGCAGCACCTTGGGGTTTTGCAGATCGCCGCTTGCGGCATGGCGCAGCAGTTCGGCATCGGGCATGGACGACCACAGGAAATAGCTCAACCGGTTGGCCAGGCTGTAGCTGGAGAGACGTTCGCTGAGGAATGGCTTGGCCGGCGCATTGGTCGCGACCTTGACCAGCGGATTGCCGGCCGGGGCCGCAGCCGAGCGGGACAGGTCGAAGCGGTAGAGAAAGTCCGGTGACATCAGCACGCTGACGATGGAATCGCGGATGGCGTCATTGTGCGACAGCCGGTTCTTGGTCCGCGCGGTCTTGTAATAGGCCAGCAGGCTGTCCTTTTCGCCCGCCGTCAGCGGCCGGCGATAGGCGCGCCCGGCAAAGTTGACCAGCGCCGCCAGATGCCTGGGCTCGGACGCTTTGCGCTCGCGTTCCACATGGCGCAGGGTGTCGTCTATCCGCTTGAACTCCAGGCGCATGGCCTCGGCGGCGCGCGGATCGTTGGTCTTGTCGGCCAGCGCCTTGGCAACATACTTGTCGCGCATCTGGTTGATCACGAAAGTCTCGGTGATCTCGTGACCCTGCGGACGGGGCAAGCCGGACTCCGCGCCCAGCCCATCGACCACGCCCGCATTGTTGAAGAACCACTGGGTGTAGGTGCGGTTGGTGTGGTCGGCGATATAGTCGAATTCGTCCCACAGCCTGTCGATCTGGCGCTGGCCCTTCTCGTCCAGGACCATCTGCATCAGCGCGGTGTCGTCGCGGTAATAGCCGCCGGAATTGTGATAGCCGGCGCTGAGCAGACGGCCCTTGTCTTCGGAATTGTCCGGCCAGTAACGGCCGCGCTCGGTGACCATGAAGGTATCCGGGAACACCGACGCGAAACGCTCGAAGGCCTTCTGGTAGCGGGCCTTCTGGCCGGCGGGATAGACCAGATCGCTGTCGGTGGCGCGGGCATGGGCCATGATCGCGTTCCAGCGCGGCGTGGCGTCCATGTGCAGGCCCGGATATTTCGGAATCTGCGGCAGCGCCGGCGGCGGCTCATTGTCGGCGCGCAGCGCGGCGGGATCGCTCCTGCGATGGCCGGCGGCATAGGCTTTCAGGCGCGTGTTTTGCAGCACCTGGGTCTGGCCCGGCAGGCCCTCGATCTTGAGCGAGGTGAACTGCATGGCGGTGTGCTGACGGATGCGCACGGTAAAGTCGCGCATCTGGATCGCCTTGGCCTGGACCTGCGGCACCAGCTGCGCGGCGGAGGCTTTCGCCGAGGGTGACGGCAGACTCAGCCACATTTTCTGCAAGGTGGCGACCGGACCCACCGCGTCTTTCTCGTTCAGGATGCCCCACACCATCGGCAGGTACTTGGCGCTGATCTTCATGTTGCCGGCGATGGAGGCCAGCGTCGCATCGGCCTTGCCCAGCGCGGCGCGATGGCGATAGCGCCAGGCTGCCTCGAAATACCTGGCAGTGTCGGTGGGCTGGGCGTTGTAGAACGCCATGATGCGCCCGATCGTGTATTTGTCGCGGTCGCTGTCCACCTGCACCAGATGCGAGGCGAAATCGAAGCCATCGGGCTTGAGCACCAGGTGATCGGCGATCTGGCGCGCCGCCTGCAGGTACTTGCTCAGCAGCGCCGGCGACATGGTGAGCGACTCGCCGGAATTGTCGAAGCCGGCCGGATTGGCGGGATCGACCGGGAACTGGCGGGCGATGTTCAGGTCCTGACCGGTCAGGTCGCGGATGGTGTAGCCATATTCCGAATTGGAAAGACGGCGGGCCAGCACGATGCCCGGATCACCGGCGGCGCGCTTGATCTCTTGCGCGCGCACCTGGTCGATGAAGGCGGTGATCTTGTCCATCTGCTCCTGCGGCGGCTGCGTCATCGGCTTGGGCGGCATTTCCCTGGCGTGCAGCCGCTCGGAGACCAGCGCCCAGCGCGGGAATTCCGCCTTCACCCTTTCAAGGCTGTCGAAGGACTTGATGTCGAACTGTGCCGCAGGCTTGGCGCCGCTGTGACAGCCCGCGCAATATTTGGCGGTGAAGGGCTGCACCGTGTCGTGAAACTGTTTTTGCAGATCGTCCGCGGCGAAGGCCGGGGTGGCGACAGCACAGGCCAGAATGGCGAAAACGGACAGTCTCATGAACACGACTCTTTTTGCTTTGTGATTGCCGCGCGTGTGCGCGGTGCTTTCCCGGCCCAGGCCTTGGCCTAACTGCCGATAAATAATCAGAGTTTTGGCTTTCTGTAAATTTTGGCGAGGGTTCGAAACCGCCGCTCGTTGCCAGCGGTGGCCATCCGCCGCCAAAGCCTTGGCCTTCCGCCATGCTGCGTCGCAGCAAAGTGCATTGTGCCGCAGGCCGGAACTCCGCTTGCGAGGCCGCACGACACGCTGAGTCGCGGGCAAAGAAAAACCCCCGCGCTTGTGGCGCGGGGGTTCTTGAGGCTCAGACGCCTTAGTTGGAGTCGGCGGCGTCGAAGTTGTGCAGGATCGGCGGGCGCGGATTGAACGGCACGCGCGTCGACCAGGGCGCGCCCGGATCGTTGCCGGCGCGGTGCCAGCGGCCCTGCGCCGCCGTCATGATGTCGCCCGGCTCGGTGGTGAAGTAAGGCAGGCCTTCGATCTTGATGCCGATCTTGCCTTCCATGATGAACCAGAATTCGGTCCAGCCGACATGGAAGTGGCCCTTGTTGGTGTCCGGCGGAACAGCCGCCGCAGCCTTGCCGCGCAGGATGTTGGACGTGAAGTGATCGTCCCACACGAACTTGCCGCCATAAGGCTTCTCGGAGCCGTTAAACTCCTTCATGTAGTCGACATAGAGCGGATTGGTGTCCTTGTCCTTGGCCGGGCCGGGGGTCATCGTGACCTTGGTGTAGGTCATGCCCGCAACCGCATCAGGGGTCTCGGAGGCCGGATAGAGCGGGACCGAACCAACCTGACGCACTTCAAAGCGCAGGGCGGGCACGGTGCCGATATTTTCCAGCGTGAAGGGCGTGCGGAAGGGCACATTGACCATGAAGCCCTTGGTCGCGGTGAAAGGCTCCTTGCCCTGGACCGAAACGCGGATCTGGCCGTCCCACACGATGAACACCACGCGGTCATCCGGATACATCATCAGCTTGGTCTTGGTGCCCGGCGCGATGGCGATGTAATCGGCTTCCTGGTCCTTGTTGCGGATGATCGGCTGCACCCAGGCGCTCTGGCCCTTATGCGCGGCGAGGATTTCCGACAGCTTCCAGTGCGGCTTGTTGGGCGCGGTATAGGCCGTCATCTTGGTCGGCTTCGGCGCCCAGTACTGGCCTTCCATGCGGTTGCCGGTCGTGAGCTCTTCATTCTTGCCCAGGAACTGCGCCGACGCCGCGAGCGGCACCAGCAGCGCCGCGGCCGCGGCGGCGATAACAAACTTCTTCATTAGAATTTCCTTCTTGTGCGTGGCGCATCCTCACCGGGTGGCCCGGAGCGCAGGTTTTAGGACTGGCTGCGAACATTGACAAGGTTGCGAAAAGTGAGCAGGCGCAGCAAAAACACGGCCCATTTATTAGTCACAAACTTTGTCAGTTTGCGGATAGTTTGCGGGTCATGCGCACCCGCTCCTGTGACACTTCCGTAACCCGCCTTGCGTTCGCCGCCGCCGCACTGGTGGCTGTGCAGGTCGCGGTGCTGTGGGGATTGGGCCAGCCGCTGATCGCCGCCAGCGGCCGCATCCTGCTGTGGGCGGGCAATCCGCTGAACCCAAACACCTCGCAGCAGATCAGCGACTGGTACAGTTTCTCGCATGTCATTCACGGCTTTCTGTTCTATGCCCTGTTGCACTATCTGACGCCGCGCCTGCCGCTGGCGGCGCGGCTGGTGATCGCCATGGGCATCGAGGTGGCCTGGGAAGTGGCCGAGAACACGCCGATGGCGATAGAGCATTACCGCCGCCAGGCGCTGGCGGTGGGCTATGCCGGCGACAGCATCCTGAATTCCGTGATGGACACGGTGATGATGGTGGCGGGCTTTTTCCTTGCCGCGCGCATGCCGGTCTGGGTGGTGGTGGCGCTGGGGATCGGGTTTGAACTCTTCACCGGATACATGATCCACGATGGCCTGGCGCTCAACATACTGGGCTTTGTCTGGACGCCCGACTTCATCGCGCGATGGCAGACAGGGTCGTGAGCCAGGCGCCAACAGGCCCTGGCCTGTCGGCGTGCCGTTGCAAACTCCAGGTCAGCGCTTGGCGTCAGCCACCACGGTCGGCGCCGCTTCGTTCTTCACCTGCTTGTCGGGTGCGGTCGGCTCGGGCTTGGGCTTGGGCGCGTCCAGCGGATCGTCGAAAATATTGGCCCGCCCGCGCTTGAGGATCGCGGCCTCAATATCCTTGTCATAGTGCGGCCGGTCCAGCGTCGTCAGGAAATAATCCGCGCTCGGCAGGCCATCCAGATTGCGTTCCAGCGCCGGGAAGGCGCCTTGCGACGTGCCCGGCGGCACGCCCTGAACCACCTTGGTGGTCGTGGACTTGATGAGGGCGGCGCGGATGGCATTGAAGGCGCCCTTGCGCCGCTCTTCCGCCGCGATGACCGTCACGCCGACCGGCTTTTCCGGATCGACGACATAGGCCGGCATGGCGGTGATGCGATAGGTGGAGGAAATGCCCATCTTCTCGCCCGTCCTGGGGTCGGGCATGCCGTCGGCATTGCGCTTGAGGGCATAATACAGCGCGACATGGTCTTCATGCTCGCGGATGCCCTGCTGGCCGCCATCCTGGGCGAAGGTGTTTTCGGTATAGAGTTCGCGCCAGTTGCGATAGCCGCCGATCAGACCCTTGGCATTGCCGTCCGCGCCTATGTCGAGACGGATCTTGCCCTTGCGGAAATCGGCGTCGCCGGCATGGTCGTAGAACCAGGCCAGGCGTGGCGCATGCAGCTCGGCGACCTGTTCGGTCTCGACCACGCCGCCGCGCACCCGCGCTTTCATCTTGGTATATTGTTCGGTCTTGACGATGCGATACGAGAAGTCCGCCGCGACGTCGCCGCGGGCGTTCTTGGTGATCTTGTCCGGCGAATAGCCGATCTCCAAAGTGGCATTGTCGTCGTTGTTCGGGTCCTTGTTGCCCGAGATGCGGATCACCATCGTGTACAATCCGCCCTGCATCTTGTCGTTGGCGCGCAGGTGCAAGGTGGCGTTGCCATTGCCGCGCCAGGGCGCGTCGCAGCCCCAGGCCTTGTAGAGGGCAAAGTCGATGCCCTTTTCGCCGTCTTCGCCGACGAAGTCGCCGGTGCTGGGATTGTTGTCCAGGTTGAAGCCGGTGGCGATCTTGCCGGTGACTTCGGGCTGGCCGGGATCTTCCGCCGCCCAGGGATTCACATAGGTCTCGATGCCGCGCTTCCAGCCACGATAGGTAATGGCGCGGTTCCATATCTGGAATCGTGTCTCCACCGGCGCGCGGACCTGGTCCAGTCCCGGCGGCCGGGCGATGCTTTCGATCTCATACTGGCTGCGGAAGGGCTGCTTCAGCGCCGCCTGGGTATTCTTGTCGTTGGCGAAATGAACGCTGTTGCCATGAAGGCAATCCGAGCCCGGCTCGATGTCGCCGGCGCGTTCGAATCCGGCGCGGCCGCCATAGCGGAAGGCATACTCATAGGTGGCGACGACAAATCCGCGGCTCCAGGGCGCCGCGGTGGAAGGCTGGATCATGGCGGCCATCGCCGCAGTCGCCACCGAGCAAAGCAGAATGCGTTTTTGCAGGATCATGGTCGCCTCCTTTGGCCAGGCTAGCGCCAGCCTTGGGCGAAACATCCGGCAATTCGCCCCGGCTGACAAGGATTCGTCCCCGGCCGGTCCGGTTCCCTGCCGGCTCGCAGGAAACATCCAACATTTTCAGCGGGATAGATTCAGGATCGCCTGGTGATTTCGAACACGGCATGCGCGGCGGTCGCCGGGGGACGGGACAGCAGGCCGTCGCGGCACACGCCGCCGATCTTTTCCATGGCGCGCCGGGAGCGCCGGTTCTTCCGCCCATGGTCGCGCCGAACGCCAGCATCGGCTATAAGTCCTGAAAACGGCAAAGCCGATAACACTGGGGAGACAATCATGAAAATGCGTTTCGCGGCGGCATTGATGATGACGGCAGGCCTTGGCCTGACGGCGGCGCATGCGGCGCTGACCGAAGTGGACACCCATGTGCTGGCCGCGCAGGAAGCGGCGGGCCTGGATTTCGCGGGCACCCTTAGCGTCTTGTGCATCCAGCCCTCCGACGGAACGGACCCCGGCGCCGCGGCGCGCGGCGCCAATGCCGGCAAGCCCCGGCCCATCCCGGCGCGCGACACCTGGTATGCCGAACCCGCCAAGGTGTTCGACAATGTCTATTGGCTGGGCACCAAGTTTCATTCCAGCTGGGCGATCAAGACCAGCGCCGGCATCATCATCATCGACACGATGTTCAACTATGCCGTTGAAGACGAGATCGTGGGCGGCCTGAAAAAGCTGGGCCTCAATCCCGCCGACATCAAGTATGTGATCATCAGCCACGCCCATGGCGACCACGACCAGGGCTCCAAGCTGCTCCAGGACCGTTATGGCGCGCGCGTCGTCATGGCTGCCGCCGACTGGGACGCCACCGCCAAGGCGGTCAACATGGCCGGCGGACAACCCAGGCGCGACATCGAAGCGACGGACGGCCAGAAGCTGACCCTGGGCGACACCACCATCACCATCATCCAGACGCCGGGCCATACGCTGGGCACGCTGTCCTACCTGATCCCGGTCAAGGACCATGGCAAGACGCTGGTGGCGGCCTATTCCGGCGGCATGGGCTTCAACTTCCCGCGCACTCCGGAGCGGTTCGACACCTATATCGCCTCGGCCAAGAAATTCGGCGACGCCGCCAAGGCGGCAGGAGCCAGCATCGTCTTCTCCAACCACTCGATGTACGACCTGGCCTGGACCCGCAGCCGCGTGGCGCGCAAGCCGGGCGAACCCAGCCCCTTCGTGGTGGGCGAGGAAGCGGTGGGGCGCTACTTCAAGGTGCTGGGCGAATGCGCCATGGCGGGGAAGCTGCGGCTGGCGAAGTAAGTTACTTCCGCCCGGTTTCGTCCATCCAGGCATAGATGCGGCGGATGCCGCGCACTTCCGCGCCCACGTCTTCAATGTCGGGAAACGCCTTGGCGTGCGCCCGCAGGTCCACCCGCCTGGCGGCGTCATCGGCGGACACGCCCGCCGCGCGCAGCCTGGCAACCTGCGCCATCAAATCTCGCAGGTAAGCCTGATAGGCAGTGACCAGCCCCTTGTCGGTGAAGGGCACGCCGTGGCCCGGCAGGGTCACGGCCCAGTCCAGCCGGTTGAGCGCCCCCAGGGTCGCAATCCATTCGTCGAAAAAGGCGCTGCCCATATAGGCCAGGCGGCTTTCCATCAGGTCGCCGGTGGCGACGATGCGTTCCTTGGGCAGGAAGACCACGGTATCGCCGCCGGTATGGCCACGGCCCAGAAAGAGAAGCCGGATCTCGCGGGTGCCGCGATGGAGGACCAGCCTGTTGTTGTAGGTCAGGTTCGGCGGCGTCGGCCTGATCGCCTTGATGTCGCCGGTGAATTCCCTCAACGCGGCCTGGGCATCCGCCAGGTTCTTTTGCAGGGCGGCCTTGCGCGCCGGATTCGTTTCCGCATCCACCTGCTTCTGGAAGCGGGCGACCAGCACCCGGCCCGAATTGCGCGATGAGCTGTAGAAAGGTTCGTTGTTCAGGATGTCGAACTTCTCGATGGCCTGGCGGACATAGTCATGCGCAATGATCTGGACCTCAGGACCGAAGACCGAATTGGCGTCGGTGTGATCGTAATGCCAGTGGGTGTTGATCACGGTGCGGACGGGCTTGCTGGTCAGGCCCTTGAGGTCCGCCAGCAGGGCATGCGCCGCCCGTGGGGTGGTCGGGCTGTCGACCAGCACGACGTCATCCTTGTTGACGATCACGACCAGGTTGGCGCCGAAGAAGGGATTGCTGCCGAAGGGAAAGGGCGTGCCGTTCAGTTCCGGCGAGGCGTAATAGACGCCGTCGGCGATTTTTTCGAACTTGTAATACTTGCCCTGCACCACCGGATACGGCGCAGCCTTTTGCGCCCGGGCGCCGCCGGTCAGACACAGAAGACCTATGCAGAAGGCGAGAATGGCTGTGCGAGAATTCATGGCGGGCCTCTCGAAGCTGGTTGTCCTCAGGCAGACGGCAGGCGGAAGGCGAGCATTTCGGCGGGGAAGCTGGGGCCGCCGATGGTCAGCACGATATACTGGCGCCCGCCCAGCATGTAGGTCATGGGCGAGCCCACCTGCGGCGCGGGCATGTAGACGGCGCCGCGATCCTCGCCCGTCTTCTTGTCATAGGCGCGCAGCATGGCGCCGCGCTTGCCGTTCGGCGTGGTGGCGAAACCGGACTCGCCGCAGATCACCAGCGACTTGGTGACGGTGGGACCGATCAGACCGGGGCGGCCGGTGCGCGGAATCTTCAGGCCCTTCAGCGCCGGATGGTTCTTGATGGCGTCGGGCGTGTCGCCATGGGCGACCTGCCAGGTGATGTCGCCCTTTTCCAGATTGGTCGCGGTGATGCGGCCATAGGGCGGCTTCATCAGCGGCAGGCCGTCGATGGTGAGCACGCCGGGGCGGAATTCATTCGCGCCTGCCGCAGCCGCGGGCGCCGCTGCATTGGCGACCGCCGTGGGCGGAGCCAGATATTCCGCGCCGCCCTGGATCGCCGCCGCCCGGGTGGGCGGGGCGCCGATGGTGCCGCGGATATAGTCGGAATTCGTGAAGCTGGGATTGCCCGGCAGCAATCCGCCCACCGCCACCACATTTTCCGAGAAGGTGTAGACCGTGTGGGTTTCGGGGTCATAGCAGCCGCCGGCCCAGTTGGTGCCGCCCTGGGTGGCAAGCGCAACCAATGTGCCCCAGGTGCCGTCGGCCTTGGAAAGCGAAGGCGGCGTATAAAGCGGCCCGCTGCGGTAATGCGACAGCAGCCTGAGCGCCTTGGCATGCAGTTCGGGCGTGAAATCGATGACGGTGGAGGCATCGACATCCTGCACGTCATAGGCCGGCGGCTTGCTGGGGAAGGGCTGGGTGGGCGAATACCATTCGCCCGGCACGTCACCCTTGGGAACGCGCTTTTCCGGGATCGGCCAGATGGGCTTGCCGGTCTCGCGGTTCAGCACATAGAGGAAGCATTGCTTGCTGGGCTGGGCCAGCGCCTTCACGATCCTGCCGTTGTGGGGAATGTCGCACAGGATCGCGGCGCAGGGCACGTCGCGGTCCCAGATGTCGTGATGGACAAGCTGGTAATGCCAGCGGCGCTTGCCGGTTTCCAGCTCGACGGCGACGATGCAGTTGCTGAACAGGGTGTTGCCCTGGCGGCGGGTGCCGGATTCGTCGGCGGAAGGGATTTCGATCCCCAGATAGGCCAGGCCCAGTTCTTCATCGACCGAGATCTGCGCCCAGCAGCCGGTGTTGGTGGCGGCTTCCGCCTCGCCCGCGCGAATCCAGGTGTCGTAACCGAACTCGCCCTTCAGCGGGATGGTGTGGAAGATCCAGAGCCGCTTGCCCGTCTTCACATCGAAGCCGCGGACGTAACCCTTGGTGCGCGGCTTGTTGCCCGGCACGCTGCCCGACGCATGGGCCGCGCCGATGATCACCACATTGCGCGCCACGCAGGGCGTGGCATGCAGGCCGATCTCGCCGCCCAAGGGATCGATCACCTGATCCATGTTCTGCTTGAGATCGACTACGCCATTGTCGCCGAAGCCCGGGACGGTGAGACCGGTCCGGGCGTCCAGCGCCACCAGCTGATAGCCGGGCGTGACATAGAGAATGCGTTCCTCGCTGCCGTCGGTCCAATAGGCAAGCCCCCGCCCGGAATACTGGCGCGGCGAGACGCGGGCGCGTTCGCCCTCGTCTTTCCGGAACATCCACAGCAGCTCGCCATTGGCGGCATCGACGCAGACCACGTCGCGGCGCGAACCGGCGGTGGTATAGAGCCGTCCCTTGATGACCAGGGGCGTCGCCTCCCAGGTGTATTCGGGGCGCGACCCCAGCATGTGGGAGGGCAGACGCCAGGCGATTTCCAGCTTGTCGAAATTGGAGGCGTTGATCTGGTCCAGCGGCGCATAGCGGGTGTTGGCAAGGTCGGCGGCATAATGGCGCCATTCGGTATCGGCCACGCCTTGCGCCCGCGCCGGCAGCCCGGTCATCACCAAAGCCACCGCCGTCGAAGACAGCATCGTGCGCCGTGTCAGGAATGACATGCCTACCCCTCCCCATTGAGAATCTGTCATCCCGGTATGCCGTTTGGGAAGCTGATCCTTCTCACCTGTCGGGAGCTTAGCTGTAAAACGCGCCCTTATCGATACCCATTCAATCCATGGGATGTCGCCGGCGTTTTAAAACATTCCCGTCAGGGTCTGAGGGCGCGCATGACATCGCGCCAGGACACCAGCTTGAAGTTCTGTGCCGCGGGAGAATTGTCGCCATCCTGGGCGACAAACAGGCCGTCTGGATAATCCGCGCCGAAGAAACCCGCGGCCACGGCGATACCGTCGGTTTCCTGCGTCGCGCCGAATGGACCGGCGACGATGCGGAAACGTCCCGCCGGCGTCATGCCGGGAAGCGAAAACAGAGCATAGGCATTGTCGCCCTGGCTGGAGGCGATCAGGAAGCCGCCTCGGCGTTCGGCCGGCAGCAAGGCCAAACCCTCGACATCCGCAACCAGGTGCGTGTTGTCCACCGGAGCGACCAGGCGGCCTTCGGTGGAGGCATTGGCGCCGGCCTCAAACGCCCAAATGCCGCGATCTTCCTCGCCGACATAAAGCGTGCGGCTGCGGCCATCGACGACACAACCCTCGGTCTGGGTTGTCAGCTTCAGCGTGCGCACGATTTTGCCCAGTGGCGAGCTGCCCCCCAAGGTGATCGCCACCTGCTCGATCGTACCATCCTTCAAAACGGAGAATGCGTGCAGGACGCGGCCATCGCGCATCAAACAGACGCCATAGGCTTCGCCCGCTCCGCCGGTCACCGCACCGAGCGGTTCCAGCCTGGCCTCGCTGGTGTTCAGCCGGTAAAGCTGGAGCAGCGCGCTGGTCTCATTGTTGCGGTCGCTGGCAACCACAAGTATGCCCTGCGATCCCATGTCGATCAGATCAACATTGTTGACCCGGCCCGCCGGCACGAAGCTCCGTACCTTGCCGGTCAGGTCATAGACATACAGGCCCGCCTTCTTGTCGGTGGCGACGATCAGGCTCTGGGCCGGATGGCGCGCGTTGCGCCAGATCGCCGGATCGTCGGCGGCGTCGGCGTCGACGCCTGCCCCCACCGGCACGGTCTCGCCCCGCGCGGTCACTTCGGATGCAGCCGTGACAGGAGCCGCTGCCCGCTGTGCCTGCCCTGGCGTTGCAATCAGCATCGCCAGGGACCACAGCGCAGTTTTTGCTCGCATCAGAAGTTGACCCGCAGGCCCACTCCGTAACGCGGCCCGAAGCGTTCCCATTCGATGGTGTAGCGATCGGTGCGCGAGGTGGGAATGCCGGTGGCCGTCAGAAGGTTGCCCGGTTCCGAGTAACGGCGGCCCGGCTGGTTGAGGACATTGGACGCATCGGCATAAATCTCGACGCTTTCGCTGACGGCATAACGGGCGGAAAGGTCCAGTTCGTCATCCGCCGCCCAATAGGTGTCGCCCGCATCCGCCAGCGTATCGGCGATGCCGTCCATCCAGGTCGAACGGCGTTGATACTGGGCCCGCAGCGACAGGCCGAATTTCTCGTAATAGCCGCCGATATTGTAGACCATGTCCGACGTACCCGGCAGGCGCACCTTGCGCGCCGGGATGCCGCTCACCGCCGGCTTGGTCACTTCGCTGTTGTTCAGGGTGAGATTGGCGCTGATGCCGAAGCCGCCCATCCAGTCCGGCAGGCCCAGGTCCTGGGTCCAGGGCTCAAGCTGCATCTGGGCCGCCGCCTCGAAACCATACAACCGGCCATCGCCGCCGTTTGTGATGCCGGTGAAGGCATAACCAGAACGGTCGATACCGCCGGAATTCAGGGCGGCGGAGCCAAAGGTGCGACGTTGCGTATAGAGCACGTCTTTCACTTCCTTGTAGAAAACGCCCGCCATCAGGTAACCCTGCGGCTCGACATACCATTCGAGATAGGCATCCACGCCATAGGCGCGCTCCGGCTTCACTGCCGGATTGCCGCCCGAAATGGTCTGGTTGGAATCGTTCACCACGACATTGGGACGAAGCTGGTCGTAATCGGCCCGGGCCGCGCCGCTGTTGAAGGACACGCGCAGCTTCTTGGTGTCGTCGATATTGTAGTTGATGTGCAGGCTCGGGAAGACCAGCGTATCGCTGGCTTTGGCTGTGACCTGGCTGGTGGCGGCGCCCACGGTGGCGTCCGCCGTGCCCTGATTCTCCACCTGCTCGACGCGCACGCCGCCGACGATTGAGCCCCAGTCCCATTTCATGGTGCCCATGAAAAAGCCGGCCAGAACCTGCTCGCGGACCTTGTAATTGTTGGCCGGAATTGGCGTCAAAGGGAAGTTGGCTTTCGCCGCCGCAATGGCATCACGCATCTGCAGCGTGTCGAAATACCGGAAGGTGTAACCCATCGGCACCTTGCCCTGGAACGCCTTGTCCAATGAGAAAGGTGTGTAGGTGGTGGGAATGCCGACCGTGGTGAACCGGGCAGCCGTGTTCAGAAGGATTTCCTTCTCATTGGCGACCTTGGTGCGGTTGTCGAACTGCATGCCGGCCTTGAAATTGGCGTCGCCCCCCAGGAAAGGCACATCCTTGGATACCACCAGCTTGGCGGTATAGGCGGTCGTGGTATCCACCGCATTCAGGTGCCGCAGTGACGATAGCGGCTTGGTGAATGTGTCGATCGCAAAGACCTGCGTGCCGGCCTGAAACCGGGTCGGACCGGAAAGCTGATTGGTGGTGAAGAGTTGCGGGACGCTGAACTGCGGATTGGTGAAGTTGTAGTTCACGGTCGGACGCAGGTCGCGGGTGGACGGACTGTCCCAGCGCGCTTCACCCACCACCGAGCGGTCATCCTTGGACTCGGTGAAGTTTCCCAGCCAGTTCAGGTGCCACCCGTCTGCAAAGTTGTGGTTGCCTTCCAGCGTGTTGGTGAAAACCGACTGACGGAAAGCGCGCAGGGTCGAGCGCTGGTTGATGTCAACGCCATAGAGCGTTCCAGTCAGCGGTGTATTGCCGATGCAGACATCGGCATAGCCGGTGGTCGTGGGCGTGGGGTTGACGGCGGTCGAGCAGGCGGCGGTGGAAGGCACCAGGTCCGCCTGCCGGTCATCGGCGTCGAAAATGTAGTTGTCGCGTGCTTCGTCATCCAGGAAGATCGAGTAGAGCGAGCGAAGCGAGACGTTGTGGTCGCTGCTGGGCGCCCAGTCCAGCCGCCCGGAGACCGAAGTGTTGCGGCGCATCAGCCGGTACAGCTTGTTCTCGAATTCACGTGCCCAGAAGCGGGTTTCAGAGCCGGGCCTTGTATCCTGGTCCACCCGCTCCCAGTCGATCTCGAAATTGTCGGTGATCATGTTGCGCTGGTAATAGCTGGCGGAGACCAAGGCGCCGATCACCCCGTTGCCGGCCGGGAAAACGTCGGAAACCACGGCGGACAATTCTGTCTGGCTGCGGCCGCCAAGGACGGCCGTGCCCGCGCCCGCCTTGCCGGTAAAGCGGAAGCCATCATAATCCAGCGCCGAGCGGGTGATGATATTGACGTTGCCCGATACGGTCTCACCCGGCATGTCTGGCGTTACCGCTTTTGACACCACGATCTGCGAAGCGATGGCGGAAGGAATGGTATCGAAGCGCGCGTCGCGCCCTTCCGGGCTCACCACATTGATGCCGTCGAACGACAAGGTTGTCCAGTAATTGGGGGCGCCGCGCAGGCTGATATAGCGCGCCTGGCCCTGATCGCGCTCGACGGCCAATCCCGGCAGTCGTCCAGCTGCCTGTGCAATATTCTGGTCGGGCAAACGGCCCACCGAATCCGCCGCTGCCACGGCTACCAATGAATCCGAATTCTTCTGCACGAACAGGGCAGCCGATTCAGACTCGGCGATGGGACGCGTGCCATTCACCACCACTGTTTCCACCTGCATGGCGGACTGCTGCGCCAGAGCGGGAGCGGCAGGAAGGATCGCAGCGCCCAACAGCATCAGGCCGCGCAGACGTTGCGCGCAGGAATAGGATGTCATGGAAATTACCCCGGTTTAATTCAGCTGGGGCGAGGCTTAGGAGAGGCGTATGTCGAAGAGATTGAAGTTTTGTGACAGAATGACTTCCTGCATGAGGCAAGAGGGCGCAGCTTCAAACATTGGGCGATCTGCTCAAAAATGGAGCGGGTGATGGGAATCGAACCCACGTATGCAGCTTGGGAAGCTGCCGTTCTACCATTGAACTACACCCGCGCCGGATGCGCGCTTTGTAACACAAGCCGCCGGAGTTTTCGCCCGGCCCCTCGCTTAAGCTCGGGGCGTTCGTCGCTCAAAACAGTCCGCTGGACTGTTTTGTCCGGCTATGCCGGACCGCTCCAAACCCATTGAACTACACCCGCGCCCGGCG
>Ga0114974_10000011_pt1 | contig 152504 bp, 149 predicted proteins | sample S_130206_EF_Meta_FD_87318 | JGI IMG/M metagenome (GOLD analysis project Ga0114974, IMG submission 87318) | Freshwater microbial communities from Lake Simoncouche, Canada to study carbon cycling - S_130206_EF_MetaG | ecosystem: Environmental > Aquatic > Freshwater > Lake | place: Lake...
ACAATGCCCGACAGCACCACCTCGCCGTCGGTGTCGATGTCGGTGCCGCCATGCCGGGCCAGGAAGCTCTTGTCGATCTTGACCGTATCCACCGGCAGGGTGCGGAACTCGCTCAAGGTGGAAGCGCCGGTCCCGAAATCGTCAATCGACAGTCCCGCGCCGGCGTCGCGGATGCGCGCCATGATCTGGGGCATCTTGGGATCGGAGGCGATGGCGCTTTCGGTGATCTCGAGATTGAGCGTGCCCGGGGCGATGCCACTGCCCGACAGGATGGTCTTGAGCAGCGCCTCGAAGCCGGAATCCTTGAGTTGGCGGCGGGAGAAATTCACACTGACAAACAAAGGCGGCTTGAGGGGGAAATAGCGCTGCCAGTGCGCCAGGTCAGTGGCGGCGCGCTCCAGCGCGAAACGGCCCAGCCCCACGATCATCCCGGTCTCTTCGGAATGGGCGATGAAGTCGCCGGGCGAGATCAGTCCCTTGATCGGATGCTGCCAGCGCAGGAGCGCCTCAAAGCCCGCAACGCTGCGGTCGCTGAGGCGGATGATGGGTTGGTAAAACACGTCGAGCTGGTCAGCGGCCAAAGCGTGACGCAATTCGCTTTCCAGCGCCACGCTGTCGCCGGGCGCCAGGGTCTCCAGGTCGGTGGAATAGACCCGGGCACAGGCCCCGCCCTGCCGCTTGGCGGAAATCAGCGCCAGCTCGGCATTCTTGATCAGGGCCAACGGGTCTTCGCTCTGCGCGCCCGTGGCCAGCCCGATGCTGCAGGGGGCAAAGACTTCGCGCCCTTCGACGCCGTAAGGCTTGCCACATATTTCCGCCAGGGCATTGCCGATGGGCTGCGGCGCGCGGCGCGGATTGGCGAACAGGAAGGCAAAGCTGTCACCGCCGGTGCGGAATATCTGCGCCGGCTCGCCCAGGCCGGTGAGCCGCTGCGCCACCTGCCGCAGAATGTCATCGGCGCCCCGGTCTCCCAGGCTGGCGTGAATGGCCTTGAAACGGTCGATGTCCAGCAGAGCAAACAGCGATTTGTCGAAGCCCGCGCCCAGCGCATCCAGCGCCTCCATCAGCGCCACGCGGTTGCCCAGCCCGGTCAGCGTATCGCGCGGCAAAGCGGCTTCGCGCTTGCGCGCGCTTTCCGCGGTCTGCGCAGCGAATTCGGCTTCCTTGCGCTGCGTGATGTCCGAGAGCAGGCCCAGGCAATCGGACGGTACCTGCTGTTCGCTGACGATGGTGGCGCGCAGCTCCAGCCAGCGATACGGCCCGCTGCCGCCGCGGGCGCGGAATTCCAGGCGGAAAGCCAGACCGGGGCGATGGCGGTATTCTTCCAGGGCGCGGCCATAGACCTCGCGGTCATCGGGATGAACATGGCCGATCCAGTCACCGTGACTGAGCGTGGTTTCGTGCACGCTCAGCCCGATCATCTGCGCGGCCTCAGGCGAAAGCGTCAGCAGGCCGGCGCGGAAATCCATGTCGAAGACGCCCTGATGCGCAGCCCCGATGGCCGCGCGCGCCAGGCTGTTGAGCGGCGCCATGTGATCAATGACGACTTCCGGCGACGGCGCCTGGGCCTCCAGCAGTTTGGCGGCATGCGAGCCGTGCAGGAAGGGCAGCACCGCGATTTCCTCGCTGGCGATCACCGCCAGCGCCAGCAGGATCGCGCCCGCGGCGGCAAAGCCGCCGGTCGCTGCCGGACCGGTGAGATTTTCGCCCAGACCGCCCACCGCCATCACGGCGGCGGCCAGCGCCACCAGCGCGAAGGCGGCGGCGCTGGGCGCGATCACCTGGGCCGCCTTGTGGCCGCGGCGTCCCGACAGGAACAGATAGGCGGCGATCGCGAGGCTGCCGATGACGATGGCGACATCGGTCAGAAACGTGGCCGCCGGCAATCCGACATAGGCCAGCGCGCCCATGGCTATCAGCCCATACACCGTGCGGTGGAAATGCTTTTCGTATTTGGGGAAGATGTCGCGAATGGGAATGATGGCATTGGCCAGCCGCGCCCCCGCTGCGAGCGCCAGCACCGTCAGGAAAGCCGACAGGCCATAAGGTCCGCCCCGGCCGGTGGCGAGACTGGCATCGAACATGCCGGTGCCCGACAGCCAGGCCAGCAGCAGCAAAAGCAAAGTGACGGAAACCCAGCGCGGCGCGGCATGGCCGATCAGCACCGCCAACCCACCGGTGATCAGGGCCGCGGCGGCGATCAGCGCACCCACCGCGGTGATGAAAATCGCCAGCTGGCGGTTGTGGGACGACAACGCCGGTTCAGTCCAGGCAGAAAGCGCGGGCGGCGTCGCCGCGGCCCCGACCCGGATCGCCAGCCGGACCGTCGAGACCGGCGGCACGATCACCCGCCAGGCGCGGCGGCCATAGGCCGATGCGGTTTCCACCACCGTGCCGGAATCCGAACCCGCCAGCGCCAGGATGGACGGCCGCATGGACTTGGGCAGCAGCGACAGGGCGCTGCGCGGCGGCTGGCCCGCCAGCAATACGCGGGTGGCGGGACGCACCGAGTCGTTGGTGACCTGGACGAAATACCAGCTGGACCCATCCGCTTCGGCGCTGCCGGGCGCGTGATCGGGCACCAGCGCCGGCTTGAGGTCCAGCACATTCTGGTTGCTGCCGAAATTGATGGTGACGGGGGGGGCCGGTTGAGGCTTGCCCGCCGGCTGCGCAAACCCGGATGCGGCAAGACCGCCCGCCGCCATCATGAGCGCGGCACAGAACACAGCGATGCGGCGAAGTTTCGTCATGCGTCTCTTATGGCGATTGGGTGCGCTGGCAGCGCGCTAACCTAGCTGCGCTTCTTCTTTCAACAAAGCAAATAGCAGGTGATCGGCCCACGCCCCGTTTATCAGCAGATAACGGCGCGCCAGCCCTTCCTGACGGAAGCCGACACGCGCAAGCAGTTTCCGGGATGCGTCATTCTCGGTCAGGCAGGCGGCTTCGATTCGGTGCAGGCCCAGGGTGCGGAAGACAAAAGGCAACAGCGCCCTGAGCGCATTGGTCATGTAGCCCTGGCGGGCGAATTTGGCCCCGATCCAGTAACCCAGGGTGCAGCACTGGGTGACACCGCGCCGGACATTGGAAATGGTGCAGCCGCCCACCAGCGCATTGTCGCTTTCGCGCAGCACAAAGAAGACATAGGCGGTGTCCTGCCGGGTTTGCTTCTGGTAGCGCTTGATGCGGCGGCGGAAGGCGCCGCGGGTCAGCTCGTCATCGGCCCAGACCGGCTCCCAGGGGGTGAGGAACTCGCGGCTCTCGGCGCGCAGCTTGGCCCAGATGGGGAAATCGGCGATTCGGGGATAACGCAGGTAAAGCCCTTGCCCGCGAATGACCGGTTGCTGGCCGCCGGGAAAGGTCAGGCCGCGCATGAAAGCCATAGGGCTGGTTTTTGCGAAGGCGGCTTTGACCATTATTCCGCCGCATCCGCCAAGATGCCGCCGAAGCGGCGCGCGAAGGTGGAATGGGTTTCCAGTTTCCTCACCGGCCCCAGCGCGGCGACAGTGGGCGCCGCGCCCTGCATCACCCTTGCGGCAAAGCGCTTGACGGTGGCGGCGTCTATCGCATCCAGCTGGGCGACGATTTCCGCCGCCGACTGGACCCGGCCCAGCGCGAACAACTGCCCGGCAATCTGTTCGGCGCGGGTGCCCGGACGCTCCATGCCCATCAGCAAGGAGACTTTCAGCTGCGCCCGGGCGCGGCTGACCTCGGCCTCGGTGAGATTGCCCGCAATCGCTTCCATCTCGCCGGCAATGACGGCGGAGATTTCACCGGCTTCCTTCTCGCCGGTGCCGGCATAGACGCCCAGGAATCCGGAATCCTGAAAGCCGTTGGAGAAGGCGTAGATGGAATAGCAAAGGCCACGCTTCTCGCGCGCTTCCTGGAACAGGCGCGAAGAGGTGCCGCCGCCCAGCGCGGTGGCATAGATCTGGGCGATAAAATAATCCGGATCGGAATTGGAGACGCCGGCAAAGGCATAGGCGACATGGGCCTGCTCCAGGTCCTGGACCTCGCGATAGTCGCCCCCGGCATATTGGGACGGGGCACAGGCCGAAACACTGCCTCGGTTCAGGCCGGCGCATTTTTCTTCCGCCAGCTTGACGATCTCGTCATGGCTGACCGCGCCCGAGGCGATCAGGGTCATGCTGCCGGTGCGGTATTGGGACGCCATATAGTCCCGGAGCATGGGGCGGTCGAAAGCGGTGACGGTTTTTTCCTCGCCCAGGATGGACCAGCCCAGCGGCTGGCCCGGAAAGATCGCCGCCTGCAGATGGTCGAACACGATATCGTCGGGCGTGTCGCGCACTTGCCCCAGTTCCTGCAGCACCACCTGGCGCTCGCGCTCCAGTTCGGACTGTTCGAAGGTCGGGTTGGTGAGAATGTCGCCGATCATGTCCAGCGCCAGTGGCACATCTTCCTTCAGAACGCGGGCATGGAAAGCAGTCTGCTCGCGGCTGGTATAGGCGTTGAGCACGCCGCCGACCGCTTCGATCTCCTCGGCGATGGCCCGGGCCGAGCGCGTGGTGGTGCCCTTGAACGCCATATGTTCAAGCATGTGGGAGACGCCCATTTGCGCGGGCGCCTCGTTGCGGCTGCCCGTGTCCACCCAGATGCCCAAGGCGGCGCTTTCGATCCCCGGCATGGGATCGCTGACAACTGTCAAGCCATTGGAAAGTTTGGATATTTCCAGGGTCATGACCCCAGTCTAGAAGAGATGAATTGCTTTATCAAAGCGGGGTCATTGGCCAGGACCTCCAGCTTTTCCGGCAGGTCTTTCATGCCTGCCAGCCGCTTGGGCTCGGGCGGCGCTGATCCGATGGCCTGGGTCACGGCATCGGGGAATTTGGCGGGATGGGCGGTGGACAGCACCACCACCGGGGACGGCGCCTTGCCCATCTTGCGCATGGCGGCGACACCCACGGCGGTGTGCGGATCGATGATGCGGCCGGTCTGCTTGTGCACGGCGGCAATGGCGGCGCGGGTCTCAAGGTCGTCGCTGGCGAAGGCGCTGTAGCGGGCGCGCAAATTCTCCAGCACGGCGGGCGGCAGGGCCAGCTTGCGGCTGCGGGAAAAATCGCTCATGGCGGCGGCGGTCCAGTCGGCATCCCGGCCGGCCGCTTCGAACAAGGCGCGCTCGAAGTTCGACGCCACCTGAATGTCCATGGACGGGCTGAGGGTGGCATGCGACGCGCCCGACTCATACACGCCGTCATTCAGGGTGCGGGCCAGGATATCGTTGGCATTGGTGGCGATCACCAGCCGGCCAACATCCAGTCCCATGCGGCTGGCGGCTTCGCCGGCGAAAATGTCGCCGAAATTTCCGGTGGGCACCACAAAGGTGACGGGTTTTCCCAAGGCCGCTGTGGCGGTGAAGTAATAGACGCATTGCGCGGCGATGCGGGCGAAGTTGATGGAATTGACCGCCGTCAGGCTTATCGCGTCGGCAAAGGCGGTATCCGCGAACAGCATCTTCACGATGCCTTGCGCGTCGTCGAAACTGCCTTCCAGTGCGATGTTGTGCACATTGGCGTGGGCGCTGGTCGTCATCTGCAACCGTTGCACATCGCTGACGCGTCCGCGTGGATGCATCACAAAGACATCGATGTTGGCCAGCCCGCCCAGGGCGGCAATCGCCGCCGATCCGGTATCGCCGGAGGTGGCGGCGACGATGGTGGCGCGGCCGCCGCGCTTGGCCAGGGCGCGGCTGAACAGCTGCCCCAGCACCTGCAGGGCGATGTCCTTGAAGGCCAGGGTCGGGCCATGGAACAGCTCGAGCAGATATTGGCCATCGCCGATCTCGACCAGCGGCGCGATGTCGGGCGCATCGAAATCGGCATAGGCGGCGGCAATGGCATCGCGCAGTTCGGCGTCGCTGAACGAGCCGGCGGTAAAGCGCGACAGGATCGCGAAGGCGACGTCCTGGTAGCGCTGGCCCTTGAAGGCGGCGATTTCGGACGGTGAGAATTGCGGCCAGCTCCGCGGCAGATAGAGGCCGCCGTCAGGCGCAAGGCCCGCCAGCAGGACGTCGGAGAAGGAGGTCTGGGGCGCCTGCCCACGGGTGGAAATAAACTGCATGGCAGCGGCGGTTATAGGGCGGGAATCCGCCTCAAACCACCTATTTGAGAGCGACCCGGCCCCTCGAAATATGGAAGGCCAGCCAGATGCATAGCAGGGCCAACGCCAGCCCGAACCAGGTGATGGCATAGCCCAGATGCTGGTTGCGGAAGCTGACCACCGTCTGCCCGCCCCGGGGCCAGCCGCCGGGATTCGGTGTGGCATCGGCCTCGATCACCACCGGCGCGGCAAGGGGCAGTTTGTCTGCGGCGGCGATGCCGGCCAGGTCGCGGGCATACCAGATGCGACTGTGAAGATCGGGCGGCGGGGTGAAGCTGCCGGGCGGATCCGGATGGCGCCACACGCCCGTCACCTGCGTCAGGCCCTTGATGTTCCCCGCCGCGCGGCTGGCGGGGGCGAGCTTTTCCTTCGGCACTGCGCCACGGTCCACCATCAGCACCCTGCCGTCCTCGGTGCGAAACGGCGTCAGCACATGATAGACGGCGGCGCTGCCGGCGGTGGCGAAGGCATAGGCTTCCTTCGCGTGATCGAAGGCCCCTTGCAGGGTCACGCGATGATACTGGGCCTGATCCTGTCGCATCGCCAGCAGCGTATCCAGCGTCAAGGGCGGCGCGGCCATGTTGGCTTCGACCTGCGCGATCAGCGCCAGCTTCCATTGCAGCCGCTCGAGTTGCCAGAAGCCCAGGCCGCACAGAATGGCGAACAAGATCACCGTGGCGATAGTGAAGCCAGGATAAGGCCGAAACCTCATTCGGCCCGCCCCTCGCCTGCCCGATGCTTGTACTGCAGCACCAACAGCGCCGATTTGGACAGGCGCAGGAAGATTGCTGTCAGAAGACAGATCAAGGGAATCCACAGCACGGCATGGACCCATAGGGGCGGCAGGAAGGTGAATTCGACATACAGCGCCAGCCCGCAGACAATGGCGCCGACGATCAGGATGCCGAACACCGCCGGGCCATCGCCGGCATCGAACATGGCGTAATCCAGCGCGCAGGCGGGGCACTGCTTCTTCAGCGCGATATAGCCATCAAACAACGGCCCCTGCCCGCAACGCGGACAGAGGCCTAGGAAGATAGCCTTTGCGGTATTGGGCGGGGTCAGTGCGTGACCGGGCCCGCACCCCAGACATAGATGCAGGCAAAGAGGAACAGCCACACCACGTCCACGAAGTGCCAGTACCAGGCGGCCGCTTCGAAGCCGAAATGGCGGGTCGGGGTGAAATGGCCGGCCATGGCGCGGAAGAGGCAGATGACCAGAAAGATGGTGCCGACGATGACGTGGAAACCGTGAAAACCGGTGGCCATGAAGAAGGTCGAACCATAGATGGCGCCCATATTGCCCGCGCCGCTGGTCAGCGCCATGTGGCTGGCCTCGGTGAAGGGCTGCAGCGCCAGGCCGCCATTGAAGCCGAAGGTGAAGGGCGCATGCATGTATTCATAGGCCTGCACGGCGGAGAAGCAGAGGCCCAGGATCACGGTCAGAAGCAGGCCCTGCACCGCACCCTTCTTGTCGCCGGTCTGGATGGCATGATGCGCCCAGGTCACCGTGGTGCCCGAGGTCAGCAGCAGCAGCGTGTTCAGCAGCGGCAGGTGCCAGGGGTCCAGGGTAACGATGCCGGCAGGCGGCCAGGTCATGACGGACACGTCGGCATGGAAGATCGCGGCATTGAAATAGGCCCAGAACCAGGCGACGAAGAACATCACTTCCGAGGCGATGAACAGCAGCATGCCGTAGCGCAGATGCAGCTTCACAACCGGAGTGTGATTGCCCAGCACGACGGATTCCTTGATCACGTCGCGCCACCAGCCGGCCATGGTGTAGAGCACGATGGCCAGGCCGACGAAGAATATCCACGGCGTGCCGTTCACCGGCAGGCCCCAGAAGCCCGTGTAATCCTTGTGCATCCAGAAGACGGCGCCCACCATCATGACAAAGGCGCCGATCGAACCGACCACGGGCCAGGGGCTGGGATCGACCAGATGATAGTCGTGCTTCACATCGCTGCTCATGATCAAAGCCCCTTTATTGGCCGGAATGCTCGTGCCACTGCACGATAGACATCAGAAAAAACAACACGGCTACCGCAGCCAGCATCAGCGCCAGGGCGATATGGCGTTTGCGGCGTTCCTTGGCCCATCGCTCTTCGTCCTTCATAGCGCCAAGGCCGGAAGCCCGATCAGCTTCTCGGCGATCAGCGTGGCGAACAGGGCGGTCAGATACAGCAGCGAGACGCCGAACAGACGATGGGCGGCAGGCTCCCTGGTTTCATCCGTTTCGCGGTAAACCGCGACGGCTTCCCACAGGAACCACAGTCCGATGCTGGCGGAAGCGGCCAGATACAGCGCCCCGCCAAAGCCCAGCGCGGCCGGAGCCACGCCCAGCGGCACCAGCACCAGCGTGTAGAGCAGTATCTGCAAACGGGTGTGCGGCTTGCCCTTGACCACCGGCAGCATCGGCACCCCGGCGCGGGCATAGTCTTGCGACCGCCACAGCGACAGCGCCCAGAAATGCGGCGGCGTCCACATGAAGATGATCGCCACCAGCAGCAGCGGCGCGAGGCTCAGGTCACCGGTCACCGCGGCCCAGCCGATGGCGGGCGGCAGCGCGCCGGACAAGCCGCCGATCACGATGTTCTGCGGCGTGCGGCGCTTGAGCCAGAGCGTATAGACCACGACATAGAAAAAGACGGTGAAGGCCAGGAGCCCGGCCGCCATGAAGTTGACGAACAGCCCCATGGTGGCGACCGCGCCGATGGACAGCGCCCAGCCGAAGGCCAGCGCATCCTCCCGCGCCACATGCCCCATGGGAATGGGACGCCCGGCGGTGCGGGTCATCAAGCCGTCGATATCGCTGTCATAGGCCATGTTGAGACAGCCGCTCGCCCCCGCCGCAACCGCAATGCAGAGCAAGGCGGTGAAGGCGGTGAGCGGATGCAGATGCCCAGGCGCAGCCACGATGCCGGCCAGCCCCGTGAACACCACCAGCGACATCACGCGCGGCTTCAGCAGCGCGAGAAAATCGCCGACGGTGGTGACACGCGGATAGGTCAGCGAAAGCGACATTACTTGATCCGCGGCAGCTCGTTGAACTGGTGGAAGGGCGGAGGCGACGGCAGGGTCCATTCCAGGGTTGTGGCGCCCACGCCCCAGGGATTGTCGCCCGCCTTGCGCTTCTTCATGAAGGCTTCCGCGCACATGATCAGGAAGACGATCACGCCGAAGCCGGCAATGAAGGCGCCGATCGAGGCGACGTAGTTCCAGCCGGCAAAGGCATCCGGATAGTCAACATAGCGGCGCGGCATGCCCTGCAATCCCAGGAAGTGCATCGGGAAGAAGGCCAGATTGACGCCGACGAAGGTAATCCAGAAGTGCAGCTTGCCCAGGAACTCGCTGTACATGTAGCCGGTGAATTTCGGGAACCAGAAATAGAAGCCCGAGAAGATGGCGAACACCGCGCCCAGGCTCAGCACGTAATGGAAGTGGGCCACCACGTAATAGGTGTCCTGCAGCACGACGTCGACGCCGGCATTGGCCAGCACCACGCCGGTGACACCGCCGACGGTGAACAGGAAGACGAAGCCGATCGCCCACAGCATCGGGGTTTTGAACTCGATCGAACCGCCCCACATGGTCGCGATCCAGCTGAACACCTTGATGCCGGTGGGCACCGCGATGACCATGGTCGCGAACACGAAATAGGCCTTGGTGTCGACGGAGAGGCCCACCGTGTACATGTGGTGCGCCCAGACCAGGAAACCGATGAAGCCGATCGCCACCATCGCATAGGCCATGCCGAGGTAGCCGAAGATCGGGCGCTTGGAGAAGCAGCCGATGATGTGGCTGATCATGCCGAAGCCCGGAAGGATCAGGATGTAGACTTCCGGATGCCCGAAGAACCAGAACAGATGCTGGTAGAGGATCGGATCGCCGCCACCCGCCGGATTGAAGAAGGAGGTGTGGAAGTTGCGATCGGTGAGCAGCATGGTGATGGCGCCCGCCAGAACCGGCAGCGACAGCAGCAGCAGGAACACGGTCACCAGGATCGACCACACGAACAGCGGCATCTTGTGCAGGGTCATCCCCGGCGCGCGCATGTTGAAGATGGTGGTGATGAAGTTGATGGCGCCCAGGATCGAGGAAGCGCCCGCGATGTGCAGCGAGAAGATCGCCAGGTCCATCGCCGGACCGGGCGAGCCATAGGTCGAAAGCGGCGCATAGACGGTCCAGCCGCCGCCGACGCCCATGCCGCCGGAATCGCCTTCCACGAACATACTCAGCACCAGCAGCGCGAAGCTGAAGGGCAGCAGCCAGAAGGAGATGTTGTTCATGCGCGGGAAGGCCATGTCCGGCGCGCCGATCATCAGCGGCACCAGCCAGTTGCCGAAGCCGCCGATCATGGCGGGCATGATCATGAAGAACACCATGATCAGACCGTGGCCGGTGACGAACACGTTGAAGGCATGCGGCTCGTGGAAAATCTGCAGGCCGGGGAACATCAGCTCGGCGCGCATCATCATCGAGAAGAAGCCGCCGATCACGCCGGCCACCACCGCGAAGATAAGGTACATCGACCCGATGTCCTTGTGGTTGGTGGAATAGACGTAGCGGCGCCAGCCGGTGGGATGGTGGGCGTGTTCGCCGTGATGGTCGTCTTTGTGGGCGTCGAATGTGGTGGTCATGGCGTTATTTCCTATTTCGACGCGACGCGGGTGGCGTCGTTCTCAAGCGCGGCAAACTCGGCTTTGGACTTGGCCAGCCAGGCTGCATATTCGGCATCGGTCACGACATGCACCTCGATCGGCATGTAGGCGTGACGGGCGCCGCACAGTTCCGAGCACTGGCCATAGAACACGCCGGTCCTGGTGGCCTTGAACCAGGTCTTGTTCAGACGGCCAGGCACGGCGTCCATCTTCACGCCCATTTCCGGCAGCGCGAAGGAATGGATGACGTCGGCGCCCGAGGTCTCGACCTCGATAACCTTGTTGACCGGCACATAGATGGCGTTGTCCACGGCGAACAGGCGCGGCTTGCCCTGCGCCTTGGCATCGGCATCGGAGAGACCCAGGCTGTCGAAGGTGAAGCCGGCGGCGGAACCGGGATACTCATAGGACCAGAACCACTGCTTGCCGATCGCCTTGATCTGCACGTCGGGGGTGGGACGGGTTTCCTGGAAATAGAGCAGGCGGAAGGACGGCACCGCGATGAACACCAGGATGATGACCGGGATCAGGGTCCAGGCGACTTCCAGCAAGGTGTTGTGGTGGACCTTGGACGGCACGGGGTTGGCGCCAGCGCGATACTTGATGACGATCCAGACCAGCAGGGCCAGGACGAAGATGCAGACCGCGACGATGATCCAGAGCAGGAGGGTATGGAAATCCTCGATCTGCTCCATCACCGGCGAGGCCGGGGCCTGGAAACTGGTCCCCCATTCCACGGGCAAAGCCGCGGCTGGAATTGCCGCAAAGGCCATGAGAGCAGCGACTGCCGCGCCAATGCCGGATTTCCGCAAAAACATGATGCGACCTCGCAAATGCCGGACGGTGGAATTCCCCGTCCCTTTTTCAGATTCTTGGCGGGGATTTAGAGGGGTTAAGCCCTTAAAGTCATTGCGACCTTATGGCACGCCGGGTCTGGCGGCCAAGAGGAGGCGACGCCGGGCCGCCGATGGAACCCAGCCTAGCCTTGTCCTGCGGCCCCAATCACCCGATATCTAGGGTCCAAACCGCGATTTCGCGGGTCTTTTTGCCGCGCAGCATTTCTTCGGAGACCGCCATGGCCGACCACGATCTTTTCTTCAGCCGCACCGGAATGGACCGGGGGCGGGTCCAGCAGACTGTGGATCAGGCGCTGAAGGGGTCCGACGACGGCGAATTGTACCTGGAATACAGCCAGTCCGAATCATTCGCCTTCGACGACGGCCGGCTGAAAGCCGCCACCTTCGACACCAGCCAGGGCTTCGGCCTCAGGGCGGTGGCGGGGGAAGCCACCGGCTATGCCCATGCCAGCGAAATTTCGGAGGACGCCATTGCGCGTGCCGCCGGCACGGTGCGCGCCGTCAGCCACGGCTATTCCGGGACGGCCGCCGCCGCGCCGCCCCGCAGCAACCTCAAGCTCTATACCGACATCGATCCCCTGGAGACGGCGGGCTTTGAAAAGAAAGTGAAGCTGCTGGAAGAGATGAATGCCTATGCCCGCAGTGCGGACAGCCGGGTGCGCCAGGTTTCCGCCTCGCTGTCGGGGGAATGGCAGCGCATCGAGATCATCCGCGCCGGCGGCGAGCATTATTCCGATATCCGCCCCCTCGTCCGTCTGAACGTGTCGGTGGTGGTGGAGGAAAATGGCCGCCAGGAATCCGGCAGCTTCGGCGGCGGCGGCCGCAGCGGCTATGAGACCTATGTCGATCCGGCCTACTGGCAGGGCGCCATCGACGAAGCCCTGCGCCAGGCGCTGGTCAACCTCACCTCGATTCCCGCTCCCGCCGGCGAGATGACGGTGGTGCTGGGACCGGGCTGGCCCGGCATCCTGCTGCACGAAGCCATCGGCCACGGCCTGGAAGGCGATTTCAATCGCAAGAAGACAAGTGCCTTTGCCGGTTTGCTGGGTGAGCGCGTCGCCGCCCCCGGCGTGACGGTGGTGGATGACGGCACCATCGACGGACGGCGCGGTTCGCTCTCCATCGACGATGAAGGCACGCCCACCAAGCGCACGGTGCTGATCGAGGACGGAATCCTGAAAGGCTATATGCAGGACCGGCAGAATGCCCGGCTGATGGGCGTAGCCGCCACCGGCAATGGCCGCCGCCAATCCTATGCCGCCCCCGTGATGCCGCGCATGACCAACACCTACATGCTGGGCGGCGACAAGGACCCGGCGGAAATCCTCTCCAGCGTGAAGAAAGGCATCTACGCCACCAATTTCGGCGGCGGCCAGGTCGACATCACCAACGGCAAGTTCGTCTTCAGCTGCACCGAGGCCTACATCATCGAGGACGGCAAGCTGGGCCACGCCATCAAGGGCGCAACCCTGATCGGCTCCGGCCCGGAGTCGCTGACCCGCGTTTCCATGATCGGCAACGATATGAAGCTGGATACCGGCGTCGGCACCTGCGGCAAGAACGGCCAGAGCGTACCGGTGGGCGTCGGCCAGCCGACCTTGCGGCTGGACGGGCTGACGGTGGGCGGCACGGCGCAAGCCGCGTAATGCTGATCTTCAAGATCGTAGAGCGCGCGCAATGGGAAGCGCAAAGCGGGGATTATCACGGCTCGGCGCATGACCGCGCCGACGGCTTCCTGCATTTCTCCACCGCTTCGCAGCTGGCGGAGACCCTGCGGCTTTATTATGCCGGCCAAGACGATCTGATGCTGGTGGCGGTGGATGCCGGGGCGCTGGGTTCGGCGCTGAAATGGGAACGCTCGGAATCCCGGGGCGAGGATTTTCCGCATCTTTACGGCGCGCTGAGCTGTGACGCGATGAAGTGGGCGCGGCCTATCGTCAACGACGGTGACGGCTTCATACTGCCCAAACTGACTTAATTGTCATTCCCGGCCGAGCGCCGCATCAGCGGCGCGAGGGGAAGGGAATCCAGGTCGGAAGACCAAAATGGTGACAACACCCGGGTCCCCTTCCCTCGCATTCGCTATTGCTCATGCTCGCCGGGGATGACGCGCTTTCAGCGCGTCACCTGATATGTCCGGCTGAAGCCGTTGCGCATGTTGGTCACGGTGATACGGCCTGACTTCCACACCTCGGCCATGATGGCATGGCCCATGTCGGGCGGCGCTTCCCAGGGTTTGCTCGCCACGGCATCGATCTCCGCCTGGGGCGGGTTAAGATTGGCGATCAAGTTCTTGTCGCCGCTGAGTTCGGGGAACTTGTAGGACTCGTGCAGCCGCCAGAAGCCTTGCAGGCTTTCCTGCCCCGTCACGATCTTGATGGCTTCCGGATCGCCGCCCTTCTTGCCGCCATTACCCATGATCGCCACGTCCGGCATCATGGCGGCGACATGCGCCGGATTGTTCGACACCTTGGCCGAGCCATGCTGGGTCACCAGCAGCATGTTGACCTTGCCCAGCTTGTCGATGGGACAGGCCAGCACATATTCCATGTCCCAGCTGAGATCGCCGAACTGCGCGATGGTGACATTGCCGTAGCGCAGCAGCGACGCCACCGAGCGGGTGTTTTCGTTGACATTGTCGTCAATGCCGATGGAAAGACCGGTGCAGTTCAGATTGACCGCGCCCCCGCCCGGCAAAGGCTTTTCGATCGCCACGCCGTCGCTGGCGACGATGGTATTGGTCAGCGAACCGATGCGGATGACGTCGCCCGGCTTGGCGATGATGCGCTTGCTGCCTTTTATCGCTTCCAGATAGAGCGGGTACTGGCCCGCCGGCATGTTGATCACCCGCTCTGGCGGCGTGCCGGGGCGCAGCGCGTCCTGATTGGCGCCATGATCGATGAAGGTTCCGACCGGAATCTTCTTCACCAGCGACGAGGTGCCGCCGGAATGGTCGTCGTGGTAATGCGTCACCAGCACGTAATCGAGCTTCTTGATGCCCAGCTTTTTCGCCGCCGCCGCGATGCGGTCGGCGGATTCCTTCGAGCCGTCGGGCGACGGCATCTGGCCTGAGCCCGCCGGCCAGCCGGTATCGATCAGAAGCGACTGGCCTTCGGGCGTCAGGAACAGGGTGGCGGCGCCGCCCTCGACATCCAGCACGACGATCTTGAGCGGCTTTTCCTGGGCCGCGGCGGGCGCGGCCAGCAGGACCGCACCGATCAGCGCATGGCGAAAGCGTTTCACGCTACTTTTCACTGGGCCTGATAGCTCTTGTTGTAACCGTTGCGCTCGTTGATCACGGTGATCTTGCCGCCCTTTTCGATGCGCAGCCGCAAGGCCCAGAACTTGTCCCTGGTCTGGTCGGCATCGGGGTTGGCGATCAATTGCAGATCGCCGTTCACATCCGGGTTGGGCGTGGAATAGTGCAGCTTCCACAGGTCCTGGTGGCGCGGCGAGCTCTGAATGGTCTTGACCCGCGCCGGATCGGCGCCCTTGCGCGCGCCATTGCCCATGATGGTGACGATGGGCGCCAGCGCGTTCACCGCGGCCGGGCTGCCCGACAGGCCGGTGCCGTGATGGGTGGAAAGATAGACATCCACTTTGCCGACCTTGTCGACGGGACAGAACAGGTCTTTCTCGCGGTCCCAGGTCAGGTCGCCAAAGGCGGCGATTTTCACCTTGCCATAGGTGATGACGACGCTGGTGGAGCGGGCATTCTCCTCGCCGCCATTGCCCGCCATGCCTTCCATGCCGGCACAGGACGGATTGTCCTCGCCCGCACCCGGCAGCGGCTTGTCCAGCGGCTTTCCGTCGGCCATCACCACGGTGACGGTCATGCCGCCGATGCGAAATTTGTCACCGGCCTTGGCGACGATGTGGCGCTTGTTTCCGATCAGCGCGATGTAGCGGTTGTAGCCCGCCGCGGTGGAATTGGGCGGCGGATTCTTCAGGTCGATCTGCGGCGAGCCGGGCTGGGTGGAAGCAGTGGTCTCGCGGTTCTCGCCATGATCGATAAAGGTATCAATCGGCATCCGCGCCAGGAGGCCTTCCAGCCCGCCGATATGGTCGCCGTGATAATGGGTGGTCAGCAGATAGTCGATCTTCTTGACTCCCAGCGCCCGGGCCGCCGCTTCGATGCGCGCCGAACTGGGCGTGTTGCCGGTGACCTTGCTGACTTCGGGATTGCCGGTGTCGATCAGCAGGGATTTTCCATCCGGGGTGACGAACAGCGTGCCACCGCCGCCTTCCACATCGATGGACACCATCTGCAGGGCGTCGTCCTTCGCCAGCGCGGGCCCCGCCGCGACAACAAGGGCGGCAAGAGAAACAGTTTTCACGACAGTGCGCAGCATGACGGATCCCCGAATTATTTTCCCAAGACTAGAGCTTTTGCGCGAGCCCGGCTAGGCTCGCGCCATGATCCCCATCACCGGAAAAGCACACGACCTGGGCGACGGTTTTTTTGTTACCCGCCTGTTGCCGCAAATTGCGCGGCGCAGCATCGGCCCCTTCGTGTTCTTCGATTATTTCGGGCCGGTGGATTTTCCGCCCGGCAAGGGCATCGACGTGCGGCCCCATCCCCATATCGGGCTGGCCACGGTCACCTATCTGTTCGACGGCTCGCAGATGCATCGCGACACACTGGGGTCGGTGCAGGAAATAAAGCCGGGCGACGTCAACTGGATGACGGCGGGCCGCGGCATCGCCCATTCCGAACGCACGGGCGATGATGTGCGCGCGGCGGGCCACCGCATGCACGGCATTCAAAGCTGGATCGGCCTGCCGAGGGGCGACGAGGAAGCGCCGCCGCACTTCCAGCATTTCGGGGTCGATGACCTTCCCGAACGCGAAGACAAGGGCGTCACCTTGCGGATGATTGCCGGCCAAGGCTTCGGATTGAAATCGCCGGTGAAAGTATTTTCACCCATCTTCTATGCCGATGCGCGCTTTGAAGCCGGCGGCGCCCTGCACTATCCCGCCGAGCATGAAGAACGCGCCCTGCTGATCATCGAGGGCGAACTGCATATCGGCAAGAACGAGATGGAGACCCACGGTCCCGGCGCCATGCTGGCGCTGGAGCCGGGTGAGGACGTCACCCTCTATGCCGATGCGCCGGCGCGGGTGATGCTGCTGGGCGGCGCGGCGCTGGACGGACCGCGCCACATCTGGTGGAATTTCGTCTCGTCGTCGAAAGACCGCATCGAGCGCGCCAAGCAGGAATGGAAGGACGGCACGTTCGGCACCATTCCCGGCGACGACAAGGAATTCATCCCTTTGCCAGAACCCAAGTAAGAAGAAATGGAAACGCCATGAAGTTCAACCGCCTGGGCCGGACAGGCCTGTATGTCTCCGAATTGTGCATGGGCACCTGGGGCTTTTCGGGCCGCAATTATTTCGGCGGCGCCATCGGCACCCTCAGCCAGAAAGACGCCACGAAATTCATCGGACGGGCACTGGAGGCACGGATTAATTTCATCGACACCGCCAATGTCTATTCCTATGGCGATTCCGAACTGATGACCGGCCAGGCGCTGAAGGACCTGGGCGTCAAGCGCAGCGATGTGGTGCTGGCCACCAAGGTATTCGGCCGCATGGCACCGGGTCCCAACGACATGGGCGCATCGCGCGGTCACATCATGGACAGCGTTGCTGCGAGCCTGGAGCGGCTGCAGACCGACCACATCGACCTGTACCAGATCCATCACTCCGATCCGGTCACGCCGCTGGATGAGACCATGCGCGCCCTGGACGATCTCGTGCGCCAGGGCATGGTCCGCTATGTCGGCGTTTCCAACTGGGAAGCCTGGAAGATCATGAAGGCCAATGGCATTGCCGAACAGCGCGGCTTGACGCGCATCGAAACCAACCAGGTCTATTATTCCATTGCGGGGCGCGACATCGAGCAGGAGATGGTGCCGCTGATGCAGGACCAGACCGTCGGCTGCCTGGTGTGGAGCCCGCTGGCCGGCGGTTACATGGCGGGCAAATACACGCCGGATGGCGACACCAAGCCAGAGCCGGGCCGCCGCGCCAATTTCGACTTTCCGCCCATCGACAAGGACAAGGCCGACAGGACCGTCCTCGTCATGCGCGAGATCGCCAAGAAGCACGGCGTCTCGGTCGCCTGCGTCGGACTGACCTGGGTGCGGCAGAAGCCTTTCATCACTTCCACCATCATCGGGGCGACGACGCTGGAACAGCTGAACGACAATCTGGCGTCGGTCGATTTCACCCTGTCGTCGGAAGAAATGGCGCGGCTGGACGAGATCAGCGCCGACCGCCAGAACTATCCTTACTGGATGATCAGCCGCAACAACGCCACCCGCATCCCCACCGGCGAACCGGTTCCGATGGGCGGCATCGTTCCGCCGCCGCGGAAGACCTAAAGGAAATTATACTCGGTGAAGAGCGGCGTCAGGTCCTTGTTCCAGACGCCATGGTAGTTCTTCAGCATCTCTTCCGAGCGCGTGTAGCCGCGGTTCACCAGCTCGCGCACCGGGTTGAGGAAACCGTCCTCGCTCATGCCGCCGCCATCCAGCTGCGCGCGGCGCTTGAGACCGGCGGCGGAAATTTCCAGGATGCGGTGGGACAGTTCATGCACCGTCGCCTTGCGGAACGGCGTCTTGAAGCCCTGCTTGCCGACGCCATCGCGCATCGCCTGGCGCTCTTCCGCCGTCCAGTCCTTGACCAGATCCCAGGCCGCATCCAGCGCCACATCGTCATACAGAAGACCGACCCAAAGCGCCGGCATGCCGCAGATGCGCCGCCACAAGCCGCCGTCGGTGCCACGCATCTCCAGGAAACTTTTCAGCCGCACTTCCGGGAAGATGGTGGTGAGGTGGTCGGCCCAGTCGCTCATCATCGGCGTCAGACGCGCGACCTCCGGGATTTCGCGGGCCAGGAACTTGCGGAAGCTCTTGCCCGCCATGTCGATGTATTTGCCGTCGCGGTAGAGGAAGTACATCGGCACATCGAGGGCGTAATCGACATAGCGTTCGAACGACATGCCGTCTTCGAACACCCAAGGCAGCATGCCCGAACGCGCATTGTCGACATCGGTCCAGACCTGGGCCCGGTATGACAGAAAGCCGCTGGGCCGCCCTTCACGGAAGGGCGAGTTGGCGAACAGGGCGGTAGTGACCGGCTGAAGCGCCAGACCGACACGGAATTTCTTCACCATGTCGGCTTCGGATTCGAAATCCAGGTTCACCTGCACGGTGCAGGTGCGGAACATCATGTCCAGGCCATAGCCGCCGACCTTGGGCATATACTCCCGCATGATCTTGTAGCGGCCCTTGGGCATCACCGGTGTTTCCGCCAGGGTCCAGTTGGGCGCGAAGCCGAAGCCCAGTACGCCGACGCCGATCTCGCCGGCGACTTCGCGGGTCTGATCCAGATGCGTGTTCACCTCGGCGCAGGTCTCGTGAATGCTTTTCACCGCCGCGCCGGACAGTTCGAACTGCCCGCCCGGCTCCAGGCTCAGCGAGGCGCCGTTCTGGATCAGGCCAATGATGTGCTCGCCCTCGCGCACCGGCTCCCAGCCGAAGCGCTGCATGCCCTCCAGCAGCTGGCGGATGCCGGGCTTGCCCTCATAGGCGACGGGCTTGTGGGTCTTGAGGTCGTAGACAAATTTTTCGTGCTCGGTGCCGATACGCCAGTCGGCCTTGGGCCGGCACCCCTTGGAGAGGTGACGAACAAGGTCGTCGCGGCTTTGAATTTCGCCGCTGGCGGATTGCGGAATGGACATGAAAAGGACCCTCGCACAGGTACTTAAGTGCGGGCCCTCGCCTCCGCAAGGCAGCTTTATTTTTGTATTGACTTAATTAATGTATCACGCAATCAATAGCGCATGACCGCACGCGCCGCGACCTCGTTATCCGCTCTGGCCGATCCCACCCGTCAGCGCATTGTCGAAATGCTGGCCTCGGGCGCGCTGTCGTCAGGAGAAATCGCCGGCCGGTTTGCATTGTCGCCACCCGCCATCTCCCAGCACCTCAAAACCCTGAAGACCGCCAAGCTGGTGACCGTCCGGGTTGACGCCCAGAAGCGCATCTATGCGCTCAACCCGGAAGGCGTGGCGGAAATCGGCGCCTGGGTCGACCGCATCCGCGCCTTCTGGAATCCGCGCCTCGATGCACTGGAAGCAGCCATGAAAAAGGATTCAAAATGAAAGAGGAATTCGGCATTCGCGTGGACGACACCACGGTGCGGTTCGAGCGGCTGCTGCCCGGCCCCATCGAAAAGGTCTGGGCCTATCTGGTCGACAGCGACAAGCGCGCCGAATGGTTCACCAGCGGCGCCATGCCCGCCAAGCCCGGCGAAAGTTTCGAGATGACGTTCCATCATGCGGATTATTCGCCGCACAAATCCCCGCCGCCGCCCGGCTATGAGAATGTCGACCGCGAACCGCAGAAAATGACCAGCACGCTTTTGGCGCTGGAGCCGCCGCATCGCCTCGCCTTCACATTCGGCAAACCGATCGCGGACAACCAATATACCGAAGTCGATATCCGCCTGACGCCGCAACCAGACGGCAAGATCAAGCTGACCCTGACCCATTCCAAGCTGCCCGACCGCAAATATGCGCTCAATATCTCCGGCGGCTGGCACAGCCATCTGGCGATGCTGCAACACAAGGCCGAAGGCAAGGTGCCGCCCTCCATCTGGGATGTGTGGCGCCAGGTCGATGGGGTTTACGACAAGCGTTACGACTAACTGAAGTCGCCCGCCACCGCCTGCCAGATCGCCAGTGCCGCCAGGGCGGCGGTGTCGGCGCGCAGGATGCGCGGCCCCAATGTCACCGGTACGACGAAGGGCAAGGCCCGCAACGCCGCGCGTTCGGCCGGATCGAAACCGCCTTCGGGCCCGGTGAGAATACCGGTGGAGCCGCCCCGGCTTTCCCGCGCCGCCTGGGTCATAGTCTTGGCGTCGCCGCCTTCGTCGCAGAACAGCAACCGCCGCTCCTTGGGCCAGGATGCCAGCAACTTGTCGAAACTGATGCCACTGCGGATTTCCGGCACCGAAACCCGTCCCGATTGTTCCGCCGCCTCGATGGCATTGGCCGCCATGCGCTCTTCATTGATGCGGCTGACGATAGTGCGGCGGGTGAATACCGGCTGCAGCACCGAGACACCCAGTTCCGCCGCCTTCTGCACCAGATAGTCCGACGGCGTCTTTTTCACCGGCGCAAAGGCCAGCCAGATGTCGGGCGTGCCGTGTTGCGGTGCGACCTGCTTGCGGCAAGTCACGGTGACGCCGCGCTTGGCAGCGGCGGTGATCTCCCCCCGCCATTCGCCGTCGCGGCCATTGAACAGCGAAACCAGGTTCCCGGACACCGCCCGCAGCACATGCAGAAGATAGTGCGTCTGGCCCTCGTCCAGCGTCACCGCCACGCCTTCGCCCAGATCGGCCGTCACATAGAGACGGGTTTTGCCGCCCGCTTCTGTTAATTCGTTGCTCATGCCACAATTGACCGCGATGCCACTCTCTAATCAAGCCGCACCCGCCGATGCCCTGCCCGCCAGCTGGGTGGCGCACATGCCGCCGCGACTGCAGCCCTGGCTGCAGCTGATGCGGCTGGACCGTCCTGTCGGCACCTGGCTGCTGTTCTGGCCCTGCGTCTTCGGCTTGGCGTTGGGCGCCGCCGCCGACGAGCGCCGCTTCCTGGAATGGCATGACTTCTATTATGTGATCCTGTTTGGCATCGGCGCGCTGGTGATGCGCGGCGCCGGCTGCACCTTCAACGACATCATAGACCGCGACATCGACGCCCAGGTGGCGCGCACCCGTGGCCGTCCCATTCCGTCGGGCGCCATCTCGCCCAAACAGGCTTTGCTGCTGCTGGCCGGGCTTTGCCTGATCGGCCTCGCCATCCTGCTGCAATTCAACTGGTTCGCGGTAGCGCTGGGCGCCGCCTCGCTGCTGCTGGTCGCCGCCTATCCCTTCATGAAGCGCATCACCTGGTGGCCGCAGGCCTGGCTGGGTCTCACCTTCAACTGGGGTGCGCTGCTGGGCTTTGCCGCCCAGACCGGTCGGCTCGATCTGGGCATCTTCATGCTCTATGCCGGGTTGATCTTCTGGACCCTGGGTTACGACACCATCTATGCCCATCAGGACAAGGATGACGATGAACTGATCGGGGTCAAATCCACCGCCCGCCTGTTCGGGGCGGAGTCGCGTAAATGGATTCTGCGCTTCTATGCCGTCTCCTTCACCCTGATCCTGGCGGCGGGCTTTACCGAACATGCCGGATGGCCCTTCGCCTTTGTCATGCTGGCGGCAGGCGTGCATCTGTTGTGGCAGGTCAAGAGACTGAACATCGACAGCGCGGAAAATTGCCTGATGGTGTTTCGCGCCAACCGTGACACCGGGGCGCTGATCGCACTCGCCTTCGCGCTGGCAAGCTGGTTCGGGTGAGGAACGTCCGCGAAGCGGCAAATCGGTCCGTCGCTAGCGTCAGCGTAGCGCGACGACCGATTTGAGTGACGAACGCCGCAGCGTCTGAGCAAAGCGATGGCGCGAGGCGGGGACTTTGGCGGGCCATAACGCTGCCGCTAGAATTTGATCCGCCCCGTCAATATCTCCCAGAACATCCGTCCATCGCCCATCAGACTGTAGAGCGGATGTTTAAATGTGGCCGGCCGGTTCTTTTCCACCAGCAGATGCGCGGCCCAGGCAAAGCCATAGCCGAAGACCAGCGCCAGGATCAGCCAGGACAGATCGCCCGTCATCACCAGCTCCAACAGACACAGCAGGGCCAGCGAGGTGCCGACAAAGTGCAGCCGGCGCGTGGTGCGATTGGCATGTTCACTGAGATAGAAAGGATAGAAGTCCGCGAAGCGGTGGTACTGGCGTAACGGTTCGCCCATAGGGCCTCCTGTTCGCCGCAATCTTGCAAAGCCCGACCCCTGGCCGCAAGGTGCGGATATGTTTTTGGGCATCATGGCGTGGGACAAGGTGCTGGTGTTCATCGGCGCGGAGCTGGTGTTCTCGCTGACACCAGGCCCTACCGTGATGATGATCAGCGCCTATGGCTTCAAGAGCGGCTTTCGCTCGGCCTTGGCTGCCATTGCCGGAACCCAGACCGGCAATACCATCTGGTACGTGATCAGCATCACCGGCCTGGGCGCGCTGGTCACCGCTTCGCCGGTGGTTTTCGATGGGCTCAAACTTGCCGGCGCCGCCTATCTGATCTGGCTGGGGGCCAGCAGCTTGTGGAAAAGTTGGCGCGCCGCCTCCGATGCCCATGGCCCGAAACTGATGGGCAGGCCCTATGTCAAGGCGACTCTGACCCAACTCGGCAATCCCAAGGCCATCCTGTTCTTCATGGCGCTGTTGCCGCAATTCCTCGACACCGCCATGCCGCTGGTGCCGCAGTATTTCCTGATGTTCGTCATCACCTTTATCGGCGAAAGCGTGATCCTGACGGGCTATGGCTGGCTGGCGGCGACCGGCGGGCGCATGGCCGGCACCCATCACGCGGTCTGGCGCGAGCGCATCAGCGGCGCCGTGCTGGTGGCGCTGGGCGTGCTGGCTGCGTTCAACCTATGAGCCCCGAGGAATTTATCCGTGCCAATGCCGCCCTGATCGCGCCACCCCTGGTGCCGGAGATCACGCTGCATCTGGCCACCGAAGTGTTGCCGCTGTGGCGCGCCACGGAAGAAGAACTGGCCAAGATCGGCGTGCCGCCGCCCTATTGGGCTTTCGCCTGGGCGGGCGGACAGGCGCTGGCGCGTTACATCCTCGACAATCCGGCATTGGTCAGCGGCAAGACGGTATTGGATATCGGCTCCGGCTCCGGCCTGGTGGGGCTTGCCGCCGCCAAGGCGGGCGCGGCCCAGGTGCTGGCGGCGGATATTGACGCCTTCGCTTGCGCCGCCATCGCGCTGAACGCGGCCGCGAACCATCTCGACATCACCGTGACGCAGGAGGATGTCATTGGTCGCCTTTGCGACCGGGACGTGATTCTGGTGGGCGATCTTTTCTATGAGCGCCCGCTGGCCGAACGGCTGCTGGCCTGGCTTGCGCCCATGAATAAGATCGCGCTTCTGGGCGATCCGGGCCGCAGCTATTTTCCCAGGCAGGGCGTGGAGAAGCTGGCGACCTATACGGTGCAGACCACGCGCGATCTGGAAGACCGCGAGATCCGCGAGACCAGCGTCTATCGCCTGACCTAGAATCGCGTCGGCCATCTCACCCACCGTCCGATTCCGGGCGGGAATATCCCTAGGCGAAACGCCAGCGCTCTGCCAAAGTCGCATGGTTGATACTGGGGGAATGCATGGCTGTTACCGAAGAAAATACCGTTGTCCCGAAATATGAGCTGAAGCGGGCGCTGGGGCCGCTGCAGCTGATAGGCCTGGGCATCGGCATCATCATCGGGGCAGGTATCTTTGTCTCGACCGGCACCACCGCCGCGAACTTCGCCGGCCCCAGTGTCGTCATCTCCTATCTGATCGCCGGTTTCGGCTGCGCCCTGGCGGGCCTGTGCTATGCCGAGTTCTCCTCCATGATCCCGGTGGCGGGCAGCGCCTACAGCTACACCTTCGCCACCTTCGGCAAATTCCTCGCCTGGCTGATCGGCTGGGACCTGATCCTGGAATATCTCGCCGCCGGTTCCGCCGTGGCGGTGGGCTGGTCGGGCTATTTCAACGGCATGATGGCCGATTTCGGCATCAACCTGCCCGCGAATCTTTCCACCTCGCCGGTGGTCTGGAATGTCGACCAGACCTTCGGCCTCAGCGGCGCGGTCATCAATCTGCCCGCCTTTTTCCTGATCCTGCTTTTGACGGCGCTGCTGGTGATCGGTATCCGCGCCAGCGCCACCTTCAACGGCGTCATGGTGCTGCTCAAGCTGGCGGTGGTGATGCTGGTCATCGGTTTCGGCCTGCAGTTCGTCACCATGGACAATCTCACCCCCTTCATCCCGGAGAACACCGGCACCTTCGGCGAATTCGGCTGGAGCGGCATCGTGCGCGCCTCGGGCGTGGTGTTCTTCGCCTATATCGGATTCGACTGCGTCTCGGCGGCGGCACAGGAAGCCAAGAACCCCCAGCGCAACATGCCCATCGGCATCCTGGGCTCGCTCGCTCTCTGCACCGTTCTCTATGTGCTGATGTGCATCGTGATGACCGGCGTGACGCCCTACACCACGCTGGGCGTTTCCAAGCCGGTGACGGTGGCGGTGCAGGCGATGGGACCGCAACTCACCTGGCTGGTGCCGCTGGTGAATTTCGGCGCCACCCTGGGCCTGGCCACCGTGGTGCTGGGCCTGCTGCTGGGCCAGTCACGCATCTTCTACGCGATGTCACGCGACGGCATGCTGCCGCCTGTTTTCGCCAAGGTGCATCCCACCTTCCGCACGCCCTATCTGTCCACCATCCTGATCGGTGTGGTGGCGGCGCTGCTGTCTGCCTTCCTGCCGGAGAATTTGCTGATCGAACTGGTCGCCATCGGCACCTTGGCCGCCTTCGTGCTGGTCTGCCTCAGCGTCATCATCCTGCGCAAAACCCACCCCAACGTACCGCGCCCCTTCCGCACCCCGCTGGTCCCCATTGTCCCGATCGGCGGCATGCTGGTGTGCTTCGGCATGATGGCGGGCCTGCCGCTGGATACCTGGATACGGTTTGTGGTCTGGGGCCTGTTGGGGCTGATTGTCTACTTCTTCTATGCCCGCAAGAATGCGCGCACGCCCTCTTATGCCTTGAAGCGGGACTGACGCGCCCCTAAAACCGGGCATGGCCTATCGCTCCCTGCGCGAGTTTCTCGCCCGTCTTGAAAAAGACGGCGAACTGGTGCGCGTGCGCGAGCCGGTTTCCACCGTATTGGAGATGACCGAGATCCAGACCCGGCTGATCGCCGAAGGCGGGCCGGCGGTGATCTTCGAAAAGCCCATCAAGGCCGATGGCACCCCCAGCGACATGCCGGTGCTGGTCAACCTGTTCGGCACCGTCAAGCGCGTCGCCATGGGCGTCACCATGGGCGGCAAGGATCGCACGACGGGTGCGGACCTGCGCGAAGTGGGCGAGCTGCTGGCTCAACTTCGCCAGCCCCAGCCACCACGCTCTTTCGCGGAAGCGGCCGGGCTGCTGCCGCTGGTGAAAACCATTCTGGCGATGAAGCCCAAGACGGTGGGCGGTCCGGCCTGTCAGCAGATTGTGCTGCGGGGCGACGACATCGATTTGTCGAAACTGCCGGTGCAGACCTGCTGGCCGGGCGAACCGGCGCCGCTGATCACCTGGCCGCTGGTGGTGACCAGGGGCCCCACCGACGCGCGCGAGGACAATTACAATCTCGGCATCTACCGCATGCAGGTGCTGAACAGGAACCAGACCATCATGCGCTGGCTGAAGCATCGCGGCGGGGCGCAGCATCACCAGCGCTGGGCCGCGGAAAAATCCGCGCCCCTGCCCGCCGCCTGCGTGATCGGCGCCGATCCGGGAATCATCCTGGCGGCGGTGACGCCAGTGCCCGAGACCCTGTCGGAATATCAGTTCGCCGGTCTGCTGCGCGGGAACCGGGTGGAACTTGCCGATTGCGTGTCACAGCCGCTGAAGGTGCCGGCCGATGCCGAGATCGTGATCGAAGGCGAAGTGTCGTTGCAGGATTATCGCGACGAAGGCCCTTATGGCGATCACACCGGCTATTACAATTCGGTGGAGCAGTTCCCTGTCTTCACCGTCACCGCCATCACCATGCGCAAGGATCCGATCTACCTTTCCACCTATACCGCTCGGCCGCCGGATGAGCCTTCCATCCTGGGCGAAGCGCTGAATGAAGTATTCATTCCGCTGATCAAGCAGCAATTTCCCGAGATCGTGGACTTCTGGCTCCCACCGGAAGGATGCAGTTACCGCATCGCAGTGGTGAGCATGAAGAAAGCCTATCCGGGCCATGCCAAGCGCGTGATGATGGCGGTGTGGTCGTACTTGCGCCAGTTCATGTACACCAAGTGGGTGATCGTCGTGGATGACGACATCAATGCGCGAGACTGGAAGGATGTGATGTGGGCGGTCTCCACCCGCATGGATCCGGCGCGCGATGTCACCATCATCGAGCATACCCCGATCGACTATCTCGACTTTGCCTCGCCCCAGAGCGGGCTGGGTTCCAAGATCGGGCTGGACGCCACCAACAAGCTGCCGCCCGAGACCAACCGGGAATGGGGCAAGAAAATTGCGATGGACCCCGAAGTCATCAAGCGCGTCACGGAAAAATGGAGCCGGCTGGGCCTGCCCGGTTCCGGCAAGCCGATCTGGAAAGCTTGACCGGGGCGCCAAGGTGCGGCATCGGATTGGCATGACCACCGATCCCCAGAAAATCCTCGCCACCCTGCTCGATGCCGCAAAAAAAGCGGGCGCCGACGCCGCCGATGCGCTGCATGTCGAAGGCGTGTCCTCCAGCGTCTCCTACCGCCTGGGCAAGCTGGAAGATGTCGAGCGCGCCGAAAGCTACGATCTGGGCCTCCGGGTCTTTGTCGGCCAGAAGGTCGCCTTTGTCTCCTCGACGGATTTTTCCGACGAGGCGCTGAAGGCCTTGCCGGGCCGCGCCGTCGCCATGGCCAGGCTGGCGCCGGAAGACAAGTATGCCGGCCTGGCGCCGACAGACCGGCTGGCCAAAACCATTCCGCAACTCGACCTGGAAGACGCGGTCGAGCCCAGCGCGGAAACCCTGATTGAACGGGCGCGCAGCGCCGAAGGCGCGGCGCTGGCGGTCAAAGGCGTCACAAATTCCGAAGGCGGCGGCGCCTCCTTCTCGCGCAATGCGGTGACGCTGGCCACCAGCACTGGTTTCTACGGCCGCTATGCCGGCACCAGCCATGGCATCGGTGTGGCCGTGCTGGCCGGTGAAGGCACCTTGATGGAGCGAGATTACGATCATGCCAGCGCCCGCCATGCGGCGGACCTGCGCGGCGCCGAAGAGATCGGGCGCACCGCCGGCGAGAAAGCCGTCAAGCGGCTCAATCCGCGCAGCATGAAATCCCAGAGCGTGCCGGTGGTGTTTCATCCTGACGAAGCTTCGGGCTTGCTGGGCCATCTTGCCGGCGCGATCTCGGGCGCGGCCATCGCGCGCGGCGTTTCCTTTCTCAAGGACCGCATGGGCCAGGCGATTTTCGCGCCCGGCATCAACGTGATCGACGATCCCCACCGGGTGCGCGGGCTGCGCTCCAAGCCGTTCGACGGCGAAGGCGTCGCCAACCAGCGCCGCGCCATGATCGAAAATGGCATATTGGCCAGCTGGTTTCTGGAATGCGCCAGCGCCCGGCAGTTGGGCCTGGAGACCACAGGTCATGCCGCGCGCGGCACCGGGGGGCCGCCATCGCCCTCCTCCACCAATCTATATCTGGAAGCCGGCAAGCTGTCGGTGAAGGAACTGATCGCCGACATCAAGCAGGGTTTTTATGTCACCGAACTGATGGGCATGGGCGTCAATGGCGTGACCGGCGATTACAGCCGGGGTGCGGCGGGTTTCTGGATCGAGAATGGCGAAATCGCGTTTCCGGTTTCGGAAGTCACCATTGCCGGAAACCTGAAGGACATGTTCGCCCGCCTCACACCCGCCAGCGACCTGGAATTCCGCCACGGCACCAACGCGCCGACCGTGCGTATTGAAGGGATGACGCTTGCCGGAGCCTGATGATCTCAGGTTGCTGGAAGACGCCGTGCGCGCCGGCGGCGACATTGCGCGGAAATTCTATGGCGGTGATTACAAGCGCTGGAGCAAGGACGGCGGCAGTCCCGTCACCGAAGCCGACCTGGCGGTCGACAAGTATCTCCGCGAAAGCCTGACTTCGGCCCTCCCCGACTATGGCTGGCTGTCGGAGGAAAGCGCCGACGATCCCGCCCGCCTCATCCGCAGCCAGGTGTTCGTGGTCGATCCCATCGATGGCACCGTCGCCTTTCTGAAAAACCGGCCGCATTTCACCATCTGCGCCGCCGTCGTGGTGGATGGGCATCCCTGTTACGGCGCCGTCTACAATCCCATCAGCGATGAGCTCTATTCGGCACGAACCGGAAACGGTGCCTGGCGCAATGGCGCGCCCATCCATGTCAGTGTCCGCGCTGAACTGCCGGAATGCGCGATGCTGGGCGACCGCACCCAGCTCACCTGCGCGCCCTGGCCGGCCATGCATGTGCAGAACCGCAACTCGGTCGCCTATCGCCTGATGCTGGTGGCCGATGGCAGCGCCGATGCCAGCGTTAGCCTGACCGCCAAGCGCGACTGGGACCTGGCCGCCGCCGACATCATCCTGAAGGAAGCGGGCGGTTTGCTGACCGATGCGCGCGGACGCAAACTCGTCTACAATCGCGCCAGCACCATCCAGCCCAGCCTGGTGGCGGCAAATCCCGCGCTGCATGCGGGTATTATCGCGCTGCTGCGACAATAAGGATGCTTAGGGCGCAGGCCAGCTTGCGCTTCAATGGTGCAGTGCAACGAGCGGAGTCGATATGTCGTCCAGGGAATCCAAGCAGCTTCTGCATTTCGTGTTCGGGGGCGAGCTGGAATCCACCCAGGACATCACCTTCAAGGACCTCTCTAAGCTGGATTTTGTCGGCATGTATCCGAGCTTCGCGGAGGCCCGCAAAGCCTGGCTGGCCAAGGCGCAGGCCACGGTGGATCAGGCCCAGATGCGCTATTTCGTGGTCCATATGCACCGGCTGATGGAGCCGGATGAGGATCATCACCACTAAGCTTTTGGCCTGTCAGGCCTTTTTGCCTCCGTGGGGGCGTCATGCTACATCGGCGCGACCATGAGTTCCGCGCCGTTCCCCCGCGCGGCCCAGTCGGGCCCCAGACCAACGCAAACCGGCGCGATCATCCGCCGGATGCTGCGCGACTATGTGCGCGGCCATTGGGGCCTGCTGGCACTGGCCATCACCTGCCTGCTGCTGACATCGGCGCTGGGCGGCCTGGTGCCGCTGATGGTCAACTGGGAAATCAAGCTGATCTTCCTGCGCCGGCAGGAAGAATTGCTGCTGCCGCTGGCCCTGGCGGTGACGGGTGTGGTGAGCCTGCGCGCCGTCACCCTGTATTTCGGCCGCATGACCCTGGACTCGCTGGGCGAGAAGACGGTGGCGACGGCCCAGCGCGACATGTTCGGCCGCCTGATCCGCCGCGATCTCGCCGATCTCAACGCGGTGCATTCCGGCCAGTTCGTTTCCAACTTTCTCTATGACGCCACCCTGATGCGCGATGCCCTGACCCAGGGCGTCGCCGCCATCTTCCTGGAATCGGTGCAGCTGGTCGTCTATCTCGCCTATGTGCTGATCAGCGACTGGCAACTGGGCATCCTGGCGCTGATCGTGCTGCCCTGCGTCGCCTGGGTGATGGAGCGGCTGGGCGGCTCGATGCGCCGCGCCGCCACACGCGGCATGCGCGAAACGGGCGACCTGTCCGTGGTGCTGTCCGAAGCCATGGACGGGCGGCGCATCATCAAGGCTTACGGCCTGGAAGAGCACAGCATCGCGCGGGTGGATGCGCGGTTGAAATCGCGCCTTGGCACCTTGCTGAAGGCGGTGCGGTTGCGCGCCGCCGCCGCGCCGCTGACCGATATTTTCCTGGGCGTGGTGATCGGGCTGGTGCTGTTCGTGGCCGGCTGGCAGAGCCTGCATGGCCATATCACCCTCAACGCCTTTGCCGGATTTCTTACCGCTCTGATCCTGGCGCAGCAGCCGGTGCGCAATCTGAGCCAGCTCTGGCCCACCGCCAGCGCCGGCATCGCCGCCGCCACCCGCATTTTCGCCGCCATCGACGCCCGCCCCGCCATCGTCAATCGCCCCGGCGCCGCCGCCCTGCATGCCAGCGGCGGCGCGGTCAGCTTCCGCGATGTCGGCTTCGCCTATCATGCCGATTCCGGGCCGACCCTGGCTCATGTCGATCTGGACATCGCGGCAGGCCAGAAGGTTGCGCTGGTGGGCCCGTCCGGCGCGGGCAAGAGCACGGTGTTCAACCTGCTGCTGCGCTTCTACGACTGCGACAGCGGCACCATCGCGATCGACGGCCAGGACATCAAGACGGTGACGCTGGAGAGCCTGCGCGCCGCCATCGGCATCGTCAGCCAGGACGCCGTGCTGTTCGACGAAAGCGTGGCTGACAATATTGCCTTGGGCAAACCCGGCGCCTCGCTGGGCGAGATCAAGGCGGCGGCCAGGAATGCCGCGGCGCATGATTTCATCATGGCAATGCCCGAAGGCTATGACACGCGGGTGGGCGAAGGCGGCTTGAAACTGTCGGGCGGCCAGCGCCAGCGCATCGCCATCGCCCGCGCCATGCTGCGCAATGCCCCCATCCTGCTGCTGGATGAAGCCACCAGCGCGCTGGACGCCGAATCCGAACGCCAGGTGCAGGAAGCCCTGGCCCGCCTGATGAAAGGGCGCACCACCATCGTCATCGCCCACCGGCTTTCCACCGTTGTGGATGCCGACCGCATCTATGTGCTGGAAAGAGGCGGCGTGGCGCAGTCCGGCAGCCATGCCGAACTGCTGGCGGCCGATGGCCTGTATGCCAATCTCTATCGTCACAATCTGGAAGACGCGCGATGAGGACGCCGGTCGGCCTTTGCGCCTGGCGCCTGCTGGCGGGCCTCGCATCGCCCCTGGCGCCGCTGCTGCTGCGCCAGCGCGTGGCGCGCGGCAAGGAAGACCGGGCGCGGCTGAACGAACGGCTGGGCGTCGCCAGCATGCCGCGCCCCGAAGGACGTCTGATCTGGGTGCATGGTGCATCGGTGGGGGAAAGCCTGTCGGCCCTGCCCCTGATCGAAAAGCTGCTGGAGGATGGCGCCAAGGTACTGGTGACCAGCGGTACGGTGACCAGCGCCACCATCATGAAGCAACGGCTGCCCAAGGGCGCGCTGCACCACTATGTGCCGCTGGATACGCCGCGCGCGGTGGCGCGGTTTCTGGATCATTGGCGGCCCGATGCCGGACTGTTCGTGGAATCCGACCTGTGGCCCAACCTGATCCTGGGCGCCCATGCGCGCGGCGTCCGGCTGGCGCTGGTCAATGCCCGCATCTCGGCGCGCTCGGCGGAACGCTGGCGGCTGGCCAGCAAAAGCGTGGCGGCCCTGCTGGGCGCTTTCGATGTTGTGCTGGCCCAGGATGAGGATGTCGCGGCGCGATTCCGCAAGCTTGGCGCGCGCAACGTGCAGGTGGCAGGCAGCCTGAAAGCCGATGCGCCAGCGCTGGCGGCCAATGAGGCGGCGCTGGCGGCCTTGCGCCAACAGATCGGCACGCGGCCCGTATTGCTGGCAGCCCAGACCCATCCGGGCGAGGATGAAACCATCCTGCCGGCCCACGACCTGTTGCGCGCGCGCTTTCCCGATCTTCTGACCATTCTGGTGCCGCGTCATGTCGAACGCGGCGGTGACCTGGAGATGCTGTGCGGGTCGCGCGCCAGCAAGCGCCGCTCCACCGGCAGCGCCATCACCGCCCAGACCGCCATCTACATTGCAGACACAATGGGCGAAATGGGCCTGTTCTACCGATTGGCGCCCTTCTGCTTCATCGGCGCCACCCTGGTGCCGCTGGGTGGGCACAATCCGCTGGAGCCCGCCGCGCTGCATTGCGCGGTGCTGGCAGGCCCGCACACCGCCAGTGCCGCAACTGCCTATGAAGCGGTCCTGTCGGCACAGGGCTTTGGCCTTGTCCACAACAGCGCCGATATTGCCCGCGAAGCAACGCGGTTGCTGCTGGACCCGGACGTTGCCGCCCAGGCCGGCGAGGCCGCGGCGCGCGGCGCGGCCACCTTGTCCGGCGCCGTGGGACGCACGGTGACCGCACTCAGGCAGATGCTCGATGCGCGCGCCTGATTTCTGGCAATCGCGCGGCCTGCTGGCGACCCTATTGTCGCCGCTCGGCGCCTTGTACGGCGCCAGTGTGGCGCTTAAGGCCAAACATGCAAAACCTTTTGATCCCGGCATGCCGGTAATCTGTGTCGGCAATCTGACGGCGGGCGGCAGCGGCAAGACCCCCATCGCCATCGCCATCGCCCAAGCCTTGCGGGCGCGTGGCCGCAAACCGTTCTTCCTGACGCGCGGTTACGGCGGCAGCGAGCGCGGCCCCGCCCAGGTGGCGCGGGCGCACAACGCATCCGTCATGGGCGATGAAGCCCTGCTGCTGGTGCGCGCCGCGCCCACCATCGTGGCGCGGGACCGCGCCGCCGGCGCCCGGCTGGCGGCGGAAAAAGGCGCCGACATTCTGGTGATGGATGACGGCCATCAGAACTTCGCGCTGCGCAAAACGCTTTCGCTGGTGGTGGTGGATGCAGATAGCGGCTTCGGAAACGGCCTGATGATTCCCGCCGGGCCTTTGCGCGAGCGGGTGGCGCAGGGCCTGGGGCGCACCGATGCGGTTGTCCTGGCCGGCGACGGCTGCCCGGACCTGCAGGGATTTTCCGGACCCGTTCTGCGCACCCGCCTTGCGGTCGAGACCAATGCCCTGGCGGGTAAAAGCGTCTTCGCCTTTGCTGGCATCGGGCGACCCGAGAAGTTCATCGCGTCGCTGGAAGCCGGCGGCGCCGATGTGACCGGCTCGTGTTTTTTCGCCGATCATCATCCCTATACCGATGACGAGATCGCCCAGCTCAAAGCCATCGCCGGCGACACTGTTCTGGTCACCACGGAAAAGGATTTCGTGCGCCTTTCCGTGGCGCAACGTGAAGGCATTCGCGCGGCAAAGGCCGTGTCCGTATTCGAAGACGCGGCCGCGCTGAGCGCTTTGCTTGACAGGGCTCTGGCCCCGGTTTAGCGCCTTTCTGCGATGACGGAACCCCGCCTCTCCCTGCTGCAAAAGCTGCGCTATGGCGCGGAAGCCGCCGCTTTCTTTTTCCTGATGGCGATTTTTCGCGTCATCGGACTGGAAGCGGCGACGGCGCTGGGCGGCTTCATGGGCCGCAACATTTTTTCGCTGCTGCCGCCCGATCGCGTCGCCCGGCGCAATCTGCTGGCGGCCTTTCCCGAGAAATCGGACGAGGAACGCGACGCCATCCGCATGGCGATGTGGGACAATCTCGGCCGTGTGGTGGCGGAGTATCCGCACCTGGAAAAATTCTCGCCGCTGGGCGATGACCCGCGCATCACCTTCACCACCCCCGATCCGCCCCAAGCCTATAAGGGACAGGCGCTGATGTTCCTGTCGGGACATTTCGCCAACTGGGAAATGATGCCGATCCTGGGCGAGCAGCATGGCCTGCATGGCGCCAGCGTGGTGCGCCCGCCCAACAACCCGTACATCGCCAACTGGATCGCGCGCCAGCGCGCCATCAACGGGCCCAGCAGCCTGCTGGCCAAGCACAGCGCCGTGCGCCGCATGATGGCGCAGCTGCGGGACGGTAAGGCACTCTACATGCTGGTGGACCAGAAGCTGCGCGAAGGCATCGCCGTGCCGTTCTTCGGCCGCGACGCCATGACCACGCCGGCTCCAGCCGCCCTCGCCCTGAAAATGGGAACGCGCATCCTGCTGGCCGCAAACCGCCGCACCAAGGGCGCGCGCTTCCATGTCACCATCACGCCAGGACCGGATTTTGCGCCCAGCGGCGACGAGACCCGTGACATCAGCGCGCTGACCGCCATCATCACCGCCCGCATCGAGGAAATGGTTCGGGCCGAACCCAGCCAATGGCTGTGGATTCACAATCGCTGGCCGACCGCGCGTGACATCGCGCTCACCCGCGGCTAAACAGGCCCATCATGAGCACGCGCCAGCGCATTCTCGATCAACTGTTCTTCGGGCGCGATCCTCTGAAGGGGTTTCCGGCGCACCGGTTCCCCACCGACCTGCAAGGCTGGCATTCCCAGCATCCCTACCTGACGCGCGCCATCGCGGAAACGCGACCCGCCATCGTGGTCGAGGTCGGGGTGTGGAAAGGCGCATCGGTTGTCACCATGGCCAAGGAGATGCAGCGCCAGAAACTGGATGCCGTGGTGATCGCCATCGATACCTGGCTGGGCTCCAGCGAGCATTATCTGTGGGAAAAGTTCATTCCCGACCTGGATTTCGAATTCGGCTATCCGCGCCTCTATCACAAGTTCGCTGCCAACATCTGCAACGAAGGCCTTTCGGACATCGTCGTGCCCCTGCCGCTGGATTCCATAAACGGCTTCCAGCTTCTGAAGGAAAAGGGCATCCGTCCCGATGTTCTGCACATCGATGCCGGACACGATTACATGTCGGTCATGGGTGATCTCAAGGCCTGGTGGCCGCAGCTTAATCCCGGCGGCGTGCTGATCGGCGACGATTACTTCAAGAGCTGGCTGGGCAAGGGCAAGTGGCCGGAAGTGCGCCAGGCCTTTGACGAGTTCTTCGCCGCCACGCCGCATACCAAGTTCGAGAGCGGCGACGGGAAATGCTATGTGGGCAAGCCCGCCTAGAGCGGTTCCGGCTTCGGTTTGCGCGTCGAGCGTGACGGATCCAGCCTAACCTGAAACCAGTTCATCGCCCAGTGCAGGTGCGGGCCGGTGGCGCGTCCGGTGGCGCCGATCAGCCCGATACGCTGGCCGCGCTTCACCCGGTCACCCGACGCCACCAGCCTCTGGCTCTGATGCAGATAGGCGGTCGAAACCCCTTGACCATGATCGATCAGGGTGATGCCGCCGCTGAGATAATGGTCGGCCGACAGGCTGATCACACCATCGGCGGGCGCGCGGATCGGCGTTCCGGTCGGCGCCGCCATGTCCACCCCATAATGCTGCGCCCCGGGAATGCCGTTGTTGATGCGCTGGCTGCCGAACACGCCGCTTTCGCGGCCCGGCGCGGGCCAATCCAGGCCGAAAAGAAAATCGCTGCCACCACTATCCACCAGCCGGGCCAAATAGATTTCTTCCGCCTCTTTGGCGATGCGCTCCCTGACCTCCGGCGGCGGCGTCACCGTATTCTGCGGCAAGCCATCGACCCGCTGAATGTCATACTTGCGCAAGGTGGGCGTGAAAGGCCGGCTGTCGCCGCCGCCATCGGGATAGCGCACCGTCACAACCGAAGGACTGGTCTGGTTGGGCGCAAAGCCGAAGGCGAAACGGCCATCGGCCAGGGCATGCAGGGGGCGGCCATCCAGCGCCACTAGCGAACCGGGCGGGGCACTGCCCATCGCCAGGCTGCCCTGCTCCATCGACCCGGTGATGGAAAAGCGCACCGGCCTTTCCTGTGCCCCTGCGGACCCAGCGGCCAGGCCGAGCGATGCGCCGATGAAAAACCGGCGCCGCATTATTTTGGAGCGAGGCCCTTTTCCTGCGCCCGCGCTGTCGCAATGTCGGGGCTGGCATAGGCTTCCTGGAGGTCCACGCTCCAATAGCGCAGCGCATCCAGCGGAATCAGGGTGCCGGTCACGGCACAGACCACATGGCCGCCCGGCGTAATGATTTCATATTCGCCGTCGAGATAGCGAAGCTTCGCCTCGCCCTTTTCGCGTTCCATGATGTTCATGGCGTCAGATTACCGTATGGCAGCTCAGAAAAGCGAGCCCTGATCCACGCCCCGCTTCTTTTTGGGCGTTTTTGGCCTGGCATCGCCCTCGCCCGCCACTGCCGCAGCATCGCCATCCGCGAAGGTCAGCCGCAATGTTTCGCCCGGCTGGATGGAATCAGCGCGGCGGCGCACGCCGCCATCCTCGCCGCGCACCAGCGCGAAACCGCGTTCCAGCACCTTGCGATACGAGATGAGCTCCAGCTCCCGCGCCGCGGCGTCAAAGTGGCGCCGCTTTTGCGCCAGCCGCACCCGCTGGGCGCGTTCGGCACGCTTCACCAGCGCCGCCACGCGTTCGCCGCAGACCAGCATGCGGTCCCGCAACATCCGATCGCGGAGTTGCGCCGCCGCCTTGCTGAAGCGAACGCGGTGAATCTGCGAATTGCGGCGCAGGGCGTGCGCCAGCTTGTCACCGGCCAGATCCAGGCGCTGGCGCGGCCCGGCGAACAGGCTTTCGGCGCGCGGCAGCACCCGCACCAGTTGCGCCAGATGGCGGCGGCGATCGTCCATGCTCTTGGCGAAACAGCGCAGGGCCCGGCGCTCGAAATCCAGGGTCTGGGCCAGCAGTTCGGCCCGCACCGGCACCGCCAGTTCGGCGGCGGCGGTGGGCGTGGGGGCGCGCACATCGGCGGCGAAATCGATCAGGGTGGTGTCGGTCTCATGGCCGACCGCCGAGATCAGCGCAATGGCGCTGGCGGCTGCGGCCCGCACCACCGCTTCGTCATTGAAGGCCATCAGGTCTTCCACCGAGCCGCCGCCCCGCGCCACGATGATCAGGTCGGGGCGCGGCAGGCGCTTGCCGTCGAAGGCGTTGAATCCGGCAATGGCCGCGGCAATCTCGGCAGCAGCCCTCTCGCCCTGCACCGCCACCGGCCACAGCAGCACCCGCCGGGGAAAGCGCGCCTGAAGCCGATGCATGATGTCGCGGATCACCGCGCCGGTCGGCGAGGTGATTACCCCGATCACCTCCGGCAGGAAGGGAAGCTTCTTCTTGCGGCTGGCGTCGAACAAGCCTTCCGCGGCCAGCTTTTTGCGCCGCGCCTCCAGCATGGCCATCAGCGCGCCCAGCCCCGCCAGCTCCACCTGCTCGACGATGATCTGGTAACGCGAACTGCCGCCATAGGTGGACAGCTTGCCGGTGCAGATCACTTCCAGACCCGCCTCGGGCTTGACCTTCAGCCGTGCCGCAACGCCGCGCCAGATCACCGCATTCAGCACGGACTTGTCGTCCTTGAGGTCGAAATAGACATGGCCCGAGGAATGGAATTTCAGGCCGGAAATCTCGCCCCGCACCCGCACCAGGCCAAACTGGTCTTCCACCACGCGTTTGAGGGCGTTGGACAGTTCGGTGACCGTCAGTTCTGGCAGGTTGGAAATAGCTGTCTCGGGCATGGGCTTATGATACAGGGTGGCGGCGAAAAATGGCGAGGGCTGCTGTGAAGGTTTTGTTGGTGGGTTCCGGGGGCCGCGAACATGCGCTGGCCTGGGCGCTTTCGCAAAGCCCCCTGCTGACCAAGCTGTATTGCGCCCCCGGCAATGCCGGCATCGCGCAGGTCGCCGAATGCGTGGCGATCCCGGCGACCGACTTTGAAGGGCTGGCCGCCTTTGCGACCACCAAGCGAATCGATTTCGCGGTCATCGCCGCCGATGCCCAGCTGGTGGGCGGGCTGTGGGACGTGCTGGAAGACGCCGGCATCCGCTGCCTGGGCCCTTCCAAGATGGCTGCCGTGCTGGAAGGCTCCAAGGGTTTCGTCAAGGACCTTTGCATCGAAGCGGGCATTCCCACCGCCGCTTACAGGCGCTTCACGCAGCCCGGGCCGGCCAAGGCCTTCGCCGAAACGCTGGGCTATCCGGTGGTGATCAAGGCCGATGGCCTGGCCGCCGGCAAGGGCGTGATCATCGCCGCCAGCAAGGACGAAGCCGACAAGGCCATCGACTTCATGTTCGAGGGCGGCTTTGGCGACAGCGGCGCCGAGATCGTGGTCGAGGAATTCATGGAAGGCGAAGAAGCCAGCTTCTTTTCCCTCAGCGACGGCACCAATGTCATTCCCCTGGCCGGCGCCCAGGATCACAAGCGCGTCGGCGACGGCGATACCGGGCCCAATACCGGCGGCATGGGGGCCTATTCCCCCGCCCCGGTGCTGACGCCCGATCTGGAAACCATCGCGATGGAACAATTCATCAAGCCCACCGTCGCGGCTTTCGCGGCGAAGCGGCGGCCTTACATGGGCGTGCTGTATCTGGGGCTGATGATCACCAAAAGCGGCCCGAAGCTGGTCGAATATAATTGCCGCTTCGGCGATCCGGAGTGCCAGGTGCTGATGCCGCGCCTGAAAAGTGATCTGTTGACGGCGCTGGTGGCGGCGCGCGACGGCAAGCTGACACCGCTGGAATGGCGCGACGAAGTCGCGCTGACGGTGGTGATGGCCTCGAAGGGCTATCCCGGCACTTATGAAAAGGGCCATGTCATCACCGGCCTTGAGCAGGCGGCGAAACTGCCGGGCGTCACCATCTTTCATGCCGGCACCGAAAAACGCGGCAACGATATCGTCGCCGTGGGCGGCCGGGTGCTGAATGTCACCGCCACCGGCAAGGACGTGGCGGAGGCGCAGAAGCGGGCCTACGAAGCCGTGAACCTCATCAACTGGAACGGAGCGTTCTTCCGCAGGGACATAGGCTGGCGCGCGCTGAAACGCTGAGGTTTCAACGCCCCCACGTGAACGCTTAAGCTTTCCTTCACGCTTGTGGCCATGTTGTGCCAAAGCGTTGTTAACTCCGCTCCCTCTACCATCCGCGCCACAAGCAGGCAGGCGGGACGGTGGGAACGATCGCCCAGATAAAAGGCAGCATGGCCGAATCCCGGCCCGGAGACACGCGCCTGCGCGGCGCCTTCGCACTGACCGAACGCGCCGTGCAGATCGGCTACTGGCGGTACGATCTTGTCCAGCGCACCCATTTCTGGTCGCCCGGCATGTATGCCCTGATGGGCATAGATCCTTCCGTCACCCCCGATATCGACTGGCTGCGCGAATATCTGTCCGTCCCCGAACAGGTGCATGTCGCCCAGGTGATCGGCGAAGCCATGCGTACGCATGAGCCCTTCTTCTATCGGTTGCGCGACGTGACGCTGGGGCCGCTGCTGCCGGGTGCCATCGCCCAGGTGATCGATGCGCAGGGCGAAGTCGAACTGGATGCGGACGGCAATCCGGTGGCGCTGGTCGCCATCTGCCAGAACGTCACCCGCAAACTGCGCGAGGAAGAAGCCAACGAGATCGCCCAGGAACAATACCGGGCGATGACCCGCGAAGCCTCCGACATCATCATTTTCTACACGGTGAAGGGCGAAATCCTCTTCGCGTCCGAAGCGCTGGAACGCATCCTGGGCCGCGGCGTCGACGAGATCGAACGCGGCGGCTTCCTCAACATCGTCCATCCCGCCGACCTCGAGGAAGCCCGTCTGCTCAGTACCGTGCCGGCGCCGGGCGAAAACCTGACCGCGACCTATCGCGTCAAGCACAAGGACGGCCATTATCTGTGGCTGGAAGTCGTTACCCGCGCCATCTATGACGACGCCACGGGCAAGGTCCGCAACATCGTCAGCGTCTCGCGCGACATCACCAGCCGCAAGGCGCATGAACTGGAAATCGAGGCCGCGCAGGAACGCGCCGAAGCCGCCAACAAGGCCAAGTCCGCCTTCCTCGCCAATATGAGCCACGAACTGCGCACGCCGCTGAACGCCATCATCGGCTTTTCCGAACTGATGCGCGAACAGATGTTCGGTCCCCTGGGCGATGCGCGCTATGCCGAGTATACCGGCCTGATCCACAGTTCCGGCAAGCATCTGCTGGACCTGATCACAGACATGCTCGACATGGCCAAGATCGAGGCCGGCAAGATGATGCTGTCGCCCGAGCACATGGACCTGGGCGAATCCATGGACGACTGCCTGCGCATCCTCAAGGACCAGGCGCTGAATGGCCGCGTGGCGCTGTCGAGCGAACTCAAAGGGCCCGTGATGCTGCAGGCCGACCGCCGCGCGGTGAAGCAGGTGCTGCTGAACCTTCTGTCCAATGCGGTGAAATTCACCCCGCCCGAAGGCAAGGTGGTGATATCCGCCTGGAAGGAACGGGGCCGCGCCCTTGTCGCGGTGCGCGATACCGGCATCGGCGTCTCACCTGCGGATCTTGCGCGCCTGGGCAATCCGTTCGAGCAGGCCAAGACAGATGCCATGCTGGCCAAGGGCGGAACCGGGCTGGGGCTGGCGCTGGTCAAGGCGCTGGTGGAAAAACACGGCGGCACGCTGGTGATGAAAAGCACTTTGGGCAAGGGAACCACGGTTACGGTGGACTTCCCCCTGCCGCAGCGGGCCAGGGCGCGCGGCTGACCGCCATTCCAGTTGACAGCTACGGTTGGGCTGGGCAATCAACCCCCATGTTGCTGTGGGCGGGCCTTCTTTTCATCCTGACGGGACTGCTGGCGCTGGCGATCGACCGGCGGCTGGCACATTTCATCTATGATCATGTGAGCGCCCGCGCCCACAAGGCGCTGGATGGCGTCACCCATTATGCCAAGGCAGGCCACTGGCTGGCGGCGGCGGTGCTGGCGCTGATCGTCGCCGCGGGGCTGCACCACTTCCATGTCTTTCCCGAGGAAGTCACCCAGCTGATCAATTACAGCCTCGCCTTCATCGCCAGCCTCACCCTGGGCAGCGCCATCCTGCATGTGATCAAGCTGGTGATCGGCCGCCGCCGTCCGCGCGACGACATGGAGATGGGCCTTTACGGCTTCATGCCGCTGGCCTTCAATTCCGACTACAACAGCTTTCCCAGCGGCCATGCGTTGACCATCTGCTGCGTGGCGGTGATCTTCACCTGTGTCTGGCCGCTATGGTGGCCGGTCTGGTTCGCCATCGCCGCCCTCTTGGCGGTGACGCGGGCGCTTCTGACGGCGCATTTCCTCAGCGACGTGCTGATCGGCGCGGGCATCGGACTGATCGCGGCGCGCGAAGTGCTGCTGCTGGGTTTCCCCGGCTTCGCGCCTTATTGGTTCTGATTTTTGATTGGTCGCACGGCATTCGCCGCGCTCCGGGGCGCGCCGCGTCCTAGCCTCTTCGGGCGCGGAAGAACGCGCGCAATATCTCGCCCGCTTCCAGCGCATGCGGTTCGGTCTGCATCACGATGGGGCGGTGATGGCAGGTGGGCTGCTCGAAAAAGCGCGGGCCGTGCAGCACCGCGCCGCCCTTGGGATCGCAGGCGGCAAACACCAGCCGCGCGATCCGCGCCATCGCCATCGCCCCGGCGCACATGGCGCAGGGCTCCAGGCTGACATAGAGCGTGGCGCCGGTGAGGCGCTCGTTGCCCTGCGCCGCCGCGCCGGCCCGCATCACCAGAATCTCGGCATGGGCGGTGGGATCCTTCAGTTCCAGGATGCGGTTGCCGCTCTGGGCCAGCAGCGCGCCATCGGCGCCCAGCAGCACCGCGCCCACGGGCACTTCGCCGCGCGCCGCCGCCGATTTCGCTTCTTCCAGCGCCAGTGCTATGGCTTGCGCATCATCCATGGTCCGGAGAGTTAGCCTTGCCCGCCGACAAAAAGCCAGCCATCCACGAAGGCGACCGCATTGCGAAAGTCATCGCCCGGGCCGGCATCTGCTCGCGGCGCGACGCCGAAAAGCTGATCGCGGAAGGGCGGGTGAAGCTGGACGGGGTCATCGTCACCTCCCCCGCCCTGAACGTCACCGAAAACAATGTCGTGCAGGTGGATGAAAAGCCGCTGGCCCAGCCCGATGCGGCGCGGATGTGGCGCTATCACAAGCCCGGCGGGCTGGTCACCACCCACAAGGACGAGAAGGGACGGCCCACCGTCTTCGCCAACCTGCCCAAGCATCTGGGCCGGGTGGTGTCGGTGGGGCGGCTGGATTTCAACACCGAAGGCCTGCTCCTTCTGACCAATGACGGCGAGATCGCGCGGCGCATGGAAATTCCGTCGGCAGGCTGGACGCGGGTCTATCGCGCACGCCTGTTCGGCAAGGTGACCCAGGCCGACCTGGACAAGCTCGCCACCGGCATCACCATCGACGGCGTCAAATACGGCCCCATCGTCGCCGACCTGGAGCGCAGCAAGGGCGTCTATAGCTGGGCCACCGTGTCGCTGAAGGAAGGCAAGAATCGCGAGATCAAGCGGGTGATGGAGCGGCTGGGCCTCAAGGTCGCCCGCCTGATCCGCACCGCTTATGGCCCTTTCCAGCTTGGCCAGTTGACCGAAGGCCAGCTCGAGGAAATTCCGGCACGCCTGTGGCGGGAAAAGCTGGGAATCGGCCGCAAAAAACGTGCTGACCGGGACGACTGAAAGCTGCTAGAAGCCGCGACATAAGCAGGAGACGGCCATGGGCAGCATGAAGGACAAGCGCAAGAACAGGCTGCAGCCCCCCTATGCGGCCGAGACCAAGGACGTGCGCTTCGCCGGAACCTTCGAGGTGCTGGTGCCGATCGAGGGCCGCAACAAGCCCGCCAAGGTGCCGCTGCAGTTCCCTACCCTGTCCGCCGCCGAAGGCTGGATGCACAGCGCCGAGGGCAAGGACGCCATCGCCGAGCTTCTGGAAGACGCCAGGAAGGGCTAGCCCCTGCCGGGCCAGGGAACTTTCGCCCCCGGCCCCCTGTTGCCGCCTGATACACAGACCTTAACGCGTTAACCCCGGCAATCCGGGCTTTTTGCGCCTCCGATCTCCTCGGCTGGTAAGCGGTCCTTCATCTTTTGGGTGCTAATTTTGCGCCCGAATATGCCGCTGGAGAATCTCATGCGTAAAAGCTTCACCCTCGCGCTGGCCGTCGCCGCGCTGACATTAGGCAGCCTTGCTGCCCGCGCCGACAACCTGCAGGACGGCGCCAAGGCCTTCCAGGGCGGCCAGTACAGCCGCGCCCTGACCCTGTGGCGTCCGCTGGCCACCCAGGGCAACCCGGTGGCCCAGAACAATCTCCGCATCATGTATCTGGACGGCAAGGGCGTGCCGCGCGACTTCGCCCGCGCCATGCAGTGGTTCAGCGCCAGCGCCAGCCAGGGCAACAGCGCCGGCATGTACAATATGGGCCTGATGTATGAACTGGGCCAGGGCATCAAGCCCGATCCCTTCCGCGCCTACATGTGGTACGCGCTGGCCGCCGACCAGGGCAACATGCCCAACGCGGTTGCCCATCGCAACGCGCTGTGGTCGCGCATGACCCCGGCGGCCCAGAACCAGGCCCGCGAACTGTCCGTGGCCTGCAAGCGCAACAACTACAAGGGCTGCGCCTAAATACTCTCGACCTCTATCGAGACCTGAAGAAACGGCGCCGGAGACGGCGCCGTTTTTTTATGCGCCGCGCGGATAGAGCGCGGCGATGCGGCTGACCGCCTCTACCGCTTCGGCCCGGTCCACCACTTCGCTGGCGTCGTTGTAGCCGCGCATGTCGCCGCCCTCCAGCATCTGGATCACGATGCCGTCGCTGCGCGGCAGCATCTGCACGCCGCGATAGTTGACGCCATAGGTGACTTCCGGCTGGGGGATCAGCCAGCCGATCTGGCCGCGCACGGGCACAAGGCTTTCGTCTTTCCACAGCGCGCGGGCGCCATAGCCGGTGCAGTTGATCACCACCTTCTGCTTCAGTTGCGTGAAGTCGGACGGGGCATGGAATTCGCGCACCTCCATCCTGCCGCCCATGGCGTAGAACTGGCCCAGCAGGGTCTGGCCATAGCTGGCGATGTTGAACTGCAGGTTTTCGGTGCGCCGGACGTAAGGCACGGGAAAGGGCGTGGTGTTCGCCGGCACGGTCTGGACGCTGGGCATCAGGTCGGCAATGCGGCTGCCATAGTGAGCAAAGCTCAGGCTGGCGGGCGGGAAATATTTGGCATTGCTCTGGTCGAACGGAACGTCCGCCAGATTGTAGCGGTCGCCGAACTCCACCGGCTTGCCCGCCATGCCCAGATAGCTGCGATAGGTCTTCCACGAGATGCGCGCCATGCGCTCCCACAAATCGGCAAAGGCGGGACCGGCGGGTTCGGTCAGCGCGATGCGCGAATCCGGCGTCCAGCTTCCGGTGGCGCGCACCGAGCGGGTCTGGGCCAACAGGTCCTTGGCATAAAGCGTGACGCTGCAGCCCATCTTCAGCGACAGCACCGCCGTGGTCAGCCCCAGCGCGCCGCAGCCGATTACCGCCAGATTTTTGTCGCCCCGCGCCAGCGCCTTTTCCAGCACCACCGTGGCCGAACCCCAGGACAACGACCAGCCCGATCCGCCATGGCCGTAATTGTGGACGACCAGCGTGTCGCCCAGCATCTCGGTGTCAAGACGGGGACCCGCGGCGCGGAAGGGCCGCGTGCAAACGGTAATGTCGAACAGCCGCCGGGGATCGGCGCGCACCGGGGCCAGGCGCGGCGGAAGATCAAAGGTGGGAAGGCCCGACAGTTTGGAAGGCGCAGCGCAGGCGGAAAGGCCGGCCAGTCCGCCGAGCAATGCCAGACGACGATCAAGGACAGACATCAATAGTCGCCTCAAAACTCATGTGAAGCGTCGCAGAGCGACAGCCCCAGAGTAAGATTAGGTACATGCCTATTTTCTCTTCCTTTTTTTCTTTTCCGGAGGAGAGGGCAGACGTATCGCAGCGGCATCGCTCCAACTACGTGAGATAGCGAAGCTTACGACACGCAAGAGATCTGGCCCGATACTCCCACCCACCAATGCCGGACTTCCTGCACCGTAAAATCCAGAAACATCGTGATCAATGCCCACCCCATAAAGCTCAACATCAGATCGATGCTTAATCCAGCTAATAACAGTGCGCGCATGCCCATCTAAAAACTTAAGATCGTTCGCTGAAAGAGTTGAATCATCCACCGGAGCGCCATCACTCAAAACAAACAAGAGCTTTCTTTCAGCAGGATGTGAGGTCAATCGTGAATAAGCCCATAGCAGCGCCTCGCCATCTACATTTTCCTTCAAAAGCCCCACTCTCAGCATCACAGAAAGATTGATGTCAGCCTCTTGGGATATTTCTTCGAAGCTCTTGTAAATTATGTGCCGCAGATCATTAAGCCTTCCCGGGCTAGCGGGCTTTCCATCCTTCATCCAGAGCTCGCGCGACTGACCGCCACGCCATGCACGAGTTGTAAAACCTAGTATTTCACAGGAAACATTTGCGTTCGAAAGAATGCTCGAAATCACGGACATCCCACTTGCAACACCTTTAATCTTAGGACCACGCATACTTCCCGAGTTATCGATCAAGAATGCGACAGCGAGCTTTTCGCGTTGGCCCACATTTGCAATCTCCTGAGTCCGCAGGGAGATTTCTGGCTCATAAGCCGCGACTTCTTCACGAACATAGGCCATCAACTCGGAGTGAAGCTTTATCGTATCCGCCGGCTCCGACACTTCGCTTGGTGTGATTACTTCGTCATATTTCCTCGTGTAGGCAAAATAAGGGGCTGTTTGGGCGAGGCGTAAACTGCTCTCGTCAAATTTATCTCCACGAGCGAAAACGACTGCTGGATTGTAGGCCGGTGTAGGAAAGCCCCTTGATGATGCCACCACCTCCACTTTAGGAACTGGAGCGACCTCAATTTTCTTCGCATCAGATGTGGCAAATACAGAATTCAACTCTTTAACGCCCGCTTTTATGTGTCTTGCGAGCGTTTCGACTTTCATTTGCACAGCACTAGAGCTTGGCGGTTCAAACCGAAGATTTCTCCAATCCGCCCAATTTCGTGCCTTTAACACGGTAGCCATCACGTTGTCGGGATCGGCAGGTCCCTCCATCTCATCCGACGATACGTAATAGATCGGCAATATGAGACGGTCCTCCCCCAATGCATTTTCACGGACTAAAAAAGTATCAAATTCCTTCTTGCACGCAGGGCTTCGAAAGAAGCTAGGCGTCACAACGGGAATAAGAAAAGTTACATCTAGCAACGCATCATCAATTCTACTTTTCCAGTGCTGACCCCATCTGAGATCGTTGCGATCTTGAAATATGGGGAACGGTTGCCCCGTTTGCATTTTAACTTCGCCCTCGAGACGCTTTCGAAGTTCTGTGATTTTTTCCGGAATCGTGATCGTCATCCGATTGCACGTAGCTCAGAAAAGCTACTGGTTCTCTGTCCACCATTCACCACCCCTGCCGCCGTTAACGAACGATAGCCATCGGACAGAAAAAAGCCAATATTGTGGGCACGGGGGATCTTGTCCATTTGAACGAGTTAGAATGATGTACAAGCCGAATGCCGATTGAGGCTCGGCAGGCAAGGGCCCGCACCTACCCCCCAAACTCGACGAGATACCCCGCCACGCCTTCTTCAGGATCGCCATTGCCCAGCGATGTGCTGAACTGGCGCTTGCGGTAGGAGAAGATCGTCACGCAGCAGACATTGGGCACGTCCCATTTTCCGCCATGCTGGAAGGCGGTGTACATCCAGTTGGCATAGGCGCCTTCCGGGGCGCTGCCCTTTTCCATCCCGGTCCAGAACAGCCTGCCCTTGCCGCCGTCCATTGCCGCATCCGGCCCCGTCACCCAGCGCCATTCGTTGGGTGCGGCCTGGCGACCGCCCAGATAGGTGACGTCATTGTCGGTGGGGAACAGCTTCTCCAGCACGAACTTGAATTCCGCCTCGTCGCCGAGGGTGGCGAGATAACCCGCCTGCCCTTTGTAAGACATTTTTTCCGCCGCCTGGCGCGCCGCGTCCCAGGTGATGTTGGGCGCGGCGATGTACTGGTAGGCATGGCCGCCCGGGCGTTCGATCACCTGCGTGCTGCCGGGTTCGGGAAATTTCTGCGGCGTGGGATCTGGCGGGGGCGCGAACAGTATCTTCCAGGCCAGGAAGACCACGCCGATGCAGGCCGCCACCCACAACAGGATGGCGACACGGCGCAGCAGTGTCGTGGTCGATGCCGGCAGCATGCAGTCCCCAACAGCCGCGCGATCATAAGGCGGCGCGGCGGCGAATCCACTGGCCTTTTCGTACGCTCGGACTGAGAAGCCGTCACAACCGGCCTAGACGTGCTGGCCGCCGTTGATCATGAGTTCTGCCCCGGTGACGTAGGACGACTGCTCGGTGCACAGGTACCAGATCGCCTTGGCGACCTCGGCCGGCTGGCCCAGCCGGCGCAGCGGGATGGTCTCGACGATCTTCTCGGTGCCGGGCGACAGGATGGCGGTGTCGATCTCGCCCGGGGCGATGGCGTTGACCCGGACCCCCCAGGGGCCGAAGTCCGCCGCCATCTCGCGGGTCAGGGCCGCCAGCGCCGCCTTCGACGTCGAATAGGCCGCCCCGGCAAAGGGGTGCACGCGGCTGCCGGCGATGGAGGTGACATTGACGATCGAGCCCCTGGCCTTGGCCAGCTCGTTCTTCAGGCCCTGGGCCAGCCAGATGGTGGAGAAGAAATTGACCTCGAACACCTGGCGCCAGACCTCCATCGAGGATTCCAGCGTGTCCAGCCGCGCGCCCTGCGGCCCCTTGGGGCTGATGGCGGCATTGTTGACCAGGGCGTGCAGCTTGCCGTCGGTCAGACGGCTGCGCATCTCGGCCACCGCCCGCGCGGTGTCTTTGGGGTCGGCCAGGTCGACCTGGATGTGATCTTCCGGCCCTGCCGCCCAGGGGCAGTTCTCGGGAAAGGCGTGGCGCGAGCAGGTGATCACCCGCCAGCCGGCGCTGGAAAAGCGCTTCACCGTGGCGTGGCCGATGCCCCGCGAGGCCCCGGTCAGGATCAGGGTGCGTTTTTCGTCATCGCTATTGGGTTCTGTCATGCTCTCACCCTATCATTGCAAGGCAACATTGATCCACCGGCCATGCACGACTCTTCCGGCCTGACCGCCATTGCCCTGCTTTTAGCCGCCGCCGTGGGCCTGGGCCTGCTGATGAGCCGTATCCGCATGCCCGCCGCCGCCGGCTTCATCCTGGTGGGGGTGGGGGTGGCGCTGGGGCCCAGCGGCGCCCACATGATCAACACCGACACCGCCATCGAGACCCTGGCCGAGATGGGCGTGCTGATGCTGCTGTTCATCATCGGGATGGAGATGCGGCTGGGGCAGTTCACCAAGTCCCTGCCCCTGGCGCTGGGCGTCACCGGCGTCACCTGCGCCGTGGTTCCCGCCTCGGTCGGGCTCTTTGCCCTGGCGGTGGGCGGCGAAGTGGTGGGCGGCATCGTGATCGGCTTCATGCTGGCGATCTCCTCGACCGCCGTGGCCATGAAGATGATGGAGGACGCCAACCAGAAGGATAGCGAAGGGGGCCGCCTGGCCCTGGCCATCCTGGTGGCGCAGGACCTGGCGGTGGTGCCGCTGCTGCTGATCACCGAATCCTTAGGCGGGGCCATCACCGGCCGCGCCATGCTGCTGGTCGCCGGCAAGCTGCTGCTGGCCTCGTGCCTCCTGGCGGTGTTCATCCATGTGCTGAACAAGGTCAAAAGCTTCCGCTTTCCGGCGTCCGAATTCCTGCTGAAAAACCACGACATCGGGACATTGGGGGTGCTGGGCATCTGCTTTGCCGCCGCCGCGACGTCCGGCCTGATCGGCCTGTCGCCGGCGCTGGGGGCGTTTCTGGGCGGGCTGGTGGTGGGCCATTCCACGCTTCGGCGCGGGGCGCTGGCCATGTCCGAGCCGGTGGAAGCGATTTTGCTGTTCGTCTTCTTCCTGTCGGTGGGCCTGCTGATCGACCTGGCCTATCTGCAGAAGCAGATCTGGGTGATCGCGGCGGCGCTGGTGGTGGTGACGGGCGGGCGCACCTTCCTCAACTTCATCCTGCTGATGCTGGCGGGCGAGAAATTCCATACCGCGGCGGTGACCTCGCTGATCCTGTCGCCGGTGGGGGAATTCTCTTTCGTTATTGCGGGAGCAGGCCTCGCCATGGGCGCGCTGTCGGCGGACGGCTACAAGCTCGCCATCGCGGTGATCGCCATGTCGCTGCTGGTCAGCCCGCTGTTCTTCCTGTTCGCGCGGGTCTGCCACCGCAAGGCAACCACCGGGCATTTCCGCCGCCGGCATGTGCTCGCGCCGGCGCTTCCGGGACCGGGCTGATCAGCTCGAAACCGGGTCCTGATGAATGATCACCTCCGCGCCCGGATAGGCATCGCGGATCGCCTGCTCCACCCCTTCACTGACGGCATGGGCCTCGGCCAAAGTCATGGCGTGATCCAGCGCCATGTGAAGCTGGATGAAGGTGGAAAGACCCGCCTCGCGGGTCTTGAGGTCGTGCACATTCTTCACCGAGGCATGGCTTTCGGCGATGCGGCGGATGCGGTCCCGGTCTTCCTCGGGCAGTTCATGGTCCATCAGCTGGTCGAGACTGCGGCGGCCCACGCCCCAGGCCGTCCACACCAGAACGCCCACTACGCACAGCGCGATCAGGGGATCGGCCAGCGGCCACCAGCTCGCCAGTATCAGCGCCGCGATGACGCCGACATTGGTGATCAGGTCGCTGGTGTAATGGGTGCTGTCGGCTTCCACCGCCAGGCTTCCCGTCAGGGCCAACACCCGGCGCTGATAGAAAACCAGCAGGATCGTGGCGAGGATGGAGACGCACATCACCGCCAGCGCGGGAAGCGAGTTGTCCAGCGGCTCCGGCATCACGATGCGCTGCACCGCCTGGAGGGACAGAAACAGCGCCGAAGCGGCGATGAAGGCGCTTTGCGCCAGGCCCGCCAGCGGCTCGGCCTTGCCATGGCCGAAGCGATGCTCGGCATCGGCGGGCGCCAGGGCATGGCGGATGGCGAACATGTTGAGGGCGGAGGCGAACAGGTCCAGCGCGGAATCCGCCAGGCTGGCCAGCATCGCCACCGAATGGGAGGCGAAATAGGCCCCCGCCTTGATCGCCATCAGGAACAGCGACACCGCCACCGAGGCTATCGCGGCGCGCTTCATCAGGGCGCCGGGCGCATGCTCAGCCACGGCAGAACCTTGTGCAAAAGATAGGGAAACTCATGTCCGGTCCATCATAGACTTGTAGACCGGACGGGTAAACTTCGGCTCCAATAGACGAAGCAAAAGCGGCCGGGCAAACCGGCGGAGGGAACGACATGAAAAACATGATGATGAAGCTGCTGGTGCCCGCTTTAGCGCTGCTCGCCATTCCGGCGGGCGCGCAGATACCCGCAGGGATGGACCCCGGCTCGCTGGGCCGCAACGATCCGATGCCGATCCGCCCCGATTACATGCGCACCCGCGCGGTGATCTCGCCCGTCATCCATCCCGACCGCCGCGTCAGCTTCAGGCTCAACGCGCCGGAGGCCACCCAGGTGAGCATCACCGGCCATGTCATCGGGCCCCGGATGCACTGGCTGTCGCCGGACCGCACCCTGCCCCTGACCAAGGGCGCCGATGGCGTGTGGAGCATCACGCTGGGCCCGCTGGAGCCGGACATCTATCCCTACAGCTACATGGTGAATGGGGCGGGCGTGTCCGATCCGGGCAACCGCATCAACATCGTGGAAGTGCCGGGCGACAAGCCGGCCTATTACGACCCGCAGGATGTGCCGCACGGCGACGTGCGCATGGTGGTCTATCATTCCAAGGCGACCAATTCGGTGCGTTACCTGCGCGTCTACACCCCGCCGGGCTATGACGACAGCAAACAGCGCTATCCGGTGCTCTATCTGCAGCATGGCGGCAATTGCTGCGAATACAGCTGGATGGAGCAGCCCCGCGCCAACATGATCATGGACAATGTGATCGCCGAGAAGAAGGCGCGGCCGATGATCGTGGTGATGGCGCTGGGCGCGCGTTCCGGCTCCAGCGAAGGCATCGGCCCCGTGGAATCCCAGCGCGAAGGCTTCAAGCCGCCGGCGGGCCGCCAGAGCAATTACGATCCCGGCAACCTGTTCGAGGTGGACCTGCTGACCGGCATCATCCCCTTCATCGACAAAAAATTCCGTACCATCGCCAACGCGGACAATCGCGCGCTGTCGGGCCTGTCGCAGGGCGGCATCCAGACCGTGACCATCGGGCTTCGCCACACCGACGTTTTCCACTGGCTGGTGCCGATGAGCGCGGGCGCCGAAAACCAGGGCGACGACCAGTTCATGAAGATCAGCGAAGACGTTTTCGCCAATGTCGAGCCGCTGAGGAAGAACCTCAAGCTGCTGCATTTCGTGGTCGGGCGCGAGGACGTGCTGTACCAGCCGGACAAGCGGCTGGCCGACAAGCTCCAGTCGCTGGGGGTGAAGCTCAGCTTCCAGGCCTATCCGGGGATGCACGAATACAAGGTGTGGCGCCGGGGCCTGTATGAAAGCGCGCCGCTGCTGTTCCGCTGACCTGGGAAAAGGATCAGGGAAACAGGCGTTCGGTGGTCCAGGCGTCGGCGGCAGACGCGCGGCTGTAAACCAGCCGGTCATGCAGCCGGAAGGGGCGGTCGCGCCAGAATTCGATGCGCAGCGGGGTGATGCGCCAGCCGGTCCAGTAGGGCGGGCGCGGCACCTTGCCGATGCCGTATTTCAGCGCGTATTCGGCGATGCGTTTCTCGAACGCCCAGCGCCCTTCCATCGGGCGGGACTGGGGCGATGCCCAGGCGCCGATCTGGCTGTCCTTGGGCCGGGACGCGAAATAGGCGTCGGCCTCGGCGTCGGACACGCGCGACACGGTGCCCTGCACCCGCACCGCCTTCCTCAGGCTTTTCCAGTGGAGGTTGATGGCGGCATGCGGATTGGCGGCAAGCTCTTCGCCCTTGATGCTCTGTTCATTGGAATAGAACACAAAGCCGCTGGCGTCGGCGCCCTTGAGCAGCACCATGCGGACATTGGGGCGGCCGTCCGCATCCGCCGTGGCCAGGGCCATGGCATTGGCATCGTTGGGCTCGGAGGCTTCGGCGTCCTTCATCCAGCCGTGGAACAGCTCGAGCGGATCGGGGCGGGCCGCAATGCCGCCATCGTCCAGAGGACCGCCCATTTCCATGGTCATGGGGCTATTTTTCCTTATCAGCGCGCCGCCATAGCAGTTTCATTTCAGGCAGGGTAGCCTTGGCGGACGAATGCGCCAAATGCTCAGAATTTTGCCGGTTTTGACCGCCTGTTTCAGCCTCGCGCTGGGAGGGGCGGCTTTCGCCCGCACCGGCAAGGAAATCGCCGCCGTGTTCGATACCGGCGTCACCGCCTATGACGCGGGCAATTACGAACAGGCCTTCAGGATCTGGTGGGACCTGCAATATGAGGACGTCGCGGCCATGCGAAACGTGGCCATGATGCTGAGCAAGGGCCAGGGCACCGCCCGCGATCCCAAGCTAGCCGTCAGGATTTACGAGCGGGCGGCGGAAGCGGGCCTGCCCACCGCCCAGGCCGACCTGGCCGACATGCTGCTGAAGGGCGAAGCGGGCGATCCCGATCCCAAGGCGGCGCTGCCCCTGCTGCAGGCCGCCGCGGCCGCGAACCACCCGGTGGCGCAATTCCAGCTCGCCCAGATGTTCGAAACCGGCGCGAACGGGTTGGTGCCGCAAAATCTCGACGTCTCCCGCCAGCTTTACACTTCCGCCGCCGCCCGCGGCTTGAAGGAGGCCGCCGAGCGGCTGAAGATCATCGGCCCCGCCAACACGCCCACGCCGCCCGCGCCCTCCGGGAGCCAGGCAACCCTCGCGCCCACGCCGCCAGCCGCCCGGCCCTAGTGCACCACCAACTGGCAAGAACCAAATCCCTGCCTATATTGGGATAAAGGCAGATTCGGATGAACGACCCCTACAAAATTCTCGGCGTGCCCAAGACGGCCAGCGAAGCCGAAATCAAAAAGGCGTTTCGCGCCCTGGCCAAGAAGCATCATCCCGACAAGCATGCGGGAGACGCGAGCGCCCAGAAACGCTTCCAGGAAATCTCCGGCGCCTATGACATTCTGGGCGACAAGGAAAAGCGCGCCCAGTTCGACGCGGGCGCCATCGGTGCCGACGGCAATCCGCGCGGCTTCGATCCGCGCCAGGGGGGCTTTCGCCAGGGCAATCCGTTCGGCGGTGGCGGTTTCGATCCGCGCCAGGGAGGTGGAGCGGGCGGCTTCAAGTTCAGCTTCGATGAAGCGCCGGGCGGGGCTGCGGGCTTTGAGGATATTTTCGCCGACCTGATGGGCGGCGGACGAAAGCGCGGCGCGCCGCGCGCGGCCCCCGGCGAGGATTTTTCCGCCGCCGTCACGGTCAGCTTCGCGGAAGCCGCCAGCGGCGGCACCCGCCGCATCGCGCTGCAGAATGGCGAACAGATCGACGTCAAGATTCCGGTCGGCGTGAAGGACGGCCAGGTGGTGCGGGTCAAGGGCCGGGGCGGCGCGGGGCGCGGCGGCGGGCCCAATGGCGATATCCTGCTGCAGGTCTCGGTTGCCGCGCATCCTTCCATGACACGCGACGGCAACGACATCCGCACCGATGTGCCGGTGACGCTGAAGGAAGCGGTGCTGGGCGGCAAGGTGCCGGTGCCAACCCTTACGGGCACGGTGTCCCTGTCGGTGCCGCCCAATTCCAACACCGGCACCACCCTGCGCCTGAAGGGCAAGGGCATCGGGGCGCATGGCGCGACTCCGGCGGGCGACCTCTATGTCCGGCTGGTGGTCCAGCTGCCTGACAAGCCCGACGACGCCCTGCGCGAGTTCCTCGCCGGCTGGCCAGGGAACTATGACCCCCGTGCAAAAATGCGATAAGCGACTGATTCACAACGATTTTGTTAGTGCGGAAAATCCTTTTCGCGAACTGGCCTATTCAGGGTAAATGACTAGGGTTCGCGCACGAATTTCGGGGAAATTGCATGTCATTTCAGGGGCTCATGAAGGGCAAACGCGGCCTTATCATGGGCGTGGCCAATCAGCATTCCATCGCCTGGGGCATTGCCCAGGTGCTGCATGAAGCAGGCGCGGAGCTGGCTTTCTCCTATCAGGGCGATCTGTACAAGAAGCGCGTGATCCCGCTGACCGAACCGATGAAGCCCGCGGCGCTGATCGATTGCGACGTGACCGATCCCGCCTCGCTGGACGCCGCCTTCGCCCAACTGGGCAAGGTGTGGGACAGCCTGGATTTTGTGGTCCATGCCATCGCCTTTTCCGACAAGGACCAGCTCAAGGGCCGGTATGTGGAAACCACGGCGGACAATTTCCGCATGACCATGGATATCTCCTGCTACTCCTTCACCGCCGTGGCGCAACGCGCCGAAAAGCTGATGACGGGTGGCGGTTCGCTGGTGACGCTGTCCTATTACGGCGCCGAACAGGTGATGCCGCACTACAACGTGATGGGCGTGGCCAAGGCGGCGCTGGAAACCAGCGTGAAGTATCTCGCCGAGGATCTGGGCAAGAAGAAGATCCGCGTCAACTCGATCTCCGCCGGCCCGATCAAGACCCTGGCCGCCAGCGGCATCGGTGATTTCCGCTACATCCTGAAATGGAACGAATACAACTCGCCCCTGCGCCGCAACGTGACGCAATCGGAAGTAGGCCAGTCGGCGCTGTTCCTGCTGTCGGACCTGTCGAGCGCGGTAACGGGAGAAAACCTGCATGTCGATGCCGGCTATCACGTTGTCGGCATGAAGGCGGTGGATGCGCCCGACATCAGCGTCAACAAGCCGGATGACGCCCCCGGAGCATGATCTCCGATCATGCGACCAGAACAATAAGCCTCAAGCCCGGACTGACGCTCTATTTCGCGCGCCACGGCCAGACCGAAGCCAATGTCCAGAAGCGTTTCCAGGGCTGGTCGCGCGATACCGCACTGACGCCGCTGGGCCTGACCCAGGCCGCCGATGTCGGGGCCATCCTGAAGCGCGAGTTGGGCGACGCGCCCGGCATCGCCATGGTCGCCAGCCCCCTGCCCCGCGCACGCAAGACCATGGAGATCGTTCGGGCCGCGCTGGACCTGACGCCGGAGAATTACACCACCGACAACCGGCTGAAGGAAATCAACCTGGGCAACTGGGACGGGCTCACCGACGATGAAGCCCGCGCCGTCAGCCCGATCCTGTTTTCCCAGCGCGGCAACGACAAATGGCATGTGCGGGTGCCGGGCGGCGAGAATTACGCCGAGGTGGCGGCGCGGGTCAGCGACTGGATAAACGAGCTGGAACACGACACCGTCGCGATCAGCCATGGCGCCACCACGCGCATCCTCAGGGGCCTGCTGGCGGGGCTGGACTGGAAGGCCATGAGCGCCCTGGACGAGCCGCAGGGCGTGGTTTTCCGGGTCCGGGGCAATGACGTGGTCCGGCTGGACCCCTGATTTGAATTAATGCCCCAAATCGGGGTATTTCCAACCCATGTCCCATAACACCTTCGGCCACCTCTTCCGCGTCACCACCTTTGGCGAAAGCCATGGGCCGGCCATCGGCTGCGTGGTGGACGGCTGCCCGCCGGGGATCGAACTGACCGAAGCCGATATACAGCCCTGGATGGAAAAGCGCCGCCCGGGCCAGAGCAAGTTCGTCACCCAGCGGCAGGAGCCGGACACGGTGAAGATCCTCTCCGGCGTGTTCCAGGACGAGCGCATGGCGGCGCAGGTCACCACCGGCACGCCCATCGGCTTGCTGATTGAAAACACCGACCAGCGCTCCAAGGATTATGGCGACATCCGCGACAAATTCCGTCCCGGCCATGCCGATTATACCTACGACGCCAAATACGGCGTGCGCGACTATCGCGGCGGCGGAAGGCAGAGCGCACGCGAAACCGCGACCCGGGTTGCGGCGGGCGCCATCGCGCGCAAGGTCTTGGACAAGCTCTATGGCAAGGTCACCATCCGCGGCGCTCTGGTGCAGATGGGCACGCAGAAGATCGCCCGCGCCAACTGGTCGTGGGATGCGGTGAACGGAAATCCCTTCTTCTGCCCCGATGCCAGCGCTGCGGCGGAATGGGAAAGCTATCTGGAAGGCATCCGCAAGAACGGCTCCTCGGTCGGCGCCATCATCGAAGTCGTCGCCGAAGGTATACCCGCCGGCCTGGGCGCGCCGGTCTATGCCAAGCTGGACAATGAACTGGCCTCGGCGCTGATGAGCATCAACGCGGTCAAGGGCGTGGAGATCGGCGACGGCTTCGCCACCGCCGCCCTCACCGGCGAGGAAAATGCCGACGAGATGCGGATGGGCGCGGACGGCAAGCCCGTCTTTCTGGCCAATCATGCCGGCGGCATCCTGGGCGGCATTTCCACGGGCCAGCCCATTGTGGCGCGCTTCGCGGTCAAGCCGACGTCATCCATTCTCAGCCCGCGCCGGACAATCGAAAAGTCCGGCGGCGAAACCGACATCATCACCAAGGGCCGCCACGATCCCTGCGTCGGGATTCGCGCCGTGCCGGTGGGCGAAGCGATGATGGCCTGCGTGCTCGCCGACCAGGCGCTGCGCCATCGCGGACAGGTCGGCTAAGAAGAACCTCTTACTGCGGCGGCCACGGCCCCGGTCCCTGCATGCGGGCGGGATAGGGCCCGGTGATGTCCACCGCCTTGTCTCCCGGCTTGGGCAGCGCAAAGGCGATCAGGACCTGACGATAGAGCGAATTTTCCCGCGGCGACGGACGGCGCGCATTGCCCTGTCCGCCCGCGGCGATGACCACATACTGGCGGCCATCCTTGCCCATATAGGTCATCGGCCCTGCATCGGAAGACGCCGGCATCTTCATTTTCCACAACTGCCGGCCGGTACGCACGTCATGGGCGTAAAAATGGCCATCGGACGGCGCTGCGAAGACGACGCCGCCGCGCGTCGCCAAAGTGGGGGCGATGCCGGCCGCACCCATGTCCCTGGCGCCGGGGCCATACTCGTCTTCCAGCGAGCCCAGCGGCACGCGCCAAACGATCTGGCCCGTTCCCAGATTGACGGCGACCAGTTCGCCCTGCTTGCCGCCATTGCAGCTACGGCCGCCCTTGTCGTGAAAGCGGACATTGCCGACATTGGAGTGAAGCCCGCCATTGCCCTTCACGCCGCTCGATGTCGGGGTCACCGTAATCATGGTGGGCATATTGGTGACATTGGCGAAAGCCAGCCCGCGCTGCGGATCGATCGAGACGCCGCCCCAATCCATGCCCCCGATGGCGCCGATGCTGTTGAGCGCCCACGCCCCACCCCCGACAGGGACCGAGAAAGGTCCGACATCGGCAAGCTTGCGCTCGTCGAACAGCGCCTTGCATTCTTCATTGGCCTGGGGCGAAAGCTGGCTGAGCTGGTCGCGCTTCACCGTCGCGGGGATCAGCGGCGGCGGCAGGATAGTGAAAGGCTGGGTGGGTGATGATTTTTCACCCGGAATCTGGCTCTGCGCCACCGGCCGCTCTTCCCAGGGATGGATCGGCTTGCCCGTCGCCGCATCCAGGATCCAGATCATCGCCTGCTTGGTGGGCTGCACCACCACTTTAACGCGCTTGCCGTCCTTGATGACCGTCACCGGCGAGGGTGCGGCGTTGGTATCCAGGTCGAATATGCCGTGATGCTGTTCCTGAAAACGCCACCTCACCTTGCCGGTCGCCGCATCAATCGCGACGGTCGAGCCGGAGCCGGCATTGTCGCCTGGACGCCAAATGCCGACATAATCGGGGCTCGGGGAATCGGTGGGGACATAGACCGTGCCGCTGGCTTCATCCAGCGCCATATGCCCCCAGCCGCCCATGCTCACCAGATTCTGCGTCTCGGGTCCCCAGCTGTCGCCGCCCGGTTCGTTGGCGGCCGGAATCACGCGCGCGGTCCAGACCAGCTTGCCGGTGCGCAAATCATGGGCATGGGGATCGGCGGGCTGGGCCGGCGGCGGCAGAAAGCCGGTGGCGCCCATGGTGATGATCAGGTTCTTGTAGATGATGGGCGGTGCGTTGGATTGGACACCGCCGCCGATCTTTCCGCCTTCGGCCGGATTGGGCAGGCCGATGTTCAGGCCCGTGCCCGGCCAGTCGGAAGACAGACGGCCGGTCTTCAGATCGAAGCCGTACACCACATGCCCCCAGATCGCCACGATACGTGGCTTCATGGCCCCGTCGCCGGCCCAATAGGCCAAGCCGCGGCGGTTAACGCCCGCGCCCACCGTGACGGGCGGCTTGGTCCGCCAGACGAGCTTGCCGGACTCCGGCTCCATGGCGATGATGTCGCCCGACTGGCTGTCGGTGAAATAGAGAAGCCCACCGATCATCAACGGCCTGGTCTGCCAGGTGCGTCCGAACTTGCCGCTGTCCCATACCCAGACCGGCTTCAGATCGGCGACATTGGCGGCGGTGATCTGGTTCAGGGACGAATAGTTCATGCGTGCGCCGGTGCCGCCCCAGTCTTTCCAGTCGGTTCCGGTTGGCTGGGCCGTCGCCCCGCCCAACAGGCCGATGCCGGCCAACGCCACGATCCCTGCTGCGTGATTTTTCATATCCATCCCCGAATTGTTGCTGTTTGGCGGCGAGCGCTGTTTATTTCCAACGCAGCGTGAACGCCACTTTCGGCCCGATACTCACCTGCGGTTCGGAGGGCGGCTCCGCCTTCATCTGCTGCTCGCGATACGCCACGCATTGCTGCACCAGCCCGCCCAGGCCCGCGAAATCTTCCGCCTTGGGGATCGCCCGCAGGAAGCAATCATCGAAAAATGTGAACTGGTCGAGCTGGCCGCAGCCGAAGCTGGTGCGGTCGGGCCGCGCCGCGGTGATGACGATGCGGTTCTCGCGCGCCAGCACCGGAACGAACTGCCCCGAATAGCAGGCCGACATCACGATCACCGCCGGCTTGCTGCCGCAGCTGTTGTTGACCATGGCCGCCATCTTGTTCGGCGCCACCACGGCGCTGCCCACCCCGATGCCGTCGGGTGTGCCATGCGAGGTAAAATAGATCAGGCAACCGGCGGGGGCGCGACTGGACAGGTCCCACAGCGCGCCGGCGATGGAGCCGAACTCGGCGGGACGGGCGGCGCTATCCGTATTTACCGCGAACTGTTCGGTGTTGGCGGGCGCAAAGCCCATGCCGGCAAACGCCTTCACCAGATCCTTGCGGGCATTGTCGAACACCCTGGTGGGGCCGCCATCCTGAGCATGGTTGTCGCCGGCCACCACCAGCACCGCCCATTGAGAGAAGTCCTCAGCCTGTGCCCCGACCGGCAACAGCAGAAAACCCAGCAGAACCAGAAGGCGCCTCATCCCTTGCCCCTGACGAACCCAGCCACCAGCTCAATATGCGACGACCAGAGAAATTGGTCTATCGGGGTCACCGGCCCCAGCCGGTAGCCGCCCTGCACCAGAATAGCGGCGTCGCGGGCGAAGGTGGCGGCATCGCAGGAGACATAAGCGATGGTGGGAACACGGGATTTGGCCAGCTGGCGCGCCTGGGCTTCGGCCCCCGCCCGGGGCGGGTCCAGCACCACTGCGTCATAGCTGTTCAGTTCGGGAAGCGTCAGCGGCAGCATGAACAGGTCGCGCCGCTCGGTGGTGACGGGCTTAAGGCCGGGCGCCTTCGCCCCTTCCGCCAGCGCCGCCAGAGCGGGCGCATCCTGCTCCACAGCATGAACCTTGGCCTTGGCCGCCATCGGCAAGGCGAACGTGCCCACGCCGCTGAATAGATCAGCCACCCGGTTAGCCTTACCCACGATCTTGAGCACACGTTCCTGCAGCGCGGTTTCGCCTTCGACGGTGGATTGCAGGAAGGAATAGGGCGGCAAATGCACTCGCACCCCGCCTTCTTCTACCTGCGGTGCGGCGCTTTCCAGCACCAGGGCATTATTAAAATTGAGGCGGACGATACCCAGTCCCGAAACCGCGCCGGCCAGATCAGCACTCATCTGCGGCGTCAGTTTTTGCGGACTACGGACGCCCAAGTCAAAGCCGGTCAGCGTTTCGGTGACATGAAAATCGGCCGGCGCTTTGAGGAAGCCAAACCTGCTGCGGAGCTGCTGCGCTAGCGCGAACAGGCCCGGCGTCAGTACCAGGCACTCGCGCATGTCCACAATTTCATGGCTTTTGACGGCGTGAAAACCGATTTCACCACACGAGATCTCGAGTACGGCGCGGCGGCGCGAACGTGGCGGCACGCTGACGGTACCCAGAACCTCGGCGGTGACCCCAGCCCTGATCAGAGCCGCCTGCACCATCGCGCGCTTGCCGGCGCGGTAGTCGTCAGGCGTCAGGTCCTGCAGCGAGCAGCCGCCGCAGACGCCGAAATGGCGGCAGGTTTGGTTCAGGCCAGCTTCCCGGCAGCAGCGCGGACAGCTTCCTCGCCGCGCCCCAGCGCGCGCAGCGCGGTCGAGACGATGCCATCGGCATCAAGGCCCGCCTGGGCATACATCTTCTCGGGCGTATCATGATCCTGGAAGATGTCCGGCAAGGTCATGGGACGCACCTTGATGCCTTTGTCGAGCAGGCCGTCATGGGCCATGAAATGCATCACATGGGCGCCGAAGCCGCCCGCGGAGCCTTCCTCGATGGTGATCAGGACTTCATGCTCCTTGACCAGGCGGCGGATCAGGTCGGTGTCCAGGGGCTTGGCGAAACGCGCATCGGCGATGGTGGGCGACAAGCCGTAACCGGCCATGCGTTCCGCCGCCAGCAGCACCTGGGTCATGCGGGTGCCGAAATTCAGGATGGCAATGCTGGCGCCTTCCTTGACGATGCGGCCCTTGCCGATTTCCAGCGGAATGCCTTCGGCGGGGCGCGCCACGCCCGTGCCTTCGCCGCGCGGATAGCGCAGGGCGCTGGGCCGGTCGTCGATCTGGGCGGCGGTGGCCACCATATGGGTCAGCTCGGCCTCGTCCGACGGCGCCATGATGACGAAGTTGGGCAATGCGGCCAGATAGGCGATGTCGAAGGATCCGGCATGGGTGCAGCCGTCGGCGCCCACCAGGCCGGCGCGGTCCATGGCGAAGCGCACCGGCAGCGACTGGATCGCCACGTCATGCACCACCTGGTCATAGGCGCGCTGCAGGAAGGTCGAATAGATGGCGCAGAACGGCTTCATGCCTTCGGTCGCCATGCCGGCGGCGAAGGTCACGCCATGCTGCTCGGCAATGCCAACATCGAAGGTGCGCTCCGGAAAAGCCTTCTCGAACAGGTCCACGCCGGTGCCTGAGGGCATGGCAGCGGTGATCGCCACGATCCGGGAATCCTTCTTCGCTTCCGCGATCAGGGCTTCGCCGAACACCTTCTGGTATTGCGGCGACTTGGGCGTCGACTTGGACTGTTCGCCGGTCAGGACGGTGAACTTGGTGACGGCGTGATACTTGTCGGCGGCGGCCTCGGCGGGGGCGTAGCCATGGCCCTTCTTGGTCACCACATGCACCAGCACCGGACCGCGCATGGTGTCGCGGACGTTCTCCAGCACCGGGATCAGGTGATCCAGATTGTGGCCGTCGATCGGGCCGACATAGAAGAAGCCCATTTCCTCGAACAGGGTGCCGCCCATGGCCATGCCGCGGGCATATTCCTCGGTGCGCTGCGCCACCTTGAACAGCCCGCGCGGCAACAGCTTGCGGGCCAGGCGCTTGGCGACATTGCGCAGGCCGGTATAGGGGCGCGACGACACCAGGCGCGCCAGATAGGCGCTCATCGCGCCGACCGGCGGGGCGATGGACATGTCATTGTCGTTGAGGATGACGATCAGGCGGTTCTTGTGGGCGCCGGCATTGTTCATGGCTTCATAGGCCATGCCCGCGCTCATCGAGCCGTCGCCGATCACGGCGATCACGTTGTTGTCGCCGCCCTTGAGATCACGCGCCACCGCCATGCCCAGGCCGGCGGAAATCGAAGTCGAGCTGTGCGCGGCGCCGAACGGGTCATATTCGCTCTCGCTGCGCTTGGTGAAACCGGACAGCCCGCCGCCCTGGCGCAGGGTGCGCATGCGGCTGCGGCGGCCGGTGAGGATCTTGTGCGGATAGGCCTGGTGGCCGACGTCCCAGATGATGCGGTCGTCCGGCGTCTTGAACACATAGTGCAAGGCCGTGGTGAGCTCGACCACGCCCAGGCCGGCGCCGAAATGGCCGCCGGTGACCGAAACGATGTCGATCAGGTCGGTGCGCAGCTCATCGGCGAACTGGCGCAGCTGCCATTTTTCCAGCTTGCGCAGATCTTCCGGCAGGTCCACCTGGTCCAGCAGCGGCGTCTTGGTGTTCGGGATATTCATCGCACGTATTTCTCTTTATTGGCGCAGCAAAGCAACGTCACGCAGTTTCCATGGGTTCGCCGATTTCCGGCCCGGCGGCGCCCATGACAATCTTTTCCAGCCTGCCCTCGGCGGATTTCAGCTTCTTCTCGCAATGGGCCTTCAGCAACTGTCCGCGCTCATACAGCGCGATGGAATCCTCAAGATCCACTTCGCCCTGTTCCAGCCGGGAGACGATGGCTTCCAATTCCTTGAGCGCGCCCTCGAACGGCAATTCCTCGATGGCGGCGGATTTAGCAGCAGGGGATATGGCTCGTCTCCAGCAGGCGTCACGGTTTTGCGAAATACCCCGAAACCCGCTCGCGCCATGATTATGACGCCCATAGCCGGTTTCCTGCCCCCGCACTGCCGAAATTATAGTTCAATGACCCTGTGGGACAAGCAGTTTCGTTGCATATGCGAAACGCAGATGTGATCGCTTTGTCACGGTTTGGGCAGCCCGACCGCCTTGAGGCTGATGCCGCCGCCGGAATCCCCTGCCGGCAGATCGGATATCCCGCCCAGCAGGACCTGCAGGGCGGGCAGATTCAGCAGCGATTCGATCCGGCCCAGAAGGCCAAAACTGGCGTCCAGCCCGCCCATCAGCCGTGACAGGCTGCCGAGCAGGCCTGTGCGACGGGGGTAGATCTTGAACGCAATTTCTCCGGGGGGAACTTTTGCCAGGGCCGCCGCCTCGCCCGCGGCGGTCCAGAAGCCACCCAGCCGGTCCACCAGCCCATTGGCCTGGGCGTCGGCTCCGGACCAGACCCGGCCGCGCGCGAGCTCGCGCACCTTTGCCAGCGGCAGCTTGCGGCCCGCCGCCACCTTGGCGGTGAAGTCGTCATAGATCACGTCCGCCTGATGATTGAGAATCGCCAACTGCTCGGGCGTGTAGGGCGAGAGCGGCGACCCCATCAGCGTGTTCTTGCCCACCGATACCTGCTCGGAATTGGCGCCGACCAGGCCCAGCGTCTTGTTGAAGGAAATTTTTCCGGTCAGCACACCGATCGATCCGGTGATGGTGCCGGGCTGGGCGACGATCCTGTTGGCGGTGACGGAGATGTAATAGCCGCCGGACGCCACCACGCCGCCCATGCTGACCACCACGGGCTTGCCCGCCTTCTGCGCCGCCTTCACCGCGTGGAGAATCTGGTCGGACGCCGTCACCGATCCGCCGGGCGAATCCACCCGCAGCACGATGGCCTTGATGGTCTTGTCGCGCGCCGCCTGGCGGATGGACTCGGAAAGATCGTCGCTGGCAATGCCGGCGCTGGCGCTGAGCAGCGAGTTCTTTGCGGTGCCGTCGCGGATTTCGCCCGCCGCTTCCACGATGGCGATGTTGGCGTTGCCCAGCGGCTTTGCCGCATCGCGCGCATAGGTCATGAACTTCACCAGCTTGGCGCCGGCGCCCGCGCGGGCGTTGGCGGCGGCTGCGGCTTCATCGTCATAGCCGATGCGATCGATCAGGCGCGCCTTCAGCGCGTCTTCGCTGAATTGCGGGCTGGCTTCCAGCGCCGCCATGACCTGTACCTTGGTCAGCTTGCGGCCGGCGGCCATCCGCGCCACCGCCGTGTCATAGACCGACTGCATCAGACGGGTGAGCTGCTCGCGGTCGGGGGCCGACATCTGCTTTTCCATGTACATGTCGGCAGCGCTTTTATACTCGGCACGCTTGACGATCTGCGGCTCGGCTTCGATCTTGTCGAACACGCCGCGCAGGAAAAGCCCGCCGCCGCCCGTGCCGGATGGCGTGAAGGGGCTTTTGGGCTGCATCCATATTTCATTGGCGGCGCTGGCGGCGACATAGTCGCCAAGGCCCGCGCCGAAAAAGGCTGTGGTCTGGGCGATGACGAACTTATCCTTGGCCCTGAAACGCTGGATCGCGCCGGCGATCTCCTCGCCTTCCGCGGTCGAAAGCGCGCCATTGCCCAGCTTCATCACCAGGCCCTTGACCCGCTTGTCGCGTCCGGCCGTTTCCAGTCCCAGCACCACTTCCATCACGGTGACCCGGCGAGGCGTGAAAATCGTGCCGGGAGAGGCGGCGGAATCGGCGATGGGTTCGCGCAGATCCAGCGCCAGCACCATGTTCCCGGGCTGTCCGTCGCCCCAGGCCAGGGAAAAGATCAGCAGGACCAGCAGCAGCAGAACCAACGCAAACACGGTCCGGGCGATGCCGTTGACCACCGACATCACGATGGAGCGGCCCCAGGCGAGAAAACGGATCATGGAAATTCCCCGGTCGGATCAAAATAGTGGCAGCAATGTAACGAAAAAGCCCGGCACCCAACAGGGCACCGGGCCATTCCGTCATGTTAAGATGAATTAGTTCTTGAGCGCGTCGCGCACGGCATCCTTGGCGCCGCCCACGGCGTTCTGGACCTTGCCGGCGACCTTGTCGGCCGCGCCTTCCGTCTGCAACTTGGCATCGCCGGTCATCTTGCCGACGGCTTCCTTGACCGCGCCCTTGGCCTGGGTCGCGGAGCCCTCGATTCTGTCCTTGTCCATGTACTGCTCCTGAAATGGGGTTTTCACGTTTGGGGAAACGCTGGTGATATAACGGTCGGCGGGGGCGCAAGTTCCCTGAACCGTTGGGTGCGAAATGTCGTATATGTACGAACGGAGATCACAGATGCAGAGACGCGTTTTTCTGGCCGGCCTGATGGGCACCGCCGCTTTCGGCGCGGCGCCGGCCTTTGGCTTTGCCGCTTTCGGCGCGGCGCCGGCCTTTGGCTTTGAAGTGACCAAAAGCGATGCGGAATGGAAGAAGCTGCTGTCGCCCGCCGCCTATCAGGTGCTGCGCCATGAGGACACAGAACCGCCCTTTACTTCGCCCCTGAACAAGGAACATCGCGACGGCGTTTTTGCCTGTGCCGGATGTTCTCTGGATTTGTATTCCTCGAGCACGAAATTCGAGAGCGGCACCGGCTGGCCCAGTTTCTGGAGGCCGCTACCCAATGCGATCGGAACCTCCACCGACAGAAAGCTGGGCATGGCGCGTACCGAGGTGCATTGCCGACGTTGCGGCGGACATCTCGGCCATGTCTTTAACGACGGGCCGCCGCCGACGGGACTGCGCTATTGCATGAATGGCGTGGCGATGACGTTCAAACCCGCCAAGGCATAAAAAAAGGCCGGCGCAAAGCGCCGGCCTTTTTCTTCGTTTGTTTTGTGCCTTACGGCGCCGGGGCCGGGGCGGGAGCGGCCGGTGTCGGAGACACGGCCACGGCCTTGGCGCGGGCCTTCTCGACCATCGAGTCATGCGCGGCGGCGAAGCCCTTGAGCGAGAATTTCAGGTCATAGGCCTTGCCGCTGTCGGCGAAAATCCGGACCTTGGCGTCCGGCGCGGACTTGGCGATGGCCGCGATCACGCCATTTTCAAGCGGCATCTGCACAAAGCAGCCATTGCGGTCGCAATAGCGGTACTTCATCGGCTGCGACTTGAAGGCGCTGGTCTCCAGAACCAGGCCGCGCGGAATCGAGACTTCCAGCGGCACCGAAATCTGGATGCCATTGCGGTTCAGGCTGGGAACATAGGCAATGGAGAAAGACAGCACGCGCTGGCGGCTGCGCTGATCGTTCAGCTCCTGGTAAATGTCGCAGGGGCTGGGGCCCTTGATGGGGAAGCAGCGGACCACCCAGTCACCAATCGCGGTCACTTCCGGACGCCCGGGCGTGGCCGGAGCGTCCGCGGCCGGCGCGGCAGCGTCCTGGGCCAGGGCAGCGCCAGAGACCAGCAACAGGCCCATCGCAGCGCCAATCAGGGAATGAGAAAACTTCATGACCAGAGTCTCCAGAACCAGTTTTTGCGTTTGGCGTCGCCGCTGCGCCAGGCCCGCACGCCCTTGCTATAGCCCTTGAAGGTCACGTTCACCGCGATCGGCTTGCCTTCCAGGGTGGCGAACATCAGCTTAGCTTCGGTGGCGCCTTTCAGCGCCGCAGCCATCTTGTCGTCGAACGGCGCGGTGGCGAGGCAGCCGACCGCGTTGCAGGTGCGGTAAGGATAGACCTTCACCGGATCCTTGCCGATGGTCATGCCCATGCCCGCTTCCAGCGCAACGCCCAGGGGCATGTGAAAGCCGGCGACCTTGTTGCCCTTGGGATCGGTGGTGATGGTGATGCGCGCAACCGGCTGGGGCTGGCTCTTGTCCATGATTTCGCTGGAGAGTTCGCAGGAACCTTCCTTAACGGTGGCGGCGGGACAGGTCACGCGCCACTCGTCATAGGAGGACAGCACCGCGGAGTTGGTATTGTAGGTCGACACGCCGCGCACCATCCAGCCCAGGAGCAGGCCGACCAGCAGCGCGACACCGCCCACAACAAGACGTTCAGTCAGGTTTTTCATCGGTTCGGATTCGCTTTTATTTCTTCGGATATGGCCGCAAAAGCCGCCTTCTCAGGCGGTCCCGGACCCTAGCCGGGCGGACGAACTACCAGATCGGGACGGCAAAGGAAACGCCCCCGAAGGGCTTAACCGGCGTCAGGCGGCAGTTTGGCGCGTCTTGGTGAATGGCGCCAGCGGATGACGGGGTTTTAATGTCCTACCTGCGGGCCAGAAGGACCGGGGTTTCGCGCCAGAACAGGGGCCAGACCCGCTTCAGGGCTTCGAGCTTGGGCAGGTCATTGGCCCGGATGTAGGACGAGTTGGGATTCTTGACCAGATAGTCCTGATGCTCGGACTCGGCCCAGTAAAAAGCTTTCAGGCCGCTGACCTTGGTGACGATGGGCGCCGCAAAAAGTCCCGCCGCGTCCAGCTGGGCGATATAGGCCTTCGCCGTCGCCTCCTGCGCCGGGCTGGCGGCGAAGATTTCCGAACGATAGCTGGCGCCCCGGTCCGGTCCCTGACGGTTGAGCTGGGTGGGATCGTGCGCCACCGAGAAATAGATCTGCAGCAGCTGGCCATAGGTCACCTGTTTGGGGTCGAAGGTGATCTCCACCGCCTCGGCATGATTGGAGCGCTGGTTGCCGACCGCATCGTAATTGGCGGTTTCCTTGGTGCCGCCGGAATAGCCCGCCACCACCCGGGTGACGCCCTTCACATGCTCGAACACGGCCTGCTGGCCCCAGAAGCAGCCGCCGGCCAGGACAGCGACTTCCGTGGCGGCCCGGCTCACCGGATCGGCGAGCGGCGCCGGGATCTGTTTGTTGAGATCGCCGGCGGAGACGCGCGACGACAGGAAGGCCGGGATCGCGACAATCATCGCAACGGCGGCGGCGGCCAGGACAAGCGGCTTGAGTTGCATGGGGGCGGCTCCTCGTCTCATCATTCTACGCGCACACGGCGAATTCGGATCAGCCGCCAAATTCCGCGGCGGCGGCACCGATCGCATCATAAACCAGATCGAGTTCCGCCGCAGTGATGCAGTAAGGCGGCATGACGTAAATGGTGTTGCCCAGCGGGCGCAACAATATGCCCCGGGCATGGAAAAAAGCCGTCAGTTCCGGCCCCCGCCCGGCAAGATAGCCCGGATCTGACACTTTCAGGTCCAGCGCCGCGATGGTGCCTAGGCGGCGGAGATTCTCAAAGCGAGGGTTGTCCCGAAAGCGGGCCAGCCGCTGCTGCTGCATCTCCCCCAGCGCCGCCACACGTTCGCGCACGGTTTCCTCGCGCCAGACTTGCAGATTGGCGACCGCCGCGGCGCAGGCAATGGGATTGGCGGTAAAGGAACTGGAGTGAAAGAAAGTGCGGCTGCGATCCGGCGAATAATGCGCCTGGAAAATCTCGGGCGTGCACAGAGTGGCGGCCAGTGGCAGGCTGCCGCCGGTCAACCCCTTGGCCACGCACAGTATGTCCGGCGTGATGCCGGCCTGTTCACAGGCAAACAGGGTGCCGGTGCGGCCGAAGCCGGTCATCACCTCATCGGCGATGAACAGGGTGCCGTGACGCTCGCAAAGCGCCTTCATCTTGCCCAGCAGTTCGGCGCCATAGATGTGCATGCCGCCTGCCCCCAGAATGAGCGGCTCGACGATCAGGGCGGCAGCGTCCTTTGCCAGCTCTTCCAGTGCCGCCAGCGTGTCGCAGCCGCGCCCTTGCGGAAACGGCAGGCGCGCGACATCGAACAGCAGCGGTTCATAGGCGGCGTTGAACACGCCGCGCGCGCCCGCCGACATCGTGCCGACCGTATCGCCGTGATAGGCATGCTCCAGGGCGATGATGCGCTTGCGCGGACTGTTCTGGTTTCGCCAGAAGCCCAGTACCATCTTCAGCGCCACTTCCACGGAGGTCGAACCGCTGTCGGAATAAAACACATGCGCCAGTCCCTTCGGGGCGATGTCGATCAGTCCGCGCGCGAGGTCTTCCGCCGGCTGGTGGGTGAAGCCGGCGAAGATCACCTGATCCAGCCGGTCGGCCTGGGCCTTGATGGCGGCGACGATTTTGGGATGGCGATGACCATGGGTGATTACCCACCAGCTTGAGATCGCATCCAGAAGGCGGCCATGTTCGGTTTCCAGCCAGGCGCCTTCGCCGCGATCCACGCGCGGCAAGGCAGGCGCCAGCGCGTGCTGGGTAAAGGGATGCCATACTGGTGATGAGGGGGCGGGCGAGGTCACGTGAAATCCGCGAGGTTGAAGGTTCTGGCAAAGACGCCCGCCAGGCGGCCGCGCACCAACGGCGCGACCATGGGCAGGCGACCCAGGCGCTTTACCCGCCCTTTTTCCACGATGATGCCTTCGCTCTCTTCATTGGCCTCGCCGATAAAGGCCACGCCGTGCAGGGGAATATCGCGGGCCCGGATCGCTTCCAGCGACATCAGGGTGTGGTTGATGGTGCCGAGCCTGGTCCGGGCGCACAGGATCAGCGGCAGCTTCCAGCGGGCGAAGACATCTATGAAGAGTGTGTCGCGGGTCAATGGCACCATCAGCCCGCCCGCACCCTCGATCACCAGCGCGCCGTCCGGAGGGGTAAGGGAATCCGCATCAATGGTGATGCCCTCCTCAGCTGCCGCCTGGTGCGGCGACGCCGCCAGCTTCAAGCGATAGGCTTCCGGCACGATCTCCACCCCGGCCAGTTCGGCCACCGTCTCGCTGTCCCCGGGCTCGCCCGCCTGCACCGGTTTCCAGTAACGCGCCCCGATCATGCCGGCCAGACCGGCGGCAAACACCGTCTTGCCGATATCGGTGTCGGTTCCGGTGACGACAAATCTCATGCTTTCGCCACTTCCAGCGCCAGGTCGGCGAACAGCACATCCAGATCATCCGGCGTGACGTGCAGGGTAAGTGAGATGCGCAGCCGCGCCGTGCCTTCCGGCACGGTGGGCGGACGGATGGCGCGGATGTCATGACCGCGCTCCTGCAAGCCTGCCGCGAGCGCAACGGCGCGGGTGTCGGCGCCCAATATCACCGGCAATATCTGTGAACCGGAAAAATTCAGCCCCAGATTCTTCATCAGCCCGCCGGCATGGCGCACCAGCGCCTGCAACTGGGCGCGCTCCTGCTCGGCGCCGGCGGAGATTTTCAAAGCCGCGCGCACCACCGCCGCCATCAGCGGCGAAGGCGCGGTGGAATAGATGAAGGCGCGGCCGCGATTGACCAGAAAGTCGCGGTAGAGGCGCGGCAGGCAGACCAGCGCGCCTGACGCCCCCAGTCCCTTGCCGCAGGTGTGCAACGAAATGATGTTGGGAGCGCCTTCATACCGGGCGCCAAGCCCGCGCCCCTGATCGCCATAGACACCGGTGGCATGGGCTTCATCCAGGACCAGGACCGCGTCATGGCGCGCCGCCAGCGCCACCAGATCATCCAGCGGGGCGCGGTCGCCGTCCATGGAATAAAGCGTTTCCACCGCGATCCACACCCGCCCGACGCCGCCCATGCTGCGCCAGTCCTTGATAATGTCGTCCATCGCAGCCACGTCATTGTGCGGCGAGGACAGCGCGGTGATGCGCGCCGGATCGAGCCCGTCGCGGATGCTGGCATGGATCAGCGCGTCATAAACAATCAGGTCGCCGGTGCGCGGCAAGGTGGCGATCAGGGCGGCGTTGGCGGCAAAGCCGGTGGGAAAATACAGCGCCGTCTCGCTGCCGAAGAAACTGGCGGCTTCTTCTTCCAGCGCTTCATGTTCGGGATGATTGCCGCGCAGTAGGCGCGAACCGCCCGCCCCGACCGGCACGCCGCGCGCCAGCGCTTCGCTGGCGGCATCGCGCAAGGCGCGGCTTTCCGCCAGCGCCAGAAAATCGTTGGAGGTGAAATCGCGCCCGCCGCGCGGCGCCAAAGCGCGCAACCGCCCTTTGGCCGCGAGGGCGTCCAGGACTTCCTTGTGGGGATCGCCGGTCATAGGCGGGCATGGATTCCACACCCCCCGGCAAAGGGCAAGCTACAGGGCACCGTCGCCAGTTTCGCCGGTTCTAACGCGCAGCGCGGCTTCCAGGTCGACGACAAAAATCTTGCCATCCCCGATCTTTCCGGAACGCGCCGCCGTGGCGATTGCGGCAATGATTTCCTCCACCCGGTCATCGGCCAGCGCCACTTCCACTTTCAGCTTGGGGGTGAAGGAGATGGTGTATTCCGCCCCGCGATAGATTTCGGTATGGCCCTTCTGGCGGCCATAGCCGCGTACCTCGGTCACCGTCATGCCGTTGATGCCCAACGCGGTGAGCGCCTCGCGCACTATGTCCAGGCGGTGCGGCTGAATGATCGCGGTGACCAGTTTCATGCAGAATACTCCTAGCGGTTGGTGTGATAGCCGGTCTCGCCATGGCTGGCGAAATCCAGGCCCTGTGTTTCATGCTCCGCGTCCACCCTGAGGCCGACCAGCATGTCAGCCAGCTTGGTGATGATCCAGGTGGCGATGGCCGAGAACAGCGCCACCACGCCAACGCCGATCGCCTGCACGCCGAACTGTTCCAGCGGCGCATGGTTGAGCTTGCCGCCCGCGACACCGATCAGGGCGACCAGCGGCAGTGCCAAGGTGCCCAGCGCCCCGCCCACGCCGTGGACGCCCAGCACGTCGAGGGCGTCGTCCACCGACATGACCTTTTTGACCAGCCAGACCGCGAAATAACAAACACAAGCGGAGGCGGCGCCCAACACCACCGCGCCAAGGGGCCCCGCAACGCCGGCCGCCGGCGTGATGGTGGCCAGGCCCGCGATGGTGCCGGTGACGGCGCCCACAAGGCTGGGCTTGCCGAATTTGAACCATTCGATCGCCATCCACACGATGGTGGCGGTGGCCGCCGAAAGATGCGTTGCCAGCATCGCCATGCCGGCATCGCCGCCGGCGGTCAGGGCGCTGCCGGCATTGAAGCCGAACCAGCCGACCCACAGCAGCGAAGCACCAACCATCACCATCCAGGGCGCGTGCGGCGGACGGATGCCATGGGGAAATTCATGGCGCGGCGCCAGCATCCAGGCGATTACCAGCGCCGAGACGCCCGCCGTGACATGCACCACAATACCGCCGGCATAATCCATCACGCCCATGTCGGCGAGCCAGCCGCCACCCCACACCCAATGGGTCACAGGCGCATAGACGATCAGCATCCACAGCGCGGAAATCAGCAGCACCGCGGCAAAGCGGATGCGCTCGACATAGGCGCCGATGATCAGCGCCGGGGTGATGACCGCGAAGGTCATCTGGAACATGACAAAGACGCTTTCAGGCAGGTGGGTGCCGGGATGCGCCCCGTCCCGCGTCAGGTTCTGCAGGAAGAAGGCGGCGCCATCGCCCAGCCAGTCGCCATCGCCGGAAAAAGCGATGGAATAGCCGAAGGCGAACCACAGCACCGAGCAGACACAGGCGACGGCGAAACACTGGGCCAGAACCGACAGGATGTTCTTGGCCTGCACCAGCCCGCCGTAGAACAGCGCCAGGGCCGGCAAGGTCATCAAAAGGACCAAGGCGGTCGCCGTGAGAATCCAGGCGGTATCAGCGGCGTTGATTGCGGCGTCTATCACTTTCTGCCCCATCCCAGTGCAATGCCCGTTTTTCGGGCATATATTTTTGCCTATTAGTCCATCAGACTGGCGAGATTCAGGGCGGCTGACAAGCCGCTGTTTCACCTGTTAAAGACCGCATATGGACCTCATCGCCCACCTGATTGCCGGAAAATCCCAAACCAGCGCCGGTACCTCACCGGTGTTCAACCCGGCCACGGGCGAGCAGCGGGGCGCGGTTGCGGCGGGCGGAAAGCCGGAAATCGACGCGGCGGTGACGGCAGCGCAGGCCGCCTTCCCTGCCTGGGCGGCGACCACGCCCAGCCGGCGCGCCAAGGTGATGTATGAGATGCGGCGCCTCCTCATCGCGCGGGGCGACGAGATCGCCAAAGTCATCAGCGCCGAGCACGGCAAGATGCACGCCGACGCCCTGGGCGAAGTGGCGCGCGGCCAGGAAGTGGTGGAGTTCGCCTGCGGCATCCCGCATCTGCTGAAGGGCAGCTTCAGTCCGTCGGTTTCAACCGGGATGGATTCCTATGACCAGCGCCAGCCGCTGGGCGTGGTGGCCGGCATCACGCCGTTCAATTTCCCGGCCATGGTGCCCTTGTGGATGATGCCGATGGCGCTGACCTGCGGCAACGCCTTCATCCTCAAGCCGTCGGAACGCGATCCCTCCGCCGCCAATCTGCTGCACGATCTGTGGCGCGAAGCAGGCCTTCCGGACGGCGTGCTGAATGTGGTGCATGGCGGCAAGGCGGCAGTGGACGCCATTCTGGATCATCCCGGCATCGCCGCGGTGTCCTTTGTCGGTTCCACCCCAATCGCCGAATATGTTTATGCGCGCGGCTCGGCGGCAGGAAAGCGCGTGCAGGCGCTGGGCGGCGCCAAGAACCATCTTGTTGTGATGCCCGACGCCGATCTCGACCAGGCGGCGGATGCGCTGATGGGCGCGGGCTACGGTTCTGCCGGCGAGCGCTGCATGGCGGTGTCGGTAGCGGTGCCGGTGGGCAAAAAAACCGCCGATGCGCTGATCGCCAAACTCAAGCCGCGCGTGCAATCGCTCAAGGTCGGGCCTGCCAGCGACGCCGGCGCCGAGATGGGCCCCCTGGTGACGGCGGCGCATCGCGACAAGGTCGTTTCCTATATCGACTCCGGCGCGCGCGAAGGCGCCGAGCTGGTGGTGGATGGGCGCGGTCTGAAACTGCAGGGTTATGAAAAGGGCTTCTGGCTGGGCGGCACATTGCTCGACCGCGTCACCCCGGAGATGACCGTCTACAAGGAAGAAATCTTCGGACCCGTATTGTCGGTGGTGCGGGCCGAGAGTTACGAAAATGCCGTCGGCCTGATCAACAGCCATCCCTTCGCCAACGGCACCGCCATCTTCACCCGCGACGGCGATGCGGCGCGCGATTTTACCGACCGCATCCAGGTGGGCATGGTCGGCGTCAATGTGCCGATCCCGGTGCCGGTGGGCTATCATTCCTTCGGCGGCTGGAAATCGTCGATTTTCGGCAGCCATGGCGTTTATGGCCCCGAAAGCGTGCATTTCTACACCCGCCTGAAAACCGTGACCGCTCGCTGGCCGACCGGCCTGCGCTCCGGCGCCCAGTTTCATTTTTCCGAGCGGTAGGTCCGGCCCGCTTCGCGGGCGTTCGTCGGGCAAAAGCTCCACTGGAGCTTTTGCTTGCCCTCCTCACCCACGACTTTTTGCGACGCATTTTGCCTTGGGAGCGCCATGGCCTTGCGCTAGTGTCCAGGCACTTTTCCAAAACACTGATTGCTGATCTTCAGGGAAACTGCCCATGCATGCGCTCAACCGTCGCCTGATGCTGTCCACCACCATCGGCGGACTGGCGCTTGCCGCCACGCCCCTGCGGGCACAGACCGCGCCGGCCGACACCGAGTGGCGCAGCTATGGCGGCGATCTTGCTCATACGCGCCACGCGCCGCTGGACCAAATCAATGGCGAGAATTTCAACACGCTGGAAGTCGCCTGGGAATTCAGCACCAAGAATCTCGGGGCCCGCCCCGAGGTGATCCTCCAGGGCACCCCGCTGCTGATCAAGGGCAAGCTCTATTGCACCGCCGGGGCACGGCGCGATGTGGTCTGCCTGGATGCCGCCACCGGCGAGCTGCTCTGGCTGCACCGCAGTCCCGATGAAGGCCAGCGCGCGCGCAACGCCCCGCGCCAGCTTTCGGGACGCGGCGTCGGCTACTGGACCGACGGTGCCGTCGAACGCATCATCTATGTCACCATCGGCTACCAGATGATCTCGCTGGACGCCCGCACCGGGCTGATGGACCTAAGCTTCGGCGTGCATGGCGTTGTCGACCTGAAGAAGGAAATCGACCAGGACCTCGACCCCGAACGCGCCGATATCGGCCTGCACACCGCGCCCACCATCGCCAAGGGCGTGGTCATCATCGGCGCCGCCCACACCGCCGGCAACACGCCCCGCGTCCGCCGCAACGCCAAGGGCTATGTGCGCGGTTTCGACGTCAAGACCGGCAAGCGTTTGTGGATTTTCCACACCATCCCGTCCAAGGGCGAGTTCGGCTACGACACCTGGGCGCCGGGCTCGGCGGAAGATGCCGGCAATACCGGCGTCTGGAACCAGATTTCCGCCGATGAAGAACTGGGCCTGGCGTATCTCGGCGTCGAGATGCCGACCGGTGACCAGATGGGCTTCTATCGTCCCGGCAACAACCTGTTCGCCGAAAGCATCGTCGCGGTGGACATCCTGACCGGCAAGCGCAAGTGGCACTACCAGATGGTGCATCACGGGTTGTGGGACTATGATGTGCCCTGCGCCGCCATCCTGTGCGACATCCCGCACAATGGCCGCATCGTGAAGGCGCTGGCGCAACCCACCAAGCAATCTTTCCTCTTCATTCTGGACCGCGAGACCGGCAAGCCAATCTGGCCGATCCCGGAAAAGCGCGTGCCCGCCGGCGACGTGCCGGGCGAATGGTATTCCCCGACCCAGCCGCATCCGTCCAAGCCGCCGGCCTTCGACCGCCAGGGCTTTGGCGAAAGCGACATCGTCGATTTCACGCCGGAGATAAAGGAAAAGGCGCTTGCCATCGCCAAGTATTACAAATGGGGCCCGGTCTATACCGCGCCGATCATGCCCAAGAAGGGCGGTCCCTATGGCGTGATCAACATGCCGGGCTATATCGGCGGCATCAACTGGCCCGGCGGCGCCTACGATCCGGACCTCTACACAGTCTATACCTATTCCCAGACCAACCTGCTGACCATCGGCAACCTCATTCCCAATCCCGGCCTGAAGATGGGCGAGTTCGACATGGTCCATGTCAATCCGCCCGCCGATACGCCCGGCGTCCAGCCCGGCAACCTGACGGTGGACGGCATTCCGATCGTGAAGCCGCCCTATGGCCGCATCACCGCCACCAATCTGGCGACGGGCAAGCAGGACTGGCAGATTGCCCATGGCGAAACGCCGGACAATATCCGCAACCACCCACTGCTGAAGGGCGTGAAGATTCCGCGCACCGGCATGATCGGCAAGATCGGCCCGCTTTCCACCAAGTCACTGGTGATCTGCGGCGATCCCATGACCTACACCGATGAGAAAGGGCGCCTGGGCGCGCGGCTGCGCGCGTACGACAAAAAGACTGGCGAGGAAAAGGGCGCCGTCTTCCTGCCGGGCGAGCAGACCGGATCGCCCATGACCTACATGCTGGGCGGACGGCAATATATCGTGCTTGCGATCGGTGGCCGCAGTTACAGCGGCGCCTTCATCGCCTTCCGCCTGCCTGCCGCCTCCGACGCCGCGCCTGCCAGGCGGCGCCCCTAACGGTTGGGGGTGAGCTTCAGCAACTGCCCGGTCGCGGGCGGATTGACGCTCATGGCGGTGCCGCCGCTGTCGGTGACAACGTAAAGCGAACCGTCATTGCCCATGCGCACGTCGCGGACGCGCAGCTTGCGGTCGGACAGCAGGATTTCTTCTTCCACCGCCTTGTTGTTCACCAGCTTCAGGCGCGATACACCGCGCCCGTTCAGCAGGCCGATAAAGACGCTGTCTTTCCAGGCGCGTGACTTGCCCTGATAGAAGGCCAGCCCCGCCACCGCCACCGAGGGCGACCAGTAATAGGCGGGCTGTTCCATTCCCGCCCTGGCCACTTCGCCATCGCCGATATCGCCGCCGCGATAATCGATGCCATGGCTGATGATGGGCCAGCCGTAATTCTTGCCCTTCTCGATGATGTTGAGCTCGTCGCCGCCGCGCGGGCCATGCTCGGTCTCCCACAAGGTGCCATTGGCGTCGAAGGTCAGGCCTTCCTGGCTGCGGAAACCGCTGGCCCAGATTTCCGGCAGGGCGCCGGCCACGCCGATAAAGGGATTCCCCGGCGCGGGGGCGCCGTCCTTGGTGATGCGCACGATCTTGCCCAGATGGGTGTCGTTGACCTGCGCCACGCCCCAGGGGCGGGTGCCGGCATTGTCGCGGTCACCGATGGTGGCATAGATGAAGCCGTCCTTGCCGATGGCCAGGCGTCCGCCGGTCTTGGTACCCATGCCCAGGGTCTGGTCATTGGGCAGGAAGGGATGCGTCTTCAGCAACACCTTCACGTCGCGGATGGCATTGGCGTTCACGTCCAGCACGGCGCGGGCGATGGACGTGTTGCCGATGGTGCGGTCATGATACTCGGTATAGGTGAAATAGATGGTGCGGTTGGACGCGAAGTCCGGGTCCGTCACGACATCCAGCAGCGCCACCATCGGGGTGCCGACCTTCAAACCGTCCAGCCCGGCGAGCGGCGCGGACAGGTTGCCCTTGTCCAAAAGACGGAACTGGCCGGGCAGCCGTTCGGTGATCAGGATTTTTCCGTCCGGCAGGGGCGCCACCGCCCAGGCAGCCGAGAGCTTGTCGGTGAGGACCTCGACCTTGAAATCCGTGGCGTGGTGATAGGGCGCGCGGGTCTGCCCAGGGAACTGGCGGGTATCCGCCTTCTTCTCAAACGGGCGCGAGTCCACCGGCTGGCCTTCGACGGTGCCATAGGCGGGGGTGCGCGGCAGGCCACCGGCATTGTAGTCGGGCGCGGGCGCGGCCGCTGGGGCGGCTGGCGCCTGTGTCTGGGCGGCGGCAGGCGAAGCAGTGGCCAGCAAGGCCAGGACGAGAAGGCGGCGTTTCATTGTTTCCCCCGATTTTTCGGACATTTAACCCCCAGCCGCCCCACCTTGCCAAGGGCGGCGGAACCCAAAGCGCCGCCTGATTGTTCCCACCCGAAGATATTGGACGGGATTCAAACCATGAAATTTCAAATCGCCGGCATCGCCCTGGCCGCCCTGGCTCTCAGCGCCTGCATGGGGCCGGCCGGCAATCCCAACGGCCAGCCCTATGCGAGCGAGCCGGGCGGCACCATCGCGGTGGCGCCCGGCTCGGTGGATGTGGAAAGTTATGATCCCGGCAAGCTTGCGCCGCCCTTCCAGGACATGCGCCCCGGTCCCTACGCGCCAACGCCCGCCACACCACCGGTCCGTTAACCGGCGGGCGGGTGAATCCGGCTTAGCAGTTCGAAGGATTTCAGCCGCGCCGCATGGTCGAAGACCTGCGTGGTGACGATGATTTCGTCGGGCTTGTAGCGGGCGGTGAAATCGGCGAGACCCTTGGCCACCGTGTCCGCGGAGCCGACCAGCGAATGGCGCATCACCTTGCGGATCAGCGCCAGGCGTTGCGGGTCGATCTTGCTTTCATAATCGGGGATCGGCGGGGGCAGCGGGCCGTCGCTGACCTGCTGCGCCGACGAAAAATGAAAGCGGGCCTGCGCGTCTGTGTCGGCGCAGACCACCGCCACCGACAGCATCACCTGCGGCTTGGGCGTTTGTGCCGACGGCACAAAGCGTCCGCGATAGGCGGCCAGCGCCACATCCAGCTGGTCGGGCGCGAAATGCGAGCCGAAGGCGAAGGGCAGTCCCAAACTCGCGGCGATCTGCGCCCCGCCCAGGCTGGTGCCCAGAATCCAGACCGGGACATTGGAATTCTCGCCCGGAACCGCGCGCACCGCCTGGCCCGGCGCGGCAGCGCGCAGGTAAGAGAGCAGCTCCTGCACGTCGCGGGGAAATTGCTCCATGTCGCCGGGCATGCGCCGCAGCGCCTGCATGGTGGCGGGATCGGCGTTGATGCCGCGGCCCAGCCCCAGATCAATGCGCCCGGGATACAGCGCCGCCAGGGTGCCGAACTGCTCGGCCACCATCAGGGGGGCATGATTGAGCAGCATGATGCCGCCCGCTCCGACCCGGATACGGCTGGTGCTCGCTGCGACATGGCCGATCAGCACGGCGGTGGCGGAACCGGCGACACCGGCAGTGTTGTGATGCTCCACCAGCCAGTAGCGGTGATAGCCCAGCGTTTCGGCATGGCGCGCCAGCTCAAGGGTTTCGCGGAAGGTCGTGGCCGCGCTGCCACCCTGCTTGATGGGAGTGAGGTCGAGGATGGAAAGAGGCGGCACGCATTATCCGGCGAATGGCTTCGGGCCGAAGACTTAGCAGGGAAACATTCGTCCCGCTAATTGGCCGGGACATGAATGCCGTAGGGGGGGGCCGCCCGGCCCCATCGTGGCGCATATATGCCCCCTGGTGGACCGCTGGTCGATCTGCACCCCGCGAAGACGAAGGCCGCCCACCCGTATGGCCTCGTCCCGCACCACCACCTGCCGATTTGCGCCGCACAGGAAGCGCCCGCGGATTCGTACCGCACCCGGATTGAGATAGCGCACATAAATGACTTCCTGGCTGTAGCTGTCCAGCAGCACGAAGGTGCTTGAATCGGGACGCCGCGTGCGCAGCCCCGGCACCATCGCAGACTCCAGGCGGTTGTCGCGGATGCCGTAGGCAATGCTGTTGGTGTTGTCATAGCCGAACCCTTCCACCATCAGCCCTTTGCCATGGCGGACAAGCTTCACGGTCGGACATTCGGTTGCCAGCAACGGCGTGAAGGGCCCTGGCCCCTTGCCGATCACCCGGTTGGTGCCCAGCAGCATCACCAGATCGCCGGATGCGGGTTTCTCGCGGCAGGCGGAAGGCGGCGTCGGCTCTCCTGACGCCACCAGCGCACCGGTGGGTAGCGGTGGCGTAAGCAGCCATGACCCCACGCCATAGATGCTGCCGGTGGCCGCCGGGATCGCCAGCACGACCGGCAGGACCCAGTCGCTGGCAAATCCCCGAACACTCAGCTCATAACCCACCGCCACGCTGAGGAGCGTGGCGAATCCCAACAGCGCGACCCCGCGGGTCTCCGGCACCACCAGATTCTTGTGACAGATCAGCAGCGCCATCAGGGCGTAACCGGCGATGCCAAGCATTCGCCTTGTCGTCCGCCAGTTCGTTTGCTCGGCAATCCATCTCATATGTCATACATTGTAGACATAACGGCGCGGATCGGGTCAACAACGGACTTGACGACGGGACGGTATAATACATACCCTGTATATCAAATGGCGGACTCGCTGGGCCAGTTCGAGCAGATCGTCCTCACCGCCGTACTGGCGCTGGGTGACAATGCCTATGGCGTCACCATCCATGCCAAGGTCGAGGAGCTGTCGCGGCCCAAGAAGGTCACGCGCGGCGCCGTCTATGCCACCCTGGACCGTATGGAAGACAAGAGCCTGATCGCCTCCTGGCTGTCCGAGCCGACACCGGAACGCGGCGGCCGTTCCCGCCGCCATTACCGGCTGGAAAAATCCGGCCAGAAGGCGTTGCGGGAATCCGCCAGAGCCGCGCGCACGCTTTATGAAACCATCGCAAAAAGCCTTGGGGGGCTGGCATGGAAGCCGCCGCGCTGAACCCGCCCCCGGAATGGCTTGAAAAGATCGTGCTGCGGCTGATCCCGCCTTGCGCGCGCGAGGGGATCGCGGGCGATCTGTGTGAGACATATGCCTCGCCCCGGCAATATGCCGCTGAAGCCCTGCGCACCGTGCCGCTGGTGGTGCTCAGCCAGATGCGCCGCAACCTCAATATTCCCGTTCTGCTGCTGCAGATTTCACTCGTCTGCTTCTGCCTGGGCGCAGCGGCGGCCCTGGCGCTGCTGCCAGTGCTCATGCTGCGCGACGCCTATCAGGAAACGTCGCGCCCCTGCCCCCGCCGCGCCATGCGCACCGCCATACTGATCGCCTCGGCGGCGCTGATGTTCCTGCAGGTGGCATCGATGAACATGAACACCGCCATCAGTTTCGGCATGGACCGCACTACATGGATGACCCTGCTGTTTGTCGGACCTATGCTGTCGCCGCTGATGGGCCTGCTGCGCACCGGGCTGATCGTGGATGGCGACCGCCGTGCCTGGATCGGCGCCGGGGACCAGTCGGCGGACGACTTGGCGCAGAACTATCGCGCTTTCGCGCGGCGCGCCCGCTGGCACAATATCGTGGAAGGCGCGGCGCTGGCCGTGGTGGCGGGCTTCGCCTTTTCCACCCTGCCCGCCACCTTCGCCATCGCGCTCACCGGCCTTTACCTGCTGGTGGCTTTCTATCTGCTGCTGGATGGGGCGCCGCGCGCCTTGCCTGGTGCGGGCGATTTCGTCTCCCTGCGCGCGCTTTTCCAGCGCGAACTGATGCGCCGCCAGCAGTTGCGCCGTTTCCTGTGGTGGCTGTGGTTCACCCCCGCGCTGGCGGCGGGCAAGCCGATGTTGGCGGCATTCGGCAGCATCGCGGCGCTACTGCTGTGTTTCCTGGTCGTGGCGCTCAACCGCGAATATGGCGGGCGGGTGCGCGAACAGGTCGGGCTGCTGGACCGGATGCGCGAAAGACTGGCCTAGTTCAGATCCGCATCGCCCGGATGCGATGATTTTCCGAATCCCCGATATAGAGCACGTCTTCATGCACCGTGACGCCGTGCGGCCGGGCCAGGGCGCAAGCCAGCGGATCGCCGTCCGGCCCGTCACCGCGCATGCCGGTGCCCACCACCGTTGAAATACGCCCGTCGCGTAACGACACGCGCCGAATGACATGGTTCTCGGTGTCGGAAATGTAGAGGCTGCCGTCCGGCGCGTAGGCAATACCCTTGGGGCCGTTGAAGGTGGCGTCCTGCGCCGGGCCGCCGTCGCCGCCATAGCCCTTCTCGCCGGTGCCGGCGATGCGCCGCAAGTGACTGTCCGGGCCGATGCTGAAGACCTTGTTCCCATCGCGCAGGATCAGATACATCGTGCCGTCGGGTCCGATATCGATCGAACGGGGCCCGCGCAGCGGCGTGGTCAGCGGCACGACATCGGGCGTGTCGGACACCTCGCCTGTTCCCGCAAAGGTGGTGATGATCCCCGTGGCGCCATCGCGGCGGCGAACGCGGTTGTTCTGGATGTCGCAGATGTAAAGATTGTCGCGCCGGTCCAGCGCGATGCTGTGCGGCTGCTTCATCTGCGCCATTTGGGATGGACCGCCATCGCCGCCGAAGCCTGCAACGCCCGTTCCCACCAGGGTGGAGAGGATGCCGCTGCGGCGATCCATGATGCGAACCACATGACTGTCGCGTTCGGCGATCAGCATGTTGCCCTTGCTGTCAAAGCGTATCTCATGGGGGGCGCTGAGCTGGGCCGCCCAGGCCTGTGCGCCATCGCCAGCATGGCCCTTCACGCCGCTGCCCGCGACCACGGAGACGAATCCGTCTTTCAACTTCAGAACCCTGTCGCTGCCGAAATCGGCCCAATACAGATCGCCGTCCGGGCCAAACAACACGCCGAAGGGGTTGTTGATCCGGGCTTGCCTGGCCTGTTCATTGTCCAGGGCGGTGCCGGAAACGCCGGTTCCGATCACGGTATAAACCTTGGGGGCGGCCGACTGGGCGCGCGCCGGAAGGAAGGCAAGCCCCGCGCCTGCGCCGACCAGGGTGCGGCGCGTCAAACTCACAGCGTCAGCCCCAGCCGCGCCATCACCCGCTGGCGCGCCAGCACGCGTTCGCGGTCGGTGACATGGATCAACCCGGCAACGCGGCGGATCAGCAGGTCTTCTTCCGGATCGAGTACGCCATCGGCATAGGCCACATCCCACAGCATTTCGACCATGCCGACGCGCTCTTCCGGCGTCATCTGCTCGAAAACGGCGCTGGTATGACCATGCAATTGCACCATCTGGGCGGCGCGCACTTCGCCTGCTTCCAGCAGCATCGCGCATTCCTCGGGCGTGAGGTCGAACTTGCGCGTCAGCAATTGCGCGATCACCGCGCGCTCGGCGGAATCGAAGCGATCGTCCTGGCGGGCGGCTTCCAGCAGCAGGACCGCCACCGACAGGCGCAGGTCCGGACGGCTCTGGGGCTCGGGCGTCTTGAGCATGCGCATCAACTGACCAAACATCACATCACCGGGAAAGCCGGCCTGTTTCTAAATTCATTCCTGTTGAAACTCCATCCCCGCCGGGTGCAGGCTGGGTCCCAGCGAAGCCGCCAGAAGAAGCGTGGGGCCGATGAAAACTTTCCTCCCCATCCTGTCCCTTGTTCTGGCGGTACCGGCTCTGGCGGCTGGCCCCGGCGACTGGGTCGTGTTCGGCTTGCCTTAAGCGGGCATCTTGAACGGCCTGGGATCGGAGAAGCGCCTGAGCACATTGGTGGTGATCCGGGCGATGTCGTTGTTGAACCCGTTATGGTTCAGCGACCCGATATAGGCCATCGAGCCGACCGAGAAGACCGCACCGCCCGACTTGGTTTCAAAGAAGACGATCGAGGCGAACTGCTCGTCATCATACTGGGTGCGCATCTTCGCCGCCTGATGGGGCGTAGCCCAGTGCGGAATCGGGAACCCTTCCGATTTCGCCAGGTGCAGCGCGTGTCCGGGTGATCCCGCCTTGAAATCCAGCCGGTCCACTTCATCGCCGGCCGCACCGCCGAAATGGGTTCCGTAATCGCCGATGATCTCGGATTTCACGCCGGCGAAGATGAAGCTGGCGCGCGGATTGGTCGAATCCGGCAGCACCCGGTAATAGCTGTTGCCCGACTGGAAGGTGGTGGCGATGTATTTGAGGCCCAGGTTGCGCGCGGTCCAGCTATGGTCCCATTCCAGATTGTCGACGCCGTTCAGTTCAAACCGCCGCTCGCCTTCGAAATTCTGCGGCGTCCAGTAAATCTCATTGAGCCGCCGCAATTCAACGGCCGGAATTCCGTCATTGCGCCAGGCTGCCGGGTTCTGGAAGCCGTTGCCGCCCAGATACATGAAGCGTCCGCCGGACCCCAGATACTGCTCGACAGCATTGAAGATTTCCGGTGACTGATATTCAGGATGCTGGCCGGTCATGACGGTACGGTACCCCTTGAGAAGGTCGATGCCATCACGGTGCAGCAGGTCGTCGGTAATGACGTCGTAGGGCGCCTTTTCATGCTCCAGCCAGTCCACCAGCTGGGTGTCGGAATTGAGGACATGCAGCCAGCTTTTCAGGGTGACGGTCAGAAGTGGCCGCCGCCAGGACGAGCGGGTCACCATCGAGCCATCGATATGCTGGTCGTACAGGCTGCGCCCGAATTCGGGGTGCTGCATCAGGAAATCGATATCGTCGCCATTGAAATGAAAGGCGGGATAGCGCTCCAGCTGGCAGAAATTGCGCGTCCAGTTGCTGTAGGCCAGATAGGTGGTGGTGGGCACCAGAAAGGCGGTGGGCGCAGTGACGGTGCCCTTGGGTGGCGCCACGACAAAGGGCACATAATGCTCGGACTTGCCGTGCTGCAGATGCACGGCATAGATGCCGCTGCGCAGCCCTTGCGGCACGGTATAGCTGAAGCTGGGCGACCATTCCGCGTCGAGCAGATCGTCTTCGCGGAAATACATGGCGGAGAATTCGACCGGCTCCTTGCGCCAGTCCTTGCTGGCTTTCCAGTGGTAGCCTTTCAGGGCGCGCTGGGGCCAGTTGACGCTGCGCCCATGCCAGCCATTGGTGGTGACGTCGTGCACATCAAATGTGCCTATGCCGCGCCCGAAATCCCAGAAGCCGTGCACGGCATCGTCGCGCGTGACTTCTTCAAGCCTGGTCGCCCGAGCAATGCGGATCATGTCAACCGGATGCAGAGCCTTGCCCGCGATCCTGACGCCGTCGATGCGGCCGTTAAAGAGCGCGAAGGGCGCCGGTTGGCCGTTGGCCATGGTATCGCCGCAACCGGCGGCAAAACGCATCGGCGTTCCGGTGGCGACGGTCCAGTCGCGCGCCAGCCTTCTGGTGCCAAAGATATAATGCAGCGGGTCGGCGGGATGATCGAGCGGGAAATTCGGATCGGTGAGCAGCACATCGTAAACCCGCCACTCGCCGGACGTCGCATCGAAGGTGGCGGCAAGCATCGTCCAGTGTCCGGGCTGGATGTAGCGGGAGGTGCGCAGCTTGAAGGACTTGCCGCCGCCCTGCCCGACCCACAGCGCACCTTCGCCACGTTCATCAATGCCGATGGCCCAGCCGGTCTTGTTCAACTGGTTCCATTGCGAAGCGACGAACTGGATGCCCTTGCCGGGCATGGTCGGCTTGACCAGCGCCATCACCGAGAAGCTTTGCCGGTTGCTGGCAATGGCGGCGGGGCCGGTCTTGTCAAAGGTGACATAGGACCCGGGCCAGGTCTTCTGTTCGCCGCCCTTGTAGGTACGCGCAAAATCGGCGGCCACCGCATCCACCCGGAAACGGCCGGCGCCCGACAGCGTATCGCCATTGATGACGCGCACCAGCGAGGCCCGGTATTCGCCCGGCGCATAGGTGCTGGCAAAGAAAGTGATCTTCTCGCCCGGACGCACCGTGATCTGGTCGCCATAGCCGACGATGGTCTTGTTGGAGGCCGCCAGGGTCAGGGCGTGGCCCTTGTCGGCGTCGGTGACTGGGCGGCGGGGACGCGCCGTCAGGCTGGTCAGCGCCTGGGCTGGAAGCTTCGCCAATGTCGTCAGGGCGGATACTGCCGCCATCATCACAAGGGATGCGCGGCGCGTCAGTGTGGTCATGCTATATGCCCCCGTTACTGTTTTTGTTCTTGGCCTGGCACGATGGTACCGCGTACGGGGGAATCGTCCAGACACATATTTTATTGGGAGAATGGCCGGCGGAGAATCTCAACCACCTGAATACAATCGGGATTTTCGTCCAGCGGCTTCCGCAGTTTATTCCGGGTTGTCGCCGGGCTTCAGGATGGGCAACAGCTTCAGAGTCAGGAAGGTCAGCACCGAGACCGCAACCGCCACATCCAGGGTGCCAAGTCCCACAGCCGTGCCAATGGCGCCGGTGGCCCAGATGCTCGCCGCCGTCGCAGTGCCGCGCACCGACAAGCCGTCTTTCAGAATGGCGCCACCGCCGATAAACCCGATCCCGGTAATCAGGCCTTCGACGATCCGCGCCGTGCCTTCGGGCGAACCCGCCAACATCGACTCCGTGGCCTGGACAAAACCGCAACTTGCCAGTGCCACCAGCGGAAAGGTCCGCAGGCCGGCACTGCGCGTGGCTTTCTCGCGGTCCCACCCAATGGGAAAGGCCAGGGCATAGGCGATGGCCAGCGCCGTCAGGTGCGGGACGATCTCAAATCCGTCCAGTGCGGGAAAAGCCATTTGAATCCGGTTTCAAGGTCGCGCGGGCCGCAACCGCGGCTCCTTCGTCGAACGCGCGCACGAAGAAAAAGTTGCGGAGCGGCAAAGCGCTTGAGAACCGGCAAGGCGGATTCGAGCGCGTTCTGACGTTACCGATGCCACGGGCGAAACATTCGCCGGGCGGCGGTTCACGGGCGAGGATCAGCCCGTCTGCCCGCTAGGTGCGATGGCTATTTCTTCACCGGCTTCTTGACGGGCTTGGAAGCGCTTTTCTTTGCCGGCGCTTTGGCCACGATTTTCGGTTTGGGCGTGGCTTTGGGCGCGGCTTTGGTTTTGGCCTGGGCAGGCGCTTTGGCAACCGTCCTTGGCGGGACCGTCTTCTCCGGCGCAGGTTCGACGGGCTTGCGCACGGGCTCCGCAACCTTCTCCGCCGCGCGCGGGGCTACCGCACCGCCCGCGACCATCCGCAACAGGCGTTCGGACAGGCCCTTCGGCTTGACCGTCACCGGAGATTCGCCGGTCGAAACGGCCACCAAAAAAGATTCAACGGCATCTGCCGTGCGGCAGATGCTGGCCTTGGTCGCGGTGGCGACAACCGGCCCCTGAATCAATGAGGGGTGCTCATGGATCGCGCCCCAGAATTCCGTGTCGCTGATGAACCTGTCATCCAGCCGAAGCTCCAGGAACAGGGACTCATACTTTCGCACCAGGCTCTGATTGCTGTCCCGCAAAAGCAGTGACAGGCGCTTGAGCTCCTCCCCGGTCGGCGGCGTGGCGATATAATCCACCACATGGGGTTCATGCCCGGCTTCGCGAAGTTCGGCGAGCACATCGCTGGCGTCGTCGGAAGCTGAATCCAGATAGACGGTGATGCCCGGTTTGGCCTGTTCCCGCGCGGGCGCTGGAATACTTTTCTTCTCCGGCGGCGGCGCCTCGGCGACCACTTTCAGATTGACCGCCTTGGGGCCTTTCTTGTCCGGCTCGGCCTCGAAGGAGACCCGCTGTCCGGTTTTCAGGCCGGGAATGTTTGCGGCCGCAATGGAGGCCGCTGGAACGAACACATCCTTGCCCCCTTCGTCCGCCGTGATGAAACCGAATCCCTTGGCAACATTGAAGAATTTAACCGTACCGACTGCCATGAACTTCCTGATTGACGGGCCAGGCGCCTGTTCGGGCCGCTGACATGATCTGATGTGATTGGTTAGACCTGTTGCTTTAGTTCGTGCAGGCCTCCGGCGCAACATCCCCCCGAAAGACCTTGTTTCAAAGCGGAACAGACACCCCGGACCGGCATCCTGCTTGCTCCACGCAGGGGCCCCGCGATTATTGATTCGGTTACTAATCAATTTTTTTCCAATGGCCCGATAACAGGCCCAGCGCATTCTATTCTTTGCACGTCAATCAAGGTGGCGCGATGCTGCTGTTCGATCTTTACTTGTTCGGCGAAACCGGGCGGCGGTTGCAGCAGATTCCGCTCGAGGCGCCCAGCCATGACGGCGCGCGCGAAAAAGCGCTCACGCTCCAGAAAAGTCATCGGGCCGCTTCGCATGTCCTGATGTCCGCTGCGCGCGCGCGCCGTTTCGTGCCGCCCAGCGGGCCCGAGGTGGAGGCCCATCACCAACTGCTGCAGGCCAGGGACCAGCTTCACCGGTAATCGCCATGAACCGTTCGCGCAAAATCATCGGTGTTCCCTGGTTCACGCCTGAAACCTATGGACCTTGCCGGTTCCAGATGGCTGACAAGGAAGATCTGCCGCTCGACTTCCGCGCTTGGCAGGAAAGCGCGGACGAACGGATTGCGGAGATTGAAGAGGCCGGGCAGATCGCGCTCAGGGTGCGGATCGATCCCGCCCGTTTCCCGGTCTGGTGTCGCGAGCGGGGCCTGGTGCCGGATGCGCGCGCCCGTCAGCGCTATGCGAACTTTCATGCCTTTCACACGGCCATCACTTGAAAATGACGCCCCGCCCCTGAGGATATTTCGTTAACGAATTGATTTAACTTCATATTTTTCATCACTGCCCGGCACTCTCCGCGCCCTGCTACATTGGCGGCGGGGACGCGCGAGCCGATAGGGCATGACCAAGATTTTTCTGGCTGGAATCTTCCACGAGACGCACAGCTTTACCGATGATCGTACCGGACTGGACGATTTCCTCATCCATCGCGGCCAGGCCTTGCTGGATCGCATCGGCGATGGCTCCCAGATCGACGGATTTCTCACCACCGCCGCGCGGGAAGGCTGGGAGGTCGTGGCGGCCGCCAACTATCTCTGCGGCGCTTCCGGCATGGTCGAACATGCCGTGTTCGAAACCTTCTGGGACGAGATAAAGCCGGTCCTGGTCGCCGCCCTGGCGGACGGGCTGGACGGGATATTCCTGTCGCTGCATGGCGCGATGGTGACCACCGAACTGGAAGACCCGGATGGCGAATTGTTGACACGCATCCGGGCGCTGCCCGGTGCCGCGCAGCTGCCGATCTTCGGCGTGTTCGATCTGCATGCCACGCTGACGCAAAAAATGGGCGACCTCTCCGACGGACTGGTTTGCTATCGCGAATGTCCTCATGACGACACCTATGAAAGCGCCGTGCGCGCGACCGAACTGCTGGCCCGATGCCTCAGGACCGGGGTGCGGCCCCGCCAGCATGTGCTGGTGACCCCCATTGTCTGGCCTCCCACCGGCACCGGAACCCGGGATGGCGCCATGCACGCCCTGGAGGCGGCGGCCCGCCGGATGGAAAGCGAGATTCCCGGCGTGCTGGCGGTCAATGTGTCGGCCGGCTACGCCTATGCTGATGTCCATGACGCCGGTGTCGCCTTCAGCATCATCACCGAAGGCGACGCGCAAGCCGCAAAGGCCGGCTTGCGCAAGCTCGCCAGCATCGCCTGGGAGATGCGGCGCGAAGGAATCCCGCAGGAACATGACCTTGAAAGGATCGTGCGCGAATTCGTGCCGCAGGGCAAAGGACCGGTGCTGCTGGTGGAGCCCGCCGACAATATCGGCGGTGGCGGGCCCGGCGACTGCACCGATGTGATGCGCGCCCTTCTCAAGTATGACGTGGACGGTGCCGGCGTGGTGATGGCCGATGCCGCTGCCGTGGCGGTGCTGCACTCTGTTCCCATGGGCGGACGCATCACACTGAGCATTGGCGGCAAGGGCAGCCGGCTGGATCCGGGTCCGGTTACACTGGAGGTTGAACTGGTGTCGCGCAGCGATGGCCGTTTCGAACTCGAGGACAAGCAAAGCCAGATCGTGGTGCTGGGACGCACCATCGACATGGGCCCATCCGCCGTGGTGCGGCACCGGGGATTGACCATCCTCTTGACCAGCAAGCGGCTGGCGCCGATGGATTTGGGCCAATGGCGCAGCCAGGGCATCGATCCGGAGACGCTGACCATGATCGGGATCAAGGCGGCCGTGGGCCATCGCCGCGCCTATGAAAAGATCGCCGCCGCCAGTTATACGGTCGCTACCCGCGGCCCTTGCACCTCCGATCTGGCGCGCCTTCCCTACAAGAATATCCGGCGGCCGGTATTTCCCCTCGACGCGATGGAGGGATAGCTGGACCGCCGCGCGATACTGAAAGCCGCGGCCGCCGCGCCCATCCTTGGCGTTGCACCTCCGGCCTGGGCGCAGCAGGGTCATGGCGTGCTCAACGCCATGATGGCGTCAGAGCCGGCGACCTTGAACTATCCCCTCTTCAACTTCCGCCTGACACAGCAGATCTGCAGCAACATCAACGAGTCCCTGCTGCTGCTGGACTGGAGCTTCAAGCCCCGCCCGAACCTGGCCCGCGCCTTCGAGATGTCGCCCGATGGCCGAACCTACACCTTTCACCTGCAGCCCGGCGTGTTCTGGCATGACGGCGCACCTTTCACCTCGCGCGATGTGGTCTTCAGCAGCGATGTCATGCTGCGCCAGCTCAACACACGCAGCCGCGCCGCCCTCAGCCATTGCGAAAGCATCAGGGCCCTGGGCCCGCTTGCCGTGGAATACAGGCTGAAACAGCCGTTCAACGCCTTCCTGCTGTCGTTCATGGCCTCGTCCGGTCCCATGATGCCGGCGCATATCTATGAAGGCACCGACTTTCGGACCAACCCCTTCAACAACAAACCGGTCGGCACCGGTCCCTTCAAGTTCAAACGATGGGTGCGCGGCCAGTACATTCATCTGGTGCGCAACGCGCATTATTGGCGTCCGAACCGGCCGTTCCTCAGCGATATCTATTTCCGGATCGTGCCGGCGGCGGAACAGCGGATGGTGGCGCTGGAATCCGGCGCCATCGATATCGGCTTCGGCGACGCCGTCGATACCGTGGTGATGTCGCGGCTGCGCAGCCAGCCCGAACTGAAACACATTACGAACGCCTATGACGGCGACGGCGAAATCGGGTTGATGGAAATCAACCAGCGCAGGGCGCCCTTCCATGACCGTCGCTTCCGCGCCGCGATCCTGCACGCCATCGACCGGGAGTTTCTGGTGGGCGGGCTGAACTTCGGCTCGGGCAAGGTCGCCCATGGGCCGATCCCCTCCTCGGCGCCCTATTACGATGAAAAGGCGCTGGTGAAGTATCCCTTCGATCCAGCGCGTGCCCGCGCCTTGCTGGACGAGATGGGATTGCAACCCAAAGCCGGCGGCGTGCGGATGAAGCTGGGCATGATGATGCTGCCCGACGGCGGCGGCGCCTGGACCCGCTTCGCGCACTATACCAAACAGGCCTTGGGCGAGGTGGGGCTCGAGGTCGAGCTGCAATCCACTGACTGGGCAACCTTCAGCCGCCGCAACGGCAACTGGGATTTCGATCTGTGCTGGATCAGCTATGGCATGTTCGGCGATCCCGCGATCGGCATGTCGCGCCTTTTCATGGCGTCCAATATCCGCAAGGGCTTGCCCTCGACCAACGTGCAGGGCTATGTCAATCCGGAGGTGGACATGCTGTTCGCCCAGGCTTCGGCGGCCATCGATCACGATGTGGCACAGCGTCATTACAGCCGCCTTCAGACCATACTGACCCGCGACGTGGCGATGTTGTGGATGTTCGAGACAAAGCCGCCGGTATTCCACAGCCGGCGCTTTCGCAACGTCATTACCGGCCCCAACGGCCCCTCCGACGGCTTCGGAGAGGCATTCCTGGCCTGACGGCAGGGCAAAGCCGCGCTTTCGCTCTTCTGTCCCGTGTGCGAGATTGGGTGCGGGGAAACAGCTTTCACCGCGGGGCAACATGCGGATTCTGTCTTTTATCGTTCTTCTTGTCACCGGCTTGGGACTGACGGTGCCGGGCGTCTATCTGGTGACGCTGGGCGGCTCGCCTTATTACGCCATCGCGGGTCTGCTGATCCTGATCAGCGCCTGGCTGGTGCTTCGCCGCGACCGTGCCGGGTTTCATCTCCTATGGCTGGTTCTGCTGGGAACGGCGGTGTGGTCGCTGTGGGAAGTCGGCCTGGATGGCTGGGCCCTGATGCCGCGCCTTGTCTACCTGGCGGTGCTTGCATTTGTGGTTTGGCTGGTTTCGCGCGGCATGCAACGCGCATCCTGGCGTCCGCTGATGGGCGCGCTGATGCTGGTGTTCGTTCTTGCCGCCGCGGGCGCGACCGCCTGGGCTGTGATAAACCGGCCCGCCGCCCCAGCCCCCGCGAAGCTGGCCACAGTGAATGCAAAAGATACCGGCGACTGGACCCATTATGGCAAGTCGCTGAGTGGCACGCGCTATTCCCGCCTCGCCCAGATCACGCCCGCCAATGCCGCCAATCTGGAACAGGCCTGGGTCTATAATGTCGGGCTTCGCGAGCGCGGCAAGCTTTCGGCCGACCAGCTGGAAGTGACGCCCCTGATGGTGGACGGCACCTTGTATGGCTGCACCGGCTACAATGCCGTGTTCGCGCTTGATCCGGTGACCGGCAAGCAGATCTGGCGCCATGATCCCAAGATCAATCCCGCCCTTGGCAATCGCGGCGTCTGCCGCGGCGTGTCGTTTTTCCGCGTGCCGGGCGGCCAGGGCGAATGTCCCACCCGGCTCCTGATGGGCACCGCCGACAACCGGCTGATCGCACTGGACGCCAAAACCGGCCAGCCCTGCCGCAGCTTCGGCAACAATGGCGCTGCCGACCTTAAAGAAGGCATGGGCAAATTCCTGGAAGGCTGGAGCAATCCCACCTCGCCGCCCGCCATCGTGCATGGCACCGCCGTGATCGGCGCCTTTGTCGTGGACAACCAGTCGGTGGATGTGCCGCCCGGCGTCATTCGCGGCTATGACGCGGTCACCGGCAAGCTGAAATGGGCGTTCGATCCCGGCCGTCCCGACGATACCGCGCCCCTCGCCCCCGGCAAGACCTACACCCCGTCCACCCCCAACAGCTGGACGGTGTTCAGCGGCGATGAAGCGCTGGGCCTGGTCTATGTCCCGATGGGCAACGGCAGTCCCGATTATTATGGCGCCCACCGCACGCCCGAGACCGACCGTTTCACCGCCGCGGTGGTCGCGCTGGATGCCGATACCGGTGCAGTGCGCTGGACCTTCCAGGCCATCCATCACGATCTGTGGGATTATGACCTTGGCGCACAACCGGCACTGGTGGATTTCCCGACGGTCAATGGCAAAGCGCCGGGCCTGATCCTGCCCACCAAGACGGGGCAGATTTTCGTGCTGGACCGCCGCGACGGCAAGCCTTTGACTCGTGTCGAGGAGCGCCCCGTGCCGCTGTCGGACATTCCGGGCGAACGCTCCGCCCCGACCCAACCCTACTCCACCGAGTTTCCGGATTTTTCCGGGCCGACACTGCGGGAAGCCGACATGTGGGGCACCACGCCCTTCGACCAGCTCTATTGCCGGATCAAGTTCCGCCAGGCCCGCTATCAGGGCATGTACACGCCGCTGCGGGCAGGCGTTTCCATCCGCACCCCCGGAGAGCTGGGCGGCATCGACTGGGGCAGCGTCTCGGTGGACGAGGATCGCGGCATCCTGGTGGTCAATTCCAACCTGATGGCCGATTGGGATGAAATGGTCCCGCGTGAGCGGGCCGACAGGGAAAATATCTTCCCCCGCGCCACACCCCGCGCCCTCGCCAATCCCTACAAGGGCAGCAATGCCGGGGCGATGGAAGGCACGCCCTATGCCATCAAGTTTACCGGCTTCCTCACGCCCTATCTGGAGATTCCCTGCCAGCGGCCGCCTTACGGCTATCTCACCGCGGTCGAACTGAAGACGCGCAAGGTGCTGTGGCACAAGCCCTTTGGCGATGCGTCCAACAGCGGACCGTTCCGCACCGCACTGGGCCTGCCCTTTGATCTGGGCGCGCCCAATATCGGCGGCTCCATCGTCACGGCGGGCGGGGTGATTTTCATCGGCGCCAGCCAGGACGGGAAATTCCGCGCCATCGACGAAGCCAGCGGCAAGGAGTTGTGGAAGGTGAAACTTCCCGCCGGCGGCCATGCCACGCCCATGACCTATCTGGGCAAGGACGGAAAGCAATATGTGCTGATCGCGGCCGGCGGCAATGGCGGATTCCGCACCGGCGTAAGCGACAGCATCGTCGCCTACCGGCTCAAGCCATAGCCTAAAGGCTGCCGCCGCTTTCCATCCGGCAGCTATCGCGCGGGCTGGATGACGGCGCTGTATTGCGACTTTCGCAGCGCATATTCGAGCGGGATCAAGATTGCCGCTGAAATCAGCCCGATCGCGGCCAGCACCGCGAAGATGCCGATATTGCCCAGTTCGTTGGCGTAGGAACCCAGCACGCCGGCCAGGAAGGCGCCGCCCCCCATGGTGAATATCCACACGCCCATCATGATGCCGATCACTTCCTTGGGCGAACGGCGGCTGACTTCGACAAGCCCTGCGGGCAGCACGCAAAGCTCGGCGCTGGTGATGAGGATGTAAAAGACGATCAGCACCAGCGGCGAGGCCGCCTGGGGCGTGAAGTATTCGACCCCGATCATGAAAAGAAAGGAACTGCTCATCAGCAGAAGACCCACCGTGACTTTTTCAACAAACACGATGCGATGGGATTTCTCCGCGCGCTTGCGCCACAGCTCCGCCACCGTCGATCCCAGCAGGACGACAAGCAGCGGGTTGAGCGCCATGAACCAGGTGGTGGGAATAAGAACGCCGCCCACCATCCGGTCGACGCGCTCCTCGGCATACAGGTTCATGACACCGCCATAGGTCTGCTGGCCAGCCATGTAGAGGGTGGCGAAAACCGCCATCAGCAGGATCAGGTGCACATGCCGGGATTCCATCAGCACGCGGCCGATCACGGCCTTGGGCGCGGCCGCTTCCTCGGGCTTGGCGATCGAGACAGGAAAGGCGCGCCGGGCCTGGAAGGCAAAGACCAGAAAGCCAATCAGCATCCCGACCCCGGCCAACAGGAAGCCCCAACCCCAGCCGATGCGCTCGCCGGCGGTCCCGGCTCCGAAGGGCGCGAACAGCGCGCCCATGTTGATGCCCATGTAGAAGAGAATGAAACCGACCTCGCGCCGGGGATCATTGGGGCCGAACAGCTGGCCCAGAAGCGCCGAGGCATTCGACTTGAACATGCCCGCGCCCGCGATCATCGTGAGGATGCCGATGAGAAAAAGGCCCATGGCAGCTTCCGGACGTCCGCCCTTGGCGGAGAAACTCGACGCGGCCAGCAGGAAGTTGCCGACAGCCAGACCGATGCAGCCCAGCAGCACGGCAAGCCGCGGCCCCAGCCATTTGTCGGCCAGCCAGCCGCCCAGCAGCGGCATGAACCACATGAAGCTGGTAAACAGGCCGAACAGGAACAAGGCGCGGCTTCTGTCATAGCCCAGGCCACCGGCAATGGGGTCGGCGACCATGAACAGGACCATGATCCCCATGAAGCCGTAATAGGAGAAACGTTCCCAGAACTCCGTCGCGAACATCACATAGACGCCGCGCGGCTGGCCCTTGAACTTGCCGAACATCATTTAGTCCTTAAGGCTTGTCATGGGCATCGCGCGACCAGGGGCGGAAACCCATGGGCACCTTGCTCGGCCAGACCTGGTCGAGGGTGGAGCGCTGCAGCAGGCGGCCATCCGTCATCACATAGGCGATATCGGCGGTGTTGCGGATATTGCGCAGGGGATCGCTGTTGAGCACCACAAGGTCGGCCAGCTTGCCGGCCTTGAGCGAACCGATCTGGTCCTCCGCCCCCAGGAAATGCGCCCCCGCGACGGTGGCGGTGTACAACGCTTCCATCTCGGTCATGGCGTCGGCGAAGGTCCAGATATCCCAATGGGTGCCGATGCCCGGCTGCTCGCCATGCTCGCCGGAAGTGACATAACCGCCGGCGCGTTGAATGTCGGCCGACGCCTCGGCATAGACCGGATGCCAGAAGCGTTCCTTGGGCTGCTCCACCATCGAACGGACATTGCGGCTGGCGATGAAGGATTTGGAGGCGACGTAGCGGTACATCGGGTCCTTTTCCAGATGCGCATAGGGCCTGAAGTAGGTCTGCGTCCCGTCCGGCCAGCCAATGATGGTCATGGTCGGCGAATGGGTGACGCCGGTCTTGGCGAAGAACGTCGTCATGTCCTTGAACAGAGGCAGCGCCGCGATGGCATGCTCCCAGCCCGTCTGGCCGTCCATGGCGAAACCCAGCGCCAGGATCGGCGAGGCGCCTTCCGCCGTCACCGGCATATTGCGCTCCCGCGCCGCCTCGATCAGATATTGATGCTTCTTGCGGTTGGCGACCCGGAAGTTCTTGAGGGACTCGATGCCGACCGCCAATCGCGACGAAACGTGGTAGCGGGCATCGTCCATATTATCGATGCGCACATGATCGCCCAGGCCGATGAACCCGCCTTCGGAAACAACTTTCCCGGTGCCATAGGTACGCGGACCCAGCACATAGCCGGTCTCGGCCAGGTCGCGAAGCAGCGCGTGACCGGTGTTGCTGCCCGAAGGATCACGCACCGTGGTCACGCCATAGGCCAGGGCGATGGACAGGCGCATATGGCGGCGCATGGCGACGCCGTCATCGGCCCCCTCGTTCCCGACAATATGGGCGTGCATATCAACGAGTCCGGGAATGATGGTCTTGCCGCCCATCTCCATGACGGTATCGCCGGCGGCTGGCTGGCATTGCCCGACGCAAAGGATCCTGCCTTTCTCGACGATGATGTTGCCTTTTTCGATCACCTGGTTGCCTTCCATGGTGATGATCTTGGCGCCGACCAATGCCAGGCGGCCAGGCGCGGGCGCGTTGGGCACCGTGACCTGGAGCGTGGTTTCGGTCTTCTGGCCCGTGACGGTGTTCACCAGCACAAAGCGGTTGCCGGAAATCAGCTGCACTTCGGTGGGGCTGAACGACATGGCGCCGGAAAAGCCGTTGGGATCAAGGCGGGTGCGGACCTTGACCATGTCATTGGCCTGAACCGGGATGACGGAGCCCGGCTTCACGGCGGAAAGCTGCTGGTGAAACAGGCGCTGGCCGCTCTCGAACAGCACGGCGTCGGCATTGGGACGCAGCGCCGGACTGTTGCCGGCGCCGGCGCGCGGCGGCAGCAACGCATGCACGCGCTCATCGCCGCCGCCCGGCGCGATCGAGACCACCTCGAACACGCGCGAGATCGTGTCCTCGCCCGGGAACGGCTCCATCATCACCATGGGATTTTTGGAGCGGCTCTGGCGGGTGAAGGAAATGCGCCCATCGGCCAGGATCCCGGCCGGCTGGCTGAACACCAGCGAAGTGATCCTGGTTTCGGCGCAACCGGCGGGATTGAGGCGGCGCAATTCCCACCCTGCCCCATCCCAGGGCGAACCCTCGGTGGGCGCGACGCTGCGTGCGGTCACCACCAGGGTGCCGCCTTTTTCCCATCTGGGATGGATGAAAGCGGTGGGTCCGGCGCAACTCTGCACGATCCTGCCGCTGGCGACATCCAGCACATGCAGCGCCCCCAGCTTTTCGTCATGCCAGGTGGCGAAGGCGAGCTTGCTGCCGTCCGGCGACCAGGCCGGCGCGAATTCGGCCGGCCCCTTGCCGTCACCGGCGATCAGCGGCGTTGCCGCACCGCCCGCCATGTCCTTCCGCCAGAGCCGCCCAATGGCGCCGAACACCAGCGTCCGCCGGTCGGGTGACAGAGCGGGCCACATATAAAGGCGCGGAGTGAAATTGACGGCATTGGCAGCGTCGAGCCTGGGTTTGACCAGCTCGCTGACAGTGCGCTGGTAGCGCGCGGTAAAGGGAATCCGGGTGACCGCGTTACTCGCGACATCCACCTTCCAGAGATGGCCTTCGCGCCAGAACAGCACCGATTTGCCGTCGGGCGTCCAGTCATGGCCGGGCATCTGGGTGTCGACATAATAGGCATGGGAACGCGAGACATCGCGGGTGACCGGATCGACCAGCACCTTCTCGCTGCGGGTCTGGGTATCGAGCAGCACCAGAGCGGTGGTGCCTTTCAGGTGATGGCGGCGCCAGAAGGTATTGCCTTCCGGCATTTCCTTGGCATAGGCGATGTAGCGTCCCGACGGATCGGGATGCGGCTCCATTTCGGCCGGGGAACGGTCGGGCAGCTCGTGATAGGCCATCACCCAGGGCGAGGCGATCTTGTCCTTGGTCGTATCGGGGAGCTCCGGGTTGGTCATGGTCTCGACCTTGCCCGTCGCCAGCTCGATGCGTTTCACCTTCTGGCGGTACTGGAAAATGGAAAGGCCGCGGAATGCCATGACGGCGGAGTGGAAATAGACATAGCGGCCATCGGGCGAGAAGGTCGGCGCGTAATACTGATCGGAGGTCCCCGCCAGCAATTCGCGCGGCTTGCCGCCGCTGGCCGGCACCAGCGCCAGCGCCCAGGTGCGGCGATGCCAGCCGCGCCCTGGCGACGCCAGGTTGCGCACGGCGACAATGGTCTTGCCGTCCGGCGACCAGGCCGGATCGGTGAACCGCATCATGGGATCGCTATAGAGAATCCGGGCGTTCGAACCATCGGCGTTCATCACCCACAGATTGTCCTGCCCACCGCGGTCGGAAACGAACACGATCCGGTTGCCGTCGGGCGAAAAGCGCGGATGGGCATTGACGGCGATCCCGCTGTCCTGGGTCAGCGATTCCGCAACGCCCCCATTGATGGGAAGACGGTAGATATGACCCAGCAGATCGAAGACAACGGCGTTGCCCTTGGGCGAGACGGAGAGGCCCGCCATGGTGGCTTCGTCCACCGTGAAATCGAGCGTGTTGGGATTGGCGCCCTTGGCGCGCATGAATTCGGCATCCGCCCCCTGACCTATGCCGCTGGAGCTTCGGATTGGTGGCAATCCCGACTGGGCGCTGGAGTTCAGGACCGGCAGCGCTACGCACAGCGCTATGGCCACGAGCAAATGACGGTGTTTCATCGCAAGCTCCCCGTTGCACCCCGCTGGATCTGCGAAGGCTCGACAAGGGCGAGGAGATACCCCCTACGCCACACGTCTTTTGGTAATTTTTCTAAGCCCCGCCGCGATCCAGCCGCGCAAGCGTGGGGGACGAATCTGCCTGAGTCAAATCACCCGGCGGGCCTTGATTCAATTGGAATTTTCGCGGGTTATGCGCGCAAGGGGCGGCTAGGCCTTGTTTGTCGCCGCCCAGATGACATGCCGAACGCCGCGACCTTTGTTGGCGCGCGCCTTGATCTCGTCCACGGCGAAACCCGCCTGGCCCAGACGCGCGGTAAAGGCCGCACTGGGCGCCGCCGACCAGACGGCCAGCAATCCGCCCGGTCGCAGCGCCTTGCGCGCGGCTTGCAGGCCGCGCAGATCGTACAGGCGATCATTGACGCTTTGGCTGAGACCGTCGGGACCATTGTCCACATCGAGCAGGATGGCGTCGAAGCCGGCGCGTTCCGCCGCGATGGCGTCCCACACATCGCCGTCGCGGATGGTGACTCTCGGATCATTGAGGGAGCCGCCCGTCAATTCGGCCATGGGCCCGCGCGCCCATGTCACCACGGCCGGCACCAGTTCGGCGACGATCACGCGGGCGTCCCTGCCAAGCCCGGCCAGGGCGGCGCGCAGGGTGAAGCCCATGCCATAGCCGCCGATCAGCACACGGCAATTCCGGCGCCCGCGCAGGCGATCGCAGGCCAGCTCGGCCAGCGCGATCTCCGAACCGCTCATGCGGCTGTTCATCAGCGTGTTGGAGCCGACCATGATCGAAAATTCGCGGTCGCGCCGCAGCAGCCGGAATTCGCCGCCGCCCGGTACCTCAGCGGTATCCAGAGTAATCCAGGGCTTCATGCCCGCCCCGCCTTCCGGTGAATGGCGCTGTCAGTTCGCGGCGTTTGCGGCTGCGACCGCGGACGCGTTCGCGGGACCCAGCCGATCCAGATCGATGCCGCGCTGCTTGAGCTGGGCGTTGTAGAATTCGCGGATATTTTCCTGGACGGAATCCGAAGGCATGCGCCCGCGATTATCCTTGGCATCCAGCTTTGCGCCCTTGTCCGCCAGATACGCGATCACCGCTTCGGGGTCCTGCGACTGCGGGTTCGACACTGCCATATGGATGACGCCCTTGCCGCTGGTGTCCTTGACCGTCACATCGGGATTGAGCTCCAGCGCGTATTTCACGGCGGCCAGGTTGCCGCCATAGGCCGCGGCCATGGTGAGGGTCATGCCGTCCTGCGCCCGGATATCCGGCTTGGCGCCGCCGGCCACAAGTGCCTTCATGACATCGGCCGACCCGGCCTTTGCCGCGAACAGCAAGGGCGGCGTGGGATACAGCACCACGGGCGGAGCCTTGATCGCGCCGTCGGCGATCGCCAGACCCTTGGCGTTGTTGCCACCAACGCTGCCACCACCGGCGCCCGCCACCTGGACCGGCGCGGTCCGGCGCGGCGGAGGCGGTGCGGGCTGGCTTAATACATTCGCATCCGCGCCCTTGGAAAGCAGGTAGGTCACAAGCTCGGGATTGCCGCTGGCAGCGGCGACGTGAATTAGTTGCCGCCCTTCGCCGTCACGCAGGGTCAGGTCCGCGCCCAGATCGACCACCCGCCTGGCAAAGGCCATGTCGTTTTTCAGCACCGCGGCTTCGGCCACGGTGGTGCCGTCCGGCAGCCGGGCCTTGAAATCCGCACCAGCCTCCAGCAACGCCACCGGTGCGCTGGGGTTGGCGCTCTTCAGCGCGAAGAACAGCGGCGTGAAGCCCTTGGCCGCGACCGCGTTCGGGTTGGCGCCGTGCTTGGCCAGGAACGTGATGGTGCCGGCATTGCCCTTTGCCGCCGCCCACATCAGAGGCGTCAGCCCTTGCGCGTCAGCCGCATTCAGCTTGGCGCCTTTTGCGATCAACGCGCCCACCGCGGCGGGCGTAGACGCCGCCGCACACAAAGACAGCGCCGACGTGCCGTCCGGGCGTACCGTCTGCGCGTTCGCGCCAGCCTTGATCAGGCTGGTGACGATATCGGGGTTTCCCAGCTCGCAGGCCAGAGCCAGCGGCGTCGCGCCCTGGATATCGGCTGTGTCGGGCTTGGCGCCTGCCGCCAGCAGCAACTGCACAGACTGCGCGTCCTGGCGATCGACGGCCCAGATCAGAGACGTGGACTTGTCCGCCAGCGGGACGTTGGGATTGGCCTTGCCTGCCAGCAGGCTCTTTATAAGGGCATGCTCGTTTGCCCGCACCGCCTGCGCCAGCCGCTCCTCCGGAACGCCAGCCGCCGCCGGGGCGGCGCCCAGGACAAGAACAAAAAATCCGAGCGCTTTTTTCATGGCGTCTGCCCTCAAAACTAAGCGGTCAGCCCGGCGAGACGGCCGGTGCTGTCACCGAGCCGGTCCTGCGGCACGCCCAGCCTGTCCATCATCGCAAGCATCAGGTTGGTCATGGGCGTATCTTCCGACACCACCATGTGCTGATTGCCCTTGACCAGGCCACCCGCGACAATGACCGGCAGGTTGGTGTGCTGATGGCTGTTGGAATCGGCCAGGCTGGCGCCAGCCAGGAGCATGCTGTGATCCAGCAGCGCGCCCTCGCCGTCCTTCGTCTCGCTCATCCGCTTCAGGTAATAGGCGACCTGCTCCATGTGCAGGATGTTGATCTTGGTCAACTTGGCGATCTTTTCGGGATCATTGCCATGATGGCTGAGCGGATGGTGCGCATCGGCAACGCCGATTTCGGGATAGCTGCGGCCGCTGACTTCGCGCCCGACCATGAAGGTTCCGACCCGTGTCATGTCCGCCTGATAGGCCAGAACCTGCAGGTCGATCATCATGCGCGCATAGTCCTCGAAGGAATCCGGAATGCCGGACGGGCGGGCATAGGCCGGCAGCGCGGTCGCGCTCGGGCCGCCCTGTTCCATCTTCTGGATGCGCCGCTCGATGTCGCGGATGGACTGCATGTATTCTTCGATCTTCTTCTTGTCGTCGGCGCCCATGGAACCCGACAGGGACCGCGCATCTTCCGCCACCGAATCCAGAATGCTGGCCTGCCGCTTCAGCCGCATCAGGCGGCTTCTGGCATCCAGGCTATCGCCGTCGCCAAAGATGCGTTCGAAGACTTCGCGCGGGTTGATGGTGACCGGCAGCGGGGTGGAGGCCGTCCGCCACGACAAGGTGTTGGTATAGGCGCAGCTGTAGCCGGTGTCGCAGCTTCCCACCAGGCTGGGCGGATCCAGGCCCAGTTCCAGCGACGGAATCTGGGTCTGTTCGCTGAACTGCCGGGCAACGATCTGGTCCATCGAAGGACCGGAGGTGATGTCCGCGCCCTCGGTCTTCTTGACATGGACACCCGTCAGATACGATCCGCAGGAGCGTCCGTGGTCACCGCCGCCGTCACCCAGCGCCTCGGCCTGCTTGTGCGCAAGACCGCTGATGACCGTGAATTTCTCCCGGTAAGGTTCAAGCGGCTTGAGGATCGGGCTCAGGGCATAGCCCTCGCCTTTCTGGGCAGGCGTGAAGTTCGGCATCATCATGCCATTGGGCATGTAAATGACCTGCAGCCGCATCCGCGTCTTGGCGGCGGCCTCCGCCGCGCTGGCGCTGGTCATCATGGCTTCCAGGAAAGGCAGCGCCAGGGTGGCGCCCATGCCGCGCAAAACGGTGCGGCGGGCCATTGGTTTGCTTCGAATGATCATCGTTCCGGGGTCCTTCTCATAGCAAAGGGCACGCTTTGGACAATTTCCATGATGATGGTGTTCATCCGGAAATCATCCTTGGCGGCCGCGTAACGTACCTTGCGCACGGCGGGCATGTCGTAGGCCTCTAGGCCGCGTCCCAGCCCGTAGGTCATCAGGCGTTCGGTAAAGGCTTCGACGAACTGGTCCTTACGGGCCAGCAGAATGCCCTGCAGGCCCTTGGGGCCTTCGAACTTGGTGCCGTCCGGCAGCACCGCCGTGACGTCCAGTTTCTGGCCGGCATAGCCGGCGCGCCAGGCGCCGACCGCATCGTAATTTTCCAGGCTGAAGCCCAGCGGGTCCATTTTGGAATGGCAGGAGGCGCAGACCGGGTTGCTGCGGTGAAGTTCCATCTGTTCGCGCACGCTCAGCAGCTTGCCGTTCTTGGCCTCGTTCAGGGCGGGAATGTTCGGCGGCGGGGGCGGGGGCGGCGCGGCCAGCAGATTGTCCAGGATCCACTTGCCGCGCAGAACCACGGAGGTGCGGTCATTATAAGAAGTGACCGTCAGGATCGCGCCCTGCCCCAGCAGCCCGCCGCGATGCAGCGCCGGGTCCAGCTTCACCTTGCGGAACGATGTGCCATAGACGCCGGGAATGCCGTAATGCTCGGCGAGGCGCTGGTTCACATAGGTGTAATCGGCATCGAGGAATTCCAGCGCGCTGCGATTACCCCGCACCACGCCGTCAAAGAACATCTGGGTTTCCGTCAGCATCGCCGCGCGCAGGCGCTCGTCAAAGCCAGGGAAATTCCGCCTGTCCGGGCGCTGATACTCCAGCCGGCGCAGGTGCAGCCACTGACCGGCAAAATTCTGCGTCAAGGCCCTGGCCCGGGGATCGCTGAGCATGCGCGTGACCTGCTGCTTCAGGACTGCGGGCCTGGACAGCTGGCCCTGCTCAGCCAGCGCCAACAGGCGGTTGTCGGGAATGCTGCTCCACAGGAAGAAGGAAAGCCGGGTCGCAAGTTCGACATCGCTGATCTTGTTCACGCTGCCCGGCGCGCTGTTCGTCGGATTGCCTTCGCGCATGAACAGGAAGTTCGGCGAAACCAGGACTTCCTCCAGCGCCGCCTCGATGCCGTGCTCAAAGCCGCCGTCCTGACGGCCGGCATCATAGGTCTTCATCAATCGGCCGATGTCCCTGTCCGTCACGGGGCGGCGATAGGCGCGGCGGGCCAGCGTGGCCAGTATCTTTCTGGCGCAGGCGGTTTCCGCCAGTTCGGCGGAAGGGCGGCAGACAAAGATGGTGCGGCGGCTGGCGGTATCGCCCGGCCCCTTGACGTCATAAGGGCCCGCCACGGAAATCTGCATGATGTCGCGCATGTAGAAATCCTGCGCGACATTGGGGCCCTGGGCGACCGACGGCACGGTGATCCCCTGCACCAGGGCGCCATCAACCTGAACATCCAGCGGCAGCTGCACCACATTCGGCGATGTGCCCACGCGCGGGCCCTTGGTCGTCCTGGGAATAAGGACCTGTTCCAGGGTCAGCTTGCGGGGAAAGGAGGCGCCGATGATGCGGGGACCGGCTTTCAGGAACGTCTTCACCTCATACCGGTTGTTGGCGTCGATCTCGGACTCGGTTTGCGTACCGGCGTTCAGGTACAGCTGGATGGTATAGGTTGCGTCATAGGGCGCGTAGAACTTGAACGAGCCGCCGCCGCGCGAATCCACCGGAAGGTCGTCGCTGGCGCGCTCATTATAAGCGGCGATGCCGAAGGCATTCTCGAACAGGTCCTTGGTGACCTTATAATCGGTGGTGACCGGGGTGCGCGACGCCAACCCGGTGGCCAGGCGGCTGACCTTGCCGGCAACATTGATGTAGCGGTCCATCAGGGTCGGCGAGACCGTCAGCACGTCGGCGATATTGTCGAAGCCATAGCCCATGTCATCGACCGGCAGATCCTTGCTCAGGTCGATGTCCAGCCCCAGCAGATCGCGCACCGCGTTGCCGTACTCGGTGCGGTTCAGGCGCCGCAAGGTGGCGCGGCCCGGATTGGGCGCAGCGGCGGACATGCCGTCCAGCGACGACGCCAGCCAGTGGGTGAAATCGGCGATCTGTTCCCTGGAGGGACGCTTCATGCCCCGGGGCGGCATCTCGCCCAGGCTGAGGCGGCGCAGGATTTTTTCCCAGGTGTCATTGTGCGCGCCCAGATGATCGGCATCCAGTGGCAGCACCGACATGTTCGCGGTCTTGCTCTTCTCGTTGTGACAGCCGGCGCAATACTGCACCAGCATGGCCTTGCGGTCGGCCGTCGTGGGTGTGCCTGCCGTGGTTGTCGACACCGGTTGCGGCGCGACCTGCGCCATGCGGGTCGCGGGCGGCAGGGTGTCGGCGGTGGCGTTGCCAAACAATGCAACGCCAGCAAGACCCGCACAGGCAACAACGCCCACGGCAAATCCGCTGCGCTTGATTATCGGTGACATGCTGTCAGCCCAGTCCCTTGATTTTATAGCTATATTTTGCCGCGAATTTACGCTGCGAAGCAGACCCGGTCCAGCCGGTTGGCTGCCGCGGCTGGGGGGAAACGACATTTTGCGAAGATTTTCGGGGCTGGATGCCGGTTTTTCCGGTTAGCCCCGCGCAATCAGCCGGGCTGAAGCTTCAGACCGGCGCCGCCAGCGCCGGCGCAATCGCCAGCATCGCCAGCATGGCGGGCAGCGCATAGAGATATTTGCGGTGATTCAGCAAGGACGTCACCGCCACGAACAGAATCACCGCCGCCAGGATGCCGCCCCAGATGCGGGTCTGGGGCACCGCCAGGAACACTGCCGAGAACAGCTGCGCGATGCCGGCCACATAATAAAAGCCGGGCGCGAACTGCCAGCGGCGATAGCCGTCCCGCAAAGGGCGCGGGGCGGCGAGATGCAGGACCGCGGCAAAAGCGAACAAGGTGGCCAGCGAAATGGCGGCGATATTGGAAACGAAAACCAGCATGGAAAATTCCCGGATTAGATGTGGTGATGCACGGCCTGGGTGCGGGTGACGATTTTCTCCAGCTCGCGCATCAGCACTTAGAAAACCGGTGTCAGGAAAAGCCCGAAGAAGGTGACGCCCAGCATGCCGGAGAACACCGCCACGCCCATGGCATGACGCATCTCCGCGCCAGCGCCGCTCGACAGAACCAGCGGCACCACGCCCATGATGAAGGCGAAGCTGGTCATCAGGATGGGCCGCAGCCTGCGGCGATCATTTCCCGTTCATTCTGAGCGACCGCCGCCAGAGTATGAGTTGTAAGCATCGGCCACCGCACCTCAAGGCATGTGAATTGCTACACGCGAGCCGCGAACAATGTTCGTCGCGGAGACGCGGCCATCCGCAAGATGGTGGCGGAAGGAAATAGGAACGGAAGTGTCCCACTTTCCGAAGCCGTCGAACTGAGTGGGACAGTTTTGGCTTCTAAAGCCTTGAAAGGATGAAGGCCGGTGATGCGAATGGTGCCCAGGGACAGAATCGAACTGCCGACACGTGGATTTTCAATCCACTGCTCTACCGACTGAGCTACCTGGGCACAGCGGTACCGCGCGCTGGCGGGACGGGCTTATTAGGCGATGGTCCCTGCCCTGTCCAGCGCCCCGGCGCTATTCCTCGTCCGGGTCGGTTTCCGAGGGATTTGAAGGGCTTGCGGGGTCCGCCGGGGCCCCTGGAATGGCATAGCCGCCCTTCAGCCACTTGCCCAGATCAAGGTCGGCGCAGCGCCGGGAACAGAAAGGCTTGAAGCGACCCTCGGTGGGCTTGCCGCACAGCGGGCACTTAGCCATGGCCGCACCCCCTGAGCAGCGACACGGTCAGCGCCAGCGGCAGGCCGACCACGTTGGAATAGCTGCCGGAGATATCCCTGATGAAGCTTTCGGCGCGGCCCTGGATGGCATAGCCGCCCGCCTTGCCCTCGCCTTCGCGGCATTCGGCATAACGCGCAATCTGATCGCCGGTCAGGCGCAGCATCGAAACCCGGGTCAGCGCCATGCGGGTGCGCAGCTTTCCATCGGGGGCGATCAGCGCCACCGCCGTCATCACCTGATGGCGGCGGCCCGCCAGCAGCGTCAGGCAGGCAACGACCTGCGCCTGGTCTTCAGCCTTGGGCAGGATGCGCCGCCCCAAGGCCACCACCGTATCGGCGGCCAGGATAAAGGCCGGCGCGCCGGTCCATTTGTCCTGCGCGGCGCGGGCTTTTTCCGTGGCCAGCCGCAAGGCATGCAGGCGCGGCTGTTCGCCCTTGCGGACGCTTTCGTCGATGGCGGCGGGAAGAATGTCATCGGGAACGATGCCCACCTGCGCCAGCAGCGCGGCGCGGCGTGGGCTCTCGCTGGCAAGAACCAGCACTGCCTTATCTAAACCGATAAGTGATACGGCCCTTGGTGAGATCGTAGGGCGTCATCTCGATCATCACCTTGTCGCCGGTCAGCACGCGGATGCGGTTCTTGCGCATCTTGCCCGCGGTATGGGCGATGATGATGTGTTCATTGGCGATCAGCTTCACGCGGAAGGTCGCATTGGGCAGCAATTCCTCGACGATGCCCTCGAACTCCAGCAATTCTTCTTTGGCCAATGGGTCCTCTTAAGTCTGTGACGGTTGCGTCAGATAGGGGGGAAAAGCCCGAAAAGCAAGGCGTTTCAGGGCCTTTTACTCAGGTATGCGACGCAGAAGGGGCCGAAAAACGCCGTTTCAGGCGCTCCAGAAGCTGGTCGCGCACCGCCCGGTAGGCCGCCAGGCGCTGTTCGCGCGAGCCGTCCACCGCCGTGGGGTCCATGGTCGGCCAGTATTCCACCTGGGTGGCCGCCGTGCGGGTCATCTCAACCGCCTTGTGCTGAGCCTCGGGCGACAGGGTGATCACCAGGTCGAAACTGCCGTCTTCAAGGTCTTCGAACCGGCGCGGCTTGTGCTGGCCGATCTCCAGCCCGATCTCCTCCATGGCCTCCACCGCCAGCGGGTCGAGGGCGCCTGCCCGCACGCCGGCCGATTCCACATAGACACCCTTGGAGGTCAGGTGGCGCATCAACGCCGCAGCCATGGGCGAGCGCACGGCATTCATGGTGCAGGCGAAAAGGACGGCGCCCACTTTCTGTGAGTCAGGAGCCACATCAACCCCGCATCTGCAGCACACAGACCAGCGTAAACAGCCGCCGCGCGGTGTCGAAGTCGGTTTCGACCTTGCCCTCCAGCCGCTTCTGCAATTCTGTTGCGCCTTCGTCATGCAGGGTCTTGCGCGCCATATCCAGGGCTTCGATCTGATAGGGCTGTGCGGTGCGGATCGCCTTGTAATAGCTTTCGCAGATCAGGAAATAATCCTTCACCACCTTGCGCAGCGGCGTCAGCGACAGAAGCACCCGGCCATGGCTGCTGCCGTCTTCCAGCCGCACATCCATCACCAGGCGGCTTTCTTCCAGCCCCAGGGTGAGTTGGTAGGGGCCGCTGCCGGAGCCTTCCAGCCGGAAGCTGTTCTTTTCCAGCAGGTCATAGATCGCGACTTCGCGTTCCTGCTCGATAGCGCGGCTGCGATGCACGACACTGGCTTCGTCGAGAATGATCGCCGACAGCCGGAAATCCACGTCAGTCTTTCCGGTTGAGGCGCGCGGCAATGGAACGCGCATGCGCTTCCAACCCTTCGGACTCTGCCAGGATCAGGGCATCGGGTCCGATGGCGGCCATGCTGCGCGCGTCCAGCCCCAAAAGGGTGGTGCGCTTCATGTAATCCAGCACCGACAGGCCGGACGAAAACCGCGCGGTGCGCGAGGTCGGCAGCACATGGTTGGGGCCGGCGATGTAATCGCCCATCGCTTCGGGCGTGTGCCTTCCCAGGAAGATGGCGCCGGCGTGACGCACCTTCTTGGAAAAACCTTCCGGATCGGCGGTGGCGATTTCCAGATGCTCGGGCGCAATGGCGTCCGCCAGCGCCACGGCGTCATCCAGCTTCGCCACCGTGATGATGGCGCCATTGTCGTTCCAGCTTTTGGACGCGATGTCCTTGCGGGGCAAAATCGCGATCTGGCGTGTCACCGCTTCGGCAACCTTGTCCGCAAAACCGGCATCGTCGGTGATCAGGATGCTTTGCGACGAGGCATCATGTTCGGCCTGGCTGAGAAGATCGGCGGCAATCCATTCCGGATCATTCTGGCCGTCAGCCACCACCAGAATCTCGGAAGGCCCGGCGATGGAATCGATCCCCACCTGACCGAACACTTCGCGCTTGGCGGCGGCGACATAGGCGTTACCGGGGCCGACGATCTTGTCCACCGGCGCGATGCTTTGGGTGCCATAGGCAAGCGCCGCCACCGCCTGCGCCCCGCCGATGCGGTAGATTTCGGTGATGCCGACGCGGCGGGCCGCCGCCAGCACCAGCGGGCTGATGCTGCCGCCCGAGGCGGGCGTGACCATGACGATGCGCTTCACGCCCGCGACATGAGCGGGAATGGCATTCATCAGCACGGATGAGGGATAGGAGGCGGTGCCGCCCGGCACATACAGGCCAACACTGTCGACGCTGGTCCAGCGCCAGCCCAGCACGGCGCCGGTCTCGTCGTTGAAACGTTCATCGGCGGGTATCTGGCGCTTGTGATAAGCCTCGATCCGCCGCGCGGCGGTGTCAATTGCCTCCATCTGCGCCTTGCTGACCTTGGCCAGCGCGGCTTCGATCTCGGAATCTTGCAGCTTGAGGCTTTCCAGGGTGACGCCGGCGCGGTCGAACTTGTTGCTCAGCTCCACCAGCGCCGCGTCGCCGCGCCCCCGCACATCGGCGATGATCGTCTTCACCACCAGCGCAACGTCTTCCTCGTCCTCGCGGGTGGCGAAGAGCAATTTCTGGAAATCCGCCGCGAAATCCTTGTCGGTGGCGTCGAGCCTGCGGGCCATCACAAATCGTCCGATTGAGAAGAGCCCTCGTGATCGGGCTTGCCGCGCGCCGCCCAGGGGCCGGTCATGTCGGCCAGCTCGGCATCGATGCATTCCACCGTCAGGCGGAAGGCGCCGCCGCCGGCCAGCACGATTTCAATGATCCCGCCCGGGTCTTCGCCGCCATTGGGCTCAAAGCGCAGCGCCAGCAACGACACGATCGCCTCGCCCGCGCCCAGCTTGACCTTCTGCGACTGCGCCTTCAGCACGCCGTCAAAGTGCAGCCCGGCGCGCACCCGCGTCTTGCCACCCGCTTCCCATTGCAGCCGGTTCACCACTGCCGCGAAGCGCCGCTTTTTCGGCAGCCAGGTGACATTCTTCAGTTGTGCCACGGCGTCCTGCAACCGCGCCGACAGGATTCCCAGATCCTCGGCATCGGCCGCCGCCAGTTTCAGCCTGCTCATTCGCTGACTCGCGCGATATCGGCGCCGACGCGGGAGAGTTTTTCCTCCAGCCGGTCGAAGCCGCGGTCCAGATGATAGATCCGTCCCACCACGGTTTCGCCTTCCGCCGCCAGGCCCGCCAGCACCAGGCTGACCGAGGCGCGCAGATCGGTGGCCATCACCTGCGCGCCCTTCAGCTTTTCCACACCGCGCACCGTGGCGGTGTCGCCGTCGATGCGCACCTGCGCGCCCATGCGCGCCAGTTCCGGCACATGCATGAAGCGGTTCTCGAAAATCTTTTCCCGGATCACCGAGGTGCCGTCGGCCACCGCCATCAGCGCCATCATCTGGGCCTGCAGGTCGGTGGGAAATCCCGGATAGGGCGCGGTGGTGATGTCGGACGCCTTGGGCCGGCCGCCATTCATCTGCACCTTCATGCCACGCGGCGTGGCGGTGACTGTGGCGCCGCTCTTGACCAGCAGTGCGTTGAGCGAGGCGATGGTGTCGGGCGCCGCCCCGACCAGCTCGACGTCACCGCCGGCGATGGCGACGGCGATGGCATAGGTGCCGGTCTCGATACGGTCGGGCATGACGCGGTGCGCCGCGCTGTGCAATTTCTCGACGCCCTGCACGGTGATCTCGCTGGAGCCCAGGCCCCAGATTTCCGCGCCCATGGCGATCAGGCAATTGCCCAGGTCGATGATCTCCGGCTCGCGCGCGGCATTGACGATCTTGGTGGTGCCCTTGGCCAGGGTCGCCGCCATCATCGCGGTTTCGGTGGCGCCGACCGAGACGAACGGAAACACGATCTCCGCGCCCTTCAGGCCGCCCTTGGCCGTGGCGGTGACATAGCCTTCCGCCAGGTCGATCTGGGCACCCATCGCTTCCAGGGCATTGAGGTGCAGTTCCACGGGGCGCGCACCGATGGCGCAGCCGCCGGGCAGCGACACCTTGGCCGCGCCCTCGCGGGCCAGCAGCGGCGCCAGCACCTGGAAACTCGCACGCATCTTGCGGACCATGTCGTAGGAGGCAAAGGCGCTGGTGATCGTCGCGGCTTCCAGGCGCATGGTGTCGCCTTCGCCGAAATTGCCCGACAGGGTCACCTGAATCTTGACGCCGAAGCTGGCCAGCAGCTCGGCCATGGCGCGCACATCGGCCAGCCGCGGCACATTGGTCAGGGTCAGGGGTTCGGCGGTCAGCAGCGCCGCCGCCATGAGCTTGAGGGCAGCGTTCTTGGCGCCGCTGATGGGGATTTCTCCCGACAGGGGATTGCCCCCCCGAATGCGAATTCTGTCCATGGCAGCCCTTGTAGCCCGCCCCGGCGCCCCAGGGAAAGTCGGGCAAAAAGCAGGGCTAGGCTGAGTTTTTGGGGGACTTGTCCGGACCCTTCTGGGGGGCGGGGGCGGCCGGTTTGGCGCCCTTTGCCGCCGGACCTTTTTTGCGGCGCAGGAGGTTGGCGCGCAGCGCCGCGGCCAGCTTTTCAGGCGAGGATTTGGCCATCCCTAAACGGCTTTCCTTTGGAGAATCCTTACGTTATAGCAGCGCACCCTTCACCCCTTTTGCTTCGCAATTTTGGGTTAAGGGTTCGGCGCTACGGTGCCGAAGTACCACGGTTGCCGTAGTAGCGTAGTGGTAGCGCAATCCCTTGGTAAGGGATAGGTCGTGAGTTCGATTCTCACCTACGGCACCATTCACTGACCGGTGATCTGAGCCAGGCGCACCCGGAGCGGGCGCGCGGCAGGTAGAAGCACCACCTCGCTTCGCAGTTGCACAGCACAAATTTTCCCTTTCGCTGGCTCCCCGCCCCGCCAAGTCCTGCTAGGCTTGCCCGCGATAACGGGGTTGGCGCGCGCAAACGCGCCGGTTCAGCAAAACAAAAACAGGGAGACCACCATGACCCTCACCACCACCATTGACCGCGTGCCGGCGTCCTTGCGCGACTGGCTGGCCAAGCCGCGCCCCATGCTGATCGACGGCAGGTGGGTGCAGGCCAAGTCGGGCAAGGTGTTCGAGGTGCAGGACCCCGCCACCGAAATGCTGCTGGCTAGGGTGGCCGAAGGCGACGCCGCCGACATCGACGCGGCGGTGAAGGCCGCGCGCAAGGCGCTGGAACAGGGACCATGGAGCCGCATGAGCCCTTCGGCGCGCGGACGCATCATTCACAAGATCGGCGACCTGATCCTAGAAAACCTGGACGAGCTGGCGCAGCTGGAAAGCCTGGACAATGGCAAGCCCTTCGGCGTTGCCCGCGTCGCCGACGTGCCGCTGTCCGCCGACATGTTCCATTACATGTCGGGCTGGGCCACCAAGATCGAAGGCAAATATATCCCGCTTTCGACCCTGGCCGCGTCGGGACAGTTCGTCTCCTACACCCGCCCTGAACCGGTGGGCGTGGTTGGCCAGATCATTCCGTGGAATTTCCCGCTGCTGATGGCGGCCTGGAAGCTGGCGCCGGCGCTGGCGACCGGCTGTACCGTGGTGCTGAAGGTGGCGGAGGAAACCCCGCTATCGGCCCTGAGGCTGGGCGAACTGCTGCAGGAAGCCGGACTGCCCGATGGCGTGGTCAATATCGTGCCGGGCTTCGGCGAGACCGCGGGCGCGGCGCTGGCCGCCCATCCCGATGTCGACAAGATCGCCTTCACCGGCTCCACCGAGGTCGGCAAGCTGATCGTGCAGGCGGCTTCGCGCGACCTTAGAAAAGTCAGCCTGGAGCTGGGCGGCAAGTCGCCCAACATCATCCTGGGCGACGCCGATATCGAGGATGCCATTGCCGGGGCCACGGCCGGCATCTTCTTCAACCATGGCCAGTGCTGCAACGCCGGCTCGCGGCTATTCGTGCAGGAAAAGATTTTCGACAAGGTTGCCGCCGGCATCGCGGCCAATGCGGAAAAAATCCGCCTGGGCGTCGGCATGGACCCGGAGACCCAGATGGGGCCGCTGGTGTCCCAGGTCCAGCATGGCCGCGTCAGCGGCTACCTGAAATCAGGCCTGGAGGAAGGCGCCCGCGCCCTGACCGGCGGCGCGCCGCTCAATGCGCCGGGCTTCTTCGTCAAGCCGACCGTGCTGGTGGATACCCATCCCGACATGAAGGTGGTGCGCGAGGAAATCTTCGGGCCCGTTCTGGTGGCGACACCCTTCAAGGAGGCCGATGACAGTCTGATCGCCGCCGCCAATGACACGGTCTATGGCCTCGCCGCCGGGGTCTGGTCGCGCGACCTGGCCAAGGCGCAGCAGATCGCAAACCGGATCAAGGCCGGCACGGTCTGGATCAACTGCTTCCATGTCTTCGATTCCGCCCTGCCCTTTGGCGGCTACAAGCAGTCGGGCTGGGGCCGGGAAATGGGCCAGGCGGTGCTGTCGAACTATCTGGAAACCAAGGCGGTCACCACGCGCATCGGCTAGACGGCGTCGGCGGATTCGGCGGCCAGCAAGGCTTCGGCGCGCTCCGGATACAGGGCCCAGACCTCACCGGCGGTTTCACGCGGCCGGTAGAAGGGCGCCTTGTCCACGGCGCAGCCCATGCCGCCCGGATCCGGGCTGTCGGCGCAAAAGCGGCGGAACACGCGCTCGATATCGTCCTCGAATTTCTGGGGAATGTCGCGCGACTGGCGCATGCGATTGTCCCGCATCGCCCGCATCACGGACCAGCGGCGCAAGCCACGGTTGTGCTGCTTCAGAACCGCGACAAGTTCGCTCAGGATGGGCTGGTCGCCACTGCCCCGGAAGGCCGTGCCGGTGCGGCGGCGCTTGAACCCCGGTGCGGGGCGATAGTCCTGAATCAATGGAGGTCCTTCGGTGTCGCTCGACATGGCCTATTTCATAAAGCCCTTGGCCGCCATCTTGGACTGGGCATAGGCGGTGGGCGCCGCCGAACCCTTGGCGGCCTTGTCCTGCTTGGGCTTCTTCTTCTCGCGATTGCTTTTCTGCTCTTTGCTCATTTCTTGTCTTTCTCTGGATAGGGCTAGTTGAGGCTCGGGCTTTCGATCAGAAGATCGATGCGCATTTTCGCGCGCTTCACGGTTTCTGCTTCGTCCCATCCCCGGACGATCTGCTTCTCGACCGCCAGCGGCGGCCGGTCCCCCAGGAGGGTGGCAATCATCACCTGCCACTGTGGCGGGGCGTAGGTGACATGCAGCGAATAGCCGCGATATTCGGCCATCTCACGGCGAATGCTGGGTATTGTCATGGGGCAGGATAGCACCGGGCCGGGCTGTGACCTAATGCATCCGTCCCGAAGGTTCCTGAATTGACTCCCATCCCCCACAGGCAGAGGTTCGGGCGATGGCAGACAAGACCGCCGCGCAACTGCAGGCTGAATGGGTTACGCACGGCAATATCGCGCGGGTTCAGGCACAGCTGGACCGGGAACCCAATCAAGGCAAGCGCAAAGCCCTGGAAGAATTGCTCGCGGAGCAACGCAAGCTGGTCGTTCCGGACTAGCGCGCCCGCACCTTCAGCCGCGCGCCGCCGACACCAATAACGACCACTTTCGCACCGGCAGACAGGGCGCCACCGCCGTCCAGTTCCGCCGCCCATTCCTTGCCGTCCACGAACACCCGCCCCTGTCCGCCCTGGAAATCCTCAACCCCCACGCCGTCGCTGCCGACGAGGCGCGTGCTGGTATCGTTGATGTCGCCGTCCGGCGCGGATGCGCGCCTGAAGAACTGACGGCCGCCCAGGGTGGTGGCGATCGTCAGCCCTGCGAATACCACCAGCTGCATCTGCAGCTCGGCATGAAAAACCGGCGCGGCCACGCCGGTCAGCGCCGCAGAACCGGCCGGCCACAGCAGCCATCCCGAACCGGTGCCCACCTCGAAAGCCAGCAGCAGGGCGGCGATCACCAGCCACAGCGCAAGCGGATTTTGCAGCAGCCACTCCATCTCAGCCTCCGGCGGCGGGAACGGAGGGCCCGCGGCGCGGCGGCTGCGGTGCATTACCCTTGGGGCCATCACTGCCGATGGTCTTGATCAACTCGCCGATGCCGGCGATGGAGCCGGTGATCCCTGCCATGTCGGCGGGGATGATGACGGTCTTCTGCTGCGGGCTGCGCGCCAGCTCGGCAAAGGCGGCGACATATTTCTGGGCGACGAAATAATTGATGGCGTTGACATCGCCCTTGGCGATGGCGTCGGACACCACCTGGGTGGCCTTGGCCTCGGCTTCGGCCTCGCGCTCGCGCGCCTCGGCATCGCGATAGGCGGCTTCACGCCGGCCCTCGGCTTCCAGGATGGCGGCCTGCTTGGCGCCTTCGGCCCGGGTGATCGCGGCCTGCTTTTCGCCATCGGCCTCCAGCAGCACGGCGCGGCGTTCGCGCTCCGCCTTCATCTGGCGGGCCATGGCGTTGGTGATGTCGGGCGGCGGCACCAGATCCTTGATCTCGATGCGCGTCACCTTCACGCCCCATGGGTTGGTGGCATGGTCGATGGTGGACAGAAGGCGGGTGTTGATCTGGTCGCGCTGCGACAGCACTTCGTCCAGGTCCATCGAACCGACCACGGTGCGCAGGTTGGTCTGGGACAGTTGGGTGATGGCATAGGTCAGATTGTCCACCCGATAGGCGGCCTGGGACGCATCCATCACCTGGATGAAGACGATACCGTCGACACGCACCGAAACATTGTCCTTGGTGATGACGTCCTGCTGCGGCACGTCCAGCACCTGCTCCATCATGTTGACGCGCCGGCCGACGCTTTCGACGAACGGGGTGAGGAACGCGATGCCCGGCTTGAGGGTGCGGGTGTAGCGCCCGAAACGCTCCACCGTGAATTCCCGGCCCTGCGGCACGATCTTGATCGCCCGGAACAGGATGATCGCGGCCAGGCCGACCAGAACAAGCGCGACGATATTCATACCGCTTCCCTCGATGGTGCGCGCGAACTCTATCAGGTCAGGCACCGGTATCCAGCCCGGCGACAGCCTTGACAGCGGCGCGCCAATTGTCGTTCAGGGGCATGAATTCCAGCCCGATCTTGCCTTTGTAGCCCATGGCCCGGATGGCATGTATCAGGTTGGCGTGATTGACCTCGCCGGTGCCCGGTTCATGACGCCCCGGCACATCGCCGATCTGCACATAGCCAACCTGGTCAAAACCGGCCTTGAATTTCTGGATCAGGTCGCCGTCTTCGAGCTGCATGTGATAGAAATCCCAGAGCATCTTTATGCGCGGCGAGTTCACCGACTTCACCATGGCATAGCCCGGCCTGGAACCATTGAGCAGATGGTTCAGGTGATTGACGGTGTTGAACGGCTCCACCAGCGCGGTGATCCCGGCGGATTCCAGCATCGGGGCGATGCGCATCAATCCCGTGGTGTAGCCCGCGATCATCGCTTCGCGCGTCATGCCTTCCACATTGTGATGGCCGGTCAAGGTGAACTGGGTACAGCCCAGGATGCGGGCATCCGCGATGGTAGTCTCGATCATTTTCACCAGCTCGCCATGCCTGGCGGGATCGGAAAACCACGGCGCGTCAGGGGCATACTGGATGATGGTCAGCCCGTTCTCGTCCGCGAGGCGGCGGATGACGGCCGCGTCCACGCCATTGCCGCGGGCGGCGCGCCAGAATTCCATGAATTTGAATCCGCCCTGTTTGGCCAGCGCGAAGCGCTGCTCGAAGGGAACATCGCGATACCAGGTATCGAGGTTGACGGCATAGCCGGACAGATTGGCGGCGGGTGCGGCGCGAGCGCCGCTCAGATTGACCGCAGCGGCGCCGGCAACCGCAGCGGCCAGGGCTTTTCTGCGGCTGAGATGGACCATCGACGCCACTCCCTTGTTCTTGTTCCCGCCAGCATAGCGGCTGGTCAGGGTGCCTGAAAGGCAGGCCCCAGCGGCCTGAGCCGCATTCCCGGCGCCAGCCGCGTCCAGGGGAAATCGGCTGGATCGGCCCTCAGCGGGCCCGGGGCCTTGGCCACCAGAATGGCCTCGGCGATGGGCTGGAAGTCGGCGCGGAAATGCACCGAGCTTTTGTTGACCAGGATCTTCATCTGCTCCGGCTGGACGCCCGCCATGCGGTAGAGATTGCGGTCCAGCATCTGGTCCTTGTAGGTGCTGACCACGATCTGCACACCGCCCAGCGACAACCGCGCCGACGGTCCCGCATCGGTCAGCTTGCCGTTCATCATCGGGCCGTCATAGCGGCAGCGGCCATCCGACAATTGCTCGACCCGGAAGGTGGCGTGAAGCGGCGGGTCGCCGCCCGACTGTCCACCCAGGGGAAGCGTGATGTCATGTCCCGCGCCCGCCTCATGCGCCGCCCGCGCCGCCGCCCCGTCCACCATCAGGCCGATCGCTGCTTCGCGCGCATCACAGGCCACCAGCGCCCTGAGCATGCCGGTGGTGTTGGAATCACCCCCGCCGCCGGGATTGTCCTGGGTATCGGCGATCACCACCGGCCGGGTGGCTTTGGCGGCGATAGCCATGGCCTGGCGCACGGCCTCCTCGGGCGCCAGCAACGGCACCGCCCATTCCGCCTCGCGGCTGACAATATGATGCGTCAGATCAGCGACCGCGCCTTCGATACGCGCGTCATCGCCATAGCCCCAGACCACGCCGCCACATTCGGGGAAATCGGCCGCTGGAAAGCCCGGCGCGAAGGATAGCGCGGCATTGTGCGTGGCTTCGGCAGAAGCCAGGGCGCGATAGGTGCCCTGGGCCGGCTCCAGCATGGTGCACATGCCATTGACCGGGATCAGAAAAGGCAGGCGGCGGGCGGCGCGCTGCAGCCGCGTGCCGCGCGTCAGCAGCCGCGTCATCAGGCCGCTCGCGCGCTCGCCCGCTTCGGCCATGTCTTCATGGGGATAGGTACGATAGGCCACCAGCGCATCGGCGACCTCCAGCATGCGGCGGGTGACATTGGCGTGCAGGTCCAGGCTGGCGACAATGGGCACCTTTGAACCCACCACCGCGCGCAGCCGCGCCAGCAATTCGCCCTCGCCGTCATCGTCATGCTCGCAGACCATGGCGCCATGCAGGTCGAGATAGATGCCGTCAAAATCACTGTCTCTGGCCGACGCGACAATCTCATTGGCAATGCGTTCAAAGGCATCCCTGGTGACATGGGCCGCCGGCGTCGCCCCCGCCCAGATCACCGGCACCAGTTCGGTGCGCGGCCCTTCCATGGCGCGAATGAAGCCGCCGATGGGAATGTTGACGTCCCGCATCGCCAGGACATCGGCACCCCGGGCCATGGCGGGAAAGGCCCCGCCCCGCACGAAATCGTCATAAGCCGTCTTGGACGGCGCGAAGGTGTTGGTTTCGTGCTGGAAGCCGGCGATCAGGATGCGCATGCACGATAAACTGGCATGGCGGCGGCCGCGCCGCTACAGGCTGGCCGCCGAAAATGTATCGCAGGCCGCGACATCGCCGCCGGCGAGCCCGCGCCGAAACCAGCGGATGCGCTGGGCGCTGGAACCGTGGGTGAAGGAGTCGGGGACGACATAGCCCTGGCCTTGCTTCTGCAAGGTGTCGTCGCCCACCGCCGAGGCCGCCTGCATGCCGCTTTCGACATCGCCGCTTTCCAGCATGTTGAACTGCCGGTCGGCACGGTAAGCCCACACCCCGGCATAACAGTCGGCCTGCAGCTCGACGCGCACGGCATCACTGTCGGCGCCGCGTTCGCGTCCGCCATGCTGGTCCATCGTCCCCATCAGGTTCTGGATGTGATGACCATATTCATGGGCGATGACATAGGCGCGGGCAAATTGACCCGGCGCCCCGAACCGCTGACCCAGTTCATTGAAGAAAGTGAGGTCGAGATAAATGTGGTTGTCGCTGGGACAATAGAAAGGCCCGGCAGCCGACTGGCCGGTGCCGCAGCCGGTGGGCGTGACATAGTCATAGGTGGTGGTGATGGCGGGCGAGAAACGCACCCCGCGCTCCTGCATCAAGGGCGCCCAGATATCTTCCGCCGAACCGGTGACGCGGCTGACAAAATCGCAATCCTGATCCGTGCAGTCGCTGCTCGCGCTGCGCTCGCGCTGCACCGGCACCGGGCCGCCGCCGTCCAGCAACTGGCGCGGGTCCACCCCGAAGATCAGCGAGATCGCCAGAACCGCGACCAGACCCAGCCCGCCGCCGCCAAAGGCGAGACGGGGGCCGAAGCCCCCGCCGCCCTGGCCACGGCGGTCATCCATATTCTCGCTGGGTCTGAGATCGTCGAGACGCATGGGTTAGCGGATCACCGCACAGGCCACGCGGTCGCCCGCGCCGCCGATAGGCTGGCTGCTATGGTCGTCGGGCTTGGCGTGGATCACCACCGCCGAGCCGTCCGCATCCATCAGGGCCGGGGCCGGGCCGCCGCTCACCGTCACCAGGGCGGAATACAGCTCCGCCGTGGCGCGGCCATCGGCGCCGGCATGGATGTTGGGCAGATCGCCGGCATCATTGGCATTGGGATTCAGCAGACCATGGACCACCGGCATGGCCGAATGGACATGGCTGCCGGCGCTGGTGAATTTGGGATCGCTGCAATCGCCTTTCTCGTGGAAATGCGCGCCATGCCAGCCCGGCGTCAGGCCGGTGGCTTCGATTTTCAGCAGGACCCCTCTGGGGGCGGCGGTGACAGTGATGGTACCGCGGGCGGCACCGTCCGGACCTTTGAGGTCGCTGGTACCAGCCAGGGCGGGAAGGAGAGTGGCGGCGCTCAGGGTGAGGCCTGCGGCAAAGACATGGAAAGGGCGCATGAGAAATTCCTGTTTGGCATGCCCCTTCGGCCAAAGCCTAAAGCTTCCGCGCGCGCGCCGCAACCGTGGGCGGCTCGCCAAAATCCGTATATAAAGTAGGAAACGGCGCAGCACAGAACGACGCCGAAAGCGGGGCAGGATGACATCGGGAAAATGGCAAAATCTGATTCTGGTTGGCGCCGTGGCGGCGCTGGCCTGCGGTGTGGCGATGGCGCAGAACCAGCCCACCGCGCCGGCGGGCGGGGTCACGCTGGCGCCGCATCCTTTGACCGAATACCAGCCCGTCACCGACGCGGTGCTGCGCAATCCCGATCCGTCCGACTGGATCATGATGCGCGGCAATTACCAGGGCTGGGGTTACAGCGCCCTGGACCAGGTCAACAAGACGAATGTGAAGGGCCTGCAACTGGTCTGGTCGCGGGTGATGGAAAGCGGCGTCAATGAAGCCACGCCCATCGTCTACAAGGGCGTCATGTTCCTGGGAAATACCGGCGATGTGATCCAGGCGCTGGATGCGGCGAGCGGCGAACCGCTCTGGCAGTATCGCCGCGTGCTGCCCACGCGCGATCCGGCCCGCAGCCATTGGGGTCAGCGCAAGCGCAGCGTCTTTCTTTACGAAGACAAGGTCTACACCCTGACCTGGGACAATGCCGTCGTCGCACTGGACGCCAAAACCGGGAAGGTCGTGTGGGAAACCAGCCGCGGCGAAGACGGTTTTGTCACCAACACCACCGGGCCGATCGTGGTCGATGGCGTGGTGATTGCCGGCTCCACCTGCCAGGAAGCGCCGTTCGGCTGTTACGTCACCGGCCATGACGCGCGCACCGGCAAGGAGTTGTGGCGCAACATGCTGATCCCCAAAAAGGGCGAACCGGGCGATGAGACCTGGGGCGGTATGCCGTTCGACCAGCGCTGGATGACCGGCGTGTGGGGCCCGATCACCTATGACCCGGACCTGAACATGGCCTTTTATGGCTCCAGCGGCGTCGGCCCGGCGGCGGATGTGCAGCGCGGCGTCAAGGGCAATTCCAGCCTCGCGGGCAGCAATACCCGTTATGCGATCGAGCCCCGGACGGGAAAGATCATCTGGAAACACCAGGTCCTGCCCCAGGACAATTGGGACCAGGAATGCACCTTCGAGATGATGTCCGTCACCACGCCGGTCAATCCCGACCCCAAGGCGGAGGGCATGATGGCGGTCGGCCGCCGCGCCGCCGCACCCAGCCGCAAGATCCTGATCGGCGCGCCTTGCAAGAACTCCATCGTCTGGAGCTTCGACCGCGCCAAGGGCGATTTTCTCTGGGCCAAGACCACCGGCGTGCAGAACGTCGTCAAGAGCATAGATGCCAGGGGCAAGGTCACGGTCAATCCCGAACTGCTGATGACCGATCTCAAGAAGACCTATCACCAGTGCCCCACCCATGCGGGCGGGCGCGACTGGCCTTTCTCGGCCTATAGTCCGCAGACCAATGCGCTGTTCGTGCAGATGCAAAATCTCTGCGCCAACTACCGCGTCCGCGCCGACAATATCCCCAGCAAGCCGCGCGACCAGTACAACAAGGTCGGGCCGGTTGTGTTCGCCGACGGCCATGACAAGGTGGGACGACTGGACGCAATCTCGGTGGAGACCGGCAAGACGCTGTGGAGCTGGGAAACCATGGCGTCGAACTATTCGCCGGTGCTGGCCACCGCGGGCGGGCTGCTGTTCAACGGCGGCATGGACCGCTACCTGCGCGCCTTCGACCAGACCAATGGCAAGGTGCTGTGGCAGACGCGGCTGGGCTCGCAGGTGTTCGGCGCCGCCACCACCTTCCGCGTGGCGGGGCGCCAGTATATCGCGGTGGCGGCGGGCGGCGGCTACAATCCCCACCCGCTCCCCCTGACGACCGGCATAGACCAGCCGGCGGGCGGCAACATGGTCTATGTCTTCGCGCTGCCGGAGTAAGACGCAGAAACAAAAAGCCCCCGCGCTTCTGGCGCGGGGGCTTTTTTCATTCTTTCAGATCAGAACTGGTCAGTGCGGTTGCTGAACTTGCGACCGACATCTGCCGCGGGCGAGTCACCGCCGGTGCAGATCATGGCGCCATCCTTGATCTGGTTGATGACATAGTTTTCGCTCTTGGGATCATCGCTGCAGGCGTTGAGGAACATGACCTTGGCAGCCTTGGTGGCGTTCAGGACACGCTGGCGGACGGCCCGCATCGCTTCCGTGCCGACACCGCCCTTGTAGGTGCCGGGACGGCCCATGATGAAGAAGCCATGATCGCCCGGACCCCATTCCGCGAAGGAAATGCCCGGAACGCGGACCGAGGTCTCGACATTGGCGTCAGCGCGCGGATTTTCGATCTTGAGACCGAACAGCAGCTCGCCATCCGGATTCATCGGCCACGGGTCGGCGATGCGCATATATTCGCCGGGCGTCACACCCCAGATGCGCGAGGCATAACCCTGCGAACCGTTGCCGCGGGTGCCCTGGGCCAGGCCGTCAACACGCGGCGCGAAGGGATAGCGCGAAGCTTCGATCATCAGACGGGCAGCTTCCGGGCTTTCGGCGTTGCACAGCAGGATGCCGTGCACACCGGCGGCCAGGGTCTGCTGGATCATCCAGGCATTGGCGCGCACCGCATCGGTGGTGCCGGAGATCGGCAGGGTGACGATCACCGCCGGGGTCTTGTGACCGGTGCGGGTCGGGCCGGCATCGACCAGGCCGCGCATGAATTCCTGCAATTCCTTGAAATCGAGCGGGCCATGTTCCATTTCATAGGTGATGTAGTCGGCCTTGGTGGCCGCCATCTCCTTGCCCTTCTCGTAGCCGCCGCCGCTGATCTGCGCGTAATAGACCGGCTGGCCCTTCAGCCACATGTCGATGATGCGGTTGACATGCTTGCCGGTGCGGGTGGTCTGCTTGGGCATTTCCGGAATCGTCGCATTGGGCGGCTGCGCCGGCTGCTGCGCGCTTGCCGACAGTCCCGTCAGCAAGGCGGCCGCCATGCCGGCCAGCAATATGGTTCTTGTCTTCATGAATCGTCCTCGTGTTTTTGGTTTTGGCTGACGGCTTCGCGTCTTCCTGGTAGCCACAGGTTGCTATTAAAAACGGGACATGAAAACCCCGGAATCCCACCATAAGTGGTTTTTCATCCGATTATCGTGACGCGGGCCGCATTCCGCTGCGCCCGGATCGACAATTCCGCCGCCAGCAGGCACTGGGCCTGATCCTGCGCCGTATGTGTGCGCCGCACAATATCGGCGACAAATTGCGGGCCGAACGGCAGCGGCCCATTGGTGCAATCGATGTAGCGGGCGCTTTTGCCGTCCACCACGAACAGATTGTTGCCGCGCGCGGCGACCGCGACATCGACATATTTGCGCAGCTCGATATAGCCGTCGGTGCCCAGCACAAACAGGCGGCCATCGCCCCAGGTACCCAGGCCCGCGGGCGTGAACCAGTCCAGCCGGACATAGCCGAATCCCTTGTCACCGCGCAGCATCATGTCGCCGAAATCCTGGAAATGCGGATGGTTCGGATGGCGGATATTGGCGACCTGCGACGTCACCACCTCGGCGCGGGTCGAACCGGTGTAAAAAAGGAACTGGTCCACCTGATGCGAACCGATGTCGCACAGGATGCCGCCGAACTGCGCTTCGTTCCAGAACCAGTCGGGCCGACCCGTGCCGCCGCCATTCAGGCCGCCATTCTGCACAACCTGATGCGGCGCGATGTTGATGGTCTGGATCACCTTGCCGATGGCGCCCTGCCGGATCAGTTCGCCGGCATGAACGGCGGCGCGCACTTCCAGACGCTCCGAATACAGGATGCCGTAGATGCGCCCGGTCTCGGCGATGGTTTTGCGCACCAGCGCCAGGTCTTCGAGCGTGGTGATGCCGGGCTTGTCGGCCAGGAAATCCTTGCCTGCCTTCATGGCCCGCACGCCGATACCGGCGCGCTCGTTGGCGATGTGGGAAGATAGAACCAGATGGATGTCGGTGCGATCGATGATCTCGTCCTGGTTGGCGACGATCTTCACACCGGGATAGCGGCGCCGGAACACCGCCAGCTTGTCCGGCTCCAGGCCCCAGCCGGCCACCAGTTCTCCGCCGCCACGCGTGATCGCCTCGATCATGCCATGGATATGATCGTGGCTGATGCCGCAGACCGCGAAGCGGATGTGATGTTCGGGCTTGACCTCCGGCGCCGCCGGCAGCGTTTGCGCCTTCACATCCCCCGGCGCAAAGGCCAGGGCGCCCAGCCCTGCGGCCAGAAGGAAATCGCGTCTGTCGCTGCTTTGGGCATCGCTCATGCGGGTACCTGACTGCTTGCACGCCCACGCTAGCGTTAACGCCAGGGCGGGCGGAAGTCCTGCCTGCCGCCATTTACCCTAATCGCGGCCTTGGATCGCGGCACGGATACGGCTGTGCCATTTTGGAGCGGTCAACCTCCGGGACCAGGCCATGAAGAAATTCGCCACCGCGATCTTGCTCGCTGCCCTGCTGCCGCTGGGCGGCTGCGTTGTCTATGGACCCGGCCCGGCCGCGAACCCCGCCTGGGCCAATTACGACCATAGCTACGACTATGGTCTCAGCGGCTATGACCGGCCGGTGGTTTACCGCAGTGGTTATGGCGGCTATGCCGGCGGCGCTGGTTACGCGGACGCCTATGGCGCCGGCTATGACGTGAATGCCGGCGCTGGCGGCCCCGGCTTTTACGGCTCCTACTACAGCTACGGCGGCTATTAAGGCCGGGCCGTAACCCGGCGCATCCGGTAGATCACGCCCTTTTCACTGCGCACCTTCAGATCGAAGGTATCGCCCAGCCCGGATCTGACATCGACCCGGTAGCTGGACGGCGGCTTGTTCCACCGGGCGCGGGTCAGGTCGGATTCAAGCTGGCGCCAAACCTGCCCGTCCGCCAGGGTCACAGTCACCGCGCCGCTGCGGTCGAAATCATACTTTGTCATCGCGACGTTCGAGGCTTCCGGCTTGGTCGAGGCGATCACGTCGGCCCAGAAGCCGCCCGATCTTTCGGGTTGCGCACGCGCACTGGCGACGCGGCGCGGTTCGGCACCGCGCGGCGGCACCAGCCGCACCTGGGCGGGATTGGCAGGCGGCAGGTTCAGGAGCGAGCGCATCGGCTGGGCCGAACCGTAGAAACAGTCCAGCCAGACGCGGTTGTCGGCAATGCCGTCGCAGCGCTCCGCCCCCGCCATCACTTCGTCGCGCGTCGGTTCGGCCAGCGCGGGCAGCGCGGCCAGGGTCATCAGGGATGAAATCATCAAAAGGCGGCGCATGACGTCTCCTACCAGTTCAGCAGTTTTTGCAGATTGCCGCCCTTGACCTTGGCGATATCGGCGGCCGCATAACCCTTCATGTGAACATCGGCGATGTGGGGCGAGTCGCCGCTCCACACCATGCGGTCGGGACCGAATTCCCTGATGAGACGGGTAGTGAAGGGCAACACGCTTTCATAATTGGGCTTGTCGGTGGCGATATAGCCGACGCCCGACAGCTTCATGTAGACATTGGGCAGCTTGGCCATTTCCAGCACATCGGCGAACTCGTAGGGGTTGCCCAGCTTGGGTTCGGCCATGTGATCGATCAGCACCTTGCAGCCCGGAAAGGCGCGGATGGCGGCCGCCGCCTGGCGCGCATAATTGGGACCGATATGCAGTTCGATGATCACGCCCAGATCCGCCGCCTGCTTCCACAGGGCGCGGACATAGGGCGCGGAAAAGGATTCCAGATACATTTCCTTGCCGCGATGGGCATGAAAGCGGGTGGCGACGATGCGCGGCTCCTTCTTCACCAGCGCCGCCAGTTTTTTGGGCGCCTGGGGATCCTTGGGATAAAACAGGCTGGTGGCTTTCAACTGGGACGCAGGCGCCCGCCGCAGGCAATCCAGCACCAGGCTGTGATCGTCGCCATACGGTTCCGGCTGGACCACCACCGCCTTGTCGATGCCCGCTTCCTTCAGATGGCGCTGATAGGGGGCCAGCGGATCGGCCGGGAATGTACCGGCATCAGGCTTGTAGGTGGCCTTGGGATGGAAGGGAAAGCGCGCCGTGTTGGAACTGAACATGTGCGCGTTCCATTCGATCACGGGGGTGGATTGCGCCATCGCGGGCGTGGCCGCTGCCACGAGCGCCGCGCCGCCCATCAGGGCAAAGACATCCCGCCGACTGGTGTTTTCCATGCTGATCCCCATTTTTCTTATGACCGTGCACTAGAGATACCACGCCCAAAAGCCGCGGCAAATACGACTTAACCTTTGCTCTGTCAGCAGCGATACTGCCGGCAGGGGACGGCAAACGCTTCATGAACACGCAATCCTTGATTGACCAGGCATTGGCGCTGCACCGCAGCGGCAGTCTGGCGGACGCCGAACGGTTGTACCGCGCGGCGCTGGCCGCCGACCCGCGCGATTTCATCGCGCGCCATCTGCTGGGCGTGGCGCTGGCACAGCAGGGCCGCAGCGAGGACGCCTTGCGGGAGATCGCCGCCGCGCTGGCGCTTCGTCCCGGCGACGCCGACGCCCTGCTCAACCACGCCAATGTCCTCAAGACCCTGGGCCGCCCGGAGGAAGCCCTGGCAGGGTTCAGCCGCGCCCTGGACGCCAGGCCCGGCTGGCCGCAGGCGCTGAACAATCGCGGCACCGTGCTGCAGAACCTGGCACGGTTCGACGACGCGCTGGCCGATTATGACGCGGCGCTGGCAGCCATGCCGAACTATGTCGAGGCGCTGAACAATCGCGGCAGCGTGCTGCAGGATCTGGGGCGTCCGGCCGAGGCGCTGGCGGCCTACGACCAGACCTTGCGGCTGGCGCCGCAATTTGCCGCCGCCTTCAACAATCGCGGCAGCGCCCTGCTCGACCTTCGGCGTTTCGCCGATGCACTGGGCTGCTTCGATCGCGCGCTGGCGCTGCGGCCCGGCGATGCGGAGACGCTGAACAATCGCGGCAATGCGCTGCAGGGCCTGATGCGCTATGACGAAGCGGTCACCAGCTATGACCGCGCCCTGGCGATCCGCCTCGACTATCCCGAGGCGCAAAGCAATCGCGGCGGCGCGCTGCAGCAGCTCAAGCGCCATGACGAGGCGCTGGCCAGTTTCGAGCAGGCGGGCGGCCAGCCGGCGGCCTTTGGCGGCGCGGCCATGGCGGCGCTGAACCTGTGCGACTGGGAACGCGTGGCGCGGATCGGGGCCCAGATGCCCGGCCGCATCGCGGCGGGCGAAGCGGTGCCGCCCTGGGTGCTGCTGGGCTATAGCGGCGACGAGATGCTGCAGCTGGAATGTGCGCGCAATGTGATCCGCACCCGCTTCCCGCAGCTGCCACCGCCGCTGGCGAAAAGCCGGTACGCCCATGATAAAATCCGTCTCGCCTACATCTCCTCGGATTTCCTGCATCATCCTGTCGCGGCCCAGATCGCGCAGCTGATCGAAAGTCATGATCGCGGCCGCTTCGAGGTGCTGGGCATTTCCACCGGCCCGGATGACGGCAGCGCCCAGCGGCGGCGCCTGATGGCGGCGTTCGACCAGTTTCACGACGTGAAGGATCAGCCGCCCCGCGCCGTGGCCGAGCTGGTACGCCGCCTGGAAGTGGATGTGCTGGTGGATCTGAACGGCCACACCCAGGGCGACAGTTTCGACGTTCTTGCCCACCGCCCAGCCCCGGTGCAGGCAACGTGGCTGGGCTACGCCGGAACCACGGGCGCGCCTTTCATCGATTATCTCATCGCCGACCGCATCGTGGCGCCGAATGCCGATGCCTTTTCGGAAAAGCTGGCCTACCTGCCAAACTGCTTTTTCCCCACTGACACCGGCAACGTGATTGGCATCGCGCCTTCGCGTGCCCAAGCGGGCTTGCCGGAGCACGGGTTCGTCTTCTGCTCCTTCAACAACAACTGGAAATTCACCGCTCCGGTCTTCGCTCTCTGGATGCGGCTTCTGCAGCAGGTGCCCGGCAGCGTATTGTGGCTCAAAAAGCCGGGCGAGGCGGCGGCGGAAAACCTGCGCCGCGCCGCGCGCGAACAGGGCATCGACCCCGCACGTCTGGTCTTTGCGGCAGGCGCGCCGCTGGACGTGCACTTCGCCCGCCACGCCCTGGCCGACCTGTTTCTCGACACCCTGCCCTATAACGCCCACGCTACCGCCTGCGATGCCTTATGGGCGGGATTGCCGGTCCTTACCTGTGCCGGCACCGCCTATGCCGGACGCGTTGCCGCCAGCATGTTGCAAGCCGCGGATTTGCCGGAACTGGTGACGCAAGATGCCGGGGCCTATGAAAGCCTGGCGCTGGAACTGGCACACGATCCGGCGCGGCTGGCGGCGCTGCGGCAGAAGTTGATCGATCACCGCGCCAATGCGGCGCTTTTCAACACCCCGCGCTTCGCCCGCGACCTGGAAGCCATCGTCACCGCCATGCACGGCCCGGGCACCAACGACCCCGAAACCCTCTTTCACTATGCGAACGCGCTGAAGCATCTGAAACGGACGCCGGAAGCCCTGGCGGCCTATGATGCGATACTGGCGCGGCGGCCGGGCGACGCCGCAATCCTGAACAATCGCGGCAACGCCTTGCGCGACCTGGAACGCCATGGCGAGGCGCTGGACAGCTTCACCGCGGCGATCGCCGCCCGGCCGGGCTATGCCAATGCCCTGTTCAATCGCGGCCAGACCTTGTGCCTGCTGGACCGGCTGCGCGAAGGGTTTGCCGACATCACCGAGGCGGCACGCCTGTTTCATGCCGACTCGGTCAACGACAGGCTGCTGCCGCACAAGGTCCGGCATGACGCGGAACAGAAGGACTATCTGGCGGCCAATGGCATCCGCACCCAGCCCGGCGTTTTGCATTGGGAAGGTGGAGAACAACTGGCCTCGCCGGCCATCAGTAAAGCTGGTGCAGATACAGTCGAGCAGCGCTGGCGCAACAGCGATCCCAAGCTGGTGGTGATCGATGACCTGCTGACACAAGAAGCGCTGGAAGGCCTGCGGCGTTTCTGCTGGGGTTCCACCATCTGGCGCACCGCGCATACGGACGGCTATCTGGGTGCTTTTCCGGAAAACGGCTTCTCGGCCCCGCTGCTGGTGCAGATCGCCGAAGAACTGCGTGCGGCCTTTCCCGCCATCTTCAAGAATCATCCCCTGCTCTATGCCTGGGCCTTCAAGTATGACAGCCAGCTCGGCGGCACCGAAATCCATGCCGATGAGGCAGCCGTGAATGTCAATTTCTGGATCACGCCCGATGAAGCCAATCTCGATCCCGGGCATGGCGGGCTGGTGGTGTGGGACAAGGCCGCGCCGCTGGAATGGGATTTCGCCAAGTTCAACGACGACGCAAGGCTGGCGCGCGGCTTTCTTTCGCGCAGCGGCGCAAAACCCATCACGGTGCCCCATCGCGCCAACCGGGCGGTGATCTTCGATTCCGATCTTTTCCACGAGACCGATACGATCCGCTTCGCGCAGGGCTACCAGAACCGGCGCATCAACGTCACATTGCTATACGGACGGCGCGAACATCACGAGCCGTGACGGGCGCGTATCTTCGCTACTTCATCCGCCGACACGGCGGGGGCGCGGTTGCCCCAATTGTTGCGGATATAGGTCAATACATTGGCGACCTGTTCGTCGTTCAGCTTCCAGGCGAAGCTGGGCATGCCCGGGCCAGTCGGGGCGGCCGGCGTCGCCACCGCCTTCGAGCCCGCCAGCACCACCCGCACAAGGGTCTGCGCACCGGCCTGGCGCACGAGGGCATTGCCCGCCAGAGGCGGGAACAACACACTATCGCCGCGCCCATTGAAGCTGTGACAGGCGGCGCAATTCATCCGGTAGATGCCGGCGCCAGATTTCATCTGCGCCTCCACGCCCGAGGCGCCACCGCCATTGCCCGCCGATGGCGGCATATCCTTCAGGTAAACCGCAACCGCCTGCAGGTCAGCATCCTTCATGTTGGCTGTGGAATGCTCCACCACTTCGGCCATCGGCCCGGACGCGATGGAATGGCCGTTGCGGCCGGTCTTGAGATATTCCACCACATCGCGGGCGCTCCAGCCGCCCAGGCCGGCGTCACGGTCACCGGTGAGATCGGGTGCGAACCAGCCCTGCAGCAAGGCGCCGGACAGCGCCAGTCCCGTGTCGGCACCGAAAAAGCTCTTGGGGGTGTGACAGGTACCGCAATGGGCCGGGCCGGTGGCAATATAGGCGCCGCGATTCCACGCCGCGCTTTTGCTCACGTCAGGGACATAGGGCGCGGGGCGGAAAAACAGCATGTTCCAGCCGCGCATCATGAAACGCAGGTTGAAAGGAAAACGAAGCTGGTTGACGACCACCACATGGCGCACCGGCTTGATGGTACGGAAATAGGCCCAGAGCGCGGCGATGTCGGCGTCGCTCATCCTGGCATAGGCCGGATAGGGCATGGCGGGATACAGCCGCTTGCCACCCGGGGCGATGCCTTCCTTCATGGCGCGGCGGAAATCCTCCGCCGTGTAATTGCCGATGCCGGTGTCCTTGTCCTGGGTGATGTTGGGCGCCACCAGCTTTCCGAACGGCGTCATCAATTCCACGCCGCCCGCCAGGTTCTTGCCGTGACAGCCTTCGCAGTCTCCCAGCACCGACTGGTAGCGCCCCGCACCGACATCCGCGGCGCTGGCGGCGGTGGAAACTGCCGCAAAAGCGATGGCGAGGAAAATTCGCTTCATGCCGGCACCAGCGCGCCGGGGCTTTTGATATACTTGGTGGTGATGGCTTCCGCCGCCCAGAAGGCCAACGCCCCCACCGTGCCGGTGGGATTCATCCCGGCATTGTGGGCGAAGCCGGACGCACCCACGACAAAGACATTGGGCACGTCCCAGCTCTGCAGATACTTGTTCACGGCGCTGGTCCGAGGATCGCTGCCCATCACAGCGCCACCGGTATTGTGGGTGCTCTGATAGGGCACAGCATCCCAGCCTTTCTTGATCCGCGACACGGTGGTGATCTTGGCGTCAAAGGGCTTGGCGATCTTTTCCAGCTGGTCCGACATGAAGTGCGACATGCGGATGTCGTTGTCGGGGAAATCGAAGGTGACCCGCAGCAGCGGCCGGCCATGCCGGTCGGTATAGGTGGGATCGAGGTCGAGGTAATTTTCCCGCACCGGATAGGACGAGCCCTGGGCCGAGAAGCCCATCGAACTGTTGTAGCCCTCCACCGTGGCCTTCTTCCACCCCTGCCCCCAGCGCGGGCTTCCCGGCGCGGTGGGGCGGTTGGTGATCGGCCGCCCGTTGGTGACGATGCAGTTGATGCCGCCGCCGCCCACGAAATCGAGCGGGCCATGATCGAAGGCATCGCCGTTGAAATCGTCCATGGTCTGGCCCAGCGTGCCGGCGCCGATAAAGGGATTGAAGTGCTTGCCCTCGAAGAACATGCGGGCGCCGCTGCCGGTCTGGTAGCAATAGTTGCGCCCCACCGTGCCCTGGCCCGTCACCGGGTCGTACTGGGTGCCGATTTTCGACAGCAGCATCATGCGCACATTCATCAGCGCATAGGCGCAGATCACCACAATGTCGCCCGGCTGCTCATACTCAACGCCCTTGGCGTCGATATAGGTGACGCTTTTGGCGTGTCTGCCGTCCGGTGACAGGTTGACCTTCAGCACTTCGCACTCGGTGCGCAGCTCGAAATTGGGCTTCTTCATCAGCACCGGCAGGATGGTGGTCTGGGCGCTGGCCTTGGAATAGTTGCCGCAGGCGAAACGCTCGCAGAAGCCGCAATAGGTGCACTGCCCCATCCGCACCCCCAGAGGATTGACATAGGCGGTGGACAGATTGGCCGATGGCGTGGGGAAGGGATGATAGCCCTGCTCGCGCACCTTTTGCGCGAACAGCGTGGGCGCATAGCTCATCTTCATCGGCGGGGTGGGATAATCGCGGCTGCGCGCGCTTTCAAAGGGATTGCCGCCCGGCACGATCTGGCCCTTGAGATTGCCGGCCTTGCCGGAAATTCCGCAGAGATACTCGAACTTGTCGAAGCTGGGCTCGATCTCGTTCCAGGTGACGCCCCAGTCCTGCAGCATCAGGCCCTTCATCTTGGCAGCGCCATAACGCTGCGCCAGATGGGAGTGGATGGAAAAATCGCTGCTCCAGAAGCGCCAGGTATGGCCGTTCCAGTGCACCCCAGCCCCGCCCACCCCGTCGCCCGGCAGGAAGGAGCCGTAATCGCGCATCGGCATCGCGGTCTGTGAGCGCGTGTTGCGCATGGTCATGGCTTCGACACTGGGCTTGAGGAACAGCTCCTTGCGGATGGCGTAGCGCAGCTCGTCCTGCATGTAGGCGATATTGAAATCGGTGGCGGTATCGCGCCACGGCCCACGCTCGATGGCGACGACATTCAGGCCGGCATCGGTCAGTTGCTGCGCCAGAATGGAGCCGGTCCAGCCCAGGCCGATGATGACGGCGTCGCGTTTGGGAAGCAGCTTGGCCATGGCTCAGCCCTCCGCCGAATAGATGGAAACCGGCCCACGGGGGTAAGGCAAATTGTGCTTGTCGATATGGTCGCGATAGTCGTAGCGGGCGCCGGGAAAGCCGATCATCTTCCACGACGCCATGTTGCGGTTGCCGCCATACAGGGGATCGGCGAAGAACCCCTCCATGGTGTTCTGCAGCATCATTTCGAAGAATTCCTTGGTGCTGAAGCCGGGCTTGAGCTTCAGCGCGATCTTGCCGCCATCCATCCCGGCCAGCACCGCGTCCTGCTGCGCGGGCGCAAGCTGCGCGAAGCCACGCTTGTAGGTGGCCATCGTGTAATCGTTCAGCGCCCGCAGGCCGAGCCGGTAACGCCCCGCCGGGGTGAGATCGCCCTGATAACCCTGGGTCGCCAGGCCGGGCATGAACGGGCCTTTGTTATAAAGGCGCTGCGCCTGGCCGAAGTCGCCCGCCAGCTGGCGGTCAATATAGACGGCGCAGCCGCAATCCTTGCCGCCGGGCGAAAGACTGTCGGCGGGAATGAGGCGGTTGACGATGGCCTCTACGGCCGCGACTTCGCCCGGTGTGAAAAAATACCAGCCCAACGGACTGACAGGCTTCGGCGGCTCGCCCGCGAAGGGCGACCAGGGAAGATGTCCGGAGATGCTGCGCCCGTCTGCGGTGGCCGCGAGGATCGGCAGCGCCGCCACGGATGCAAGCAAGCGACGGCGGCTCAGCGCGCGCTGTTCTGACATTCCCGATTCCCCAAGCCTGCGATTCTTTTTCTGTTGCGCTGATCCTAGGCGCGAGTTCCATCGGGAGCAATTTTGCAGCCGCGAAAAGAAGCATGCCGCGCGAATGGGCGATGACGTCCCTGTAACGAAGAAACCTCGGGAACCATTGAGTTTCTAGGGAACGATGGTTCTTGGCTCGGGTTCAATAAGGGGTGCTGGGATAACCTTTTGGAGGACATCACGTAATGACGAACCAGAATAATCAGAACGACAAGAGCAAGAGCGGCCAGCAAAAGGACCAGAACCAGCCGCAGTCAGGCCAGCAGTCCGGCCAGCAGCAGCGCCAGAAGGATCAGAATTCTGACAGCGACAACCAGTCGTCGAGCGAGCAGAACAAGGCGAACGACCAGAACAAGCAGCGCTAACCGCGCCGCTTGAGAAAGGTCCGGTGGAAACACCGGGCTTTTTTTCTGCCTCCGGCTTTATTGTATTTCCGGGCACAAAAGACCAAATTACCGGAATGCCCGCCACACAAGCCCCCAGCCGCCTGCAAGCCGAACTGGCGCGGCGCATCCTGCACGCCCTGAAAGCGCAGAACGCGCCCGCCGGCCATCGGTTGGTGGAGCTTGATCTCTGCGCTGCGTTCGATGTCTCGCGCACCCCGATCCGCGGCGCCCTGCAACTGCTGGCGGCGGACGGCGTGATTGCCGCCCGCGAAGGCGGCGGCTATGTGCTGGCCAGGGCGGTGCAGAACGCACCGGAAGACGGCGGCGAAGATGAAGAAGACGGCCGCCTGTTCGAAGGCCTGGCGGCGGCCCGGGCCAAGGGAAAATTTCCCGACCAGTTCACCCAGCAGGAGGTGGTGCGCCGTTTCGATGCGCGGCTGCCAGCCGTGATGCGGGTGCTGCGCCTGCTGGCCGAACTGGGGCTGGTGGAGCGCCGGCCCGGCAATGGCTGGGCCTTTATCGGCGACGGGCGGGTCTTGAGCGAAGGCTATGCCTTCCGCCGCGCGCTGGAACCACAGATGCTGTTGCAGCCCGGCTTCAGGCTGGACCGCATCTGGGCGGAAAAATCCCGCGCCGCGCACGAGAAATTGCGCAAGAAAGCCTGGCGCGCGGGCGACGCGGCCGATTTTCACGACATCAATGCCGATTTTCACGAGCAGCTGGCGCGCTGCAGCGGCAACCGCGCCATGCTGAAGGCGGTGCAGAACCAGATCCGGCTGCGCGATTTTCTCAGCGGCCAGTGGAATTATCCGATGGAGCAGGTGCACAGCGCCATCGACGACCATCTGGAAATATTGGCGGCGCTGGAAGCGGGCTATGCCGACAAGGCGGCGGCGCTGATGCTGCATCACCTGACGACCAGCGCGTCACAATCCCATCAATAGATGTCGCGGCGGTACAGTCCATCCTGGGTCATCTGGTCCAGCTTCTCCTGGCCCACAATGGCGACCAGCGCCTCCTGCACCCCTGCCGCCATCTGAAGACCCCCGCACACGAGGATGGAAGCACCGCGCTCAATCCAGGCGCGGATATCGCCGGCCTGCTCGGTCACCAGATGCTGGACATAACGTTTGGGCGCGGCAGCGCCTAGCGGCAGCGTAGTGGCGCGCGAGAATACCAGGTCGGTCTTGGCCAGGGTGCCATCGGCCTGCCACGCCCTGATGTCATCGGCGTAATACAGGTCGCTGGTTGCGCCGCGCTCACCGAACAGCAGCCAGGCGCCGCCCAGCTTCCTGTCCTGGCGATGCAGGAGATGGGCGCGCAGCCCCGCCATGCCGGTGCCCGCGCCGATCAAAATTTGCGGACCATCCGGTGGCGGCTGAAAATTGGGATTGGGCCGCAGGCGCAGCTTTATCACCCCGCCCGGCTCGGCGGTCTGGGTGAGCCAGCCCGAACCCAGGCCCAGGCTGCCGTCATCCTTGACCACCTTGCGCACCAGAAGCTCCATCCGCCCCGTTTTCGGCAAGGACGCGATGGAATATTCGCGGGGCGGGAAGGCCTCCAGCCGCTCCACCAGCCAGTCCAATGCAATGCCTTCCACTTCATGCGACTGCGGCAGGCGGCTATGGGCGATGATGTCGCGCAGGAATGTCCAGTGGCCGCGCCAGCGGAAGCTGAGTTCGCCGTTCAGATTGTGAAGACGCATGAAATCTTCCACCGCCGCTTCGCTGTTGCGCGGCCAGATCTCGGCGATGTCGCCAGCGGTCCAGTCCAGATGCGCAGGCTCGCGCGGCGTCAACGCGATGTGCCAGGCCTCGCCGCCGGTGCTGCCCGGATTCAGCAGGCGCCGCTCGGTCAGAATCCAGTCCTGCGCCGGTCCGGGCATCAATTGTTCGACGCTGGTATTGGCGCCCAGTCTGGTGAGCTGTTCGCACCATCTGGTCATCGCCGCGCTATCGTCATCGCCATCGACGCAGATCACGTCGAACAGCCGCCGCGCCTTGCTGGCCGCCAGCCAGCGGTCGACGCTGCGGCCGAAGCCGCAAAAGGTGGCGTCGTATTTGCGGTCGCCGCGCGCCAGCACGGCATAATTCAACCCCTTGAAAGACGCCGGCCCGGCCATCTGCTTGCGCTCAAAGGCGCGCGCCGAATCGGGCGCCTCGCCCGCGCCATAGGTGCTGGTGACGACCAGCAGGGTGCCGGCCTCGGCGATCTCGTCCGCCGTCAGGCTCCCAAGCGCCGCCACCCGTACCAGGCTTTTCGCCGCCAGGGCATTGGCCGTGCGCCAGGCAATGGTTTCAGCGGCGCCGGTCTGGCTGGCGAAAGCCACCAGGATCTTGCCGCCGGGCGCGGGCGCACGTCTGAACAGGGAACCGAAGACCATGGGGCGCACTAACACAGGCCCGGCACCCCACGCAAACCGCGGTTTTCCAACGATTTTCGCGGATCAAGGAACTTTTCGTGCCACCCGCTGGCCCCTTCGCGCGTTCCCTCAGTCCAACACTCCACAGGCCGGGAGGGCCGCAATGTCCGCCAATATCATCCTGATTCAGCCATTGGTCGCGCTGGTCGTCGGAATCCTGATACTGATCCTGCCGCGGCTGCTGAATTACCTGATCGCCATCTACCTGATCTTCATCGGGCTGAGCGGGCTGTTCCCCCAACTCTTCACTTTCACCACCGCGACGTAGGCGCCCCGGCGAAAGCCGGAGCGGCCAACTCCAAAGGAGCGATGCCATGACAACCGAAAAACTGAAGGCCCACGAGAAAATGCCGGAGCATCACAGCACCGACAAGCAGCCCGTCACCAAGGAAGAAAAGATCGACGCCCAGATGGAGGATTCCTTCCCGGCCAGCGATCCGCCATCCTTCTCCGGCGGCAACCACATCATCGGCGCGCCCACCGACCGCGAAAGCGAATCCCCCACGGCCGAAGCGCCCGAAGTGGTGGCGGCGGAAAAGAAAGTCAAAAGCGGGGACGCCAAGAAGACCGCCACATACTGACGTTTCCGCTCAGGTTCCATCGGTTCCGCGAGTTCCTGCACAAAGTGCCGCTATTGTTTGACTCTCCCTTAACCGCGCAGGGCCCAGCCTTGCGACTGGGGGCGGACACTTTCGGAGTGAACCGCTTATGCGAGAGAACAAACACGGCGTCCATGTGATCGGACCGGACGGCTCGATCCTCACCACCGCCAGCCTGCCACCCACCAACCTGAAACGCTGGGTGGCCCGCCGCAAAGCCGAAGTGATCGCCGCGGTGAAAGGCGGATTGCTGACCATGCCGGAAGCCTGCCGCCGCTATGCCATTTCCTCGGAAGAATTCCTGGAATGGGAGCGGCATTATGAAAGCAACGGGCTGGAAGGCCTGCGCGCTTCCGCCAGGCCGCTGCGCGGCGACGGCACCATGCACTAGGTTTGACTGTTAGCCTTCCAATGCCGCCAGGACGCCGGCTTCGGTAAGAATCTGGGGCAGGATTCTCGGTGCGGCTCCGCCGGGCGGGTAATACAGATACAGCGGCACGCCCGAGCGGCCATTTTCCTTCAGCAGCGAGGTGATTTCCGGATTCTGGTTGGTCCAGTCCGCCACCATGTAGACGACCTTCCTGGCCGCGAAGGCGCTTTGCACCGGCCCCTTTGACAATACCGCTTCCTCATTCACCAGACAGGTGATGCACCAGGCCGCGGTGGCGTCCACGAACACCGGACGTCCTGAAGCGCGATACGAGGCCAGCTTGGCGGCGCTGTAGGCTTCGCCGCGCGTCGCCTGGGCGACGGGCGCCGCCGCCGCGCCGCCAAGCTGGCTGATGCCCCAGCCCACAGCCAGCAGCAGCACCACCACCGCCCCGGTGCCGAGACTGCGTCCGCGCGGCGCCAGATCGCGCGTCACGCTCCACAGCCAGCCGGCGAAGGCCACGAAAAGCATGGCGCCGCCGACAACGGCGACACCGCGCGGGCCGACCTGCTGCGACAGGACCCAGACCAGCCAGATGGCCGCGCCATACATGGGGAACGCCATGAACTGCTTCAGGCGCAGCATCCATGTGCCGGGACGAGGCAGGAAAGACAGCGCCCGCGGCCAGAAACCGAGCAGGATGAAAGGCAGTGCGAAGCCGACGCCCAGCGCCACGAAGACCGCCAGTGCCGCTGCCGCGCCTTGCGACAGGGCAAAGCCCAGCGCCGCCGCCATGAAGGGCGCTGTGCAGGGCGCGGCCACCGCTACCGCCAGCACGCCGGTGAAGAAAGCACCGGCAGGGCCGCTCTTGCGCGTCAGCCCCTCGCCCGCCGTGATGCTACCGACTTCGAACAGGCCGGACAGATTGAGGCCCACCCCGAACACCAGCAGCGCGAAGCCCGCCACCACCATGGGCGACTGCAGTTGAAAGCCCCAGCCGATGCTGGCGCCGCCCTGGCGCAGCACCAGGACCATCAGGCCCAGGCCTGCGAAGCTGAGAACCGCGCCCGCCGCATAGGAAAAGCTTTCGCGGCGGCCTTCGCTGCCATGCTGCGCCACCGCCAGCGCCTTCATCGCCAGGATCGGCAGCACGCAGGGCATCACATTCAGGATCAGTCCGCCCAGCAGAGCGAACAGGATCGCCAGCAGCAAGGTGAGTTCGCCATCGGCCGCCTCCGTGGTGAATTCCGCCGGCGGCACCGGTCCGGCCGCAGCATTGACCTCGAGCGCCTGCACCGAGCCGTCGGTCGAGGTCAGCACCAGGAGGCCTTCCAGCACGCCGCTGACTTTCGCGCCCGGAGTCAGGCGCAGCACGAGCCCATCCTTGGCGTAACCGACAAGCTGCGGCGCGGGATTCTTGATCAGGCCCGGACGCGCCGGAAAGAAATCCGCACCCTTGGGATGCGCCGCCGCCAGGCTGGGCGCGGCGACATACAGGTCAAGCGTCTGGCCCAGCGCATAGGTCATCTTCCAAGGGGATGCGATCGGCAGCAGCGCCCGCGCCGCCGCAAAATCCTTGGCAACGACTGGATCGGCAGCCTGAGCACCGACCGGGACCGCAATGCTCAGCGCGCGTTCCTCGGGAATGCAGATATTCTTGCACACCAGCCAGCTGGCGGCGGCCTTGATCGTCACCGCCTCACCCGCCTTGGCGCCGGCGGGGGCGGTGACTTTGGTCAGCAGCCAGAGCTTGCCTTCATAGCCGTAATCCATCAGCGGCCCGACCGGCACGCGCATGGGGCGCGGCCACTGGATGGCATCGGCCTTCCAGCCCGGCGGCAAGGTCCATTCGATCACGGTCGGCGCGCCGGCATCGCCGGGATTTTTCCAATAGGTATGCCACTCGGGCGCGATCTGTTCTTCCAGCGCGATGGTGATGCTGCCGCCCGGCGCCACGGCCTTGTCTTCGGCGATCAGCCGCGCCTGGACCTTGGGCTGCGAATCCTGCGCCATGGCGGGCGCGGCCATAACCAGGGCCAGAAAGAGCAGAATGTGTTTCATCCCCTGCCCTATATCGCGTTACCGGGCTATTCGCCACCTATGACAATTGCTTATAAGGCGCCATGAGAATTACCGGCGGAAAACTGGGGGGACGCAAGCTGATCGCCCCGGAAGATATCAGCGTGCGCCCGACCAGCGACCGCTCCCGTCAGGCGATTTTCAACATCCTGCGGCACAAGGATTTCGGCATCGGCTTTGAACTGGAAGGCGCGGTGGTGGCCGACCTGTTCGCCGGCACCGGGGCGCTGGGGATTGAAGCTTTGTCACAGGGCGCACGCTGGTGCCTTTTGGTGGACGACAGCGCCGACAGCCGCGCCATCCAGCGCGAGAATATCGAAGCTCTGGGCCTGACCGGCGTTACCCGCATCTGGCGGCGCGACGCCACCGATCTGGGACCGCTGGGTCCCAGCGCGGGCGGGCCGTTCAATCTGGTGTTCCTGGATCCGCCCTATCGCAAGAACCTGATCCCGCCCACGCTCAAAAGCCTGAAGGACGGCGGCTGGCTGGCGGACAAGGCGCTGGTCGTGGCGGAAAGCCATGCCAGCGAAGAGATTGATATTACCGGCTTCACCCTGCTGGACGAACGCAACTACGGCGAGACGCGGCTGCGGTTCTTAACGCCGTCCGAATAGTTTCTCGATGTCGGCGAGCTTGAGTTCGACATAGGTGGGGCGGCCGTGATTGCACTGGCCGGAATGGGGCGTCGCCTCCATTTCGCGCAGCAGCGCATTCATTTCCTCGGCATTGAGGCGGCGGCCGGCCCGCACGCTCATATGGCAAGCCAGGGTGCCGGAGACTTCCTCCAGCCGTTCCTTCAGCGACAAGGCGTTGCCGGTTTCGGCGATTTCGTCGGCCAGGTCGCGCACCAGACCCTTCACATCCAGCCTGCCCAGCATGGCGGGGACTTCGCGCACCACTACGGCATCGGGGCCAAAGGCCTCGATCACCAGGCCAAGCTCGGCCAGTTCGGCGGCGCGCTCCGACACCCGCGTCACTTCGCTGGGATCAAGGTCCACCACTTCGGGGATCAGCAGCGGCTGGCGCGCGATGCCGCCATTGGCCAGCGCCTTCTTCATCCGCTCATAGACCAGCCGTTCATGGGCGGCATGCTGGTCGACGATGACAATGCCGTCAGCGGTCTGGGCCACGACATAGGTTTCATGCAACTGGGCGCGGGCAACACCTAGCGGTGTATCCGGCGCGGGTTCCACCGGCGACTCTTCCATCCGCACCGACATCGGCAGCGCTGCGGCATAGGAGGCTGGCGCTTCCCGCACACCGACGGCGGAGAAGATATTGGGTGACTGGAATGGCGACGGCGATTGACGCTGGAAAGCCGCCAGCGCACTGCCCGCCACGGTGGTGGAGGCCCGGTGCCCGGCCTCGGTCAAAGCGTGTTTCAGCGCCCCCACGATCAAGCCGCGCACCAAGCCGGCATCACGAAAACGCACTTCGGTCTTGGCAGGATGGACATTCACGTCCACGAAAGCCGGATCGCATTCCAGGAACAAGGCGAGTGCGGGATGGCGGTCGCGGGCCAGGAAATCGGCATAGGCGCCGCGCACCGCCCCCACCAGCAGCTTGTCGCGCACCGGGCGGCCATTGACGAACAGGAACTGCATCGCGGCATTGGCGCGGTTGTAGGTGGGAAGCCCGGCATAGCCGGACAGGCTGACGCCTTCGCGCCCCGCTTCCACCAAGGCGGCATTGTCGCCGAAGTCGCGGCCCATGATCCGCGCCAGGCGCGGCAGGCGCCCGTCCATCAGGTCGGGCTCGGCGGGCAGGTCCAGCGCCCGGCGTCCATCCAGCACCAGCGAGAAACTGATATCGGGCCGCGCCATCGCCAGCCGCTTGACGATGTCGATGATGGCCAGATCTTCGGAGCGCGAGGATTTGAGGAATTTCAGCCGCGCCGGGGTGGCATAGAACAGCTCGCGTACCTCGGCGCGGGTGCCGTGCTGGCCCCGGCCACGAAAGGCGGCAGGCATCGGCCCTTGCACCCGGCCGCCATCGATCCTGATTTCCGCCGCCTCGCCGTCCTTTGTCCGGCTGGCTATGGACAGCCGCGACACCGCGCCAATCGAGGGCAGCGCCTCGCCGCGAAAGCCCATGGTGACAATATGCGAAAGATCGTCCTCGCCGCCCGCCATCGGAAGCTTGGAGGTGGCGTGGCGCTGGATCGCCAAGATCAGGTCGTCGGCGTCCATGCCGATGCCGTCATCTTCCACCAGCAACAGATCGGCGCCGCCATTGGAAGCGGCGATGTCGATGCGGGTGGCGCCCGCATCCATGGCGTTTTCCACCAGCTCCTTGATCGCCGCCGCCGGGCGCTCGACGACCTCGCCCGCCGCAATGCGGTTGACGGTGCCTTCCGATAGCTGGCGGATTCTGCTCATGAGCTCAGTCTAGCAGCCGCCCGGGCAGTGACGGGGGGCGCCGCGCGTCCATCAACAGTTTCTAGGGTTTTTTGACGGTCTGGGGCGTGGTTACAGGTCCCGTCAAAGGCTTGTCGGCGGCCGGAGCCGAGGGTGCCGGCGGGGTGGTGCCGGGAACCGGCGGCTCTGGGCGCACCGGCGGACGGGCGACCTGCGGCGCGGGGCGGCCGTCGGACGGCGTGCCGGCAATCACCACCGTCAGCTTGGCCGGGTCGTAAAGCCGTTTGGCCACCCGCCGCACATCGGCGATGGTCACCGCCTGGATCAGCGAATTGCGCCTTGCGACATAGCCGATATCCAGATTTTGCCGCTGGAAGGTTCCCAGCTGGGAGGCGGTGCCGCCATTGGAAGCGAAAGCCATCGGGAAGGAGCCGGTGAGATAGGTCTTGGCGTCGTCCAGTTCGGTCTGGGTGGGGCCCTCTTTGGCGAATTTCGCCATCGTATCCTTGACCACCTGTACCGTCTGGCGGATCGCATTGGCGCGGGTGGCGACCGATCCCATCATCACGCTGGCCTTGGTGTATGCGGTCAGCGAGGTGGAGACACCATAGGTGAGCCCGCGCTTGACACGGACTTCGTCGGTCAGACGGGACGAAAAGCCGCCGCCGCCCAGAATATAGTTGGCGACATAACCGGGAATGAAGTCGGGATCGGCGCGCATGATGCCCGGCAGGCCGAAGATCGCAGTGGGCTGGGGCACCGGCATCGGCACCACCTGCACGCCGGGCCGGCCCAGCCGCCCGATATTGGGCAGCGGCGGCACGGCATGGTTGGACACCGGCTTGAAGGTATCGCCCAGCAGTTTGGTAAGCGCCGGTTTGGTGATGTCGCCGGCCACCGCCACTTTCAGCCCATGCGTCACCCAATGCCGGCGGGCGAAGCCGCGCAGATCGGCGGCGGTGATGCCGGAGACAGAGCCGATCTCGCCCAGGGTGGCATGGGCATAGGGATGGCCGCCGAAAAAGGCGCTGCTGAAGGCGCGGCCCGCGACCCGGGGCGGCTCCGCCTGGTCCTGCTGCAGCGACTGGATGATCTGGGTGCGCACCCGCGCCAGGGCATCGGGTTCAAAGCGCGGCCTGGTCAGCGCCATCTGCAAAAGACGCATCGCCTCGGGCGCGTTTTCCTTCAGGGTGGTGATGGAGATCACCAGATGGTCGCGGTCGGCCCGTGCCGAAAAACCGATGGCGCGGTTGGCCAGGGCTTCGTGGAAGGCCTTGGAGGACAGATCGCCCGCGCCCTCGTCCATCATCGCGCCGGCGAACGCGGCCAGCCCGGCCTTGCCGGCCGGATCATAGCCCGAACCCGCCGGCAGCGAGATGTTGAAGGCGATGACCGGAACAGTGTGATCTTCCGCGAACCAGACCGTGGCATTCTTGCCAAGGTCGATGTTCTGGATCGTGGCTGCACGCACGGGAACAGCAGCGAGCAAGGCAAAAACGAAAACAGCAAGCGCGCGGCGGATCATTTCGCGCCTCCCGGCAACAGGTAACCCGTCACCGCCTGATTTCTGGAAAGGCTCTGCGCCGCCCGGCGCACATTGTCGGCACTGACAGCGCGGATGCGCCCCGGCCATTCATTGACGTCATCCACGGTCAGGCCGATCGCCAGTGCCTGGCCATAGGCCATGGCGAGCGCCATCTGGCTGTCGCGGCGATAGGTGACGGATGCCACCAACCCGGTCTTGGCGCGGGTGAGATCGGCGGCCTGGGGCGCAGCAGCGCGCGTGGATTGCAACACCTGGTCGATGGCTTTTTCCAGCACCTGCAGGCTGACGCCCGGCCGCGGCACGGCATAGACCGAAAATTCGCCCGCATCGCGATTGTTGCCGTCATAGCTGGCGCCCGCATCGCTGGCGAGTTTCTTCTGTTCCACCAGCACGCGGTACAAAGCCGAGGTCTGGTCGCCGCCCAGAAGCTGGGCATAGGTTTCCAGCGCCGGCGCCAGACCGGGCCGGGCCTGGGCATAGGACGGCACGCGATAGAGCCGCGAGAAAATCGGCACGCGCGCATCAGCGCGGGTGATGGTCATGCGCGTTTCCGCCAGGCGCGGCGGCTCCGCCGGTTCGGCGCGGGGTTCCAGATCGCGCGCCGGCAGCTTGCCATAGGCGTCCTGCGCCATACGGCGCACGTCTTCGGGCATGACGTCGCCCGCCACCACCAGGATGGCGTTGTTGGGGGCGTAGTGCGAATTGTAGAAACGCTGCGCCGAAACGCGGTCAATGCGCCGCAACTCCTCGGCCCAGCCGATCACGGGACGGCCATAGGGATGGGTGAGGTGCAGCGCGGCGCGCATCTGCTCGTTCATCAGCGCCTGGGGATCATTGTCCACCCGCATGCGGCGCTCTTCCGCCACCACGTCGCGCTCGGGACCCACGCTGGCGTCGGTCAGGATCAGGTTGGTCAGGCGGTCGGCTTCCAGCCGCATCACCAGCGGCAGCCGGTCCTTGGCGATCTGCTCGTAATAGGCGGTGTAGTCATGGCTGGTGAAAGCATTCAGCTCGCCGCCATTCTTGGAAACGGTCTGCGAAAACTGGTCGCCCGGCACCGACTTGGTGCCGCGGAACATCATATGCTCGAAGAAATGGGCGATCCCCGAAATGCCGGGCGGATCGTCCACCGCCCCGACCCGGAACCACAGCATCTGGGTCACAACCGGGGCGCGGTGATCAGGGATCACCAGCACCTGCATGCCGTTCTGCAGGGCGAACTGGAAGGTGTTGTTGCCGGCCTGGCGCGGATTGACCGGCGCGGGCGCCGAAAATTTGCTGCGGTCTTGCTGCGCCAGCGCCGCGAAGGGGGCGGCGGCGATCAGGCAGGCGGCAGAGAAAGCAGCGAGCCTAGAACCAGTCAAACCAGCCGCCGCTCTCTTCTTTTTTCGGGGCCGTCGTGGTGGTTCGCCGGCCACTGCGCGTGGTGGTGGCGACGGCGGCGTCGGCATTGACCGGCTGGCCGGTGTCACGGGTGGCGCTGGCGCGCAGGATACGGTCGGTGAAGCTGCGGTCGGCGTTCTGCCGCGCGCGTTCCTCGGCGCTCAGGCGGGCGCGCACCGCCGGATCGCTGTTCTGGGTGCCGGCATTGGCCAGCAGCAGCTTTTCCGCCGGCGAATAGGGGCCGCGCATGCCGTTGGCCACGGTCTGGGGATCGGAATTGTTGAACAGCGCCTGCTGGGCGTTGCTGGACGGATCCAGCGTGTTGGCCGGCGGCGCTCCCGGCATGGGCGGGCGCAGGTTGAAATCAGGGGGAATCACCAGCGGCGCCTTGGTGCTGACGGCGAATTCATCAGGCGATTTTTTCTGCAGCCCCGCCATGTCGCGCATGGCGCTGCAGCCGCTCAGGGAAAGTCCGCACAAAGCCACGGCCATTGCCGCGTTCAACCGTCTCATTTCAAACCTCATGGACCCGGCTCCGGCGGTGTTTCGGGCTTGACCACATCATAGATGATGGCCATGGCCCCCAGGGTAATCGCCAGATCGGCTATGTTGAAAACATACCAGTCATAGCCGAAGCCGTAAAAGTGGAAAAAATCCGCCACTTTGCCGTAGATCACCCGGTCGACCAGATTGTTCCCCAGCGCCCCCCCAATGATCAAGCCATACCCGATGGCCAGCGAGCGGCTGGTGGCGCGCCACAAAAGCCAGCTCAGCACGGCCACCGCCGCCACCGACAGGCCGATCAGGAGGAAAGCTCCCAGCCGGCCGGAGGCCGGGAACAGGCCATAGGAAATGCCGGGGTTCCATACCATCACCAGGTTGAAAAACGGCAAAACCGGGACATTTTCGCCCGCCCCCATCTGGGCGAAGCCCAGGCCATAGAGCATGAACAGCTTGGACCCCTGGTCGGCGGCCAGGGCCAGGGTGGCAGCGATAAGCCCCACTTCACGCGGCTGAAGAGCGTTCATGCCGGCACACTGGCGGCCACCGCGCCGGTGCAACGGTTGCAAAGATGGGTGTCGGGCCGGGTTTCTTCCAGCACCATCCAGCAACGGGCGCATTTGCCCCCCGTCGCGGCGGCGAATTTGGAAGCCGCCCCGGCGATCCCCGCCACGCTGTAAAGATCGTCAAGTTCAGCCGCCAACTCCACCTTCGCACCTGAAGTGATGGCGATCTCCGCCAGGCTGACGGAATCGAACAGCGCCTTGTCGGACGCATCGGTCACATACAGGACCGGCGCGGCTTCCAGGCTGGAGCCGATATCCTTGTTGGCGCGCGCCAGTTCCAGCACGCCGGTGACGACCTTGCGCAGCTCGCGGATGCGCGTCCATTTCTTGATCAGTTCCAGATTGGCCCATTCCTTGGGCGCGGGGAAGAAGTCGTTGAGATGAACGCTTTGGTCCATGCCGAAGCGCAGGGTCCAGGCTTCCTCCATGGTAAAGCACAGGATGGGCGCGAACCAGGTGACGATGCGGCGGAAGATTTCGTCGGTGACGGTGCGGGTGCTGCGGCGGCGCACGCTGTCCTTGGGGTCGCAATAAAGCGCATCCTTGCGGATGTCGAAATAAAAGGCCGAAAGATCGTTGGTCAGGAAATTGAACAAGGTGGAATTGACCAATCCGAAATCGAAGCCCTCATAAGCCTTGCGGACCGTGACATCGAGTTCGGCCAGCCGCGCCAGCATGAACCGCTCCAGCTCCGGCATCTGCGCGTATTCAATGCGCTCGCTTTCATCAAAGCCCGACAGGTTGGCGAGCATGAAGCGGATGGTATTGCGCAGGCGGCGATAGGCCTCGACATTGGCCTTGATGATGTCGTCCCCGATGCGCAGGTCTTCGGTGAAATCGGAACTGGCGGCCCACAGGCGAAGAATTTCCGCGCCGTTCTTTTCCGCGATCACCTGCGGCGCCAGGGTGTTGCCCAGGCTCTTGGACATTTTGCGGCCGTCCTTGTCCAGGACGAAGCCGTGGGTCAGCACGCCTTTGTACGGCGCATGGCCGGTGGTGCCGACGCTTTCCAGCAGCGAGGACTGGAACCAGCCGCGATGCTGGTCGGAGCCTTCCAGATACAGATCGGCGCGCTCGGCCCTGGGCCAGTTCGCGTCGATGGGATTTTCCACCACAAAGACATGGGTCGAGCCGGAATCGAACCACACATCCAGGATGTCGGTCACCTGTTCGAAGTCGTCCGGATTGCGCCCTTCGCCCAGGAAGCGTGCGGGCGGTGAGGTGAACCAGGCATCGGCGCCTTCCGACTCGAAGGCCTGTTCGATGCGCGTGAACACGGCGGGGTCGTTCAGCACCGCACCGGATTTCTTGTCCACGAAGATGGCCAGCGGCACGCCCCAGGCGCGCTGACGCGACAACACCCAGTCGGGGCGGCCTTCCACCATCGAGCCGATGCGGTTCTGGCCGCGCGGCGGATACCATCTGGTCTCGCCGATCGCCTTCAGCGCCAGTTCGCGCAGGGTCTTGCCGTCATGAAACGGCTTGTCGATCGCCACGAACCATTGCGGCGTGGCGCGGAAAATCACCGGCGCCTTGGAGCGCCAGCTATGGGGATAGGAATGGCGAAGGCTGCCCTTGGCCAGCAGCTTGCCATGGGCGATCAACTCCTTGATCACCGCGCCATTGGCGTCGCCGTCCTTGCCTTCGGGCGTCAGGATCCGCTTGCCCGCGAACACCGGCACGTTCGGCGCATAGCTGCCGTCGGGCAGCACCAGGCTGAAGGCATCGGGATTGTTCTTGGGATAGTCGCGGTCGTTGCCGACCAGGAGTTCGAAATCGTCCTCGCCATGGCCAGGCGCGTTATGGACAAAGCCGGTGCCGGTATCAGCTGTGACAAAACCCGCCGGCAGCACCGGCACTTCGAAATTGTATCCGACGCTGCGCAGCGGGTGCGCCGCCACCAGCGATTTCAGTTCATCGGCCGGCACCGTGCGCACGCGGCTCAGCATCATCTTGGCGTGTTTCGCCACCTGCTCGGCCAGGGTATCGGCCAGCAGCAGGTGCTCGCTGGGCCGCGCCAGGGAACCGTCGCTGGCATCCGCCACCTCGTAGAGGCCGTAGGAAATCTCGGGTGAGAAGGCGATGGCGCGGTTGCCCGGAATGGTCCAGGGCGTGGTGGTCCAGATCACGATGAAAGTGTGCGCCAGTTCGGGCGACGACTTCACCAGGGGGAATTTCACATAGATCGTAGGCGACTGTTTCTCGTGATACTCGACCTCGGCATCGGCCAGGGCGGTCTTTTCCACCGGCGACCACATCACCGGACGGAAGCCGCGGTACAGAAGTCCGTTCTCCACGAACTTCATCGCCTCGCGGGCGATGGCCGCCTCGGCCTTGAAGTTCATGGTGGTGTAGGGATGGGCGAAGTCGCCGATCTGGCCCAGCCGCTGGATCTGCTCGCGCTGGATGTTCAGCCAGTGGCCGGCAAATTTGCGGCACTCGCGGCGCAACTCGTCCTTGGGAATTTCGTCCTTGTTGCGGCCCTGGGCGCGGAAGGCTTCTTCCACCTTCCATTCGATGGGCAGGCCATGACAGTCCCAGCCCGGAACATAGGGCGCGTCCTTGCCCAGCATCCCCTGCGAGCGGACCACGAAGTCCTTCAGGATATGGTTCAGGCCGGTGCCGGAATGGATATCGCCGTTCGCATAGATCGGGCCGTCATGCAGCACGAACAGCGGCCGGCCCTTGGCCTTGGCCCGCAGCTTTGCGTAGAGGTCCATCTCGGCCCAGCGCGCCAGCCATTTGGGCTCGGCTTCGGGCAGACCCGCCTTCATGGGAAAGTCTGTCGCGGGCAGGAACAGAGTCGCGCGGTAATCGGGCGATTCGGCGGGTTTTTCGGGCTTTTCGGACATGGGTGACCGCTTCTAACAGGGGCCTCCGGAACCGTCCAGCTAGGGCGTTTTGGCGAGGATTTCCCGCGCCTTGGCGGCATCAGCGGCGATCTGGGCGATCAGCGCCTCCAGATTGGGGAATTTTGCCTCGGCCCTGATCCAGCGCACCAGCTCCACCGAGAGATACTTGCCGTACAGGTCGCCGTCGAAATCGAACAGATGTGTTTCCATCAAGGGCACATTCACCTGGTACATCGGGCGGATGCCGAAATTGGCGACGCCGTCATGGCGCGACACCACCTTGTCATTGTCCAGGATGCTCACCCGCACCGCATAGACGCCGAAGGCCGGCGCCAGGCAGTGCCCCAGATGCATGTTGGCGGTGGGAAAGCCCATGGTGCGGCCGCGCGCATCGCCATGCTCGACCCGGGCCTCCACCGCCCACCAATGGCCCAGCAGCCGCGCCGCCTCTTCCGGCTTGGCCGCTTTCATCAGCTGGCGGATCAGGGTTGAGGAAATCTTCTCGTCACCGGAGGCGGTGACGGTATCGAAGGCGGTGACACTGAAGCCTTCCATCTCGCCCATGTAGGACAGCGCCGCCAGGTTTCCCGCACGGTCCTTGCCGAATTCAAAGTCATGGCCCACCACCGCGCCGCTGATGCCAAGCCCGTCCAGCAGAACGGTCTGCACGAATTCCTGCGGGCTGCGCCGCGCCATATCGGCGTCGAAGGGCAGCGCGAACAGTGCGTCGACCCCCAGATCGGTCAGCAGGCGCGCCTTGGCGCGCAGCGGTGTCAGGCGGAACGATTCCGGGTCCCCTCCTTCCTGGCGAAGGGCGCGGAAATATTCCTGCGGGTGCGGCTCGAAGGACAGCACCGCCAGCGGCGCCTTGCGCGCCTCGGCCTGGATTTTCGCTTCCGCGATCAGCGCGCGATGACCGCGATGGACGCCGTCGAAATTGCCGATCGCCACCACCGCGCCGCGCAGGCCAAGAGGCACTTCTTCATAATGCCGGAATATCTTCAACGTCAGTCTTTCACCGCCGGCCGCCGGGGCGCCAGCACATGCGCCTCCGATTCCAGCACCAGCCGGTCATCGACCTTGCAGACGCAATCCAGCACCACGGCCCGGCCGTTGACCTCGCGCACGGTGGCGGAAGTGGTCACCGTGTCGCCGATCCGCACCGGCGTCTTGAAGACGATGCTGGCGGACAGGAAAATCGATCCGTCCCCCGGCAGCACGGTGCCGATCAGGGCCGAGATATAACCGATGGACAAGGCGCCATGCGCGACCCGGCCGCGGAATACCGTTTTCTTGGCGAAGTCCTCGTCGAAATGCACCGGATTCATGTCGCCGGTCGCCTCGCCGAACAGCTGGATGTCGCGCTCGGTGACGGTGCGCTGGATCTGCGCCGTCACACCGGGCTTGAGTTCGTCGAGATAGACACTGGTCATGGCATTACCATTTCAGGGCGCGGGTGACGGTGGCGGCATGGGCCCCGTAACGCGCGAACAAGGCGGCGAGATGTTGGGGAGTATAGGGGGCGATGTCCTCGCCATGAACCCCATCGGCGATGAATAGAACCGGCAGGCCCGCGGCATTGGCGCCCCGTATGTCGGTGACCAGCCCGTCGCCCACCGCCAGAGGGTTTTTCGGACTTATTGGATTTCCCGCTCGCTGACCGCTCGCGGCGGCGGCGGCGGCCAGGGCCGCGGCATAAACCGGCAGATGCGGCTTGCCGTAATAGACCACTTCGCCGCCCAGGGATTCGTACGCCTGGGCCAGTGATCCGGCGCAATAGAGCAGCTTGGGCCCGCGATGCACCACCAGGTCGGGATTGGCGCACAGCATGGCCAGCCCCCGCGCCTTCATCGCCGCCAGCACCCCGGCATAGTCCGCCGGGGTCTCGGTCATGTCGTCCACCAAACCGATGCACAGGGCCAGGTCGGCCTCCTCGATCCCGGTACGGCGGATATCCAGCCCGGCGATCATCGGAAGGTCGCGGTCGGGCCCTATATAATAGAGGGACAGCGTCTGGTGCGCGCTGCGGCGGGCCAGTTCATCGCGGGTGGCGCCGCCGGAGCTGACAATGGCGTCATAGCAACCGGCCGGCAGGCCAAAACTGGCGCACTGGGCGGCAACCTCTTCGGGCACGCGCGGGGCATTGGTCAGCAGCACCACCGGCCCATGCCTTTCCTTGAAGCGGAACAGGGCGTCGGCGGCGGCGGGGTGGTGGCGCGCGCCGTCATGAATCACGCCCCAGACGTCGCAGATCAGCGCGTCATGGCCGGAAGCGATTTCGGAAAGGCCGGAGATCAGGCGGGGGAGTGACATAACGGGCCAAGCGGTATGCCGCCCTGCCCTTCGGGTCAATGCCGCAAATCAGCCGGCTTTCTTGCCGGCCACGCTTGTCGTGGCCCAGCGGGCGTCAGCCCGCCTTCTTGAAAGGCAGAATGGCGGCCGGTTCCAGCGCGCTGATGGGTTTGAGCGAATCCTCGCGCACGGCGCGCGGCTCGCCGAACAGGTAGCCCTGGGCATAGTCCACGGCATAGTCCAGCAGCTGCACCACGGTCTTCTCGTCCTCGACCCGCTCGGCGATCAGGTTGAGGCCATGGCGGGTGAGCAGTTTCTTGAAATCCTCGGCGGCGACATAGGCGCCCGCGCCGGTCATGCCGCGCGTCAGGGTGCCCGACCGCACCTTCAGGTGGCGGAAGCCGATGGCCTTGAGGCGCAGGAAGTCCAGCTTCAGGGTTTCGACATGGTCCATGGAAAGCGCAAAGCCCATGGTGGCCAGCGAGGTGAGATTCTTTTCGCCTTCGATGCCGGCCTGCAGCACGGCGTCCTGGCTGAATTCGAAAATGATCTGGCCGGCCAGGTCGCGGTTGGTCTGCATGTAGTCGATGAACTGCGGGAAGAATTCCTTGTCCGCCAGGGTCTCGCCGGAGATGTTGCAGAAGATGCCGATGTCGCGGTTCTTCTGGGTCAGGCGGCGCACGATCTGGACGCAGCGGAACAGCAGCAGGTTGTCCACAACGCTCATCAGTCCGGCGGCGCCCGCCACCTGCATGTACTGGGCGGGCATGATGACGTCGCCATTCTCGGCGCGCAGGCGCGACAGCGCCTCGTAATAGCGCAGCTTGCGCTGCGGCAGGCTGACGATGGGCTGCAGATAGAGGTCGACGCGGTTTTCTTCCAGGCTGGAACGGATGGTCTCCAGCAGCTCGCCCTTCTCGCCCAGGGTGTTGAGATAGGCGCTGGCGGGGCCGCGCTGCGCCTTTTGCGCGGGCGCGGGCACGGCAGCGGCGGTGCGCGAGATCTTGCCGGCGAAATCGCGCATCAGGGTCTCGAGCACCTTGAGTTCGGCGACGATCTTCTTGCTCTGGGTGCTGGTGCGTTCCTCGATCAGCCCGCCCAGATCGCTCAGCCGCACACGGGTCTCGTGCAGGGCGGTTTCGAATTCCAGATGACTCTTGCGCAGGTGCGCCAGCTCCCTGGCGACCGTGCGCTTGTCGCGGCGGCGGGCGAATCCGGCCGCGATCTGCTGGACCGAGATAAAGCCCACGATCCCCGACAGGATGGCCACCGGCCAGCCGGTGAACAGCGCCAGCGCCGCCGAAAGGGTGGCGCAGGCGAAGAACACGCTGAGCGAGAGCAAAGCCTTGGTGACGGTGGAGATACGGTCGGTCATGACGGCGATACTGCCGTCAGGCCGTTTCCAATTCCTTAACCACGAAAAACCGGCGGGACCCGGGCCCCGCCGGTTAAGAAGAGGTTAATTGCTGGCGATGCGCACCACCACCCGGCGGTTCTTGGCCTCGTCCACCGAATCCGCGGTGGGCACCGCCAGATCGGTTTCGCCAAAGCCCTGCGCCTTGATGCGCGAGGCCTCGACGCCGCCTGCCGCCAGTTCGCTGGCCACGGCCTGGGCGCGCGCTTCGGAAAGCTTCAGGTTGTGTTTCTTGCGTCCCATGGTGTCGGCATAGCCGGCCACTTCGATGGGCGCAGCGCCCCGGCGCTTGGCGGCGCCGGCGATGGCTTCCAGGATCTTGTGACCGGCGGGCAGCACTTCGGCCGAGTCGGTGGCGAACAGAAGATGGTTGGGCACCGCATATTCGATCCGGTCGGCATCGCGCGTCGAAGCATAGGGCGCGATGTCGGGAACCGCGGCGGTCCTGGTCTGGTTGGTGGAACAGGCGGACAGCAGGGCCGCGCCGAGCAGCACAGGCGTAATGACTCGATACATCGTCATCTCCTCAAGAACGCGCCCAAGCCCGCTGCCATGAGGGAGGCCAAAGATGGCGAATTGCAGGCGGGAACCCGTCCATCACAGGGCGCAAACAAAAGCCCCGGCCTTTCGGCCGGGGCTTTCGCACGCTCCACTTAACCTGGCTGGGCCTAGTTGCGGTCACGCCAGCCGCCATGGCGTCCGCCGCCGTCACCACGCCCGCCCCAGTTGCTCCCGCCGCCTTGCGGCGCGGCCTGTTGCTGGGGAGCAGCCTGCTGCTGCGCCGCCGGTTGCTGGGCCTGACGCTGGCGCCAACCACCGCCGCCACCGAACGACTGCGGCTGCTGTCCCTGCGCGAAGCTGCGCTGGCGATAGCCACCGCCGCCGAAGGCGCGTTGCTGCTGCTGCTGGGGCGCGGCGAAAGTCTGCGGCTGGCTCTGCTGGCCGAAGCTGTTCTGGCCGAAGCCCTGGCGGTTGCTCCAGCGCTGGCGATAGCCGCCATTGCTGCCGCCGAAGTTTTGCGTCGTGCCGGGCGCAAAGCTGCTGTTGCCGCCAAAGCTGCGCTGCTGGTAACCGCCATAGTTGCGCTGGCCGTAATTCTGCTGGCCATAGCTGCGCTGGCGATAACCGCCGCCATTGTAGCCGCGATACGCGTTGCGGTTGCCATAGCCGCCGCGAGTGCCGCGGTTCTGCTGATACCAGCTGCGGCCCAGCGCCCGGCGGAAGTTGCCGCCGCGATACTGCGAGCTGCGCCAGCCGCCATGGATCCAGAACTGCCGGCGTCCGCCGAAGTCGCGATAGTAAAGCGGGCCGGTCAGCCAGCTATTGTCGTAATAGACCTCGCCGTCATAGATCGGCAGGTCGTAATAGTCTTCCGGGCAGCCATATTCGTCGCAATAGCCCATGCCGTATTCGTCGCCATAGCCTTCCTGGCCGTACGCGCCATAGGCGTCGTCTGCATACTGGTCATAGCCGCCATAGGGGTACGGCTGGTACGGCTGCGCGCTGGCCGGCTGCAAAGCAAACGCGCCGGTCACACCGAAGGCGACGATGGCCGCTTTGGCAAAGGTCTTCATGTCGTTTCACTCCGCTGGGCCTGCCGCTTCCAAAGGCCTTATGCACGCGCGAAGATTCGCGCTTGAGGATGAGAATGGTGGCGGCGCGCTGAACCCAGTCTGAACGGATTGTGTTGAGGTTCCACAGGTCCGCCTCCCTTTCGTGCGCGCAGCGCATCGAAGTGGGGTGAGGAAGGCGGTCAAGCCTTCCGAACGCCGTAGCAGTGCTTGCGCTGCGAAGGCCGGAGGGGTTCATCAGAAAAGAAAACGGCGCCGGATGATCCGGCGCCGTTTTCCGTTCAGATGGCGACGTGCCTAGTGCCGTCCGCGATAGCCGCCACGGTAGCCGCCGCGATTGTAACCACCGCGATAGCCGTAGCCACCGCGATAACCGCCATAGCCGCCGCGATACCCGCCATAATAGGGCCGCGGGTAATAGGCGTAGCTGGGGCCGTAATA